>ERZ887851.351-NODE-351-length-47029-cov-25.710585_pt1 | contig 47029 bp, 48 predicted proteins | sample MGYA00521100_ERZ887851 | MGnify/ENA primary metagenome ERZ887851 (study PRJEB32303, sample SAMEA104408602) | aquatic metagenome | biome: Brackish water; feature: Pelagic; material: water | place: Baltic Sea | collected 2014-06-06T16:11:00 | depth 11,444 m ... | reverse complement strand
TCGGGCGTCAACGCATTGGCTTTAAAACCCTCTAGCCCTAATGTGCTGTTAACATTGCGCCCTTTAAATGAAAGCGCCTCTGGACCTATACTTTGTTTCGGCTTCCTCGTTCGAAGTAGACACAACCCTGTTTCACTAGCGCTTCCAAACACTCTAAGGTTTACCGAAAAACTTTGCCCTTTAGCTTGATAACCGCGCTGTTAACGGCGCTACAGGAATCTCCATGACCGCCCAGCTCTCTGACGCACTGACCTTTAATAATGGTGCCAAGCTCGAAAATCGCTTCATGCTTGCGCCCCTGACCAATCTGCAAAGTGGTACCGATGGCGTATTGAGTGACGACGAATACCAATGGCTCACTTATCGCGCTGAAGGAGGATTTGGGCTGACCATGACCTGTGCCGCCTCAGTACAACACTCGGGCGTTGGCTTTCCCGGACAACTGGGTGCCCACGACGACCGGCACATTCCAGGCCTAACGCGTCTAGCAGCAGGTATCAAAGCCCACAACAGTCATGCGGTGGTGCAACTGCAACACAGCGGTATGCGTTCCCAGCCCGACTACTGCGCAGGGGTTCCGCAATGCCCCTCAGACGATGAAGAAACCGGCTCAAAGGCAATGAGTGACGAGCAAGTACAAGCCCTTATTGACGACTTTATTGCCGCGGCAGAACGCTGCCAAAAAGCGGGCTTTGATGGTGTGGAACTTCATGGCGCTCACGGTTATCTGCTCTCTGAATTTCTGAGCCCCCAATACAACCAACGCGAAGATGGTTACGGGGGTAACGCCGCAAGTCGAGCGAAAATACTTTGGGACGTTATCGCGGGTGTTAATGAACGCTGTGGACGAGGCTTTAGTTTGGGTGTGCGTTTGTCTCCCGAGCGCTTTGGACAACGAACCGCAGAGATTCGCGACTTGGCCGCAGCATTGCTTGTCGACGAGCGGCTTGATTATCTCGATATGTCACTGTGGGATCTCACGAAACCCGCCCATGATGAGGAGTTTGAGGGTCAGTCGCTGCTCGAGATTTTTACTGAACTACCCCGTCAGGGCGTTGCATTAGGGGCAGCAGGTAAGCTGTACAGTGCCGCCCAATGCCAAAGCGCCCTCGATCAAGGTCTCGATTTTGTCATGGTCGGACGAGGGGGCATTTTGCACCATGATTTCCCCCAGCGCGCCTTGGCCGATCCCGAGTTTGCCATGGCTGACCTACCGGTCACCCGTGAGTATCTCCAACAGGAGCGACTGGGCACACCGTTTATCGATTACATGGCGAGCTGGAAGGGCTTTGTGGCAGACTGAGTTGCGTCTGCACAGCGACGAGGCGGCCGTAGGAGAAAAGGTTGCCTCGAAACAGTCCGCTAGGGAAGCTACGTTTGTTGGCGGGCACTGAGCATAACCCTTAGGTTACTCGTAAGCTCTGGCAACCAGTCCTCGCACCAAAGCCAATCGGAGACCAATTTCTTCCCGGGTACAAAGGCCCATACCGGTACCCAAGGCATAGAGTAAAATCTCGGGGCGCTCTGGACGCAGTGGCGATAGCGCAAAGAGGCGATTGACCAGAGCTTCACCCATCACCCTAAACTCACCCCAAAAGGTGGCATCGGTACCCGGTGGTATAGCGATTTGACACAGCTCCGTCATAGACTCACTGCCCAGTAGCTCTAAAGCCGTCTCACCGGTTACCGTTTCTGGATGGGTCATCAACAGCGCATACACCAATCCCAAACACCACCCCGCTCTTTCGACCTTCTGCTGCTGCGCTTGCTCCTGACGACCAATGTCCAAGGCATCGGCCGCTGCGCAGGCAACCGCGGTGACCAATGTTGTATACGTTAATACCGACAAGGCCTGACTTTGTTGCTGTTTGCTCAGTGCACTGGCCTGCTGGTCAATGGCTCCCCAAATTAATTGGCGCAAGCGTGGGTAGTTGCTGCCATCGGGATGGGCAATCTGATCAAACATGGCCGAGTAGGCCTGCTTAAACGCGCCAATTTGTTCGCGGTCTATCAAAGGTCACTAACCAAAGCGGGTGTCTGCCACAAACGGGTTTGAGGCGCGTTCACGGCCAAAGGTGGAATCAGGCCCATGTCCGGGAATAAACTGAATATCGTCGCCCAGCGGAAACAATTTTTCCCGGATAGAGTTAATCAGGTCGTCATGATTCCCCATGGGGAAATCGGTACGGCCAATTGAACCAGCAAAAATGACGTCACCCACCCAAGCTAGCTTTTGTGGCGTGTGAAGAAACACCACGTGCCCCGGTGTATGTCCCGGACAATGAATCACTTGAAACTGAGCCTCGCCCACCGTGACAGTTTCACCATCTTTCAACCAGCGATCGGGCTCAAAGGCATCTGCATGGGGAAAATTGGCCATCTGGCACCACTCGGGCAACTTATCAATCCAGAAGCGATCGCCCTCCTCGGGGCCTTCTATGGGTACCTGCAGCCGCTGGCGCAACACATCACTCGCCGCGCAGTGATCCATATGGCCATGGGTTAGCAATATCTTTTCAACTTGCGCATCCATTTTTTCGACCGCAGCAAGAATCTTTTCAATGTCACCACCGGGGTCAACAATGGCAGCCTTTCCCGTTGCCTGACACTTCACCACCGAGCAATTTTGCTGATAGGGCGTAACAGGAACAATGGTAACCGCAAGTGTCATGAAACCTCCGAACTCTCGGCTGCCGCCGCCTCTGATCCCATGTCGCTGTCAGCGTGGGGATCGTTATAAATCGTCTCGTCGAGCTGCCCCTCACGGTGTGCAACGATGGTTGCCACGGTCGCATCACCCGTGACATTGACCGCAGTACGAATCATATCGAGCAAGCGGTCAACGCCAATGATAAGGGCAACGCCCTCCACGGGCAGGCCCGCTTGGGTCAGCACCAAGGATAACGTAATGAGTCCCACACCTGGGACAGCGGCCGTTCCGATAGAGGCCAGTGTTGCCGTTAAGATCACCATAAGCAGCTGCATGGCACTGAGCTCGATACCATAAACTTGCGCAATAAATACGGTAGCGACGCCCTGCATAATCGCCGTACCGTCCATATTGACGGTAGCCCCCAAGGGAATGGCAAAGCCGGCCACACTTTTTGGCACGCCCAGCCGCTTCTCTACGGTGCGCAAAGTGATAGGAAGTGTCGCACCCGAGGAAGCCGTCGAAAATGCAAAGGCCCAGACACGGCGCATCTTACTGCGAAGTATGCCCGGACTAAGACCCGTTGTAGCTTTGAGTAGCAGCCCGTAAACCACGACCCCATGGAAAATAAGCAAGCCCGACAAGGTAAGAAAATACGCCGCCAGATTGATAATGGTGCCAAAGCCCATTGTCGCGAACAGCTTCACCAGCAGCGCAAATACGCCCCAAGGGGCCAATTCAATCATGACCCCCACCATTTTCATGACGATCGCTTCCATATCTCGAAACCAGCTCGCTATGCGCTGGCCAGCCTCACCCGCTCGGGTCAGTGAGTAACCCACCAAAATGGCGAACACAATCACCTGCAACATTTCGCCTTGCGCCATAGCGGCAAAGGGATTTGACGGAAAAATATTGACCAAAACATCGGTCAGCGGCGGCGGCATTTTCGGCTCGAAGGCCGTTGAAGCTTCAACCTGCAACCCCCGACCCGGCCCCAGAAGCGACGCGCCGACCAAACCCAAGGTCACTGCCGTTGCCGTCGTCACCAGATACAAGCCAATCGTTCGACCAGCAATGGCGCCCATTCTTGCGCTGTTACCCAAAGACGCCATACCGCAGATCAAGGACACCAATACCAGCGGCACGACCAACAGCTTTAATGAAGCTATGAATATTCTTCCCACAACGTCGAACACACCAAAAATAAGATAGGTGTTGATAAATTTGGCCAACGACGATTCGGCATCGATTTGTGTCAGTAGCACTTCAAGGCCTGACCCCAGCACAATGCCGGCAGCCATCGCCATTAAGATTCGATTCGTCAAAGACATTTATTTCTCCTCGCAAGGACCATCGGTCCAGCTTGCAACTGCGATATCGGCGCAGGCGTTGCACCCCGACGGATAGGTCGCTAATTTTTCCCCTGCCAGCGTGGCACACACCGGTGAATACTCCATGGTGCACACCATGGGGCGTGGGTCACGGCACTGGGTAGCCGCCGCCTTGTTGGAATTATCATCTTCAGGAACGTTCGTGCCCGACATCGGTGTACAGCCCACCAACACAGTGAGCAAAAACAGTGGCAACACAAAACGCATCATGACTTCTTTCCCTCAAACGATCGATTTCGCCAGCGCCTGTCAGACACCGAGATAGCAATAATCATAAACAGGCCATCGACCTGATGCACGCGGTCAATACAAGCGCCCACCATCTGATGCCATAACAGTGAATACTTTGAACGCCTAATAAAGCTTTGTAGAACCATCAGGCGCCGCGCAATAACCGATCACGCTGTGCCAAAAGATCGTCCTGCTGTTGTGCAATTTCAGCAGCCGGCGGCGGTGAACGCCAAAGCGCCATCGCGTCAGACAACCGTCTTTTGCAGGCTGACGTGGCTTGCGGTAGCTGCTCCGCCAACCCGCGCATGTCGGCCATTCGACCCCAGCAATTTAAGACGACATCACAGCCCGCTTCCAAAGACCGTTGGCCCGATAAGGGAACGGGTCCCTGAAGGGCCTTCATGTCGAGATCATCGGTCATCAAAAGCCCATCGAAGCCTATCTGCCCACGGATCACCTCGCCGATAACCTTTGGCGACAACGTGGCGCACTGCTCAGCATCCCAGGCGTCATAAACAATGTGGGCGGTCATTGCCATTGGTGCATGTGCCAGGGCCTTAAACGGCGCGAGGTCTCTATTCAATGCCTCAATTGACGCCGTTACTCTGGGCAGCGCCTCATGACTGTCGGCCAGGGCACGACCATGCCCGGGAATGTGTTTAACGACGCCCACCACACCCGATAGTGCGAACCCCTCTAATAGCGCAGCGCCAAGTTCCGCCACCATTGCCGGCTCAGCGCCAAAAGCACGATCACCAATAATGTCGTGGGCGCCTGTTTCGGGCACATCGAGTACCGGCGCACAGTTGACGGAAATGCCCAGTGCCGCAAGATCGAGGGCCAACGCCTGATAATTACAAACCGCCGCCGCTCTCCCACGCTCAGGCGACTGGGCGTAAGCATGGGCAAAATCCAGCGCGGGAGGCCAGACTCGCCAATGAGGCGGCACAAGTCGGGCCACCCGCCCCCCTTCCTGATCGATAAGAATGGGTAAATTGTCCCGACCCGTCAAAGTCTTTAAAGAGTCGGTCAGCCCTTTGACCTGCTGGGGGTTATCGATATTGCGCGCAAACAAAATAAAGCCCAAAGGGTCAGCACGACGAATAAGCTCCACCTCTTCGGCGGTGAGTGTGAGTCCTGACAGGCCGAAAATGGCGGGCAACATCAGCGCGAACCTCTTGCCAAAAAGCTGGAATTTTCAGGGCAGGCGCGGGCGCAAAAACAACGACCAAAACACACCGCCACAACATTTGGGCGCGGTACTGTTGGCATAAGCCTGCCATCAACCCGCGGCAGCACCGGGCCACCCCAGAACGTTTTCATAAACCGGCCTTTGAGCGCATCACCGGATTATGCGGCTGTAAAGAGGTGATACTTTTTCTTGCCCAAACGCACAATCCAATACTGATCGTGCAGGGCATTTTCAGACCGAAAACAGACGGCAGTATCGATGGGGGGCGCACCTTCAACCGGTACCCCATTAATAAACACCGCTTTATTTTTGAGGGCATCTTTGACCTGTTTGCCCGATGTCACCATGCCAACGTCAGTAAGCAGTTGGGTTAACGTCGGCGCCATCTCACCAGCCTTGAGGGCGGTCGTGGGCAGCCCGTCGAGCGCCAATTGCTCCAGATCATCCGCGCCCAGCGTGTACGCTTCGCCCACAAATAGCGCTTGGGTAATTCGCTGGGCCGCTGCCAGGCCCTCTGCACCATGAATCAGTTTAGTGACCTCATCAGCCAGTATCTGCTGTCCCTGAGGTCGCCCTTCCCGACTGGCATCGGCCTCTTCAATCGCCGCTATGTCCTCGACGGTCAAAAAGGTGAAGTAGCGCAAAAATTTGTAAACATCTTTGTCCGATGTATTTAGCCAAAATTGGTAAAAACTGTAGGGCGACGTTTTGTGGGCATCTAACCAAATGGTGCCAGTTTCGGTTTTACCAAATTTGGTGCCGTCGGCTTTCTCCACCAGCGGCATGGTCAAACCAAAGACCTGCCCCCCATGCAACCTGCGCGTAAGATCGATACCACCGGTAATGTTGCCCCACTGATCGGAGCCTCCAATCTGCAGCCCACAACCGTGTTGTCGATACAGCTCGGAAAAATCATAAGACTGCAGAATCATGTAAGTAAATTCAGTGAAGCTAATTCCCGAGCCTTCGCGCTCAATACGCTGCTTCACCGATTCTTTTTGAATCATATTGTTAATTGAAAAGTACTTGCCCACATCCCGAAGGAAGGTGAGCACATCCATGTCGGCTGTCCAATCGAGATTATTGACCACCTTGGCGCTATTTTCGCCCTCAAAATCAATAAACCGACTGACTTGCTGCCGCAATTTGTCCACCCAGTTTGCCACCACGTCGGGAGTGTTCAGGTTGCGCTCTGCCGCCTTAAAACTGGGATCACCGATTAATCCCGTGGCGCCGCCCACCAGAGCCAAAGGGCGGTGCCCCGCCAACTGGAAGCGCCGCAACATCAATAACGGCACCAGCGAGCCTATGTGTAAGCTGTCCGCCGTGGGGTCAAAACCGCAATAGAGTGTTCTCGGTTCAGTATCTAGCCAGTCAGCCAAGGTGTCTTCCCCGGCAATTTGAAAAATAAGACCTCGGGCGCGCAGGTCAGAAAGTAGTGCGCTGGACATAGCGAAAAATCTGTTTGTAAAGTGTTTGTGCATTATCCCACACTTTCATCGATGAACCGCGGTATCACCCATGACTCGCGCTTTTAGGCGGCTAGTGAACTCGCGTATACTTTCCCAACTAGTTAATTGGAGTGACCTTAGGTTGTTCGAACGCCGGAGACCTATACGCCGAGGCGCCACACCGCTGACCGCGCCTACCCCCACCGTCCGCCGATCCCGCCCTTGGGGCCTGTTGGGCCTGGCGATTGTGGCTGGGTTACTCGTCGTTTTAGCGATGCCCGACGCGAAGACCACCGCTACCGCACTCGATAGTCCTATGGCTGCTAAGGAAGCGGCCATTGGGCAGCCCGCCCTAGAGTTTATTGTTGTTGACGCCACCGAGATTCCCACGCCACCGCCATGGCATGAGGAAACGGTGCGGGAAGGCGATAACCTGTCGTTAATCTTTTCCCGGGCAGGCTTTTCGGAGAGAGATGTCTACGAGGTCAGTCGCACTGATGGCGGACGGGGTCTGCGCAAGATCTACCCCGGTCAGACCATCGCCTTTAGGACCGGCACCCACGGTGAGCTCCACAAAGTCAAACACACTGAGTCTAAGCTGAAATGGACCGTATTCACCCGGGACGGCAACGATTTCAAAAGTAGCGTGACCCAGCGCAGTCCCGAATTACGCCAGGAAAGTGCCATTTTGCGCATCCAGTCTTCACTGTTTTTAGCCGGACAGCGCGCGGGGCTTTCTAACCGCGTGATCATGGGGCTTGCCGATGTCTTTGGCGGTGTTATCGATTTCGCACTCGACCCCCGGGTTGGCGATACCATTGAACTGGTTTACGAGGCTCAGTGGCTCGATGGTGAGAAATACGCCGATGGCGCTATTGTCGCCGCAGCCTTTACCAATCGAGGCACCACTTTCGATGCTTTTCGGTACACCGATAGTCAAGGCGATATGAGCTATTACAACGGCGAGGGTGTGAGCATGCGCAAGGCGTTTCTTAAAGCGCCGCTAGACTTTACCCGGGTCAGCTCCAACTTTAACCCCAACCGACTTCATCCTATTTACAAAACCAAGCGGCCCCATCGGGGCACCGATTATGCCGCGCCACGTGGCACGCCGGTCTATGCCGCGGGGGATGGCCGTATTCTGGAAGCCGGTTACACCCGTGCCAACGGCAACTATGTATTCATTCAGCACGGCGAAAACTACAAAACCCATTACCTGCACCTGCACAAGCGCAAGGTTAAACAGGGCCAACGCGTCACTCAGGGTGAGGTTATTGGCACCGTCGGCTCCACCGGTGCTGCAACAGGCCCCCACCTTCATTACGAATTCCTCGTCAAAGGCGTTCATCAAAATCCCCGCCGCGTACATAAGTCCCTCCCCAAAGCGAAGTCATTACCCGAAAGTGAAATGGCGCGTTTTAAGTCGACAGTGCAAACCCCTTCGCAGCAATTGGCGGTTCTCTACCAAGATAACCGTTTGGCAATGGGCCAACAGGCCACTGGCAGCTCCGGTGGCGAGTGAGTGACCCGCGCTTTTTTGTTGGCCTTATGTCAGGCACCAGCGTTGATGGGGTAGATGCCCTTGTTTTGGCCCTTCAAGATGATCAGCTAGAGATTATTGCCTGCCACGATGAACCCTACCCAGAGCCCTTGCGGCTCGCGATACTGAGCCTCTGCCAACCGGGCATCAATGAAATCGATCGCTTGGGTGTTGTTGACCGAGACGTTGCCGATACCTTCGCTAAAGCTGCCCTCACAGTTATTGATCAGGCTGACCTCAAGGTCGGCGATATCGAAGCTATTGGCAGCCATGGCCAGACCATTCGGCACCGCCCCTCACAGGACAAAACGTTCACCTTGCAGATTGGCGATGCCCATCGGATTGCCGAATTGACCGGCATTACCACCATTGCGGATTTTCGTAGACGGGATATTGCAGCGGGTGGGCAAGGCGCTCCCCTCACCCCGGCCTTTCACCGTGTCGCCTTTGGCATTGGTGGCAATGCCACCGCCGTGGTCAACATCGGCGGAATCTGTAATGTCACTCTGGTTGACGCTAACGACAAGCTCATTGGGTTTGATAGTGGCCCTGGAAATACACTCATGGATGCCTGGGTTCGTAAACATCATGATCGCCCGTTCGACCAAAATGGTCTTTGGGCCGAGAGCGGCCAGGTCAATGAAGACCTTTTGGAATGCTGTCTTAATGATCCCTACTTTTCTGCCGCAGCACCCAAGAGCACAGGGCCTGAGTATTTCAATCTCAAATGGCTAGAAGGGCTGTTGGAGCCGCTGCCCTATCGGATCTCACCTGAAGACGTGCAGCGGACCTTGCTGGAGCTGACGGCAAGAAGTGTTGCGGCTGCATTGGACAATGAACCACTCGCCCAACTCGCCGTGTGCGGTGGCGGCGCCAAAAATACCTTGCTCATGACGCGACTCAGTGCGCTGCTTTACCCAACCCAGGTCATTACAACGAAGGCATTGGGAATTGATCCAGACTGGGTAGAGGCAGCAGCCTTTGCGTGGCTTGCTTCGAGAACCCTAGACGGCTTAGCAGGTAACGAACCCTCGGTAACTGGCGCTAGGGGCTATCGTGTTTTAGGCGCCGTGTTTCCCGCCTAGTAGCACTCTGGGGATCGCTTTCTGTGAGTTAGTCGGTGGGGCAACAACGCGCCTACCAGTGACAGGTTTTATATGGAGAAAGAAGCGCCGCATCCGCAGGTTGTCACCGCGTTGGGGTTATTGACCACAAAACGTGCGCCCTCAAGGCCCTCGGTATAATCAACTTCTGAGCCCACCAGATATTGGTAAGACATGGCGTCAATCACTGCCACAACGCCGTCGCGCTCGATGACCCAATCGTCCTCGGCGCGGTCTTCGTCAAAGGTAAAACCGTATTGAAAGCCCGAACAGCCGCCACCGGTAATGTAGACGCGCAGTTGCAACGCCGGGTTACCTTCGTCGGTGACCAGGTCTGATACCTTGCGAACAGCATTTTCGCTAAGGCGGATTTCATTAGGGTCAAACGCTTCTACAACACTCACGTAACGCACCGATTGGTCGATTGGGAATAAAGTTTACCTCAAGACAGCCCCCGACAAAACAACGTCGGGCGCCAACTGCCGCTTAGAGGCCAGAACAAAAACGATCGAAAGCCTACTGGCCCTCTTCCGCGGCGCGCTTCTCTCGCTGCACCGCCAAGTCTTCAACACGCGCGCTAACGTGGCGCAGCCCGCCGTTAACTTTACAACCTACGGCCATTTCAATGAGGTTGTAGTAAACATCGCCATCGACCTCGGCTTTGTCGGACAACTCCAAGCGCTCGGCGCTGTGTATATCGCCCTTAACCGCACCATTGACCATCGCGGAAGGCACATGGATGGAGCCCTCTACGTGACCCCCTTCCATGACACGTAGCATAGATTCTTTACCCTCGGCCGACGTAATTGAGCCAACCACTCGCCCTTCAACATCTAAATTTCCCGAGAAACTGATATCACCCGTTACCACTGCATCTGATGCAACTAGCGTTGTTGAACCCTGAACGCTGGTTAAAGGTCGGCTTTCTTTACGGCCCATCATAGTTATCTCCGTCGTATTATTTTTTGCAACCTATAAGGTATACACCATTAATTCGCTCCAGTCATGGGCTACCGATACCCGGTCGGTCTTGGGTTTGCGCACCACAACGTCAATTTCTACACGCTGTGGCGTAAAGCCAGGTGGCAACAAGACCTCTCCCTCAAAGCGCTGGAAATAGCGGAAATTAACGGGTAATGGCTCACCTGCAAGCCGCTCATCAAGATTGGCAAGCTCAAAAATTTCAGGCTGGTTATGAACACTGCCCACCAGTCGCAGCTTCAACTCACCGATAAAACGGTTTTCTGTCGGCTTTCCTTGCTGCACCACCAATTCGTAACGCCATCGCAGAGGGTCTGCGGTCGGGCTAAATCGGGGTAAGCGCAAACGCACCCCTTCGGCACGCTGCTCAGGGGCCATCACCTCCCGGTAAAACGCCAGCTCACCTTCAAGTTCTGTAATAACGCCTCGACTGTTAGCCAAAGACTCCATAAGTGTATTAAGCGCCTGTTTATCAAGTTCGGCTCGAGTTTCCAGTTCACTGATGCGATTTCTGAAGGCGTCGTTGCCATCATCGAGTGGAACGCGGCTGATCGAACCCGTGCGATGGCCTAAGCCATAGGCACCCACAAGCACCGCGGCCAAACAAGCCAACAAGAGTCCGCGCACAATACGATTCCGCCGTGGATGATCACGTCGAATAACGGTTCGGGGATGATGTCGCGCCACTAGCTCTTACCCCTCAAGGGGTGACAGAAATGAGTTCAAGGCCCCGAGATTCAGGAAGCCCCAACATGATATTCATGGCTTGCACGGCCTGACCCGAGGCACCCTTAGTCAGATTATCTATTGCAGCCGTCACAACCACCGTATTGCGGCCCTGAGGTACCGTCACCGATAATTGACAGCGGTTGTTGCCACGCACATAGCGCGTGTCGGGCTGCTCACCTGCCGGCAATACGTCAACAAAGGGCTCTTCGTCGTAATAGGCGTCGAACAACCCCTGGCAATCTACGGTCTGCTCTTTTAACTGCGCAAATAACGTCGCCAAAATACCGCGGTTCATCGGTGCCAGGTGGGGCACAAAGGTCAGTTGCACGGGCGCGCCGGCCAATTGCCCGAGGCCTTGCTCTATTTCGGGAAGGTGCCGGTGACCCCCGACGCCGTAGGCCCTGAAGCTTTCACTGGCCTCGGTGAGCAGGCTGGGAATTTTACCCTGTCGGCCCGCGCCACTAACACCCGAAGCACAGCTGGCCATTAACGGCTGCAAGTCTACCGCCCCCGCCTTCAAAAGTGGCATAAACCCCAGCTGCACGGCCGTGGGATAACAACCCGGGCAAGCCACCAAGCTGGCGTCGGCGATGGCGGCTCTGTTGACCTCGGGCAAGCCATAGACCGCGTCGGCACACAGCCCGGGGCTTGCATGGGGCTCCCCGTACCATTGCGACCAAAGCTCAGGATCTAGCAGGCGATAATCGGCTGACAAGTCGATGACTCGGACTCCTGCGTCCAGCAATTGAGGCACGCTGCGCATGGCCACATTATGGGGAGTTGCAAAAAACACCAAATCGCAGGCTAAGAGGTCCGGGGAATCAGGATCGGTGAAAACCAGCTCTGTGTGGCCTCGAAGGGTGGGAAACAGCGCATCGAGGCGCCGACCGTTTTCGGTTCGCGAGGTAACCACCTGTACCGACACATCGGGATGCTTTAGCAGCAGGCGCAGCAGTTCGACACCTGTGTATCCGGTCGCTCCAATTATTCCTACCTTGACCATGAAAGCCTCGTGTTCTGATATGGTAGTGCGCATAGTAACGGAGATTATACGTCGAGGATGCCATGCTCTGGGTTCAGGCATTACATGTTATTTTTATGGTTTGTTGGTTTGCCGGCCTCTTTTATCTGCCGCGAATCTTTGTTTACTACGCTCAAGCTGACGACGTAAACACGCAACGCACCCTGGCCACCATGGCTAGAAAGCTTTTTAAGTTTGTTACGCCGTTTATGGTGTTGACCGTTATTTTTGGGCTTTGGCGGCTCAGTTATCAAATGGACTACTACCTCGCCTCCACCTGGATGCAACTGAAGCTCGGCGGCGTGGCCCTGCTCATTGCTTATCATGTCCAATGCGGAATCTACATGGGCCGCATCAATCGCGGCGAAGATGATAAATCCCATGTTTTTTATCGTTTTTTTAACGAGGCCCCGGTTCTGGTGTTGTTCGCCATTGTGGGCCTGGTTTATCTGCGACCGTTTTAATTCAGGACTTTCTGCACGGGTCCAGCCCTGCGATAATGTGCGGGTGTTACTTTAAACAAAGCTGAGTTGTTATGAACCGATCTGAAGCACTGTTCGAGCGCGCTAAAAATACGATACCCGGCGGGGTTAACTCACCTGTCCGAGCGTTTAAAGCCGTGGGTGGAACCCCGCGCTTTATGGAACGCTCCGATGGCGCCTATATTTGGGACGCAGACGGTCAGCGCTATATCGACTACGTGCTTTCGTGGGGCCCTATGATTATGGGTCACAACCACCCCGAAGTTCGTGAGGCCGTTATTAAGGCGGCTGAAACCGGCTTAAGTTTTGGCTGTCCCACCGAAATCGAATGCGAAGTGGCTGAACTGATCATCGATTATGTGCCCAGCGTGGAATTGGTGCGCATGTGCAGCTCGGGGACTGAGGCCACCATGAGTGCCCTGCGACTGGCTCGGGGCGCAACGGGCCGAGATAAAATCGTCAAGTTCGAAGGCTGTTACCACGGCCACTCAGACTCACTGCTCATAAAAGCCGGATCAGGGGCCCTTACCTTTGGAGTCCCCAGCTCACCCGGGGTACCGGAAGTCCTGGCACAGCACACAATCACGCTGCCTTTTAACGACACTGACGCCCTCGGAGTCGCCTTCGAGGAAATGGGCTCTGAACTCGCCTGCGTGATCATCGAACCCATAACCGGCAATATGAACTGCATCCTGCCCGAGCCAGGTTTTCTCGAGACCCTTCGGGAGCTGTGCACAAAACATGGCGTGGTATTAATTTTTGACGAAGTCATGACGGGCTTCCGCTTCGGTACGCAATGCGCACAAGGCTGGCTGGGCATTACCCCTGACCTCACTTGCTTCGGCAAAGTCATTGGCGGCGGTATGCCCGTAGGGGCTTTTGGCGGTCGCAAAGACATCATGGAGCACATTTCACCCTTAGGCCCTGTTTACCAGGCTGGCACCTTATCGGGCAACCCGGTTGCCATGGCCGCGGGCCTCACCTGCCTCACCATTATTGGTCGTGATGGATTCTATGACGCTCCTTTCCGACATACCGAACAGCTTGTTAAGGGAATGCAGGGGGCCGCAGACCAAGCAGGGGTTCCCTTTACCACGAATCATGCGGGGACCATGTTTGGCGGATTCTTCACTGATGAACCCAAAGTTACCCAATACCAACAGGTGATCAACAGCGATACCGAGCGCTTCAGCCAGTTTTTCCATAGCATGCTCGAGAGCGGCATCTATTTGGCCCCCGCGTCCTTTGAGGCGGGTTTTATGTCCTCAGCACATAGCGATGCCGATATCGAAGCCACCATCGCCGCTGCCGCCAAAGCATTTGCCAGTCTTTGAGGAGATTCGTATGACCACTGCAAGAGGGCCTTTTCCGCAAACCCGCATGCGTCGCCTGCGAGCGCAACCGTTTGCCCGTGCGCTGGTCTCCGAAAACACACTCGCTGCGCAGGATCTCATTTACCCGGTGTTTGTTTTGGAGGGTGCGCAACAGCGCGATATTGTTGCCTCTATGCCCGGTATCGAGCGACTCAGTGTGGACCTGTTGATTGAGCAAGCCCGGGAGGCCGCCGATTTAGGGGTTTCTGCTTTTGCGTTGTTCCCCGTCGTGGGCGCCGAACACAAATCGCTGCTTGCAGAAGCCGCCTGGTCTCCCGATGGCTTAGTGCAACGTACCGTGGCAGCCCTTAAAGATGCGGTGCCCGAGCTGGGCATCATGACCGATGTCGCCCTGGATCCCTACACCACCCATGGCCAAGACGGCATTATCGATGACACCGGGTATGTGCTAAACGACATCACGACCGACACCTTGGTAAAGCAAGCACTGTCTCATGCTGCCGCGGGGGCAGATTGTGTCGCCCCTTCCGATATGATGGACGGTCGAATCGGTGCCATCAGGAACGCCCTGGAAAGTGCCGGTCACGTCAACACCCTCATTATGGCCTATGCCGCCAAGTACGCCTCTAGCTACTACGGACCTTTCCGGGATGCGGTGGGCTCCGCCGGCAACCTCAAGGGCGGTGACAAAAAAACCTATCAAATGGATCCGGCTAACCTCAATGAAGCGGTGCATGAGTGTGCCCTCGACCTACAGGAAGGCGCCGACATGATTATGGTGAAGCCCGGCATGCCCTACCTTGACGTGGTGCGGCGGGTGAAGGATGAGCTGTGCGCGCCAACTTTCGCCTATCAGGTCAGTGGCGAATACGCCATGCATCAGGCGGCCTTCGCACAGGGATGGCTAGACCGCGATGCGGTTACTTTGGAATCGTTACTGGCCTTTAAGCGCGCAGGTGCCGACGGCATCCTGACTTATTTCGCTTTGGAAGCCGCACGGCTCCTCAACCAGTGATTTCAGAGCAGGACTGATCACCGTGAACCGGATGGGGTTAGCGCCAACCGGAAGGCTTCATCTACTGTTGCTGCTCTTGGCGTTGGTTTTAGCACCCCACGGTTTAGCCGACACAACCACTGAAGACAATCCGATCGACACCTGTACCTGTCTCTGGCAGGGCAGCTTTACCGAGATTGCCGACACCGCCGACCTCATTGTTTTAGGGGCCGTGACACAACACCGGGGCAATGCGGCAGATTTTGCTATCGAAGAAATACTTCGCGGTCCCGACTGGCATACGAGTATCAGGGTTTGGTTAAAAGCTAAAAACTACTGCCGACCCGATATCGAAAATTTCCCCCCCGGGAGCCGCTGGGTGCTAGCGCTTAAACATATCGAGACGCTGCCCAGTGGCGCCTTTGACCCATTGACGCCGAATATCAGTTACGGGCGACTTAATGACTGGATTCTCTCTAATTGCGGCGGGTATTTTCTTCAGGCTCAAGGGGGTACCGTTCGCGGCAATTTGATTCCGGGCACACCCCGATGGGATTTTGATCCCGATATGAACCCAGTACTTGTCGATCTACTGCGCGGCCATTTACAGGGCCAAGTGACCGTTGAGACATTAGAAAAAGCCGCTCAAGAAGACCCCGAGGCCCGGGCCTTAATGCTAAATACCCGCAGTTTTTTACGGGGACAGGACGATCTCTTAGGCGAGGACAGCGAGCCTAGCAACCCGCCTTAACTAGCGCTCTACCGCCTCGATCAACTCATCAATCATCATCAGCGAAAGTCCCCAAATGCGACTGTCCTGGTAGAGATACGAGTCAGACTCGACTTGAGTACCCCGCCATTCCCATTTCAGGGGTACACGGTTGCTGCGGTCCATTAAAAAACTCAGGGGAACTGAAATCACCCCATCAACCTCGTAGTTCAAATCGAGTGCAGGCAACTGTTCGACCCTGTAAATAAACGGCGCCACCAGCATTTCGGGGCGATCTGCTCGCCAGCCGGTATTCACGTCACCTAAAGCACAAACTTCATGGCCCAGAGCATCGAGATCTAGGGCTATTTCTTCGCGGGTTTCGCGGATCGCGCAAAAGCGGTCGTCAATATCTTCAGGATCTCGTCGACCCCCAGGAAAGGCCATATGACCTGACCAGGGGTCTCCCTCGCGTTTAGCGCGTCGAATCATAAGCAGACAAAGCTCGTCGTCGCACTCATGCAACACAATAGCCACCGCGGCACGACGGGTGACCTCACCAAAGGCACGGCTGGGTTTTTCATACTGCTGCAGACGGGGAATAAGCTGCTTATAAACCAATGACACGATACTCTCTCGGCAATTCAAGACGGCAGGGTAAATGCAGTTAACATGACTCCCCTGCTTAAAAAGTGCCGCCAAGTTTACACGCCTAGCCCGTTCCGTGCTGCTGCAGCCGGAAGTGTGAAGATGACAGTAATACAAACTCGGGACAGGGCCTTAAGCAGTGACATCGGTTATCATCAACACATCGAAACAACCACTCAAGGACAGCACAAGTGACGCAGTATTCTGTTTATGCCATTGGGGCCGCATTGGTCGACACCGAAATTCAAGTCAACGATAGCGATCTGGACACGATGGCCGTTGAAAAAGGCCTCATGACCTTAGTCGACCAAGAGCGCCAAGCAGAGCTGATGGGTCACCTACAGGGCCACCTGGTTGGCGCCAATCACGCCTCTGGGGGCAGCGCTGGCAACAGCATGATCGCCACGGCCTTGTTCGGCGCTCCTACGTTTATGAGCTGCAAGGTGGCTGATGATGCTGATGGTGATATTTACCTCGCCGATCTTGAGGCCTCTGGGGTAGCGCATAGCCTCACTAACAGGCGCGGCAGTGGCACCACCGGCAAATGCCTAGTGCTCATTACCCCCGATGCTGAGCGCAGCATGAACACCTATTTGGGCGTATCGGAAACCTTATCAGTTGCCGAGGTCGATGATCAGGCGATTGCCGCTTCAGACTGGGTCTACTTGGAAGGCTATTTAGTCACATCACCTACGGGACACGAGGCGGCACTGCACACACGCCAAGTTGCCGAGGCCAACAACGTAAAAACCGCCATCAGCTTTTCTGATCCTGGCATGGTTATGTATTTCCGAGACAATATGGAGCAGCTCGTGGGCGACGGTGTCGACCTGGTGTTCTGTAACGAAGCCGAGGCCCTTGAGTGGGGTAAAACAGATAATCTGGAGGCAGCTCTGGAGGCGATTAAGCAAGTTGCCAAGAGTTTTGTAGTGACTTTGGGGGCCAAAGGGGCGATTGCCTTTGATGGCAGTGCCTCGTATCAGGTAGACGCACATACCGTAGAAGCCCTGAACACCAATGGCGCCGGGGATATGTTTGCAGGTGCCTTTTTATACGCACTCTCGCGAGGCGAGGGCTTTCAGCGCGCCGGAGAATTTGCGGTGCGAGCGGCCGGAGAAGTCGTCAAGTATTTTGGACCTCGCCTACAGGCCGAAGGCTACCCGGCACTGCGCCATGAATTTTTTGGTGATTAAACCGCTTCAGCCTTACGTATAACTTTCTGCAGCAGGCCAACTTTTACGCCGCAGACCAAGATGAGACGAAAACTATGAGTGAGCAGACAACCAAACCCGCAATAAAACCCGATCCCCTGTATCAGATGCTGCGACACGAAGATGTCGATGCTTTTAATGCCAGCCGTGACAGCATGGATACCAGTCATTTGAAAAGCGGCGACTACCGAGGGCGCGATCTGCGCAAGCTCAATGCCGCCGGGCTCGATTTCTCGAATGCCTACTTTCGCAATGCCGACCTGTCAGGCATTGATTTTCGTGAAACCAATCTTCGGGGCGCCAGCCTCATGGATGCCAAGGTCTCAGGGGTTTATTTCCCAACGGAGCTTAGCCCTGAAGAAATTCGACTGTCCCTAAACACCGGCACCCGCCTCCGCTATGAAGAAAAGGGTTAACACATTCATGGCAGCCTCGGCGCTTCGATCGTTTTTTCTGGGACTCGTTCTTTATTTACCACTACTGACACAGGCTCAGGGGTTGGGAGATCTCGTTGCGCAGTCTGATACCTTCCTGCCGGTTGATGAAGCGTATCAACTGGAAGTCGAAATAGTCTCCGAGCAAGAAATTCGTTTGTACTGGCAGATCGAGGATGCCTACTACCTTTATCAACACCGCTTTAAGGCCAAACTAGAGAGCGAGCAGGGGTTGCTCAATACGACCTTCGAATTTTCCCCCGCGCTGGACAAAAACGACGAGTTTTTTGGCGATGTTAGCGTGTACTACAGCTACGCAGATATCCGACTCCTAGCCGACCAAGGGTTTTCAAGGGCAAAGTTATCGATCACGTCACAGGGGTGTGCCGACGCCGGACTTTGCTACCCACCCAACACCGAACACTTTATCGTCAATGGACAAACCGGCGCAGTCACGCGGGTCGACAGCAGCACCCCCCTCACGACAACAGCCGCCAATTTGGCTGCTAGCCCAGCAATGGGCGCAGCGGAGAACCCCAGCGACAAGGCCGGCCCATCCTTATGGCTGGCGTTGGTTTTTGCCTTTATGGGCGGCATTATCTTAAACGCCATGCCCTGTGTTTTCCCTATTCTGTCGTTGAAAGTTCTAAGCTTTGCCACGGGAGACCCCAGCACCCATCACCGTCATACCTGGTGGTATTTAATCGGGGTGGTTGTCAGCTTTGTGGCTGTCGCAAGCGTCTTAATGACACTGCAAGGTATGGGCTCAGCCATTGGTTGGGGATTTCAACTGCAGTCCCCCGGCTTCGTCATTGCCCTCGCTTACCTTTTCACCGCCATGGGCTTGTCACTATCGGGCATGGTGCAATTTGGCGGCAACCTCATGAACCTGGGAGGCAATCTCGCCAGTCAGGGGGGTAACCGCGGCAGCTTTTTTACCGGTGTTTTAGCCGTCGTGGTAGCCAGCCCCTGCACCGCCCCATTTATGGGGTCGGCTCTGGGCTTTGCACTCACCCAGCCAGCACCAATCGCGCTATCGGTGTTCGCAGCGCTGGGGGTCGGTATGGCCAGCCCCATGGTGCTGCTCAGCTATAGTGCCCTGGCGCGCCGGGTGCTCCCCCGACCCGGAGCCTGGATGGAAACGCTTAAAGAGCTGCTGGCCTTCCCCCTATATGCCACCGCTGTCTGGCTGCTCTGGGTAGCCGGCAAGCAGGCTGGCGTCGACACCATGGCGACAGCCCTGGGCGGGTTGGTCATGCTTGCGCTGGGCTTATGGCTTTATCGAGGAAGTCATCTGCGCCGCTTTATTGCTTTAGTGTGCATTGGCCTCGCTCTATTTTTGGCCACCCTTCGAGGGCCGACCCCAGAAGCCGGCACTGAAGTTCGGCGTGAAGGTACCGTTGTCTGGTCAGAAACAGCGCTTCAAGGGCTGCTTGATGAGGGCGTGCCCGTCTTTGTCGACGTGACTGCCGACTGGTGTATCACCTGTCTCGCGAATGAGCAGGCGGTGTTATTCACGGATTCGATGACAGCAGCCTTCGAAGAACGCGGCGTTGTCTACATGGTCGCCGACTGGACTCAGTATGACCCGGTCATTGGCACCTTTGTGAATAGTCACGGCCGCAGTGGCATTCCGCTCTATGTCATGTACCCGCCAAACGCCGACCCGTTCATCTTGCCCCAATTACTCACTTCGGGAATCGTTCGCGATGCACTGGATCGGGTCTCCAGCACAGGGACTGCGCCATGAACTCTGCAGCCACACCGCGTCGTTGCCCAGCTACTTTTTCGCGCCATCTGAAAACCGGGTGCGTTTTACTGCTTGTCGGCATTTGGGTTAGCCCAATGGCCGTGGCCCAATTGCGCCTCGACCAACTTTGGGTACGCGCTATGCCTCCCAACCAAACAATGACGGCGGCCTATGGTCGGCTGTCTAACCCAAGCAATGTGCCCTTAGTCGTCACCGGCGCCAGCTCGAGCCTCGCAGCCGAAACAACACTGCATGAAAGCCGCTTAGAAGACGATCGCATGGCAATGGTTCCCGTCACCGACCTAACCTTGGCGCCGGGAGAAGTGCTGGAGTTTCAACCCGGTGGTATACACTTGATGCTAATGGGCATCAAAGCGATGCCAACTGTCGGCTCAGAAGTAGAGATTTGTCTGCTCAGCGCCGACGATAAAGCCTGTGGCACTGCCATTGTGCAACGAGATGCCGACAGCATAACGCATCACCACCATTGAGGAACTCAACCTGATGTCTGTAATGAGCCGGATTCGCACTTTCTTACAGCAGGCCAAAGACTCATTGGTTTTATCGGGGTTCTCCAGTACCGACAGCCCCACGGGCAAGATCTTAGCGGGGGTTGCTGTCCTTTATATTGTCATCATGATTGCCCTGGGCATCTGGTGGAGTGCCGCACCCGCCGCTTTCAGCATGGAGACAAAAACCCAAAGCTACGCCGAGGACAGCGGGCAACCTCTGGTTCCCGGTAGTGCTACGACCCTTGCGCTGATTGAAGTCATTGATACCTTGTTAGATAAAGACGGTGGCTACACCCACAACGACCTACTGCCGCCAGGCCTGTTCATGGATAACATGCCCAACTGGGAATATGGCGTTCTGGTGCAGTCACGGGATCTTGCCAGGGCACTGCGCGAAGTCTTGAGCCGTTCACAAAGCCAATCTCGGGAAGACGTCGATCTGACTCTCGCCGAGCCCCGAATCAATTTTCAGTCCGACAGCTGGATACTTCCGGCCTCGGAAAGAGAGTACCGCAGCGCCAACAAATACCTAAAGGCCTACTTGGCGCGCTTGCCTCAAAAAGGCGCCGAAGGGGCGCAGTTTTATGCTCGAGCCGACAACCTAGGCTTCTGGCTGGGCATGATTGGAAAGCGTCTGGGAAGCCTTTCCCAGCGCTTGTCCGCCAGTGTCGGTCAGCGGCGCCTCAATACAGATCTCGCTGGCGACCCCACGGCGGCTGCTTCAACGGATGATCCCGAGGACGAAGAAATCAAAACACCCTGGTCTGAGGTGGACGATGTATTTTACGAAAGTCGCGGGGCCGCCTGGGCTCTGATTCATTTTTTAAAAGGTGCTGAAATCGATTTCGCCAGCGTGCTGGAAAAGAAAAATGCGCGGGTCAGCTTGCAACAAATTATTCGCGAACTTGAGGCAACCCAGGCAACTGTTTGGAGCCCCATCATTCTCAACGGCTCAGGTTTTGGTCTGTGGGCCAACCACTCGCTGGTCATGGCCAACTATATTTCCCGGGCGAATGCAGCGCTCATTGACCTCCGTGAGTTACTAGCCCAGGGCTAGTAGAGCGTTACGAAATACGCTTTGCGCACCGTCTTGGGCAGTCGCAAGCCTGCCCTGACCGTCGATACATTAAGAGCCCTCTGTTTAACGACTTGAGGCCGTCTGTTGCCTCAGCCTCCTATCAGGTGCCTGTTGACCTAGGAGCCTTCGTGGCTCAGCGCGACAGCTTTGGCCCCGCCAGTAAGGTCCAGCCCTCTAGCTCTTGCACTGCACTCAAAGCGACCCAAGGCTTGTAGGCTTCAATTAAAGCCGCAGCCTGCTCGGAGAGTAAGCCCGCAAGAATCAAACGCCCCCCCGGATTCATTAAGTCAATCAAGGTCGGTGCCAGTGCCTCGAGAGGGCCCGCGAGTATATTGGCAATCACCAGATCAGCCGGCTGCAAGCGTCCTTGAGTATCGGCCTGTGACACCAAAAAAACATCGAGCTGATCTTGAGTAATCGCGTTGCGCTGCGCGTTATCCCATGTGGCCGTTACCGCCTGCGGATCATTGTCGACAGCAAAAGCTTTAGTAGCACCCAGCTTCAGACCAGCAATGGCTAAAATGCCCGAGCCACAACCATAGTCTATGAGATTAACGCCGGGCTGAATGGTGGCATCGAGTTCACCAAGGCACATGGCGGTGGTCGGGTGGGTACCGGTGCCAAAGGCAAGGCCCGGGTCGAGATTAATATTGACCGCATGGGGATCCGGCGGCTCGCACCAACTCGGGCATATCCAAAGGCGCTTACCCATTTTTAAAGGCTCGAAATTTTCCATCCAGGCGCGCTCCCAATCTTGATCAGGAACGAAATCTGCGGCATCGGCCGACGCCGTTACCCACTGCTGTGGCACGCTGGCTAAGATGGGGGACAGGTTGATACCCACCTCAAACAGGGCCACCAGTTTGATGTTTTGCCAAAGGGGGGTCTCACCCGGACCTGGCTCAAGAAGTGGCTCGTCGGCATTGTCTTCCAGGGTAACCGCGAGGGCGCCCTGTTCAAACAGCCAAGACTCCAAATGCTCAAGCTGGTCGGGGGTTGTACTGAAGCGTAGCTCTTGCCAACCCGCGTCGGTCAATGCTCGTGTTCCAGCTTACTCTCAAGGTAGTGAATGCTGACGCCACCGGCCATAAAGGAAGGGTCTACCACTAACTCGCGGTGGAGCGCGGAATTGGTGCGTATACCCTCGACCACCAACTCATCGAGAGCCTGACGCATTTTGACCAGTGCTCCAGCGCGAGTGTCTCCGTGGGTGATCAACTTACCAATCAGGCTATCGTAGTGCGGCGGCACGGTGTAACCACTGTAAACATGGGAATCGACACGAACCCCAGGGCCACCCGGGGCATGAAAGGTATTGATCTTCCCGGGGGATGGTAAAAAGTTTCGGGGATCCTCGGCATTGATGCGACACTCCAGAGCGTGCCCCTTAAACACCACATCCTCCTGACGAATCGAGAGCTTTTCACCCGAGGCAATCAGTAACTGCTCCCTGACGATATCGACCCCCGTGATCATCTCCGTCACCGGGTGCTCTACCTGCACCCGGGTATTCATTTCAATAAAATAAAAACCGCCATCTTCGTACAGAAACTCAAAAGTCCCGGCACCGCGATAACCAATATCAATGCAGGCCTTGACACAGGCTTCGCCAATTTCATCACGCAGCTTCTGATCGATACCCGGTGCAGGTGCCTCTTCAATGACTTTTTGGTGACGACGCTGCAGCGAGCAGTCACGATCACCCAAGTGAACGGCATTGCCCTGACCATCGGCAAGCACCTGAACCTCTACGTGGCGGGGTCGCTGAAGAAATTTCTCGAGATACACCACCGGTGAACCAAAGGCCGCCTTGGCCTCCGACTGCGTGACCTGAATAGAACTGAGCAAGACTTCCTCATTGTGCACAACGCGCATGCCGCGACCACCACCCCCCGCCGCGGCTTTTACGATCACGGGATAACCAATATCCCGGGCAATACGCAAAACCTCATCGGGGTCATCTGGAACGGCGCCCTCTGAACCCGGCACCGTGGGAACTCCCGACCGCTGCATTTGGTGTTTTGCCGACACCTTGTCACCCATAAGGCGAATGGTCTCGGCGGTTGGACCAATAAATACAAAGCCGCTTTTCTCAACCTGCTCGGCAAAATCGGCATTTTCCGATAAGAAGCCATAACCCGGGTGGATCGCATCGGAATTGGTTACCTCGGCTACGCTAATAATCGCAGGCACATTGAGGTAACTCAGTGCAGAATTTGGCGGGCCAATACACACGGCCTGATCTGCGAGTCGCACGTGTTTCAATTCGCGATCGGCTGTGGAGTGCACGGCAACGGTCTTAATGCCTAACTCTCGGCAAGCACGCAGGATTCGTAGGGCAATTTCGCCACGATTGGCGATCAAAACTCTCTCTAACATCAAATGATTCCTCTCGGTCGGTAGCTCATTGAGCCACCTCCAGGGTCAGGCAATGGTGATGAGGGGTTGGTCAAATTCTACCGGCTCGCCATCGGCAACGTGAATTGCCGTGACCGTACCGGCCCGATCAGCTTCAATCTGATTCATCATCTTCATGGCTTCAACAATGCACAGAACATCGCCAACACGTACTGTTTGTCCTACCTCGACAAACGACCCTGCCTCTGGACTGGGGGATCGATAAAATGTGCCCACCATTGGGGACAGCACGGCATTGTCTGTCGAGATCGCCTCTGCCGCGGGTTCTGCCGCTACTGGGGCAGGCGCGGGTGCTGGCGCCACAGCAACCGGTGCCGGCATGGCGGGTGGCGGATGGTTTACGGCTGCTTGCGCGGCATAGCTGTTACGGCTGATACGAACCGATTCCTCACCCTCTATGATTTCGATTTCGTCAATATTTGACTCTTCCAACAGCTCAATCAATTTTTTGACTTTGCGGATATCCATCGTGTCGATCCTCAAACAGGCTTAAAATTTTAGTTCAGTTTTTGCAATGCACTGGCCAGGGCGCAGTCGTAACCGAAACTACCCAGGCCACAAATAACGCCTTCAGCGATGTCAGATAAGTAACTGTGCTGACGAAAAGCTTCACGAGCATGCACGTTAGAGATGTGCACCTCAATAAAAGGGATAGCCACCCCAAGCAGGGCATCACGCAGCGCTATGCTGGTATGTGTGAACGCTGCGGGGTTAATAATAATAAAACGTGTATTGGCTGCAGGGGCATCATGAATCGCCGCTATCAACTCGTGTTCTGCATTGCTCTGGACACACGAGAGGGAGACATGAGCTCGCTCGGCCTCTGCACATAAACGCGCAGTGATCGTGCCTAGAGATTCACTCCCGTAGCGATCTGGCTCTCGTGACCCCAACAAATTCAGGTTGGGTCCGTTGATTAACAAAATATCAGACATCTCAACAGTTCGCTGCTTGTTCACGTAATTTATATTAGTTTTCGACGCATTCTGACCCATACGACTCGGCCTGTCTAATGGATTGGCGCAAATCAATGTCTGCTCTCTGACAGAAAATCTGGGCCGCCAACGAGCGCGGGTGATGCGCTACTGGTTAAAATTTAACCTTTCTACTTCATCCTTTCGCCATTGCGGGGTATGCTTTGCCACCCCAGTACGCACCCGGGTAAAAGCTAGTGGCTAACACGCCAACCCCAAAAGTCATCCGCGCCTCTTCGCACCGTCGAACAGAGACGGGCACTTCTGCGCCTGCAGGTTTGCAGATTGGCGCCTTACAGTTGGCTAACCCCGTGGTGCTGGCGCCCATGGCCGGGGTTACTGACTTGCCCCTGCGAGAACTTTGCGTAGGCCTAGGTGCAGGTATGGCCGTGGCAGAAATGCTCACCTCCGATCCCAAACTACTCACCTCACGCAAATCTTCGTTGCGTCGCTGCCACAGCGCCCAAGGCGGGCTACGATCGGTACAAATTGTCGGGAGCGAGCCCCAGCAACTGGCCGAAGCCGCGCGGCTCAACGCCGATGACGGTGCCGATATCATCGACATCAATATGGGCTGTCCCGCTAAAAAAGTCTGCAAAAAGGCGGCAGGCTCAGCGCTTCTGGCCGATGAACGCCGGGTTGCTGAAATTTTACAGGCGGTGGTCTCTGCGGTTGACGTGCCGGTAACCCTCAAAATTCGCACGGGACTCTCACCCCAGCAGCGCAACGGTGTAGCCATTGCAAAAATCGCAGAAGATGCTGGCATCCAAATGCTCACGGTCCATGGCAGAACCCGGGCCGACCGCTTTAAGGGCGAGGCCGAATATCACACGATTGCCCGTATCGTCGATGCAGTGAGTATTCCTGTTCTCGCCAATGGCGATATCACAACACCGGACAAGGCTTTGGCAGTGCTGCAAACGACGGGTGCCGCGGGCATCATGATCGGTCGCGCCAGCTTGGGGCGCCCCTGGTTGCCGGGAGTCATTGCGCAATCGATAGCCGGGATCGACGTTGATCAGCCCTCACTCCCCGAGCGCTTTCTGCAGATGCGCCGCCATTTAACCGCCCTTCACGACTTTCATGGTGACTTCATGGGCATTCGCATTGCCCGAAAGCATGTGGGCTGGTTCTTTGACGCCATTGCGGCGGAGCTACCCGTGTCGTTTAATGGCTGGAAACGTCAGTTCAACGCCCTCGAAGCCACCGAAACCCAGCAAGCACTGCTGCAGAATCTTGAGCGCCAGTGCCGTGGTAGCCGTTCAACGCTACGCGATGACGAGCTTGCCGCGTGACCTCGGATAAAGCCCCGACGACACCACGCCCCCTACGTGAGAGTGCCCAAGAGAGCATTGCCCATTTTTTTGAGCAGTTGGATGGCGCCACCTGCACCGATCTTCACGCACTGGTTATTGCGCAGGTTGAAGAACCCCTGTTGCGCACCGTATTACAAGAAACAGGTGGCAACCAAAGCAAAGCGGCCGCCATGCTAGGCCTCAACCGAGGTACGCTGCGCAAAAAACTGCGTCAGTACCACCTCATCTAACTCTTTAACTTCGCCCTTTAGGACCTTTCTCACCATGACTGAGTCACACCTCGCCCCTGTACGCCGCGCACTGATCAGCGTCTCTGACAAAACTGGCATCGTTGATTTTGCGCAGGCGCTTATCGATCGCCAGGTGGCGTTATTATCAACTGGGGGAACCTGTAAATTGCTGCGGGAAGCGGGCCTAGCCGTTACCGAGGTTTCTGATCACACCGGTTTTCCAGAAATGATGGACGGGCGTGTCAAAACGCTGCACCCGACCATCCATGGCGGCATTTTGGGCCGCCGGGGTACTGACGATGAGATTATGGCCAGCCACGCTATTGCCCCTATCGATATGGTCGTGGTTAACCTGTACCCCTTTGAAGCCACGGTTGCTCGCCCCGACTGCAGCCTTGAAGATGCCATTGAAAATATCGATATCGGTGGACCCACCATGGTCCGCGCCGCCGCCAAAAATCATCGTGACGTCACTATCGTGGTCGATGCTGGAGATTACGGCTGCCTGATAGAAGAGCTGGACGCCAACAACAATGCCATCAGGCAGGAAACACGATTTGATCTCGCCATTAAAGCCTTTGAACATACGGCACATTACGACGGCGCCATCGCCAACTACTTTGGCCAACAGTTGGGTAACGGTAGCGAGGGCTTCCCTCGCACGCTGAACCTGCAGCTGGTTAAAGCCGAAACGATGCGCTACGGCGAAAACCCCCATCAGCAAGCCGCCTTTTATCGTGAGCACACCCCGAAGGAAGTGGGTATTGCCACGGCGATTCAGCTGCAGGGTAAAGCCTTGTCCTACAACAATGTCGCCGATACCGACGCCGCCCTTGAATGCGTTAAAAACTTTCAAGAGCCCGCCTGTGTCATTGTGAAACACGCCAACCCCTGTGGTGTTGCCGTGTCGAGCTCTCTCGGTGAAGCCTACGATCTGGCTTTTAACACCGACCCGGAATCGGCCTTTGGTGGCATTATTGCGTTTAACCGCGAGTTAGACGCCGCTACCGCCCAAACTATTGTCGATCGACAGTTCGTTGAGGTCATCATTGCGCCAGAGGTCAGTGCCGCGGCGCTGCCTGTCATTGCGGCCAAGAAAAACATTCGCGTGCTTAAAACCGGCCAATGGGCCGCAGCCGAGGGTGCACTAGACTTTAAGCGGGTCAACGGGGGTTTGTTGGTACAGGATCGTGACGATGGCATGATCACTCAGGGCGATCTGCAGGTGGTCAGCCAGCGCCAACCCACTGAGCAAGAGTGGCAAGACTTACTGTTTGCCTGGAAGGTCGCCAAATACGTGAAGTCTAATGCCATTATTTATGCCGCCAATAGTCGAACCATTGGCGTGGGTGCTGGGCAGATGTCCCGGGTCAATTCTGCGCGCATTGCAGCCATCAAGGCCGAGCATGCCAAGCTTGAGGTTCGGGGTGCCATCATGGCATCGGATGCCTTTTTCCCCTTTCGCGATGGTATCGACAGTGCCGCCGAACGCGGCATCGCTGCCGTGATTCAGCCCGGCGGGTCAATACGAGATGATGAAATTATTGCTGCTGCCGACGAGGCAGGTATGGCCATGGTCTTCACCGGCATGCGGCATTTTCGTCACTGATGGGCAGCGAGGAAGCCACGATGAATATTCTTGTTGTCGGTAGCGGTGGCCGCGAACACGCGCTGTGCTGGAAGCTTGCTCAAGGGGCCCATGTTGATCACGTCTATGCCGCCCCCGGCAATGCGGGAACTGCGGGTGAGCCTGGGGTAACCAACGTCGCCCTCGATGTTATGGACTTTGAGGAATTGGCCGGCTTTGCCAAGAGCCGCGATATTGCGCTAACGGTGATTGGCCCCGAAGCGCCCTTAGTCGGTGGTGTTGTTGATTATTTCACGACTCAGGGGCTCGCCTGCTTTGGGCCCAGCCAGGCAGCCGCACAACTGGAAGGTTCTAAGGCTTTTACCAAGGATTTTCTGGCCCGCCACAATATTCCCACCGGCGCCTACGCCAACTTTACTGAACTCGAGCCCGCGCTGACTTACCTCCGCGCCCAAGGCGCGCCCATTGTCGTCAAAGCTGACGGTCTCGCTGCGGGTAAAGGCGTCATTGTTGCCGAAACCCTGGCCCAAGCCGAGGAGGCGGTGACCGATATGCTGTCGGGTAACGCCTTTGGCGAGGCGGGGTGCCGGGTGGTTATTGAAGAATTTTTGGCGGGTGAAGAAGCCAGCTTCATTGTTATTGCCGATGGTGATCACGCGCTACCCATGGCTAGCAGTCAAGACCACAAACGCATTGGCGAGGGCGACACCGGCCCAAATACCGGCGGTATGGGTGCCTACTCACCAGCGCCAGTCGTAACCCCAGCCATTCATGAGCGCATTATGAATGAGGTGATTAATCCGACATTGGCGGGCATGGCCGCCGATGGCATGCCCTACACGGGCTTTTTGTATGCCGGGCTAATGATTGACGAAGCGGGCAACCCTCGGGTGATTGAATTTAACTGTCGCTTCGGGGACCCAGAGACGCAACCCATTATGATGCGTCTGAAAAGTGATCTCGATGCCCTGTGTAGCGCCGCCCTTGCCGGACGGTTGAGCGAGACAACCGCTGAATGGGATGATCGAGCAGCGCTGGGCGTGGTGCTCGCGGCCTCAGGGTATCCCGGGAGTTATCCCAAGGGTGCGGTTATCGAAGGGTTAGATCAGGCTAATTCTGACGACATAAAAGTCTTTCATGCCGGCACCGAAGACAGAAACGGCGTTTATCACACCAGTGGGGGCAGAGTGCTGTGCGTGACCGCGCTGGGCCCTGATATTCTCGCCGCGCAAACATCGGCCTACGTCGCCGCCGACACTATCGACTGGCCCGGTAAAACCTTGCGGCGTGATATTGGCTGGCGGGCTATAGACCGCTAAAGTAGCGCTGACGCCAAAAGAGAACCCCGTTATGAGTGAACGCGAACTCACCCCCGTCGACCGATTATTGGTCGAAGTTGATGGCATGCTGAGAACGCTCTCGCGCCGGGGGGCCTCAGCCATGCGCCCCTCCCCTGCGGCTGGGCATAGTGACAGCAAGTTATCGGACCGAGAGCAGAAACATTCGGCGGGGCTCATGCGGGTTAATCACACGGGGGAAGTCTGTGCCCAGGCGTTGTATCAAGGACAGGCGCTGACCGCCAAAACGGCAGGCACCCGAAGCGAAATGCAAGAAGCCGCCCAAGAAGAGATTGATCACCTGGTTTGGTGCGAAGAGCGTCTTGAAGAGCTGGGCACTCGACCCAGCATACTCAACCCCCTATTTTATGGCGCGTCGTTTGCCATGGGAGCCGTTGCCGGCTTAGTGGGTGACGGCGTCAGTCTGGGGTTTGTTCATGCCACCGAAGAGCGTGTCGCGAGCCACCTGCGCAGCCACTTGAAAACACTCCCCGAGACCGATCGTAAATCACAGCTTATTCTTCAAGCCATGCTCGAAGACGAAGAGCGTCACGGTGAAAATGCACTTAAAGCAGGAGGTCTTGAATTGCCTCAGCCAGTGAAGCGCGCTATGACCCAAGCCTCAAAACTTATGACGGGCAGCACCTACTGGATCTAATGCACGGTAGCCCTCAGAACGCTAGGATGACTCCGCCTCTTCAACCGCGAAGCTGTGAGTTACTGCCACGCCAGCCTTAGACAACATAATAGACGCTGAGCAGTACTTTTCTGCCGACAGTTCCACGGCGCGGCGAACCTGACTTTCCTTAACACCATGGCCGGTCACCACAAAGTGTAAATTCATCGACTCGAAGACCGCTGGCACCGCATCCACACGCTCCGCCTGAAGCTCGACGCGACAATCAGTGACCTTCTGCCGCGACTTCTTAAGCATGGCTATAACGTCATAAATAGCACAGCCGCCGGTGCCCAAAAGCAGCATTTCCAGCGGCCTGAGGGACTGATTTCGCCCACCTAGATCCTCGGGACCATCCATCACGACCGTATGCCCACTGCCTGACTCGGCCACGAACATCGCGCCGTCTAACCACTTCACCGTACCCTTCATCGCTGTGCCACTCCGCGCTGTTGCCGCTAAAAACACGGTCTGCTGTCTTCGATGGCGCATGATAGCGATTTTCCGAACCCTACGTCATAGGCACGATCAGCTGTTGAGAGTCGGGGCTATTAGCCCAAACTACAAATCGGATAATACGACTCAGATCTCATCGCGTTTTAAGATTCGCGGTATCGGGCAAAAGCCAAACACTTTTTCAGAAAGGCCAAGCAAGAATATTTAAAATTATTTAATATAAGATTAAGCGGGTAGCGTAAAACGGTTTACTCTATTGAAATTTAGCCGTTGAGCTGCGGTAATTAATAGCTCAGACTTAAAGTCGGATACTGTGAGGAATATCCCAAAATGAAAGCTGAAGTCCTGCGTCAAATCCCTGAGGCTGAAAATTTCCTAAGGCAATGTGAGCGGCTGACCTTCAAGCAACGTCAAACCATTGTGAAGCAGGGTGATCCTAGCGATTCAATTTATTTAATTTTAGAGGGTTCGGTCTCGGTCATTATCGATGGCGACGATAATGACGCCCACCAAGAAATGGTCGTGAGTTACCTCAGCCCTGGGGAATTTTTTGGGGAAATAGGTTTGTTTGGGGGGGAAACTCGCACCGCCAACGTGGTCGCTCGGGTACCCGTAGAAGTTGCCCGCATCAGCTATGAGCGGTTCCATCAAGTGCGCGGCAATTATCCCGAGATCCTTTTTGTGCTCGCCACTCAAATCAGCCATCGACTGCGAACAACGACGAGGAAGCTAACGGACCTAGCCTTTGTCGATGTGGCGGGAAGAATCACCCAGACTTTAAACGATTTAACGGAACAACCCGATGCCATGACGCACCCCGAGGGTATGCAGATTCGTATTACCCGCCAAGAGCTGGGCAAGATAGCAGGCTGCTCCCGAGAAATGGCAGGCAGGGCGCTTAAAGCACTTCGCCAAGATGGGCTCATTGAGGTTTCCGGGAAAACGATCGTGATTTTGCGAGAACCTAAAGACCCCATACCGAGTGAAACTTGTTGAGAGGCCTCGCACGAGACACGCTGTAGCACCGCAACCAAAAACTTGCCCGTGCGTGCGTACAACCCATTGGGCAAGTTATTTCACAAATTGAAGCCCGAATTTGAGGATCAACGATTAGCACCCCATTGGCGTGGCCAGCCTGCAGTGAAGATGGCATGATCGGGTTGACCCGATACAGGAAACCACTTGAGCCTTGAAGGTACGTTTCTTCGAATGGAACCCTACTGCGATGCAGGCTGTCACCGGTCAGTGCTAGTCAAGAAAAAGCCCATAGCTGCAATGAATAATGAAGTCTGGATACCTACCGCATATTGATGGACTTCGCGGTATTGCTGTTTTGGCGATACTGCTATTCCACCTGAACATACCCGGTGCTCATGGTGGGTTTCTGGGTGTCGATATTTTCTTCGTCATTTCAGGGTTTCTCATTACCGGTCAGGTCAGTCGACTGGCTATGAATCAAGAATTCTCTTTGTCTAACTTTTACCTGCGAAGGGGCCGTCGACTTCTGCCCGCACTATTTGCAACATTGCTGATGTCTATGATCATTGGCTTTTATGTGCTTTCACCTCATGATTTGATCTTGCTAGCGAAGTCAGTTCTTGCCAGCCAATTCTTTTATTCCAACCTCTATTTCTGGAGTACTGCGGGGTACTTTTCAGATATTTCTCAAAGCAATATCTTGCTACACACATGGTCTCTTTCGGTAGAGGAGCAGTTCTACCTCATCTGGCCCCTTTTATTACTCGCGCTTATTAAAGGAGTCCATGTAGGAAAACGGAACTGGGCGCTACTCCTCCTACTGGCCGCCTCTATCATCGGCAGTAGCTGGGCAGCTAAGATGGCACCTGAGGCTGGCTTTTACCTGCTGCCTTTTCGTTTTCATGAATTTCTTATAGGCGGTTTGGCTTATCAGCTTGGTGCAACACAACAGCGACGGCTCAATGCTATAGGCTCAGGGAAGCTCGCTGCAGTAGGGTGCCTACTGATCGTAGGCTCTTTTTTTGTGATCAATGACAACACGACCTTCCCAGGTCTGATGTCACTGCCCCCCACTATCGGTATCGCATTACTTTTGCTGAGCTCTCCACCTAAGTTGCTCAGTCGCTTTTTGACATGGATGCCACTTAAACAGATAGGGCTCGCTTCTTATTCGATTTATCTTATTCACTGGCCTCTCATAGCTTTTAGTCAACGAACTACAAACGTGCCTGATGGATCGATAGCTCGTCTGGTCATTTTCGTGAGCGCCATTACCTTGGGCTACGCTTCCTATCGCCTTATCGAAGGCCCTTTTAGAAATCCCGCCAAAACCATCTACCACCCGAAAGTTTTTATGCTAACAATGTTGCTAAGTCTCGCGGGGCTTACGACAGGGGTCGCTATGACACTGTCTCACGACGGATACCCCGACCGTTTCTCTGGCGCGTTACAAATGGATCAAGGGGACCTTTATCAAGAAAGAGAGCGCTATTGGAGCGAGTTTGGCCTTAATGATGAAAGTAAGCTGCAAATCAACGATGACCCTGAATACGTCTTAGTCATAGGCAACTCACATGCCCAAGATCTTGTTTATGCGCTGAGACAAAATGCTTTTCCCGGAAACCTTCGCACCATAACCACGCCTTTCAAATGCTTCAATTTTGGTGTCGGCACACTGCCTAGCGATGATGAAATGTGTAACTCGCAGCGACAGAATTTGTTGGCTAGTGATTTAATCAAAGGTGCCAACAAGGTCTATTTACATGAGGACTTTAACGGGGAATGGATAATAGACCTCTTGGACTTTCTCAAATCATTGAGGTCAACCACAGACGCACCTGTCTATCTTTTGGGGCCTCGACTCACCTTCAAAAAAAGCGTGCTGCAAATTGCCCATGAGCACAAAAGCCTTGAGGGTTTAAATGAGTATGCTCTCACGCAATCCTTTTTCTCTGAACGGAAGCGGCTGAGCCAGAAGCTAAAAAATGCTTTTAACGAGGCAACGCTATCGGCACTTGGCATCTACTATGTCGATACGCTTGAGGCACAATGCGGTGGAGGTTTTCATCAGTGCGATATTGTGTCGTCCAAGACCAGCGAGCTTTTGTACTTTGATAATTCTCACTTTACGACCCTAGGCGCTAAAGAGTTTGGTGCCGCTTTAAAATTAAGACGCCCCGATCTCTTTCAACTGCAGTAAAAAACCGCACGTGAGTTCTGCACCAAGCACTGCTAAAGAGTCGAGTACATCAAGGCACTGGCATCTTGGCACAGCCTCTATGAACCGTCTTTTGCTCAAACAACCAGTTTTAAACCCCATGGGCCAGGCGCGGTGATCGCCCATAATGCAACTGATGACGTTTGGAAAATATTGGTGCCGACCTTAAATGTCGATCAAAACTCACGAATTAGTCGTAAACAGTCGCTGCAATTCCGTTCCCGGTTCTCCAGCCTTCATAAACGCCTCTCCAACAAGAAAGGTGTCCACACCCGCAGTGCGCATACGATTCACGTCTTCCACCGTATGAATCCCGCTCTCAGTGACCACCTGAATATGCTCGGGAATATCCGCCAACAAATTAATGGTCGTTGCCAAGTCGGTTTCAAACGTATGCAGATCGCGATTGTTGATACCGATGAGGTCAGGCTTCAATTGCAAGGCTTCCTCAAGCTCTGAACGATCGTGAACCTCAATGAGCGCATCCAGCCCCGCCTCTTTGGCGACGCCATAGAGCTCGTGTAGCTGAGCAAACTCAAGACAGGAGACGATGAGCAAAATGGCATCGGCGCCAAGTGCTCTAGCCTCCCAAATTTGGTAGGGGTCAATCGTGAAGTCTTTGCGAATCACCGGTAGTAAGCAGGCACTGCGCGCCTCGGATAAGTAGGCATCTGCGCCCTGAAAAAAATCGATGTCAGTAAGTACCGACAAGCAGGTTGCGCCCCCGGCTTCATAGCTGGCGGCAATTTCTGCGGGACGAAAGTCGGCCCGTATAACACCTTTGCTTGGACTCGCCTTTTTCACCTCAGCAATGACCGCCGCTTGACCCTCAGCACTGCGGCGTTGCAGTGCTGCAATAAAACCCCGCGTTGGGGCGGTCTCCATCGCCTGGCCCTTCACTGTTGGTAAATCTTGTCGGCGCTTAAGACCAGCCACCTCTTCGACTTTTCGATCAATAATTTTCTTAAGCACTGTGGGCGTTGTCAGCTTGCTACTCATGATGCTTCTGCTCGCAACTGTTGATTAAAGCTGACAAAGGTGTCGAGCTTATCGAGGGCAGCTCCCGAGCCAATGGCTTCATCTGCTGCAGCAATGCCGGCTTTCAGTGTTGCAGCCACGCCTGACACATAGATTGCAGCGCCTGCATTCAGGGCAATCATAGAGCGTGCTCGCTCGGCAGCTTCACCCGACATCATCGACAACGCCGACTTAATCAGTTCGGCGGACTCCTGGGCGGAACTTACCCCTAAGCCCATAAGGTCTTTGTGGCCGTGTCCGTAGTCATTAGGGTCAATCTGAAAACGCTCCACCACTCCGTCGCGCATCTCCCAGACTGCGGTAGGAGCAGCAATAGAAATTTCATCCAGACCATCGGCACTACTAACAACCAGTGCGTGCTTGGTGCCCAGCTTGCTCAGGGATTCGGCAATCGATTGGCAGAGATCCGGGCTAAACACCCCCAAAACCTGACGCTCCACGTAGGCGGGGTTAGTTAGCGGCCCTAAAATATTAAATAAGGTGCGCATGCCTAGATCCTTCCTAGGGCCTACCGCATGCTTCATGGCGCCGTGGTGTGCCGGCGCAAACATAAAACCCAAGCCTACCGTCTCAATGCTTTTGGCGATGTGATCCGGAGAGAGATCTAGGGGCGCCCCTAGAGTCTCCAACACATCGGAAGAGCCGCTGGAGCTTGATACAGAGCGATTGCCGTGCTTTGCCACTCGACCACCCGCAGCGGCGACAACAAAGGTTGCCGCGGTGGATACATTAAACAGGTTTGCACCATCTCCCCCAGTACCCACGAGGTCTACCAAACGCTCTTGAGATACCTGCACACGAGTCACAAGGCTACGCATGACCTCTGCAGCACCAACAATCTCATCAATGGTCTCGCCCCTAATGCGCAAGGCCATCAACAGTGCGCCGATCTGGGCCGGCGTCGCTGCACCCGTCATGACTTCGGTCATAACCGCGCGCATTTCATCTCGTGACAGCGATTGCCCTTCGGCCAGTTGCTTCAGTGCTTGCTTAATATTCATGGGTACGTCGTTGGTCCTGAATTTATGAGTTTCTTTGGCCTGTAAAACACGGCTTTATAATCGGTTTAAGAAGTTTTTCAGCAGCGCGTGACCGTGTTCGGAAAGAATGGACTCCGGATGAAACTGTACACCCTCAACCTCTAATTCACGATGGCGTAGCCCCATAATGGCCTCCCGCTCACCCTCTGAGGTCTCGGTCCATGCGGTTATCTCAAGGCATTCAGGCAGAGAATCTTCAGCGACCACAAGGCTGTGATAGCGCGTGGCATTGAATGGGCTGGGTAGGTTTTTAAAAACACCCTGGCCGGTGTGGTGAACCGCACTGGTTTTACCGTGCATCACTTTTTCGGCACGCACCACCTCACCACCAAAGACAGCCCCGATCGACTGCTGCCCTAAGCACACACCAAATATGGGCAGCTTTCCGGCAAAGTGTTCAATCACCTGCATGGATATTCCGGCCTCTTTTGGCGAGCACGGTCCTGGAGAGATACAAATGCCGGCTGGAGCCAGCCGCTCAATACCGTCAAGATCAATTTCATCATTACGATGCACTTCCACTGCTGCGCCCAGCTCCCACAGATATTGAACTATGTTCCAGGTGAAAGAATCGTAGTTGTCGAGCATTAAAATCATGGAGTTATATCGATCCGGTTAGCGAACAAACATCTTTTCTGCAGCAATATTGCCAATAGCGTCAAGCTTCCTATCATTCTGACAAATTAGGATGTGATTCAGAAGCTCCGAGTCGCCATATCGCTGCCCGTTCTCAAAATCTTTTTTACTGTCTAAAATTCTGGTTTTGAATCGGTCTATCTCCGACGAGTCCTTGAGAAAAACTGCAATGTAATCCTGCCAACGCCCACCAATCTGGGTGAAAGACTCTAAGAGCTCAGGATTCAAACCATTCCTTTTTCCCCACGAAATAAGTGCATTACCGCTGTCTGGGTAAAATCGCCAGCAATCGACGGGGTAGCGGTGAAAGCTCCCGGCTGATGGCGCATTTAAGTAAAACAAGCCTGTAGGCTTTAGAACTCTCATCACTTCTAAAAAAACAACCCAGAACATTTCACTGTGTTCAAAACAGGAGCTAGAGAGAGCGATATCGACCGATGCATCGGCCAGAGGCAAGCTGTAAGGGTCTTCCAATAAGATATCGACACCTTTGGCCTTCTGGAAATCTAGGCCCACATATTCAAATTGTGCCGGCGTCACCTGCCTAAGGCTCCCGTTGACATCTTGAGAGCCAATATCGATAACCCTGGGCTTATCTTCCATGGGTATAGAAGCGCTGTAAGCATCAAAAAATTGCGCGGCATTATTCATGGCTGATAGATGCATTTTCGATCCTTAGAAAAAATAGTGTTACGGGCGGGGTTATTGTGACAGAAACTTTGACTTCTGGACTAAGAGCTTTCCCGCAAGCTGGGAACCAATAAGATTTAGGTGGTCATTATCCCTATAAAGAAGGCGCCCCTCACTCAACATAGAGCAAGTGCGTTGGCCACAGATTGCCTCCGAAACATCTACAAGCTCCACGTTGGGGTGTTTAGCAATTGCAATAAACAGCTCTCGGTAAACGGCCTGATCACCGTCATGTTGTTCTCGGGTAATGTCGCATCGCGCTTCGTTCAGTTTATTTTTGGATATACACAGGGCGGGGTCGAAACCGAAGTCAGGTGCATCCATCATTAATACGACCTTAAAACCTCGAGTAACCATCCACTTGATGGTACTGAACAGCTGCGTCGCAAACTCGTCACCACCCAGAATTTGAATTTTTTCCAACCAGTACGCTGAAAAAACCACGACCTTGATACCAGTGCTCTCCTCCAAATACCGAAAAGGCCCCTGGAATCGGTCATTGCCCAAGAAGGGAAGACCACCCCGAATTAGATAAATCGAGGAACTGTCCAATAGCGACTCTGCACCCACAAACAGTTGTTCGGCATGGCTGTCGCCAAAAAACGCAACACTTGGTGCGGCGGTACGCTTTGATTTATGGCAGCGAGGTATGTCCTGCCAAAGTTCAATACGATGTTGTAAGTATGCTTTCTCACATCGATCAAAGGTTTTATCCACGACTTCATAATACCGGTCATGTCCAACATCGCCTCCCACACCTGCCGTGGCTTGGCGATCAGATAATCCCACAGAGTACAGCGCCCCAGCAGCGGCAGTGAGGGCCATCATCATAGTGGCAACAACAATGACAAGCCGACCTCTGGAGACGCTCCCCGCACTGCGAAAGGGCCTTTCGATGTAATGCCAAGAAAACAGTGCGAGAGGTACGGTGCCTAACAGCATGAAAATGCGCCACTGCACGCTCAGTGCCTCTCCTAGGAAAATACGACTAAACACCAATGCTGGTTGGTGCCAAAGGTATAGCGAGTAGGAGATTAACCCCAGACCAACCACCCATTTCAAGGACAACAAACCGCGCAAATATCGAGTTTGGGGTGCCGACCAAATCAATAAGCAGGCGCCTAGGGTAGGAAATAACAATAGCGGGCCCGGTGTCGCTGTCAGTTCAGAAAACGTCATCACTGGCACAAGAATCGCCAATAAAGCTGAGAGGGCCAACAACTCGGCCCAAAGGCCTGCTACTAGAACCGCTGAGATCCGGGGGTGAGTCAGTGCTGCAGCTAACATTGCACCTAGGCCAAGCTCCCAAGCCCTGGAAATCAGCATATAAAAGGGCCACTCAGCCTCTTGGATGAGACCCACCTGTGCTGCCAGGAAACTGGCCGCCACTATTAGGGCGAGGCCTAACATTAGCCCTTTAAATTTATAAAAAACCCACAAAAGGCCAGGGAACAAGAGATAAAACTGCTCCTCAACGCCTAAGCTCCAGGTGTGCAGCAGCGGTTTATACTCCGATGCTCGGTCAAAATACCCAGCCTCTCCCCAAAACACGAAATTAGAGCTAAACCACGTTGCCCCCAGCAAGGTGGCAGAGTAATCGACGAGAAGCTCTGACGAGAAAAATATATATGCAAGCGGTGTCGTCGCGAGGAGCATCGTGAGCAGGGCCGGAAGAATTCTGCGCACCCTGCGCTCATAAAAATGCTGTATCGAGAAATTACCCTTCGCAAAATCACTGAGCACCATTTGGGTAATAAGGTAGCCAGAGATCACAAAAAAAACATCGACGCCAATAAAGCCACCGGCAAAGAAGTCAAATTCAGCGTGATAAAGCATAACCGCCAAAACAGAGAGCGCTCTCAGACCATCAATATCGGCACGATAAGCAGAACCGTGCTGAACTCCGACGTGATAAGGGGTATCACTCATGTTCATTGCAGATTTGTAGACATAAGTAGAAGCTTTATAGCGGGCGCGCGATGCATTCAGTAGACTATGCTGGGAAAGGTGATGAGTTTATAGAAATGTCTACATTTGTCAGGCTAAATTTGGGGTGCGGCGACAAGATTCTCGACGGGTATACCAACGTTGATATTGTCGATGAGCGCGCAGGGCAAAAACCTGATATCAATTGCGATGTCCGCCAACTGACTGTTTTTGAAGACAACTACGCTGATGAAATTTTAGCGGTGCATGTTGTTGAGCACTTCTGGCGATGGGAAGTTCTAGGCATTCTGAAAGAGTGGATACGCGTGCTAAAGCCCGGCGGCAAAATGATTTTAGAGTGCCCCAATCTCATATCTGCTTGTCAGGAGGTGCTCAAAGATCCCGACAAAGCCACGCTGCCAGGCCAGGAAGGTCAGCGCAGTATGTGGGTACTCTATGGTGACCCGCGCTGGCAAGATCCTCTTATGGTGCACCGATGGGCTTATACGCCGAGATCCCTAGGCCTGGTCATGCATCAGGCCGGCTTGGCCGACCTCAAACAAGAACCCGCCCAGTTTAAGCTCAGAGAGCCTCGCGATATGCGCATCACAGGCATTAAAACAGACGCCACACCCGCGCAATAATCATGACCATTGCCACCCATATACTGATCGGTGGTCCCAACCAGCCTGCATCAACGCTGCGCGCTTCTACGCTTGCCTCGGCACGACTGAGACTCGCGGTCGCTGCAACGGCAGCGCAAGAACTGGGCCACACGGTGAGTATTGGCGAACAGTGTCCGAAGCAGCTGGACCGGTTGATTGTGGGGAAAATAGGCGCTAACGACATTGAAGAACGGCAGCACCGATGGCTTACCCTCATTGAACGGTGCAAGGGACTTGGGGTGCCGGTTATTCTTGATTACACCGACCATCACCTCGCCAACAACTCAGTAATGACCGCCTTTTATCGTGCCGCTTGTCAACTTGCCGATAGCATATGTGTCCCCACGCGAGCCCTGAAATCTGCACTAGCTGAGGAATTTAAGATTCAAAGCAGTATTGCGGTTGTGTCCGATCTTCTGGAGTACCAGCCCGTGAAACCCAAGGACAAACTCGTCGACGCGAAACCGGTTGGACTGTGGTTTGGACATCCCACTAACGCGGAATTTCTTGCCCAATTTATCGACTCAAATCGACAGGGGCTTAAAGGACATACGCTCAACCTTGTGTCCTCGTCGCAAACACTAGATTTGTTAAAGCGCTATAAGTTTGCTCAAACACCCACTGTGCGTATCAATGCGTTTTCCTGGAGCGTGCCCGCGGTGGCTCAAGCCGCGCAAGTTTCTGACTATTGCATTATTCCATCTGACTGCGAGTCACCTAAACGCTATGCGAGTAACAACCGTTTGGTAACAGCGCTGGCTCTGGGTCTTCCTACCCTTGCCACTGCGCTTCCTAGCTATAGTGAATACAGTGATTACTTTGCAGCTATTGGCTCTCCAGAGGGACACCAGTTTCTGAGCAGTTTTGATGCCGAAAAAGGGGGCAGTGAAACCTTCCAACAAAACCACCTGCACTCTTTTACGCTGCCAGCGCTCGTTAAACAGTGGCGCTCCCTTCTAAACTGAAGGGACTATTTCAGTTTTTACGCCTCGCCAATACCAGTTTCTTCACCAACTCCAAGTGCTCTGCCTTGGGCTGATTAGTATCAAAATCCCACACATACCGGGGTAATCTTACCCCCTCGATATTTACCGAATGCACCGACTCACCCATGATTTCATCCCAAGGTACCGTGAACATACCCAGCTGGGCATTTTTGAGCCACAGCTCGGCACCCGGAGAAGTGGAGGTTTCAGGAAATGCCGGGATACCCATGGTGTAGTGAATATTGCCTTGGGTTAAATCAACCTCTTGGTAACCAATGAGCTGATTCCACTTGGGGTCCAATGAACCTATTTCGTCTGGACCCACCCATTCGAGAGCGTGCAGCCCAATATCAGTTTTCTGTATGAATTCGGGCGTTAGCTTACGATGAGACGGGTGAGCGCAATTTAAAAGCATAAACGACGTCTGCTCATAGGTTTCAAGGGATCGCACCACAGACACGGCCAGATCATCACTAACGAGTTGCTCCAACTCCGTGATATCTGAAGCTAACAGCATATCCGCATCCATAAAAACGGCGGCTCCTTCAAAATCACATAACCACGGCACCAAAAACCTTGAAAAGGTAAAGGGAGTCAGGCCTCTACGCGTTATTGGTAAGGTGTGTAAGACCAGAGGCGTTATCGATACAGGACGTGATGCCGTCTCAAAAATGGAGGTTGCAAGAGTGGTAAATGAAACTCTCTGCCGCTCGTCGAAACCAACAAAAATCTTCAGCACTGGCACTAACTCCTTGAGGGTTTAACGTCGGTAGTCTCAAAAGCATACCGCCATGCAGCCTCTACTGACCCCGACCAATCACCCGGTTTGCTCTGAATAAAAAGACGGGCCGAGGGGAACAATAGCCTCTGAATACTTTGGTTCTTCCAACGGTATTGAGTCTGGGCCGCGGGAACCAGTACTGCCACAGGCACGCCCAAAGCCGCTGCAAAGTGTGCAACCGCATTGTCTACGGTGATAACGGCATCACAGCACTTGATCAAGGCAAACACCCCCTCCAAATCGAATCGATTGTTGAGGCCACTGAACGCAACGCGCCGGTCTCCATGGGCAATCACTTCTTGCTCGTGCCCCTCGTCATACTGCAAGGAAATAATTTCAACTTGTGTTTCTGGAGGCAACCCAGACATCAGATTAGAGAGCTCCATGGAGCGAATTTTGCCGTTGGCATCGGAGCCTCCGCGCCAGGATATCGCAATTCGAGGCTTGGTTTTATTAGCCAATAACTGGCCGATTTGTCCAAAACGGCTCTTATCAGGGTTGATAATAGGCTGATCAAATGCCTCACCTTGCTCTAACAAGTCTGGCAAAAATAAGGTCATCAAATCACCCATGGGGCAGGCATAGTCAAATGTTGGCAAGTCTTCGGGCAAATCGAGTCTATCGACAAACCGCCACCGGGGGTGTCGGGTTTCAAAAGCCGGTATGAGGCGCTTATCGAGAGCAATTACCGCATTTTTAGCTCGAGGCACTATCACGTCGAGGAACATGGTGAACATGATTTCATCACCAATACCCTGCTCGCCCCAAACAAAAAGCCATTCGTCGTTTAGGTGCTGGCCAGTATATTTTTTCTCGCTGGATTTATACCATTCAAGCTTGGGAAAAGCCTCGAACCGAACACCGTATCGCTTCAGGCCCGCGGTAAAATTGCCGCTCACTAATTCAGCCTCAGCAAGGTCAAAGGCGGCTTCTGGATTCCATTCATGGCCAAGTAGTTGCTCAAGTCCAAAAATGACGCCCGGGGTATCTTGAAGAAAAAGTCTTAGGTCGGCATGAACCCGCGCAGCTTCGAGGGTTTGGCAACCCGCGAATAGACGTTTATCGAGTTGATCAAGCTCATGCTCCGCCTCAAAGCCTGCCAGACGATATAAGGGCAAGAGACGATTGACATACTCCCTAGGCTTGGTCGCCCTTGGAAGATGGTTCTCCAAAAGTTCAATTGCTCCTTGATACCGCTCTAAACCGGTGAGCGTTGCGCTGTAATTTTGAATGATGGTTTCGTTCTCGGGCTCCTTTGTTAGCAGCTTCTGAAAAAGTTGCTGCGCACGCTCGTAGTGCCCCAAAACATTTTCAAGACTAGCTACAACGTTCAAAAGCACGACGTCATCGTCTTCTGGCTGCCCCAGAGGTTCAATGACGGGCTGCATCCACTCTTTCTTACTTAGTTTCTCTGCGGCTTCTAGCAAGGACAGTGACAAATAACGCTCTGCCGGAAAACGCAGCAAGCCCAAAGCTGAAAGTCTGGCGAGCTCCTCGGGCTCTCCTTCTTCACGAAGGGCCTTGGCATTTTTCTGAAAATCTTCGAGGCTGACGCCAGCCACATAAGGATCGCGAAGAATCTTTTTAATATAAATTCGCGCGACTGAGCTTTTTTCTGGAAATCGGGCCGTAGACTCCCAAGCGAGCAAGGCAGCCTCGCCAAGGTCCCCCTCTCGGAACGCCACCTCCAGCTCTGCTTCTAACTGTTCGAGCGTCTTAGCTGCTGTCTCCACTAAATTCATTTGGGCTGCGCCATAGCAACGGCTCGTAACATACCTCTAGCCTTATTCATTGTTTCTTCCCACTCCAGAGCCGGCACAGAATCTGCGACTATGCCAGCGCCTGCCTGAATGTGGACCTCATCATCTTTAATCACTGCGGTGCGGATAGCGATGGCGGTATCCATGTCACCCGCCCAGGAAATATAGCCCACTGCACCACCATAAACGCCACGCTTGACCGACTCTAAACGATCGATAATTTGCATGGCCATGACCTTCGGTGCACCACTCAATGTGCCTGCGGGCAAGGTTGCCCGCAAGGCATCCATGGCCGTTAAGTCCGTTTGGGCCCGCCCTTTGACGTTGGAAACGATATGCATGACGTGAGAGTAGCGCTCTATGAGCATCGACTCGGTGACTTCAACCGTTCCGGGTTGAGCGATGCGGCCCAAATCGTTGCGGCCCAAATCAATCAACATCAGGTGTTCCGCCATTTCCTTGGGGTCTGCTAATAACTCTTCAGCGAGGGCCTGATCCTCCTCCGGATTTTGACCGCGCTTGCGAGTGCCCGCGATGGGCCTAACCGTGACCTCCCCCTGCTCGGCGCGAACCAGAATCTCAGGAGAAGAGCCCACAATTTGAAAATCCCCCATATCTAAAAAATACATATAAGGCGAGGGGTTCAAATTTCTCAGCGCGCGATAAAGCGAAATAGGAGCGCTGTTGAACCCAACGGTCATACGCTGGGAGGGCACAACCTGCATGACATCGCCATCAAGAATAGACCCTCGAATGGTTTCCACCCACTCCATAAATTGCGAGGGACGGGTATGGTATCGGGCTGCCGACTCAATAGCCTCCAACCCAACGCCGTCAAGACTGATAGGCTCAAGCACTGGGCCGGGCAGAGGAAGTTGATGCTCTAGTGCAGTAAGCCGATCGAGCGCCGCCAACCGGGCGTCCGGCTCTTCTGCATTGGCCGTAACCACCATGGTCAGGGTGCCCGCCAGATTATCGAAAACCAGCACTTCTTCAGCCACCAGCAACAGTATGTCGGGGGTGTTCAAGGCATCGGTTTGATCATGCTGTTCAAGCTTGGTCTCCACGTAGCGCACCACGTCATAACCAAAGTAGCCCACTAGACCACCGTGAAAAACCGGCAGGCCCTCGATGGGCGCGCTTCGGAATTTTGCGTGCTGCGCTTCAACCTCGGCTAAGGGGTCTTCACTTTCAAAACCCGTCGGTGCGCCCCCGTCACGCTCTAAGGTGACTCGTTTTCCTTCTACACGAATGCGCTGACGGGCTGGTAATCCAATAATTGAATAACGGCCCCATTTCTCTCCACCCTGCACCGACTCAAATAAAAACGAGTAGGGGCCGGCCGCCAGTTTCATATAGGCAGAGAGCGGAGTTTCTACGTCGGCAAGAATGGTTTTAGCAACAGGAATCCGGTTGTAACCCTGAGTCACCCAGTAGTCGAAAGTCTCTTGATCCATTATCAGTCAACGCTAGCCAGCTCGCGCCTCATTTCATCAATCACCGCGCGATAATCGGGCTGATTGAAAATAGCCGAGCCGGCAACAAACGTATCGGCACCTGCCGCTGCAATCTCGGCGATATTACCCGGCCCTACACCGCCATCGACCTCAAGGCGAATATCTAGCCCGCTGTCATCAATAAGGGCGCGCACTTCCCGAAGTTTATCGAGGGTGGCTGGAATAAATTTTTGTCCCCCGAATCCGGGATTAACCGACATCAATAAAATCATATCGACTTTATCCATCACGTATTTGAGTGCCTCCAAGGAGGCGGCCGGGTTGAAAACCAAGCCCGATTTACAGCCGGCGCCCCGAATCAACTGCAGCGAGCGATCGACATGGGTGGAGGCGTCGGGATGGAACGTGATGTAAGTGGCTCCGACGTCGGCAAACATACCAATGAGATTATCGACGGGCTGCACCATCAGGTGAACATCGATGGGCGCTGTAACACCGTGATTGCGCAAGGCCTGGCACACCATGGGGCCAATGGTTAAGTTGGGCACGTAGTGGTTGTCCATAACATCAAAATGGACAATATCAGCGCCGGCAGCTAAGACCGCATCGACCTCTTCCCCGAGGCGCGCGAAGTCGGCAGAGAGTATTGACGGGGCAATTTGGAAATCAGTCATTACAGCGTCCGGCAGTGAAAGACGCACAGTTTAACCCCACAGCGGTGGTACTCGCGACCTTGGCCTGTGGTGATTCTGCCGACAAAGCTATTTAAAGCGGCTCCCGCCATTGTCAACCATTGCGGATAGCAGGTCGTGAAGAAAGGATGGTTGTTTGTAACGTCGACGCAGCGCTAATAACATTGACCTCTCAATAGTGGCCCGGCTTGCTTTACACCCGCGTCTGCTTACTCGAGGAAAACAAGGCAATATCTTCGACATCGGGTAGGGCAATGCCATTGGCGGTGGCGAAGTCGTCAATACCTAAATATTTTTGAACGGCCCGGTGAATGTGGGCTGGGGTCAAAATAGTTCCCGTATCAGATAGCGCCAGAGAGCTTGGATTAATACCGCGGGCAAAGTGCAGTTCGTCGCTGGCCCCCACAACGCGATTACCCCACCGGGCCCCCTGCTCCATAAGCATGTAAGAGCCAATGTTCCAATGATCCTTGCCATTGCCGTCGTTGTACCTATTGGTGCGGCCAAAGTCCGAACCCACAACCAGCAAAATACGATCCGCTAAGCCCAGCTTTTCAGCGTAATCCCAAAAGAACGTAATGGCATCGGCCAGGTGGGTATAAAGCGCGTCATGGATAGCGTCGTGGTTTTCGTGAGAATCGAATCCACCCAAACTTAAGTCAGCACTAGAGCCCAGACCCGACTGCATAACGGTGAGGGCCGCTTGCATTTGCTGCTTTAAATTTGACCCAAACATATCGTCGCCGGCCAGAAACTCATCACGTTGTTGGAGTTCATTTTGGTTAGGCAGGGACTCGGCCAGCTTTTCTAAACCTTCTCGGCCCACTCGCGCCGACTGAAAAGTGGTGAGACTCTTACGCTGACGGGGCGTGAGGTCAGCAGAGGCCAAAAGTACTGAGACAGACTCCTTAGTGAGTCGCTGCGCCTCTAAAATTTCTGGCTCCGGACGCGCGAAGCTTCCGTCCCCCCACCAATTACGGTGAGGCGTCGCCAGGCTACGCAGCATGCTTATGTCATCAAAGCGGTTATAAGACAGCAGGCCCGCTGTTCGGGTGGTATTGCCACCGTAAACTGAGTACGCCAAGGGCTGGTCAGGTGAATTCGCTGCAGCGTGTAATGCCGACAATGAGGGTCGCCCTTCAGCATTGCTGCCCGTCCAATTGAAAAGCCGGCCCGTCTCGTGGGAGTTCGTCTGGGCATCCACCCCATTCACCACCACCATATCGGCACCAAAACGATTGAAGAAATTGAAATTATCGGCCACGGGGGCAAATAAGATATTTCCAGCTTCTCCGGGGTCGGCCGTATCGGCCCAGTTGTTAATTTTAAGCTCCCCGGGCGTGTTAACTTTGGGGTCACACAGCTGCGTAACATCGGCGCCGCCGTTGAGTTCCAGCGTCACCAACAACTTTCCCGCGTACGGGGATAAACCCGACGCCATCACTCTAAAGCCGGTGGTACTCGCCAAAGCACCGGCGCCTAGCGCCATGGATTTAACAAAGCCTCTTCGGCTGGTCGCTACAGTTTTACGTTTACGCATTTTTCGTCACCCTTCAATCGTGCAGATAGAGGTAGCTGGTCATTAAGGAATGCAAAATCATTGTCCAGGCCCGCATCATGCCATCCCCGTCCTCATACCTGAGTTGCTGTTCCCCGGCTGATGGCTGTTGGTCAGGCCAGATTTCCCAAGTATTGCAGCCGCCCTCAACATTGTTAAAGTCAC
>ERZ887851.348-NODE-348-length-47196-cov-132.321907_pt1 | contig 47196 bp, 47 predicted proteins | sample MGYA00521100_ERZ887851 | MGnify/ENA primary metagenome ERZ887851 (study PRJEB32303, sample SAMEA104408602) | aquatic metagenome | biome: Brackish water; feature: Pelagic; material: water | place: Baltic Sea | collected 2014-06-06T16:11:00 | depth 11,444 m ... | reverse complement strand
TGTTGGATATGAAATCAAATCTGCGATCTGCCTTCATCAATTGCTGACGAAACTGCTCCTTTCATTCTGATTGTCGTGCCTTATTCGATGCTGTTTGGTGTAGTCGCCCGCGACGCAGGGCTGGACATATTGCAGACAATTGCAATGTCGGTACTGGTGATTGCTGGCGCATCGCAGTTCACAGCCCTCGCACTCCTGGAAGATCAGGCTCCAGTCTTTGTCGCGCTCGCGACTGCACTTGCGGTGAACCTGCGCATGGCGATGTATTCAGCTGCTCTCGTCCCGCAGATCGGTCATGCGCGGCTGGGTCTACGCGCCATAATGGCCTACCTGATGGTGGATCAGGCATTTGCCGTCGCTGTGCGCACCTAAGAGGACAGGCCCGAAATGACACCGCCGACCAAGGTGGCCTACTACTTTGGCTGCATGGCCCTGATCTGTCCATTCTGGTACGGATTCACGCTAATGGGCGCCCTGGTCGGTCAGGCGATCCCGACAGCGTTCAGTCTTGATTTCGCGGCGCCTGTCTGTTTCATCGCGCTTACAGCGCCACTTGTGCGGTCAGGGCCTCGTGTTATTGCAGCACTAGTCGCAGGCATCACGGCGCTTGCTTTTGCATGGGTTCCTTGGTCACTTGGCCTGTTAATCGCCGCCGTTCTCGGTGTCTTTGTAGGGGGCAGGCCGAAATTCTTCTGGCTCGTCGGGCCAGATGTTCGGTTCCAGCGCGATGTCGGCGTGAAGCCTTTGCTGCGAGCCGTCGTGGCACGAGTTGGGTGGGGTATCTAGACGTGTGGCATCACAGGCTCGTAAGGCCGGCGCATTGGTTACGATAAAGAGTGCCAAAGCATTGGCTCTATGCGCAGCACCTTCGGAGCGCCGGTACCGTCGGGGTGGTAATTATAGTCGATCTGGCTGCCTGCAGCCGCCTCTTACAAGGGGCTTCCGAAAGAAATCTGATTGCGCTGCTGGTGGCCGACAGTAGGATTATTGTTCAGCCATTTCTTTCGCCGCAGCGACAATTGCCTCCTCGGTGATTCCGAAATGCTGGTAGAGCTGAGGCGCCCTGGCTGAAGCGCCGTACCCCGTCATGCCGATGAACCGGTCAGAATATCTGAGCCAGCGCTCCCATCCGAACTTTAACGCGGCCTCGATGGCGATGCGCGGGGCCCCGCCGAGTATCTGCAAGCGATAGGAATGGGGTTGAACCTCGAACAGTTCCCAGCAGGGCATGGAGACCACGGTGGTTTTTATGCCTAGGGCCTCAAGCGTCTTTCGAGCATGGAGGGCCAGCCCGACCTCGGTCCCCGTGGCAATCAGGGTCACGTCGCGATTTTGTTCGGACCCAGCCAGAATATATGCCCCCCGCCGAGTTAGATTTTTGGAAGTGTCGCGGCGCACCTGAACCGCGTCCTGCCGCGACAAGGCCATCATCGACGGACCATCCGGGGTTTCCAGCGCAATCTGCCACGCTTCGCTTGTCTCCACCGTATCAGCAGGACGGAATACTCGCATGCCCGGCATCGCGCGGTAGCTTGCCAGTGTCTCGACTGGTTGGTGGGTCGCCCCGTTGCTGCCCGCGCCAATTGAATCGTGACTGAAAACGAACGTTGTAGGCAATGCCATAAGGGCGGCCATGCGCATCGCGGGTCGTTCGTAGTCGGCAAAGGCCAGGTAGGTCACATTGACTGGGCGCAGTCCGCCGTGCGCGGCAATCCCATACGCCATCGCCCCCATCAAGTGCTCGCGTACGCCGCAGTGCAGGTAGCTTCCTGAGCGGTTTTCGGGGGTAAAGGCCGCGCGGCTGCGCTTGTGATTGGTCGGCGCTTCGAGATCGGCACACAGCACGATGGTTTCTGGCAGGGTATCGGCCAATGCATCGCACACGTCGCCGGAGGACATGATCGTGGCGCGCGGCTCCATGCAAGGGCCGGGCAGGGCATCGGCCCACCCGTCAGGCAGGGTGCCTGACATCCAGCGGGTGAACTCCTCGCTTTCAGGGTGTGCGGCCAGACGCGTGGACCACTCGGTGCGGGCCTGCGCGCCCCTGTCCATCGCGCCGTGCCAGTCGTCGTAGACCTCTTGCGGTATGTGAAAGGCTGGGTGCGACCAGCCGCGTGCAGCCCGCGCTTCCTCGGCGTCCTGCGAGGTCAATGGCGCGCTGTGCCCGCCGCGTTGGCCCTGCAGGCGCGGGATGCCCCGTGCAATCGTCGTCCGACAGGCAATGAGCGACGGGCGCGGATCAGTCTTCGCGGCGGTGATGGCGGCATCGACCGCAACAATGTCGTGCCCATCAACCACCAGAACATGCCAGCCTGCGGCGCGAAACCGGGCCGGTATGTCCTCGGAAATCGACAACGCGGTTTCGCCGTCATCGGTGATCCGGTTGTCGTCCCACAGGAATGTCAGCCGCCCCAGATGCAGGTGCCCGGCCAGCGAGATCGCCTCTTGCCCCATGCCTTCCTGCAGACACCCGTCACCAACAAAGGCCCAGGTGCGGTGATCCACCAGATCACGGCCAAAGCGGGCGGCAAGCCGTTCCTCGGCTACGGCCATGCCGACGGCGCTGGCAATACCCTGTCCCAGCAGACCGCTGGTGATCTCGATCCCCGCATCCTGTTCGATCTCGGGATGGCCCGCGCAGACCGAGTGAAGTGTGCGAAACGACTTGAGCGCCTCAAGCGAGACCTTGTCATAACCCGACAGGTGCAGCAGCGCGTAAAGCAGCATGGAGCCATGCCCGTTCGAGAGCACCACCCGGTCCCGGTCAGGCCAAAGCGGGTCTTTCGGCGCGGCCCTGAGGTGGTTGGCGTAGAGGGTCGCGGCAATCTCTGCCATGCCGAGGGGCACGCCCTGATGGCCTTCGCCTGCGTTCAGGATCGCGTTGATGGCAAGAAAACGGATTGCATCCGCCATGGTCTGGATGTTCGGCATGTCAGCTTTCCAGCAGTTGGTTTTGCTCGGTGCGCAGGGCGTGGATGTCCAGATCGTCGATGACCTCCACATCATCCAGCGTCACGATCTGATCGCGGGTGATCGCCCTTTTTAGTTTGACGTGATGGGCAAGGCCAATAGGCAGCGCACCAAGGTCGACGGCCTGCGCAGCGGGGATCGCCTTGGCCCAGACCTTGAAGCCGCCTTCGCCGTCCAGCATATCGCCTGCGGCAAAATCGCCCTTGGCTGTGGCCACGGCATCGGCGCGGTAGCGTTTCGATATGCCCGTTGGTTCCCGGCGCAACGCCGCCGACAGAACCGACACAGACGTTTCCAGCCCGATCAGGTGGAACGGCCGCCACATACTGCCGTACCAGCCGGATTTGTCGGTCAACAGACCGTATTGGTTGAAGCACTGGCGCGTGTATTCGTTCGGTGCGCGGAAGGTGACGAACATGCCATACTGGATGTTGTTCAGCACCATGCGGCCATCCGGTTCGCGGCTTGCGGCGATGTCCACGATACCCGATTTTTCCAGGCGTCCGCCCTCGCTGACTGGTTTGAACACCTCCGCCAGATCCTGCAGCCCTGCGGGCGGGAAGGCCAGCCCATCGGACGGGCAGTCCATCCCGGTTGCATTGGCCACGGCGGCCATTTCAATGGCGGCCTTGGTCCCGTCGGTGAAGGAGTTGTACATCTTGGGATTGAAGTCACCCGAATTGACCTGTTCCTCGGTGAAATCGAAGTAGTCCCAGACCGTGTCAGGCGTCGAATAGCGGTAGCCGGGGCAGAAGTTCATGCCCTTACCGGCGGCGACCAGTTCGAAGCCGCAGGAATGCACCCAATCCACCAGTTCGCAGATCGCGGCGGGTTGGTCGCCATAGGCCATCGAATAAACGACGCCCGCCTTGCGCGCCCGCTCGGCTAAAGCCGGGCCGCACATCACGTCGGCCTCCACGTTCACCATGACGACATGTTTGCCAGCATCAATGGCCGCGAGGGCGTGGCGAACGCCGGCGATGGGATGGCCGGTCGCTTCGATCACCACTTCGATCTCGGAACAGGCAAAAAGGTCTGCTGTATCGTCCGTGACGCACGTCTCACCGGATGATACGGCCGCGTCGAGAGTGCCCGCTGAGAACTGCTCCTCATCCCATTGCACCCGCGCGAGCGATGCCCTGGCCTTTTCCACATCCAGATCGGCGATCCCGACGACGTGCAGACCTGCGATGTGCCGGGCCTGAGCCAGCACCATCGAGCCGAATTTGCCAGCTCCGATCAATCCGATCCGCACCGGGTGCCCGTCGGCCGCACGTTCTTCCAATAGTGTGGACAAATTCATGGCATTGCTCCTTTGAAATGATGTTGCACGCAATATACGAGGGGAGGGGGCGTCAAACCATCACAATATCGCACAGTATTGTTAAGCTGTGCTTCATAGTCGTTAACGAGTTCCCGCTTGTGTGAACCCACCGCGGTGGCAATATAGCCAAAATTGACCGTGCCATAGGGAGGCGACCCGTTTGCCAAATCGAAGCAAAATGAATGGTTCCAACGTGAGCCTGGCCAGCCGTGCCTGGGCAATCCGGCGCTATGCCCTGCAGATGGCAGAGGTGCAGGGGCAAGGCTATATCGGACAGGCGCTTGGTGTCGCGGATGTGCTGGCGGCGTCCTATTTTCACGCCATGGACTACCGCGCAGAAGATCCCGAATGGGAGGGGCGCGACCGCTTCTATCTGTCTATCGGCCATTACGCGATCGCACTTTACGCAGCACTGCTCGAGGCCGGTATCCTGCCCGAAGACGAGATCGAGACCTACGGCATGGACGACAGCCGGATGCCGATGTCGGGTATGGCGGCCTATACGCCGGGGATGGAGATCACCGGCGGGTCATTGGGCCACGGTCTGGGTATCGCCGTGGGGGCCGCTCTTGGGCTGAAACGAAAGCAGTCTAACGCGTTCGTCTACAACATGCTGTCGGACGGTGAACTGGGGGAGGGATCGACCTGGGAAGCAGTCATGTCAGCGGTACAATGGAAACTCGACAACCTGATTGCCATCGTTGATTTCAACAACCAGCAGGCCGATGGGCCGACGCTGGAAGTGCTGGCGACGCAAGAGGAAGCGCCGAAATGGGCAGCCTTTGGCTGGTACGCCCAAGAGGTCGATGGCAACGATCTGAACGCGCTGGTTCGGGCCTTCGACAACGCACGCAACCACGATGGTGCACAGCCACGCGTCATCATCTGCCGGACCAAGATGTGCAAGGGCATTCCGTTTCTGGAACAGCGCGAAAGCACACACTTCATCCGGGTCGAGGCGGATGAGTGGACCAAGGCAATTGCCCTTCTGGACGAGGATAAACCGCTATGACCATTCCCGCCTTCTCGCGCCGCAAATCAAAATATACGCCCCGCACGGTGGCTGGTGGCGACAGGGTTGCCACCAGCGCCATGATCGCGTCGCTGGATGCCGAAGGGCGCGATACCGTGGCGGCCCCGTTCGGGCACGCACTGGTCGATCTTGCGAAATCGCGCGACGATATCGTCGGCCTGTCGGCGGACCTGTCGAAATATACCGATCTGCATATCTTTGCCGAGGCCCATCCCGACCGTTTCTATCAGATGGGTATGGCGGAGGCGCTGCTAATGTCTGCCGCCGCCGGTCTGGCGCGTGAGGGCTTCGTGCCTTTCGCCACGACTTACGCCGTGTTCGCAGCGCGCCGCGCCTACGACTTCATCGCCATGGCAATTGCCGAGGAAAACCTGCCGGTCAAAATTTGCTGCGCGCTGCCCGGTTTGTCCACTGGGTACGGCCCCAGTCATCAGGCGACTGAGGATCTGGCGATCATGCGCGGGATGCCGAACCTGACGGTGCTGGACCCGTGCGATGCAGTCGAGATTGATCAGGCGACGCGCGCAATCGCGAACTCGCCCGGCCCTGTCTACATGCGGCTGTTGCGTGGCAAGGTGCCGAACGTGCTGGGCGAATACGGCTACCAGTTCAAACTTGGCAAGGCGCAGATGATACATGATGGGTCGGATGTGCTGATCATCTCTTCAGGGTTCATGACAATGCGCGCGCTGGATGCGGCCAAGGCGCTGGCCGCCGATGGCGTCTCCTGTGCAGTGCTGCATTCACCGACGATCAAACCACTGGACGCAGAGATGATTTGTGCCGAGGCAGGCAAGGGCGGACGGCTGGTCGTGACGGCCGAGAATCACTCGATCACCGGCGGACTTGGCGAAGCAGTCGCGGGTGCGTTGATGCGGGCGCAGGTGCATGTGCCCTTCCGACAGATCGCGCTGCCGGATGAATTCCTTGACGCGGGCGCGCTGCCCACACTGCACGATCAGTACGGTATCACGGTCGAGCGGATCACTGCACAGATCAAAATATGGATGGATGACTAAAATGGGTGGTACTGCGATTATCGGACTGGGTGCAATGGGGCAGGGCATGGCCCGCAACATTATGCAGGCGGGCATTTCGCTGCGTGGTTTTGACTTGTCGACAGCCGCGCGAGATCGGTTCGCTGGCGCCGGGGGAATCGCCGAGGACAGCGCGGTGGATGCAGTCTCGGGTTGTGACCTGTTGCTTGTGATGGTGGCGACAGCCGCGCAGGCCGAGGCAGCGCTTTTCGATGGCGTTTTGGATGCGCTGGCAAAAGACGCCGTGGTCATCCTGTCCTCCACGGTTGCCCCATCAGAGGCACGGGCGATTGCGGCGCGATTGAACGATGCAGGACACCTGATGCTGGATGCGCCGGTGTCTGGCGGTCAGGTCGGCGCAGACGGCGGTACACTCACCATCATGGCATCCGGCCCCGACACTGCGTTTGATCGGGCCGAGGCGGTGCTGGCGGCAATATCGAAAAAGGTTCACCGTCTTGGTGACGCACCGGGCATGGGGGCAACCTATAAGGTCGTGCATCAACTGGCTGCCGGAGTGCATCTGGTGGCCGCTGCGGAACTGATGGCATTTGGCACCAAGGCGGGTTGCGATCCGAAAACGCTTCTAGACATCGTCTCGAGCTCTGCTGGCCAAAGCTGGATGTTGGACGACCGCGCACCGCGCATGATGCAGACCGATCCGGTCCCAACCTCGACTGTCGACATATTTATCAAGGATCTGGGCCTTGTCGTACAATCCGCACGCGATAGTGGCGCGCCGGTACCTTTGGCTGCGGCGGCCTATCAGATGATGGTGGGCGCGGGTGGCATGGGACTGGGACGGTCAGACGACAGCGCCGTGATCCGCGCCTATGAGGCACTGACCGGGTGCAGAGTTACCGAAACTGAAGCGGAAATTTCCGCGACAAAGGACGCCAACACATGAAACTTCTCGACGGACAAACGGCAATCATTACTGGCGCAGCGAGCGCACGCGGTCTTGGCAAGGCGATGGCGAAACTCTTTGCAGAACACGGTGCCAGGATCGTGATCCTTGATCTGGACGCGGCGCAGGCAGAGGATGCGGCTGCTGAGATCGGCCATGGGCACATTGGTCTGGCCTGCGATGTGACGCGCAAGCAGGATTGTGATGATGCCGTGGCAACCGTGCTCAAGGCACTGGGGCAGATTGATATCCTCGTGAACAATGCGGGCATCACGCAGCCGCTGAAGATCATGGATATCAGCCACGAGAATTATGACGCGGTGATGGACGTAAACCTGCTTGGCACACTTAACATGAGCCAGTCCGTCATCCCACATATGCGCGAGCGCAAGACGGGCAAGCTGATAAACATGTCGTCCGTGTCCGCACAGCGCGGCGGTGGGATTTTCGGTGGACCGCATTATTCGGCCGCCAAGGCCGGCATTCTGGGGCTGACCAAAGCGATGGCGCGGGAACTCGCGCCTGATGGCATCCGCTCCAACGCGATCTGTCCGGGTTTCATCGCCACGGATATCACAGGGGGCAAGTTGACCGCCGAGATGATGGACATGATACTTGAGGGTATTCCCATGGGCCGGGCCGGTGAGGCGTCGGATGTTGCAGGCTGTGCCTTGTTCCTTGCTTCCGATTTGTCGGCCTATGTCACAGGGTCTGAAGTGGACGTGAATGGCGGATCGCTCATTCATTAGGATAAGAAGCTATCGCGCCGCCAGTTGGCCGTGATCAAGATCGAATGCCTCGATCGTCAATCCGTGTTGGTCGAGCACTGTTTCGATCTGCGCAGTATGTTCCGACACTGCGGTATCCAGCCAGCCGAGAAAAAGCTTTACGGGACGGCGGTTGAGAAAACGGGCCGGGCAGATTGCCCAATACGACGGAAACATCAGCACCGGTATCTCCGGCAGGACAGGAACAAGCCGGCCCTCAGTCACTTCCGGCAATGCAAGTGCAAGCGATTCCAACACGATGCCTGCCCCGTCCAGGGCTAGTTGCAGCGCCATAGAAGAGCGGTCCATCAGGATCGACTTAGTGTTGCCACGGGTTTCGATCCCGTTGTGCATCAGCCAGAAGTCCCATTGGCAGATCGCCCGTGCGCTGTCGATCAGACGAGCCTGATCGAGCATCTCGGCAGGGTCATCCAATGCGTCCAAACTTTCAAGATATGCCGGGCTGCACAGGGGTAGCACATGGTCGTGCACAACAGCGCGGGCGTGCAAACCATGCCAGTCGCCCGTGCCATACCGGATGTCGAGGTCCATCACCTCGCGTTCGAAATCAGTGGGGTCCGGTGCTGCATCGACGCGTAATTCCCAGTCAGGGTGGCGCGCTACGAAGTCAGCCAGACGCGGCCCCAGCCACCGCACTCCGAAACTGGGCGTGACCCGCAGATTAAGGCGATGGGTATCGCGCGTCTTGCCCAGATGCCGGTCGGCATCGCGCAGCATCCTAAGGGCGGTGTTGGAAGTCTGGAACAACTGCTCCCCCTCCAGGGTCAGACTGAGCAAGCGCCCGTCACGGCGAAAGAGCTTGACCCCAAGCCGCTGCTCCAGAAGTTTTACCTGCTGGCTGACAGCGGAAGGGGAGACCGAAAGCTCCTCGGCGGCGCGGGTAAGCGTGCCGCGCCGTGCGACTGTCTCGAAATAGAGATATGCGTTGAGGTTGGGTGTCAATGGCATCGATCAGAATACCACTATCTGGAATGCATCGAGACCGTTACTTCGCTGCTTCATTGTCATTCCCCTCGCTTTGACGTGTCGCCGCTTGTGCCTTCACGAAAGTCCGCTTATCCCCAAACTTCGGCCTACATCCTAATCTGTCACTGCCTTCAAATTTTGACGCTCATGGGAGATCACGCTAATGATATCTCGTGATAGTTGATCCAAGTGCTTTCCGATGGCAGCATCAAGGGCCAAAGGCTCTCTATTACGCAATGCCATTAGAATAGCAGTATGTTCCGCTATCATATTACTACGATTCCGACGCTTAACTGCAGCAAGAAAACGCGCTCGCCAAAGACGCGCCAAGAAACGAGTGTGGATTTCTGCGATGGGCTCATTATGCGATGCTTTAGCAATTGCAGAATGAAAACTCATGTCGATTTCGAACAGGTCGACGGTGTCGATAGTGCTATAGTTTTCGGACATATGCTGCGTGATTGCAGCAATTTCATCAATGTCTTTGTTAGTCGCACGCTCACATGCTAATTTGCCTGATAGCTTTTCAATTGATATCAAAACCTCGACATCGTCGGTAACGGCTTTGATATCCGGGATTGCAATTATGGGACTACGCGAAGGTCGTAAGGTGATCAGACCTTCGCGCGCTACGATACGGATTGCTTCGCGCATTGGTGTTCGGCTAACGCCAAGATCATTAGCTCTGGTGCGCTCTTTTACAGAATCTCCAGGAGTGAGATTACCTCGCAAGATGTCGCGGCGCAGCTGATTTGCAAGTTTTTCTGGCAAAGTTTGATCCGACATTTGGGGCCCTTGCATTATTCCCAGCATATTTTCTGATAAGTTGAAATTTCGAAAGTTGTATACCGAAATTTGTTGCGTGTCGATTTAGAAATGAGTGAAATTTGTTGCGTGCCGATTTGGAAATGAGTAGGGTATCTCCTGAGATGGTATACCATCTTAAATCACTAACTCCAAAGTTTAGTGAGAATAATTAGGCGTAAAGTGCCTCAAAGGGAGAGAAACGAATATGAAGCTTAAACCATTACTTATGACCGCCGTCGCCGGTGCTACATTGGCTAGCGCGGCATTCGCACAGGACGTAACCTTACGCATCCAAACACACTATGCTACTGAGCATCCGACAGGTAAGATGTTGGCTCAATGGGTAGATGACGTCCAAACTATGTCTGGAGGCGAGATCTCTATTGAGATGTTCTATTCATCGTCTGTTGTTGCTACTGTTGAAACATTCGATGCTGCAATCAATGGCATTCTTGATTGTGATGCAACAGGCGGCGCTTACCAAACTGGTAAAAACCCCGCGTTCCAATTCGTTGGCGACATCATGGGCGGGTACGACACCCCGTGGCAGCAGTATAGCTGGCTATACTATGGCGACGGCTACGAAGCGGCTCAGGAGCTCTACAACGCTCAGGGCATGCAGTTGATTGGGTGGGCGGTTTATGGTCAGGAGTCGTTTGCGTCTTCTAAGCCAATTGCTGGCCCTGCAGATCTTGTAGGTTGGAAATTCCGTTCACCTCCAGGCATGGAGACAGAGATATTCGAAAAAATGGGTGCGTCACCAATCGTGATGGACTTTACTGAGATCTTTACTGCGCTTGAAACGGGTATCATCGACGGTGCGGATGCATCTGGCTTGGCCAACAACGTGGGACTAGGTCTTTACGACATCGTGAAGCACGCGAACTATCCTGGTTTCCATTCTATGCCATCAGACCACCTCGCTTGTAATCAAGCTGTGTGGGAAGGCCTGACCGAACAACAGCGCCGCATCATGGAGACGGCCTGGCAAAAGTTATCGTTCCAAATAGCAATGTTGAATGAGAAGGCAAATACTGAGGCGGCTGCTATGCTCCAAGAGCAGGGAGTCACCCTATATGATTGGTCAACTGAAGATAAAGCTGCATTCCGCGTTGCAGCGCAGGCCGCTTGGGACGATTGGGCCACACGTAGTCCGGAGGCAGCAGCGCTAGTTGAAAGCCACAAGGGTTACCTTCGCCAGCTGGGTCTCGTCAAGTAGTATTGGATGACCGCCCCTAACACTTAATGATCAAGGCGGGTGCAGTCCGTGCCCGCCTTTTTTGACCCGAATTTGATGTCCAATCACAGAAAGATTAGGAAGCAAAAAATGCAGATAGAATCGCTTTTTTTAGGGCGCATGAGAGCGCCGATCAAGACGGGAATGATCGTCTTTTGTGGCCTCACACTTTTGCTTTATCTGTTTCTTGTTGGGCAGCGAATGTTCGCAGTAGAACCCTACGGTATGTTTGAGATGATACGTCCTGCGGGAAAGCCGCTGGTACAGGTAACACTCACTTGTTTAGCAATATCATTAATCTTTGCATCAATCTTTTTGTCCGACACTAAAGGCGCAATTGAAACGCCTCCTGACGGTTTTTTTGATCTTGTGTCCGTGGTTTTGGGGCGCCTTGCGATGATTATGACAGCTTTTATTGTGCTAGTAATGTTCTACGAGGTCGTTTCGCGCTACGTATTCTCGCGGCCAACACTTTGGGCCAATGAACTGTCCCTATGGATCGGATCTTTCGTTTTTTTGTTTGCAGGACTTTACGCCATGCAACAACGTAGCCATATCCGAATTTACATCATTTACGACACAATGCCTTGGTGGATGCAAAAAACATCTGACTGTATCTCCGTCCTGTTGATCGTTGCCTTCACCTTCGCCCTTGTTTGGGGTGGCTATACCGATGCCGAGAACCGCTTCATGCGGATGGAGACCTTTGGCACGGCTTGGGATCCGCCTATCCCTGGTATTGTCAAACCCGCACTACTAATCATTGTTGTCTTGGTCTGCATTCAAGCTGTTTCTAACTTGTTCGCCGATTGGAATAAGGCACCGCAGTCGCACACACCGGCCGACGAGATCGATGAAATAGAAATCGAAAACATCCGCCGTACTCTTGAGGAAAAGAACTAATGGTCGATATTGGCACACTATCTCTTATCGTTCTTCTGGGTATGTTCGCCCTGTTGGCCATTGGTATGCCTCTTGGGTTTGCCTCGGCGTTCTTGGCTGTTGTCACCCTCTCTTTAAAGTTCCCACCTGATCTTTTATGGGGTGATTTTGGGCGTGGCCCGCTGTCTGTCCTGGGGCAGGCGGTCTATCGGCAAATGACGAATTATGTGCTCATATCGGTTCCGTTATTTATATTCATGGCTGCAATGCTGGAGCGGTCTGGTATTGCGCGGGATATGTATTCGTCGCTCAACGTTTGGATGAGCCGGATGCGTGGCGGCATCGCCATAGCTACGTCTATCATGGCGGTAATAATGGCCGCGATGTCTGGTATTATCGGCGGTGAAGTTGTGCTGCTTGGCTTAATCGCTTTGCCCCAGATGTTACGACTTGGCTATGATCGCAATCTTGCTATTGGTACGATCTGTGCGTCCGGTTCACTGGGAACCATGATACCACCATCGATAGTTTTAATTTTTTACGGTCTTGTAACAGAGACATCTATCAAGGCGTTGTTCACCGCATCTTTTTTGCCAGGTTTTATGCTAGCATCGTTCTTCATTCTATATATTTTGATCCGCACGCGAGCGAACACATCATTAGCCCCCTTGCCAGATCCAATCCCGGGCGAGCCCGAAGGCTCAGAAAAGGGTTTGATGTTCCTCGGCTTTATCTCACGCTTTGCGATGTGGGTGTCGGGTGTTTTGTTCCTTCGCGCGGTCTTTTTTACCGTGACAGGTGACAATACAATCCGCGAAAATGAAGACCCGATCACGTTGGGTATGGTCGCTGACATCCCTTGGATAGTTGGCGCGTTTGTGATCTTTGCTTTAATTGTGTTCGTGGTCGTTGGACGCGAACGTACCCAACGTGGTTGGAAAATGGGTAAAGGACTCATAGCCCCAATTGTTGTCATTGGTGTGGTCTTAGGGTCCATTTATGGTGGCATTACAGGTATCACTGAAGCTGCCGGCATGGGTGTGATCGCCGTATTCGCCATCGGTATCATCCGCCGCGAAATGACGTTTGATATCGTTTGGGACAGCTTGATCCGTACGCTTAAGTCGACAGGCACGATTATCTGGGTCACAATCGGTGCAGCAGCTTTGGCTGCTGCCTACACGCTTGTTGGTGGACCAACCTATGTAGCTAACATGATCATTGGAGCAGAGCTGCCAACGATGGGTATCATATTGATGATGATGCTTGTGTTTTTGATCATGGGCATGTTCATGGATTGGGTCGGTATCGTGCTCTTGATTATGCCGGTATTCCTACCCATCGTAGTACGACTTCCAGTTGAGGAAATCGGGCTCTTCGGCAGCATAGAAGCACGCTACATTCCGATCTGGTTCGGCGTTGTATTCTGTATGAACATGCAAGTCAGCTTTTTGTCACCACCCTTTGGCCCCGCGGCTTTCTATCTAAAGTCTGTTGCGCCGCCCGAGATTTCGCTGACAGATATCTTCCGCGGTTTCTTGCCGTTCATCTGTTTGCAACTGTTGGCACTTTCAACCCTGCTGATCTGGCCGAACATTATCACCATGTTCTTATGACTACGGCTAATATGGAGAAATAATATGACTGACAAACTGGTTCTTATGGGTGCTGGCGGCAAGATGGGTGTACGGAGTGCCGCCAACCTTGCGAGAACGGATTTCGACGTGGCGCATGTTGAAATCTCCGAAGCCGGACGCGCTCGATTGAAAGAGACTGTGGGCGTTGATTGCGTCGACATCGACACTGCGATGGAGGGTGCAGACATCGTCCTGCTGGCCGTCCCAGATACCGCTATCAAAGCCGTCGCCGCTACGATCATCGACAAAGTACCAAGTGGCGCGATGGTTATCTGCCTTGATGCGGCGGGTCCATTTGCTGGCCATCTACCCGCTCGTGAAGACGTTACTTATTTTGTTACGCACCCTTGCCATCCCCCGATTTACAACGACGAAAAAACAGACGCTGGCCGGAAGGACTACTTCGGTGGGATCGCCGCAGAACAGGGTATCGTAAACGCACTGATGCAAGGCCCGGAGAATCACTATGCTTTGGGTGAAAAAGTGGGTCGCGCCATCTATGCGCCTGTTGCGCGGAGCCACCGTGTCACGGTCGAACAGATGGCCTTGCTGGAGCCAGGCTTGTCCGAAACCGTTTGCGCATCCTTGCTAGACGTCATGCGTGAAGCCATGGACGAAGTTGTACGCCGTGGCGTGCCAAAGGAAGCTGCGCGTGACTTCTTACTCGGCCATATGAACATTCTTGGTGCTGTAATATTTGAGGAAGTTGATGGAGTGTTTTCAGACGCGTGCAACAAGGCGATTGAATTCGGCAAGCCTGTCCTGATGCGTGATGACTGGAAGCGGGTGTTCGAGCCAGACGAGATTGCCGCCAGTATTCAACGCATTACCTAAACTGATAGATCTAATGAATATTGGCGAAAAACCTGTTCTGGCGTGGCTGGGTGATGATTTTACTGGTGCCGCAGCCGTCATGGAAGTACTGGCGTTCGCTGGCTTGCCGGCAGTGTTGTTCTTGCGTCCGCCAACACCAGAACGGATGGAAGATTTTCCAGATATGCGTGGGATCGGTATCGCCAGTATGGCACGTACGTTTGATGCTGATCGTATGGATGAAGAATTGCCAGTCCTATTCGATATTCTCGCAAAAACAGGTGCGACATTGGTGCAATACAAGACGTGCTCAACCCTCGATTCAGCACCTCATATTGGATCAATCGGCAAAGCTATGGACATCGGTTCAAAGGCGTTTGATACCAACACAATCCCGGTCATGATAGCAGCCCCTGAAATGCGCCGTTACCAAGCATTTGGGCAGCTGTTTGCAGGAACTGATGCAGGGGTTTTCCGTTTAGACAGACACCCCGTTATGGCTAGGCATCCCGTGACACCTATGGGCGAAGCGGATGTGGCAGTGCATTTGTCGGCACAAACCAAAATGGCGATGCACTGCCTCAATTTTGAAGTTTTGAGTGATCTGGAAGGCGCTAAGGCTGCGATGGACATTGCTCAGGGTGGGATCACTATTGATCAGATGACATCCGCAGATGTTACGTCTGCAGGTGAGCTGTTGTGGGGCGCTGGGCATCGGTTTGTAGTTGGCTCACAAGGGATCGCCTATGCATTGGTCGCGTATTTCCAAAAGACAGGTGTGCTTGCGGCGTCACCTGCCGTCAAAGGCATTGGCCGCGCCAAGCGGATGGCTGTGGTGTCAGGTTCGGTATCGCCAATTACGGGGGATCAAATTGCATGGGCGCTAGACAACGGATTTGTGGATATCAGATTGGATGTTGTACGGGCTTGTGAAGGTGATCTTGCTGCCGAAGAAATCCGTGTTTTGGCTGCTGCGAAAGCCGCGTTGGAGCGCGATCAAGTCCCGCTAATCTATACTGCGCGTGGCACAGATGACCTGGCTGTCATGCAATTACGAGAGGCGGCTGGCGACGATCTTGCACAAATAAACGATGAGATTGGCACTTCTCTTGGACGTATCCTTGCGCGGCTCGTCGATCAATCGGCACTTGATCGCGCTGTGGTTTCGGGTGGCGATACCTCGGGGCATGTGTGCAGGGCCTTGGGCATCGATGCACTTACCGCCGCCGCCCCTACCATTCCAGGCGCTGCAATTTGCTTTGCCCATGGCGGAACGCGGCCGCTTACGTTGGCACTGAAGGGCGGACAGATGGGCAGCCGCGATTACTTTGGATGGGTTCTGAATGGAGGTGGCCAAAAATGACACGTTTGAAAGCAACCTATGAAATCGAAAGCCCCGTGGGCGTACAGCGCGCCGCTGAAGTTATGGCTGGTGAGCAATCGACAGGCACCTTCATGCGTCTCGCATCTGAGACCGACGCATTGCGCGGCCGCTCCGCAGCGCGGTTGGATCATATTGAAATCACGGGCACCTCTAGTCATCCTGCTTTGCCGTGTAGGTTAAGTGCTGAGAACTATGAGCAAGGCCGCGTAACCATTAGTTGGCCGATGGAAAACTTTGGCCCGTCCTTGCCCAATATCCTTGCCACTGTTGCAGGTAATTTATTTGAACTGGCCGAACTTTCTGCGATCCGGCTTGTGGATCTTGGTATACCTAATGCGCTGGCAACAGGGTGTCCTGGCCCTCAGTTTGGGATCGCAGGCACGCGACAGCTGATGGGAGTGCCAAGCGGGCCGATGATCGGGACGATTGTAAAGCCGAGCGTTGGATTAAGTGCTAAGCAAACGGCCGAACTTGTTAGTGATCTGGCGAAGGCGGACATCGATTTCATCAAGGATGACGAGTTGCAAGGCAACGGACCCGCATGCCCGTTTGCTGATCGCGCCAAATTGGTGATGCAGGTTTTGAATAGTGCCGCGCAAAAGTCAGGGCGCAAGGTCATGTATGCCTTCAATATCACTGACGAGATTGACGCGATGCGTCGTAACATTGACCTGCTCGAAAGCCTTGGTGCGACCTGTGCAATGATATCGCTAAACTCTATCGGCATGGCTGGCCTGAGGGCGATGCGCGACCACAGCCCGCTTCCGATCCATGCTCACCGCAATGGATGGGGTTTGATGTCGCGCTCGCCGCACATAGGGGTCGCCTATTCCGTAATGCAAAAACTGTGGCGGTTGGCGGGCAGCGATCATTTGCATGTGAACGGTCTCGCCAACAAGTTCACTGAGGATGATGACGTCGTTACTAACTCCGCGCGCGCCGTGCAAGCGCCCCTGAGCGAGGCTAGGCCACACGTGGCTTTACCGGTATTTTCCTCTGGTCAAACCGCGTGGCAAGTAGGCCCCTCGATGGAACTGCTCGGGAATGACGATTTTCTGTTCTGCGCAGGCGGTGGGATCATGAGCCATCCGGACGGACCCGCCGCAGGTATTACTAGTTTACGCCAAGCTGCAGCCGCACAAAAGGCAGGCGAGCGAGTGGAAGATTACGCCAAAGATCACCCTGAGTTAGCGGCTGCGTTGGCAACATTTAAGAGCACTGTGAACCGGAATTAGTCGTTCGGTTTGTCGTCTTCCAAGTAGTAGCGAATATTGTCTTGAAATGTGTCGTCGGCGTTCAGGCCCAAACGAAGTGCTTTGTCCGCGTGGATGTCCCAACGCCAGCCTGACACGATCTGCTTAATATCGGGCTGCGGATCCCATTGGATTAGTTTAGCTGCTTCAGGGCCTGAAACGGCTGTCATTGCGTCGATGACTTGAGCAATGGACCATGTCTTGCCAGGCATTTGCATGACGCGGTTCTGGCCTATGTCTGCGGCGTTCAATTCGGCACCTTTGACCAGATTTTCAACGCAGCGGCGTGGACTAAGATAGTAGTGTAAGAAGTCCGCCTCAACGGGGCAGATCGCTTCTCGGCCGTTCAGCGGTTCTCGCAGAATTGATGACATGAAGCTGCTGGCTGCGCGGTTCGGCTTGCCGGGACGCACGGATATGGTCGGTAGACGGAAAGCTCGACCATCGATGAACCCTTTGCGCGAATAATCATTGATCAGCAACTCACCCGCTGCTTTTTGCATTCCATAAGACGTCTGTGGATTGGGGTAACTGTGATCGCCAAGTGGATCCTTCGCCTCGCCTCCATAGACAGCCATTGAAGAAGAGAACACCAACATGGGTACTGTTCCCAAGGCACGGCAGCGCTCGAGCACATTGTAGGTACCGAACAAGTTGATGTTCATACCTGCGTCAAAGTCTTCTTCTGCATGGGCGCTGACGATCGCGGCCAGCAGATAGATCACATCAATTTTTGCTGTCACACAGGTAGCAACTGACGCGGCATCGCTGATATCGCAAGTGACGGTTTGGACAGGAAAGGGGGCTTCGATTGTGGGCGGTTCCATGACGTCTGCCAACGTAACTTGTGTTATCGCCTTGCCCTTTAGCGTCGGGCTGGCACCTAATTTCAATGCCAGCTTTTGGCCCAAAAAACCGCCACCGCCTAGTATCAGAATGTTCATGTCATATTCCCCTATGTGCCTAGCACTGATGACATTATGTGCTTCGTGCTTGCAACGTTGCCGTGATGGTATACCATTTCATCAACGTGATTTAATGCGCCCTTGTCAAGGGCTCGCACCTGGAGGAATAAAAATGGCGCAAGATATGACAATTGGCTTTATTGGCGTGGGCTTTATGGGTCACGGGATGGCGAGTAATCTGATCAAATGTGGCTATCCGATGTGGATCAAAGGCAACCGTAACCGCGAGCCGCTCGAAAGTCTGATTGCCAAAGGCGCGCAAGAGGCGACGACCCCACGCGAGATGGCGCAGCACTGCGATATCATCCACCTGTGCCTGTCGAACTCACTACAAGTTGAGGCGGTGATCCGTGGCTGTGACGGTGTTCTTGCGGGAGCGCGCGACGGACTTATCGTTATCGACGCCACGACGGCAGATCCCAACTCAACAGCGGTTTTGGTGGATGAGTTGGCAGAAAAAGGGGCTACGCTAGTTGATGCGCCGTTGGGGCGCACGCCGAAGGAAGCCGAGGCCGGTACGCTTGATGCAATGGTCGGCTGCGATGAGGCGACCTTTGCCAAGATCAAACCCGTGTTGGAATGCTGGGCAGGGAACATCACCCATGTCGGCGGCACTGGTAGTGGCCACAAAATGAAACTGCTGATGAACTTCATTTCAATGGGTTACGCCGCGCTTTATGCTGAGGCGACCGTCTTAGGGGCTTCGGTTGGTTTGCAGCCTGCGAAAGTGCGCGAAGTGATTGGATCAAGTCGCTTGTCCAATGGGTTCTTTGATACATTCATGACTTACGCCGTCGATCGGGATCGGGAGGTTCATAAATTTACAATCGAAAATGCGTCCAAAGACTTGCGCTATGTAAATACAATGGCTGCAGAGGCTGGCGTGGTAAACGTCATGGCAGGGGCAGCCAAACATTACTTTACTCATGTAGAGGCCTTGGGGCAGGGCGCTGATTACGTTCCGATGCTGATTGATCATGTTGCGCGGATGAACGGCATGGACATGGAGGTCGAGGCCGCCAAAGGCCGCGACTGATCAGTTGTCCATTGTGGCACGGCCATCTCTCAGTAAATTAAATAATGCGTTGCTATTCGCTGAATCCGCTTCTGACGTTGGGTGCCATCGCGGTTTCAGCGGCGCCCACAACGTCTAGCTTTGAGACCACTCTCGAAATACGGCACGACGACAACACCGTAGATGTCGGCCATTGCAATGGTGCTGCTTTTTGCGAGTTGGTCGCCAAGGCTGGCATAAAGTCCGACATGCTTCGGCCAGTCGGCATAGGTCAATTGTGGCTCAAACCTTTGCACCACGCAGGCAAGTGGACGTTTTGTATGCTCACAAGGTATCGCATCGGGCTGTCTGCCATAAAACCGATGCCACCTTTTTGGATAAGCATCGCGAGAACCGTATCGCCTTCTTGCATGCCATGGACAGCATCTAATGTGACTAAGCTGCAACGTGCGTAGTTGTCGTTGACCGCATGGACCGCGATAAGCACGCCGATTAGTGATGAAAATGTTGGCTTCACGGCTATAACTCCAACCATATGGCTCGCAAATGAACCCCTTCGGTCGGCATCTAAATGCAGAGATCCATGCTATGGTTGTGCGTGGAGAATTCATGCGCAAGGTCAGCTTTTTGGGCTTCCGATAATCAGTCGCCCTATGAATGGGGGCATCGCGCGTTTTTTTGACGGCGAATTATACTTGCATTTGGTATACCAAATTGCCAACTTGTGAAAATACCGCCAATTCGGGGCTGCAATCATAAGGGGAGTTCACCATGCCATCCATTCTCATCACAGTTGCAGGCAGCGGCGTCGGCCGCGCAAGTGCCAAGGCGTTCTTGGCAGAGGGCTGGCATGTGGGCCTCGTTGGCCGACGCGAAGGACCGCTTGCAGCAAACTGCAGAGGAACATAACCAAGCTTTGGTGTTGCCCTGTGATATCACCAATGAAACCGAAGTTGACGCCGCCTGCGCCAGAAGCCAACATCCAGGTGGACCAAAGGCTAGTCATGCACTAACTTCCAAACTGGACCACCCAAGTGGGGCTGCTCATAAGGATTGAGATGGATTTCGTACGATTGGACCGAGCCGATACGGTGGTAACGGCGACCCGCAGTTTATCCCCTGGCAGTGAAGTTGAGCGGATCGCTATCCGTTCGGCGATCCCCTCCGGCCATAAGGTCGCCACCCAAGCAATGGCCGCAGGGGATCCTGTGCGCAAATATGCCCAAATCATCGGCTATGCGTCCTGTGACATTTTGCCAGGTGATCACGTGCATACCCACAACGTGGCCTTTCGCAATACTGATACAGACTATGAGTTCTCAACAGATTTACGCGCGGTGGCACCGGCCGCGACGCAGGATTATTTCATGGGCTATCGCCGTGAAAACGGCACGGTTGGCACACGCAATTACATTGCCATCGTCACCTCGGTCAATTGCTCTGCCACTGCCGCGCGTATGATCGCGGATCATTTTACGGCGGATGTGCTGGCGGAGTATCCAAATGTGGACGGTGTGGCCGCCTTTGTGCATGGCACGGGATGCGGCATGGCCGATTCTGGCGATGGGTTTGAGGCTCTACAGCGGGTGATGTGGGGCTATGCCAAACATCCCAACCATGCAGGGGTGCTCATGGTGGGCCTCGGCTGTGAGATGAACCAAATTGATTGGTTGCTTGAGGCCTATGGGCTGAAGCAAAGCGAGACCTTTCAAACGATGAATATTCAAAAAGTTGCAGGCCTGCGGCAGACCGTTGAGCTCGGCATTGCCAAAATCAAAGCTATGCTGCCAATTGCCAATCAAGCACGCCGCGAGCAGTGCCCGGCCTCTGACTTGATGGTCGCGCTGCAATGCGGCGGCTCTGATGCTTGGTCAGGCGTGACCGCCAATCCGGCGCTCGGTTATGCCTGCGATCTGTTGACGGCCCAAGGTGCGACGGGCGTGTTGGCCGAAACCCCTGAAATCTATGGTGCTGAGCATCTGTTGACCCGCCGTGCAGTGACCCCGGCGGTGGGTGAGCGCTTGCTTGGTCTGATCAAATGGTGGGAGGATTACACGGCGCGCAACAATGGCTCCATGGATAACAATCCAAGCCCTGGCAATAAGGCTGGCGGTTTGACGACGATTTTGGAAAAATCACTTGGAGCGGCTGCAAAAGGCGGAACGTCACCTCTGACTGGGGTGTATAAATACGCCGAACCCGTGCGCAGCCGTGGGTTCACCTTTATGGACAGCCCGGGCTATGATCCGGCATCGGTCACAGGTCAGATCGCCGGTGGCTGCAATCTGGTGTGTTTCACCACGGGGCGCGGCTCTGCCTTTGGATCCAAACCTGCACCCACGATTAAGGTGGCCACCAATAGTGAAATGGCCAAGCGTATGTCGGAAGATATGGACATAGATGCCGGAGAAATTCTCTCCAAAGGCGTCAGCGTTGAGCAAAAGGGCCGCGAAATCTACGAGATGTTTTTGCGCGTGGCCTCCGGTGAGGTCACTAAATCTGAGGCGCAGGGGCTCGGGGATTATGAATTTGTTCCATGGCAAATTGGAGCAGTCATGTGAAACGGATTTTGGTGGTTGGCGGCGGGTTGATTGGCCTTCGGCATTTGGAGGCGGTCAAAGCCCATCCCGAGTGCAGCCTTGTCGGATTGGCCGATCCGAATATGTCGCTGGACGTTGATGCGCCGCGCTTTGCCTCTATGGCGGAGGTCACCGCGTCGGTGGATGGGGTGATTATCGCCACTCCGACCCATTTGCATGCAGCCCATGGCATGGAAGCGGCCGCGCGGGGCTGGCCGATGTTGATCGAAAAACCTGTGGCCGGAAGTCTTCAGCAAGCGCGCGAGCTGGCGAAGGTCTTACAGGACCACAAAATTGCGTCACTCGTGGGCCATCACCGCCGCTATCATCGGGTGGTTCAGCAGTTGAAGTCGTGTTTGGACTCCGGACAGATCGGCGAGGTGGTGACGGTGCAGGTGATATGGGCCATGCGCAAGCCTGATGCGTATTTTCAGGGCAATTGGCGAACCCAAGACGGCAGCCCGGTCATGATAAATCTGGTGCATGACATTGATATACTGCGGTTTGCGATTGGTGAAATTGTCCAAGCCAAAGCGTTGCGGGGCCGGTCGCAACGTGGCGCTGTTCGGATCGAGACCGGTGCGATTGCATTTGGGTTTGAGACCGGTGCAGTTGGAACGGTTGCCTTTTCTGACGTCACACCAAGCCCTTGGGGCTTTGAGGCCGGTACCGGCGAAAATCCTAATATCGGAGCGACCCATCAAGATATGATGTGGATCACGGGCACCAAAGGGGCCTTGAGCTTCCCCTCAATGACCCTATGGCAGGGTGAAGATTGGGGGCAGGCGGCGAGAAAAATTTCCACCACCGCTGAGAAGAATGTAAAAGTGCCGTTGGACGCGCAGTTGGATCATTTCTTAGAGGTTATCGACGGGGCAGAGCCAATGATCGATGTGGCTGATGCCACGAGAACCTTGGAAGTTGCTTTGAGTTTAGAGGCTGAATTGGCCGGGCAATCTGAAATGGGCAGGGTGCAGGTGTGATGCGCTCATTCAGAAAATTTTAAAAGGGGACGACCATGGGCAAGGCAAGAATTGGATTTATCGGATTGGGGCTCATGGGGGGCGCAATGGTGGGTCGGCTGCAAGATCTCGGCTATGCGCTGACGGTATTGGGCAACAAAGATCGCCGTCAGTTGGACAGTGCCATCTCCCGCGGAGCGCAAGAGGCCAGCACGGCCAAGGCTGTTGCTGAGGCCAGCGACATCGTCATGTTGTGCATGGGAACGTCTGATCATGTTGAAAGCCGGATGCGCGGCGCGGATGGGGTGATTGCTGGGCTGCGTCCGGGGGCTGTTGTGGTGGACTTTGGCACCTCTTTGCCGGGCAGCAGCCGCGCGCTTGCCCTTGAGGTCGCTAAGGCCGGCGGGCAATTCTTAGATGCCCCATTAGGCCGCACGCCGGCCCATGCCAAAGATGGGCTACTCAATATTATGGCCTCTGGGGATAAGGCCGCCTTTGATGCGGTCGAGCCTGTTTTGCAAGATCAGGGCGAAAATGTGTTCTACTTAGGCGCGGTCGGATCTGGCCATACGATCAAATTGATCAATAACTTTTTCGGTATGACGATTGCCAATGCCATGGCAGAAGCCTTTGCTATGGCGGATGTGGCTGGGGTGGATCGGGCACAGCTCTATGATGTGATGGCGGCGGGACCGCTTCACTCAGGCATGATGGGATTTGTCAAAGCCTATGGGGTGGATGGGGATCCGTCACAATTGGCTTTTGCAATCAAAAATGCCGCCAAAGACGTTGGATATTACGCACGCATGGCCGAAGAGGCTGGTGTCGACAGCCTTATGTCCAAAGGGCCACTGGCCGCGCTCAATGAAGCTTGTGACATGGGTCAAGCCGAGGATATGGTTAGTCAAATGGTTGATTTTTACGTTAAGCGGTTTCAAGCGTAACCATGGCGGTTGTCGCAAAATCCATGGCGGACCTGCCGCGCCTTGGCATTCTTTTGATGCTGGCCGCATGGCTTTTGTTTTCATGGGTGGATACCGGTGCAAAATGGTTGGCCATGGCAGGGTTTTCGGCCTTTCAATTGGCCTTCATGCGCTATGCGGGGCATTTGGTGATATCCATTGGTGTGATTTCTAAAGACGGATTTAATCTCGAACGGTTCCAGACAGGGCATGTCTGGCAAGTGATCAGCCGAGCCTTGCTCTTGGTTTCCGCCACCCTGTCAAACTTTTATGCCTTGCAGTTTTTGCCCCTGACGGTGGTCTCGGCCATAATGTTTTCCAGCCCGGTGGTGGTGTGCTTTCTGTCGGTCTCCGTTCTGCGTGAGCGGGTGGAGCCCTGGCGCTGGGGCGTGATTTTCTTGGGATTTATCGGCGTCTTGATCGTTGTGCGCCCCTTTGGGACAGCCTTTCATCCGGCCATGCTGATGATTATGTATAATGCGGTCGCGCTGGCGCTCTATTCGATCATGACGCGTCGATTGTCCGGCATTGTGGCGGTGGAGACCATGCAGTTTTACATGGGGTTTATCGGCACAGCGTTGATGGCACCTTTTGCAATTTGGACATGGACACAGCCTGACACCATTTGGGGCATGGTTGTGCTGGTCAGCCTGGGGGTCTTGGGCTGGGGCGGTCACCAGCTTTTGACCAATGCCCACCGCTTTGGCACCGCCAATCAGCTGATGCCATTTACCTATTCCTTTTTGGTCTTCGTCGCGATTTGGGGCTATCTATTGTTCGGCACGGTTCCAGATGCGGGCACAATTTTGGGGGCGATGGTGATCATGAGCGCTGGGTTGATCATTTGGCGCAAGGAGCAAAAATGAAGCGTATTGCCTGCATAGGCGAAGCCATGATCGAATTGTCGATGGAAGGTGATCAGGCGCACCTGGCTGTGGCCGGCGACACGCTCAATACAGCCATCTATCTCAAACGCAGCTTGCCGGACATCACGGTCGACTATGTGACCTGTCTTGGGCAGGATATGTTTTCAAAGCGCATTGTGGACTTTATCGCAGCCAATGATTTGGGCCATTCCAATATTCGGCGTATCGCGGATAAATCACCGGGGCTTTATGCCATTAACACCGCGCCAGATGGGGAGCGCAGTTTCACCTATTGGCGCAGTGACTCAGCCGCACGCCAGATGTTTTCAGATGCAGATTTTGACTTTTTGGAGCAATTTGATGGCCTGTATTTGTCCGGGATCACGCTTGCAATTTTACCGCAAACCCTACGGTTGGCCCTGTTGGAGTGGCTGAATGCGGCGCAGATTCAGGTTATTTTTGACAGCAACTATAGGCCGCACCTATGGGAGGATCGCGCGACGGCTCGCAAAATCATAGCTGCGTTTTGGCAGCGGGCCGACATTGCTTTGCCATCGATTGATGACGAAATGGATGTGTTTGGTGAGACAGAGGCACAGGTCGCGCAGCGGTTTTTGACACAAGCCAAATCTGGGGCGCTGAAACGTGGTGCACGCGGGCCTTTATCCCTCGGGGAGCCCGTTGTCGCGCAATATGAACCGGTGACAGAAGTGCTGGACACAACCGCGGCCGGCGACAGCTTCAATGGTGGCTATTTGGGCGCGCTCTTGTCGGGCAAGGGCCAAGCGGCGGCTCTCCAGTCGGGGCATGTGCTGGCGGCGCGGGTGGTGCAATATCGCGGTGCGATCATTCCAAAATGAGCGGCGCCAAATCCTCTGCGCCAATCAGCTGTAACAACTGGCGCTCTGGCCGAGCGGAGATTGCGGCCCTCGCGATTTCCTCTGCCAAAGGATCATTCAGCTTTTTACCCAGTGCGGTTTGGGCGATGCAATAGGACATCCAAGCGCGTACGGCTGAGATCATAACGGGTGTAGCGCCCAGGCGCAGGGTGTCCAAAATTCGATAGGGAAGTTTTTGACTGCCATCCATTGCGATTTGATCCAAGCGATGGGCCAGTTCCGTATTGTCAAACCTAACGAGCAGCGCTTGCGCATAGGCCGGTACTTGGTCCTGGATGTCTTGGGGCAAGGTGGCGCCAGCCTCCATCATCAAAGACAGGGCTTGGCGGCGCAATTGCAGATCTGAAATGGCCTCATGAACAAAGTCATACCCCTGCGCGAGACCGGCATAGGCGAGAAATGAATGCGCGCCGTTCAGCATGCGCAATTTGCGCAGCTCGTGGGGCCGCACGTCTTGGACAAATTGCACATCCGGCCAATCGGGGCGTGGTCCGGCAAAACAATCTTCAATCACCCATTCCCGAAACGCCTCGGTGGGCACAGCCATTGGGTCGTTGCACTCTTGGCGGATAAGGTCGGTGGTTGCTGGCGTGATCCGGTCAACCATGGCGTTGGGAAACCGTGCCAGGCTCCAATCAATAGTCAAATGTGCTGCCTGCGCAAATTGCTGGACGGCCTGACGCAAGGCGTCGCCATTGCCCGGGCGATTGTCACAGCTCAAGATCGTGACAGGCCGATCTCTTTGGGCAAGGTCATGGGCGATGAAACCGATGAGGCTGCGCAGGGGCAGGCCAGTGAGATCAGCGGCGATCACGGGGTCTTGCAAGTCAAGCTGGCCATGTTGATCCAGATGGTACCCCTTTTCGGTGACAGTTGCCGAGATGATATCGGCATGTGCCATAGCCTGTAAAATGGGCTGTTGGCCCTCTGAGGCCAAAAGAATGGTGTTTATCACTGCAATCTGTTTGACCCCAACACCTTGGACCTTGAGCGCATAGGCATAGTCCTGTGCCGCCAGACCATCGCGTGTGGTGCTGGAGCGCAGATTGACACCAATGACCTGCCAGTCGCCGCCAGCATCGGCTGTGTAATCCAATAGATGGGCTCGGGCAAAATTGCCAAGGCCGAAGTGAACGATCTGCCGCATTTAAACCTCGATCCGATAGGCTTGCCGCGCCAGGTCAACCGCCAGAAGCGGCGCGAGATCCTCTGCGCCCGAGAGGCCAAAAGCACCACGTTCGATTTGATGGCTCAAATGCAACGCCACCCCTCGCCGCCAAAGGTCATGGCGGGCCGGTATGGAGAGAAAAGCGCGGGTGTCATCGTTGAACCCAGCAAGATTGAAATAGCCGGCGGTCTCAACCACTTGATCAAAATAGCGTGCAATCCCATTGGCGCTGTCGTGAAACCACCAAGGTGGCCCAATCCGCAAGCAGGGCCAATGGCCTGCCATAGGCGCCAAAGCGCGCGCATAGGTGGTTTCGTCGAGCGTGAAAAGAATGAGGCGCAGCTCCGCTGAATTGCCAACCCGGTTGAGCAATGCGTCCAAACCATTCACCCAATCGGTGGTGAGGGGGATATCGGCGCCCATGTCACGGCCGAACCTGTCTAAAATTGTGCGGTTGGTATTGCGGCGACTGCCCGCATGGAGCTGCATGACCAGCCCATCTTCGATAGACATCTGGGCCATTTCAATCAGCATATGGCCATAAAAGCGCCGGGCCTCCTCTTGGGTGGCTGTGCCCTTTGCCACGCTGAGATAGAGCGGCCCCGGATCTGCGAGCCATTCGGTGTGCAAGATATCAATGGCATGATCGGTGGCGGTTGCGCCGCAGTCTATGAACTCCGCACGGCGCATGCGCAAAGCGGCCAGATAGCTGTCAAAACTGTCGAGGCTGTGATCGGTGATCTTTGCCAGTTGCGCAAGGTTAGCGGCGAAATTTGGATCGAGCGGATCGAGCACCCCGTCAGGGCGAAAGGTTGGGATCACCCGACCGGGCCAATGGCTGGCGCGAAGGCTCTTGTGGTGCGCCAGATCATCCAAGGCCGAGTCGGTGGTGGCGAGGGTTTCAATGTTAAAGCGCTCAAACAGTGCACGGGGCAAAAACTCCGCTTGCTGCAAACGCTCCGAGATGTCGTCGTAGATCGCATCTGCGGTCTGCGCAGTGAGGGGCTGCGAGATTTGTAATGTTTCACGCAACACATACTCCATCCACAGCCGGGTGGGTGTGCCGAGGAACAAGTGCCAATGCGCGGCGAAGAGGCGAAATACCTCGCGTGGATCTGCCTCAGCGCCAGGCGCGCCAATCCCAAGATCTGCCATGGGGATACCTTGGGCATAGAGCATACGAAACACATAGTGATCCGGCGTGACCAAAAGCGCAGCAGGATTGGCGAAAGGTTGGTTTTGCGCAAACCAACTGGGATCGCAATGCCCATGGGGGGACACAATTGGTAGCTCTTTCATGCTGAGATACAGTCGCTCAGCGGTTGTGCTTAGAGTGCCTGTCATGTCCATCCCCCGGGCGGCGATATTTGCCTTTGGACTTTATATTGCAGCTTGCATCTTTGCAGCGCAATGGGTCAAAATTAAAGGAAGACAGGGGGGGCGATGAATATTGCATTGATAGGTTTGGGGATGGTCGCCGCCACGCATGTTCAGGCGGTTCAAAGCGCCGAAAAGCTGCATTTGAGCGGTGTTTGGGGCCGAGATTCAGCCAAAACATCCGATTTTGCCGCCCGTCATGCAACGCGGGCCTTCGCTTCGGTACAGGAGATTGCGCAAGATCCGGCGATTGATTTTGTTATTCTGGCCACGCCCCCCAATGCCCGGCGCGATATTGTGCAGGAGCTGGCGGCGGCGGGAAAGCCGATCTTGATGGAAAAGCCGATTGAACGGGATGTTCAAGCCGCCTCCGATCTTGTGCAGATCTGCGCGCAGGCGGGCGTTCCGCTCGCGATGATGCTGCAACACCGCGCCAGAGAGGCCAGCCAAGCCCTGAAGACGGCCCTAGATGCCGGGGAGTTGGGCGAAATTTGCACCGTGGATCTGCGCGTGCCGTGGTGGCGGGCGCAAAGCTATTACGACGCACCGGGCCGCGGCACCTATGCGCGCGATGGCGGCGGCGTGATGATTTCGCAGGCGATCCATACGCTCGATTTGGCCATTTGGTTGCTGGGCCCCATCCGTGCAGTGCAAGCCATGATGCGGCAAACCGCGCTTCACCACTTAGAGGCGGAGGATTGGGCCGGCGCGCTATTTGACATGCAATGCGGGGCTTTTGGTACGCTTCTGGCGACGACGGCTGCCTATCCGGGTGGGGCGGAGACGATTGCGTTGCAGGGCACAAAAGCCGCGGCGCATGTTGGCTCTGGTGTGCTTGAGATCTCTTATCTCGACGGCCGCAAGACGCGGGTTGGAGCAGAGGGCGCCACCGGCGGCGGTGCAGATCCGATGGCCTTTACCCATGAATGGCACCAAAGCGTGATCGAAGACTTTGCCCAGGCTCTGCGGAGCGGGGGGCAACCTTTGGCCACTGGGCAAAGCGCGCTGGCAGCTCACGCGGTCATTGACGCAATGCAACGGTCCAGTGAGAGTGGCCAGAAACAACAGGTGCAGCAATGGGGTTAACATGCGTCGCTCTGGGGCTGGATCATCGTCACATCTATGGCATGACAGAGAACATGGCCAAGGCCGGGGTCACCTGCCTAGGGTATTGGACCGAAGGTGATCCTGAGACCCTGCCCGGGTTTCGCAAGAGATTTCCACATTTGCCGCGATTTGAGAGCCTGCAAGCGGCGCTGGAATGCGGCGCCAATTTGGCCCTGATCTCTGCCATCCCATCTGACCGCGCGCAGCTGACAGTCAAGGCGATGCAGCAGGGGATGGATGTGATGAGTGACAAGCCCGGCTGCACGACGCTGGCGCAATTGGAGCAGATCAAAGCCTGTGTGGCGCAGACCGGACGGATTTGGTCTGTGAATTTTTCGGAACGCTTCGAGACCCCCGCCAGCACTCTTGCGTCGCAATTGGTGGCCGAAGGGGCGATTGGACAGGTGGTGCAAACCGTGGGGCTGGGCCCGCATCGGCTCAACCGCGCCACACGCCCCGATTGGTTTTTTCGAAAGGCCTGTTTTGGCGGCATTTTGACCGATATAGCCTCGCATCAGATTGACCAATTTTTGCATTACACCGGGTCAGATACGGCCGAAGTGACCCATGCGTTCACCGCCAACTACGCAAACCCCGGTGATTCTGAGGTGCAAGATTTTGGCGAGATCAATCTGCGCAGTGACCGGGGCACGGGTTATATTCGTGTGGATTGGTTCACGCCGGATGCTTTGCCCAATTGGGGCGACGGGCGGCTGACAATTCTGGGCACGCAGGGCTATATTGAACTGCGCAAATATGTTGATGTGGGCGGGAAAAAGGGTACGGATCATGTGATCTTGGTCAATGGCGACAGATGCGAGAAAATAGATGCCTCCGCTGCGGGCCTGCCCTATTTTGCGCGTTTGGCCTATGATATTGAGAACCGCAGTGAGACAGCAATGCGTCAAGCCCATTGTTTCACCGTCATGGAATTGGCGCTGCGCGCGCAACAGATGGCGGATGAGTTATGATTCATGTGGCCATCTTAGGCGCGGGCATTGGGCGGGAACATTTGGCCGCCTTTCGCGCTTTGAAAGACAGGTTCACCGTCAGGGCTGTTGTGGATCAAGACCTGGCGCGGGTAGAGGACATCCGGCAAGACGGCGACAGTTTTCGAGCGTTGAAGGACATTGATCAAGCTTTGGCGGATCCGCAGGTGCAAGTTGTCGATATTTGCCTGCCCCCGCATTTGCACGCCTCTGTGACGCAGCGGGCTTTAGCTGCTGGCAAGCATGTCATTTGTGAAAAACCCCTGGCCACCTCTTTGGCAGATGTGGATGAAATCCGCCGGGCCGCGCAGGCTGCAGATCGCAAGGTCTATCCGGTATTTCAATACCGCTGGGGCCCCTCGCTTGCACAGTTGCGCCATCTTATGACTTGCGGTTTGACGGGGCAGCTGCAGGTGGCTGCGCTTGAAACCCATTGGTCGCGGGGCGCGGACTACTATGCAGTGCCTTGGCGCGGCACCTGGGCAGGCGAATGCGGTGGGGCCGTTTTGGGACATGCCATTCACAATCACGATCTGCTGACCCATATCGCCGGTGATATTGCCTGCCTTTCGGCTCTAACCACCACGCGTGTCAATGAGATCGAAACCGAAGATTGCGCCAGCATCAGCTTTGCCATGACCTCAGGTGCATTGGCCACGAGCAGCATCACGCTTGGCGCGGCCACAGATGAGACCCGGCTGCGGTTTGTCTTTGAGCATCTCACAGCCACCTCTGGCACCGCCCCCTATGCGCCGGGTGCCGAGCCCTGGAGCTTTCAGGCCCGCGCGCCACACAGGCAGGCGCAATTGGATGCGGCTTTGAGCACAACACCGCATGAGCCGATTGGCTTTGAGGGGTTTTTTGCGCAGATTGCTTTGGATTTGGCGGGCCATGAAAACCAGGCGGTGACATTCGAAGACGGGGCGACCTCCGTTGCGCTGGTCACGGCGATCTACCACAGTGCCCGCACCGGCCGTCGGGTGGAGTTACCACTTGATCCGAGCCATGAGCTCTACAAAGGATGGTTGCCATGAAGCAATGTTGGCGTTGGTTTGGGCCTGGGGATCAAATTCCCTTGGATGAACTGCATCAAGTGGGCGTTGAAGGGATTGTCACCGCGCTGCATGAGAGGCCGCCGGGAACGGTCTGGAGCGCGGCTCAGATTTCCGAGCGGCAAGCGATTTTGCGGACTGCGGGCTATGAATGGGATGTCGTGGAGAGCCTGCCGGTCTCTGAAGCCATTAAAACGCAAGGGCCCCAGATGCGGGCGCATATCACGGCCTATAAGGCCAGCCTTGAAGCGCTCGCGGCGGCAAATATCACAACCATTTGCTATAATTTCATGCCAATCTTAGATTGGACCCGGACCGATCTGCGCGCCAAGCAACCCCATGGTGGCGCCGCGATGCGATTTGAATTGATCGATTTTGCCGTCTTCGACTTGCATATTCTTCAGCGTGAAGAGGGAGTTGAAAGCTATAGTGAGGCCCAGCGCGCTGCGGCTGCGGAGCGCTTTAATGCCCTTTCTGATCATCGAAAAAAACAGCTGCAGCGCAATATTATCGCGGGGTTGCCGGGCGCCAATGACAGCTGGAGCTTGGGCGATGTGCGCGCGTTATTGGACAGCTACAAGGGCATCACACGGGCGCAGCTTAGATCTCATTTGATCGATTTTCTGTCTGAAGTTGCCCCCTGCGCCGAGGCGCTGGGTCTGCGCCTGTGTTGTCACCCGGACGACCCGCCGTTTTCTCTGTTGGGCCTGCCGCGGGTGATGTCCTCTTGTGCCGATTACAGCTTGGTCTTAAACGCGGTGGATCTGCCTGCCAATGGTGCAACGCTGTGCACTGGATCCTTGGGGGTTGCGGAAGATTTTGATGGGCCCGCCTTTGTCAAAACCCATGGGCCGCGTATCCATTTCGCCCATTTGCGCAATACCAAACGCATCGCCGGATCAGATGCTGCGCGGCCAGATTTCTTTGAGGCACCCCATCTTGAGGGTGATACGGATATGGTGGGTACCGTGCGGGCCTTGATGGCCGAACAAACACGCCGCCGTGTCGAGGGGCGTGCGGATTGGCAAATTCCAATGCGACCGGATCATGGCCAAGAGTTGCTCAGTGATCTTGGCGGGCATAGCACGCCGGGCTATCCGCTGATTGGGCGTATGCGCGGCTTGGCCGAGCTGCGCGGTCTGATGGCCAGTTTCGGCGCTCATGCATCGGAGGTGTAAGATGCAAGATTTTCCAAAGGTGATATTTGTCCAGGAGTTCTACCCATGAACCCTGCGCAATGGCTTGTCCGCACGGCCCTGCTGACGCCACAGGCCCCGGCCTTGTTCAAAGGCGCGCGGCTTGAGGCCGATTATGCGGAATTTTTGCATCGGGTGGCTGCTTTAGCCGGCGGGTTGCGGGCGCAATATGGGATCAGCAAGGGCGATAGGGTTGCGGTGTTTATGAGCAATTGCACCGAATATCTCGAAGCGCTCTATGCGATTTGGTTCATCGGCGCTGTGGCTGTGCCCATCAATGCAAAATTACACGCCAAGGAAGCCGCTTGGATTATCGCAGATGCGCAGGCGGAGCTGGTTTTTGTCACCAGAAATACTGGGGCCGGGTTGCAAGAGGTCGCACCTGCTTGCCTCAAAAACCTGCTTGATGTGCAGGGCCGCAGATTTGCCCAGCTGCGCCAGCAAACCCCGCAGCCTGCGCCAGAGGTGATTGGCGCTGATGAGCTGCTTTGGCTGTTTTATACGTCGGGCACAACGGGACGGCCCAAGGGGGTGATGATCACCGCTGGCAATATCACCGCGATGTCTCTTGCTTACTTCAGTGACGTCGATGAGGTGCACGCACAGGATGCCATCCTATACGCCGCGCCGATGTCGCATGGGGCTGGGATTTATAATTTCATGCATGTGATCAAAGGCGCGCGGCATGTGGTGCCTGAAAGCCAAGGCTTTGACGCCGAGGAAATTTTGCAATTGGCCCCGCGCATTGGTCACATCTCGATGTTTGCGGCCCCCACTATGGTCAAGCGTTTGGTGGCGCAGGCCCGTGCCTCTGGCAGCCTAGGCGAGGGGATCAAGACCATCACCTACGCCGGCGGTCCTATGTATATGGCCGATATTATGGAGGCGGTCGAAGTCTTGGGCGATAAATTTGTGCAAGTCTATGGCCAAGGGGAGTGTCCCATGGGCATCACCGCCCTGCGCCGTGAATTTGTCAGTGACCGGAGCCATGACAATTGGAAGGCGCGCTTGGGGTCGGTGGGCGTGGCACAGAGCCCGGTTTTGGTGCGTATCGCTGATGCGGCGGGCGCAACGCTGCCCTTTGGGGAAATTGGCGAAATTTTGGTGTCTGGCAGCATCGTAATGCGCGGGTATTGGCAAAACCCGCAGGCCACCGCCAAGACGATCCGGGAGGGTTGGCTTTGGACCGGCGACATGGGGGCGATGGATGCGGATGGATTTGTCACCCTGCATGATCGCTCGAAAGATATGATCATCTCTGGTGGCTCGAATATTTATCCGCGTGAGGTCGAAGAGGTCTTGCTGGAGCATGAACATGTGGCAGAGGTGGCCGTGGTTGGACGCCCGGAGGCCGATTGGGGCGAGGTGGTGGTGGCCTTCGTTGTGCCGGTGGCTGGGCAAGCGGTGACCCGCGCAGAGCTTGATGCGCATTGCATTGCGCAGATCGCAAGGTTCAAGCGGCCCAAGGACTACCGGTTTGTGGCAGAGCTGCCCAAGAACAATTACGGAAAAATCTTGAAAACAAAACTTCGGACTATATTGGAAAATGGAGAAGGTGATGAATAACGATCTTACAGGACGGGTTGCGCTGGTCACAGGCTCTGTTCAGGGCATTGGGCTGGCCATAGCGACGGCTTTGGCCCAGCAAGGCGCGCGGATTGCGCTTCATGGGCTTGCGGATGCCGATCAGATTGCCGAGGCCAGCCGGATCATCCGCGCGGCTGGCGCAGGTGACGTGCGCTTCTTTGAGGGGGATATGCGCGATCCCGATGCCATCGAAACCTTGGTCTCCGATGTTGAGGATTGGGGCCCCTTGGATATATTGGTCAATAACGCAGGTATTCAACGCACTGTTAGCTTAGAAGATTTGACCCGCGAGACCTGGGACGCGATTATTGCGGTCAACCTCTCAGGTGCCCTGCATACGATGCGGCAGGCTTTGCCGAATATGGCGCGGCGTGGTTATGGCAGGGTGATAAATATTGCATCCGTACATGGTTTGGTGGCCTCCAAAGAAAAAGCGCCCTATGTGGCTGCGAAATTTGGCTTGGTTGGCCTGTCGAAAGTGGCCGCATTGGAATATGCGGCTGTGGGCAGTGCTGAGACTGGCGGGGTGACGGTGAATTGTATTTGCCCCGGCTGGACCGATACCCCCTTGATTGAACCGCAGATCATGGCGCGGGCTGAGAAATATGGTGGTGACCGGGCCGCAGGAAAGGCGGAATTGGTGGCCGAAAAGCAACCGTCCGCGCGCACCGCAGATCCTTCGGAGATTGGTGCCTTGGCGGTTTGGCTCTGCGCTCCGATTGCCCATAATGTTACAGGTACAAGCATTCCCATTGACGGAGGATGGACCGCGCAATAGCGCATATCTGTTTTTGCTAAACGGCGTGTAGGTTTCGCTTGACCCTCCAGCGGGTGGAGGCTTTAGGAGGGGCGAAGCTAGGAGAGATTTATGCGCGCGCCTGATACATTAGTGATGTCTGTGAGTAACATGAGCTGCGCGTCCTGCGCCGGGCGGGTGGATAAAGCCTTGTGGCAATTGCCCGGCGTTTTGGCGGTAGATGTGAACCTTGCCACCGAGACGGTACAGGTGACCTATACGCCAGGTCTGGCCAGTCGCGCCGATTTTATCGCGGCCTCCACTGCGGCGGGCTATGCAGCGCAAGAGCATTCCGAGGACAGCCATGGGCAAGTGCAGGCGCGCAAACAACAGCTCGCCGAAGCCTATGGCCGGCGCAGCCGGCTGGCTGTGTTTCTGGCCGCACCGGTGATTATACTCGGTATGGGTGGTCATATCCTTCCGGGCTTTGAGAGGTTGATTGCCGATGTGATCGGCCAAAAGGCCAATTGGATCATTCAATGCATCTTTGCAACCGCTGTGCTCTTTGGGCCTGGGTTGGATTTTTATCGCCGCGGATTTCCAGCGCTTTGGCGCGGGGCGCCTGATATGAATTCCCTCGTGGCACTGGGCACGGGTGCGGCCTATGCTTTTTCACTCATCGCCACCTTTCTGCCGCAAGTTTTGCCCGAAGGGGTTTCGGGCGTATATTATGAACCTGCGAGCCTGATTGTGGTCTTGATCCTTTTTGGCCGTGATCTCGAAAATCGCGCCAAAGGGCGCACGGGAAAGGCCATTCAAAGTCTTTTGGGTCTGCGCGTGAAAACCGCGCAGGTGCGCAGGGCGGGAGAATTTGTGGAGTGCCCCATTGAAGAGATTGTTGTTGGGGATGTCTTGAGCCTGCGCCCCGGTGAGCGTGTGGCGGTGGATGGTGTGGTGCATGAGGGCTCAAGCTATATAGATGAAAGCATGATTACCGGCGAGCCGCGACCGGTGGAGAAGTCCACGGGGGCCGCACTCACCGCTGGCACAGTCAACGGCATGGGACATGTGATCTATGAGGCGCGCCGCGTGGGTCACGACACAACGCTCTCGCAGATAATCCAGCTGGTGGAGCAAGCACAGGGCGCGAAATTGCCCATCAAGGCTTTGGTCGATCGTCTGACCCTGTGGTTCGTGCCGATGGTTTTGATTTTGGCATTTGTGACCGTCACGGTTTGGATGATCTGGGGACCGGCACCGGCGCTTCCCTATGCGCTTGTGGCGGGGGTTTGCGTTCTGATCATCGCCTGCCCCTGTGCCATGGGGTTGGCAACACCGACGTCAATCATGGTGGGCACAGGCCGCGCGGCTGAAATGGGGGTCTTGTTTCGCAAAGGGGATGCTTTGCAGCTTTTGGCAGATGTGGACGTGATCGCTTTTGACAAAACCGGCACATTAACCCGCGGCCAACCTGTGTTGACAGATCTCGATGTGGCAGATGGCCTTGGGCGCCGTGCGGCCTTGCAGGTGATGGCCAGTGTGGAACAGGGATCAGATCATCCCATCGCGCGGGCAATCGTGATGGCCGCAGCTGAAGAGGGCCTTGATTTGCTCCCAATCCAGGACGGGCAAACCTATGCGGGTCTCGGCCTATCGGCCCATGTTGCCGGTGAGGAGGTGATCCTTGGCACAGAGCGCTTCATGCGGGAGCGCGGGATTGATGTGAAGGGATATCATGGCTCGGCGGAGGCTTTGGCCAGCCAGGGCAAATCAGTGATTTTCGCGGCGCGCGCGGGGCAGGTGATTGCGCTTGCGGGTGTGTCCGACGCTCTGAAGCCGTCGACGCAAGGGGCGATTGCGCAGCTCAAAGCGGCCGGGATCACGGTGGTTATGTTGACCGGTGACCGCCGGGACGCCGCGTTGCAGATCGCTGCAGATTTGGGCATCGATCAGGTTCATGCAGAATTGCTTCCTGCTGACAAAAGCCGCGTTTTGGCGGAGCTGAAAACCAAGGCCCGCCAATTGGCGTTCGTGGGGGATGGCATCAATGATGCTCCGGCGCTGGCGGCGGCAGACATTGGCATTGCGTTGGGAACAGGCACAGATGTGGCGGTTGAGAGTGCTGATATCGTCTTAATGTCGGGTGATCTTTTGGGTGTGGTCAACGCGATTGAGATGTCGCGGCTGACCCTGCGCAATATTAAGCAAAATCTATTCTGGGCTTTTGGCTATAATGTGGCGTTGATCCCAGTGGCAGCCGGTGCGCTATATCCGGCCTTTGGCATGCTCCTTTCGCCCATCCTTGCAGCAGCGGCTATGGCGCTGTCGTCCATCTTTGTTTTGGCCAATGCGCTGCGCTTGCGCTATGTTCGCGCAGCCAGGTGAGGGATTGCTAAGACGGAGGGTCGCGATATGAATATTGGTGAAGTGGCAAAAATGGCGGACTTGCCGATCAAAACCATTCGCTACTATGAAGAAATTGGCTTTATTCAGCCCAAGCGCAGCGCCAATGGATATCGCAGCTTTCGCGAGAGCGATGTGCATAAATTGGCATTTCTGGGCCGGGCGCGGTCTTTGGGGTTTTCTATCGAAGATTGCCGGGCCTTGCTGCAATTATATGAAAATGACACGCGCGCCAGTGCCGATGTGAAGCAAATTGCCCAGGAACATTTGACGCGCATCGATGCCAAGGTCAAAGAATTGCAGGCCATGCGCAACACCCTATCGCATCTGATCGAAGCCTGCGCCGGCGATGACCGCCCCACGTGCCCAATCTTGTCCGATCTTGCGACGCTGAGTTGATCGATCACTGGCCCTAGGGCCTGTCGGCCGTGCTGCCGAAGCGTCGCCGCGTTCAGCCGCCGCCAACGAAACGGTCGGTTGGGCGATAGAAGGTTTTTTGGTTCCACAAACGTCCAAGCAAATCGCGCAACTCGGTGATCTCAGACTTAATCTCGTCAGGAAAAGACGCGTCCGGCGACGTTGCGGCTTCGATCATGCGCTGGGATCGGCGCGACACTTTTGCGCCAAGCGCGTCTTCGATGATCTCCAAGTCGCGGACCGACAGGGTGAAGGTTTCATTTGGTTTTGTCATGTACTGTCCTCTCACGGGGGGCGTGTCTAAATCGGGCGAGGTTACACGCCGACCTGTTTCTGGGCGTCAAGCTTGCCAAGAAGCACACTGATCTCGCAGACCTCAGAATTGATACGTTTCATCGCTGAGGCTTTGTCTAAATTCCGGCTCTTAAAGGTCAGGTGTTTCAAGCGGTCATTCATCACCGCAGCGATGCGGTCGATTTCGGTATGGTCGAGGCGGTGCGCGTTCTGAACTGTCATTGCGGTCCCTTTTTTCTGCTTCCGTTGACCGTTAAACTAGAGATGAGTCGTAAAAAGTAAAGGAATACAATGGAATACTTTAAAATCCTTGTGGTTTCATAGGCTTCGCTCAATGTTGAAATCTCAAAGTCTTTTGCGCTTGGGCTTTTCTTTCAACGGATGCATCTTAGTTAAAACCGTTCAAGTGAAGCACGAGGACAAAAACACTGTGGGCGCCCCATCGAAGATTTTGAGTGAAAAAGACATCAGCGAGGTTATTGAAATGGCCCTGTCTGACCATGTGTCTTTTTCTGATATCCGAAACCTACATGGGCTGCGCGAGGCAGAGGTGAAGCTGTTGATGCGCAAGACTTTGAAAGCTGGCAGCTACCGGGCCTGGCGCAAAAGGGTGCATGATTTTGGGAGCCGGCGGGCGCATTACAAATGAAAATGCAAAAGAAATCTGATCTGCCCTCGAAGATCTGCCGAACCTGTGCGCGGCCCTATGTATGGCGCAAAAAATGGGCGAAGACATGGGATGAGGTGCAATATTGTTCGCAGAAGTGCCGCATGATGCGAAAGCCGACCGCTGTGGTCGCCGGAGGCGATGAGAAAAATTGAAGCTGTGCCGAGCGGGATGCATGCCCCGCTCGGTCGTCTTTGCGTGTTTAGTCGATGATGGCGTTTAACGTGGCAGAAGGGCGCATCACCGCAACGGTTTTATCGGCATCTGTCCGATAATATCCGCCAAGATCCGCCGCCGTACCTTGAACCGCTGCAAGTTCCGCCAAAATGGCCTCCTCTCCCTCCGTCAAAGCTTTTGCAATCGGCGCGAAATGGGCTGCGAGCTCTGCATCACTGTTTTGCGTCGCAAGCGCATTGGCCCAGTAGCGCGCGAACCAATAATGGCTGTTGCGGTTGTCAGGCTCACCAACCTTGCGGGAGGGCGAGCGGCTTTCGTCCAAAATGGACTGGGTGGCCGCATCAACGGCTTGTCCCAAAACACGGGCTTTGCTGTTGTTTTTTGCTTCAGCCAGGAAGGTCAAGCTTTCGCCTAAGGCGCAGAATTCGCCCAGGCTGTCCCAACGTAGGTGGTTCTCCTCGTTGAGCTGTTGAACGTGTTTGGGCGCAGAGCCGCCCGCGCCAGTTTCAAACAAACCGCCACCGTTCATCAGTTTTACAACCGATAGCATTTTTGCGGATGTGGCCAATTCCAAGATTGGGAACAGATCGGTGAGGTAATCGCGCAAAACATTGCCGGTGATGGCAATGGAGTTTTTGCCCTTCGTGATGATTTCAAGCGATGCCCTGGTGGCGTCGCGTGGCGTCATGATGTCGAACTTATCTGCCACGCCCTTGGCGTCCAAGAGTGGTTTGACATAGGCAATCAATTCCGCATCATGGGCGCGGTCGGCGTCAAGCCAGAAAATCGCGTTACAATTCTCGGCTTTTTGCCGGGAAATCGCGAGGTTTACCCAATCTTCAATCGGTGCTTTCTTGGTTGAGGCCGAGCGCCAAATGTCACCAGCTTCGACGGTATGTTCGTGCAATACGGTTCCATCGGCCAGGATCATTTTGACCGTGCCGGCCTCTGGCACTTCAAAGGTTGTCGGGTGTGAGCCGTATTCTTCGGCTTTTTGAGCCATGAGGCCAACGTTTTGCACCGTGCCAGCGGTAGCTGGGTTCAACTTGCCGTTCTGTTTAAAGAATTTGATGGTCTCGTCGTAGACTGGGGCATAGGAATTATCAGGAATGACGCAATTGGTGTCTGATTCCTGCCCGTCTGGACCCCAGCCTTTGCCGCCTGCGCGGATCAGCGCGGGCATGGAGGCGTCGATGATGACATCGGAGGACACATGCAGATTGCTGATGCCCTTGTCGCTGTCGACCATATACATAGGCGGGCGTGCGGCGATGCAGCTGTTGATATCGGCGAGAATGTCCGCGTTGTCTTTGACGCGCTCGAGCAAGTCACCCAAACCGAAATTGGGGTTCACGCCGAGCTCAGCAAGCGCGCTGCCATGGGCTTGGAAAACCGGGGCGAGGAAGGTTTTGACCGCATGGCCGAAAATGATTGGATCGGAGACCTTCATCATCGTTGATTTCAGATGCAATGAGAACAAAGTGCCGTCAGATTTTGTGCTCTCAATTTCTGCCGCTAAAAATTCTTTGAGAGCCGCGGCACTCATGAAGGTGGCGTCAACCACGGTTCCGGCGGTGTAGCGGATATCATCCTTCAGGATGATTTCGCCATCGGCAGTTTCCAAAACGATTTTTGCGGTGGTATCTTCCGGTAGGGTGGCAGATTTTTCATTGGAAAAGAAATCGTTGCCGTTCATGGAGGACACGCGTGTCTTGCTGTCGGCGGACCAATCGCCCATGCGGTGCGGATTGTTTTGTGCGAAATTCTTAACGGCCTTGGCCGCACGGCGATCAGAATTGCCTTCGCGCAGAACCGGGTTGACTGCGGAGCCTTTGAGGGCATCATATTTTGCGCGGACGGCTTTTTCGGCGTCCGTTTGGGGCGCTTCAGGATAGTCAGGCAACGCATAGCCTTTGGCTTGTAATTCCTTCACGGCTGCAACCAGTTGCGGCACGGATGCGGAGATATTTGGGAGTTTGATGACATTGGCATCGGCCGTTTTCACCAAGCGGCCCAGCTCGGCCAGATCATCGGGTTGGCGTTGCTCTTCGCTGAGGTAATCTGGAAAGGCCGCCAGGATGCGCCCAGCCAAGCTGATGTCTTTGGTGCCGATGGTCACGCCCGCTGCAGCGGAAAACTTTTGGAGAATCGGGAGGAAGGATGCGGAGGCAAGCTCCGGCGCTTCGTCAACTTTTGTATAAATAATATCAGTCATTGTGCATTCCTTGCGGCTAGATTTGCCCTCTCATAGCGAATAAGAATGCAAAGGTCGATGGTATACCGTGGTATGCGAAACATTTTTTTTGATTGGGAATTATGCTTTAGATTGGCCTATAGCGGGGCCTGTCCGCGGTTGCGGTTGCGGCCCAAGCGCTGCTCGCGCCAGAGGATTACCACGCCGGAGGCGATGATGACCAAGGCGCCGGTTATGGTCCAAGCGGTTGGGATTTCTCCAAACCAGAAATAGGCCAATGCCAAGGCCAGCAGCATCGACGTGTAATCAAAAGGCGCCACCACTGAGGCGGGTGCATTGCGATAGGCAGCGGTGAGGCAAATCTGTCCAATCCCGCCGATCACGCCCGCGGTGATCAGCATGGCGCTTGCTTCAAAGGAGGGTTTGACCCAGCCAAACGGCAGGGTGAACAAGGACAACACGGTGATGAGCAGAGAGAAATAAAAGACAATCTGCGCTGTCCCCTCTGTTGCCACCATCCGCCGCACGAAAATTTGCGCCAAGGCCGCTAAAGCGGCCGATCCTAAGATTGCAGTGGCACCTATAATTTCTAATGTGCTGCGCGCGCCGTCCATGTTTAAGGTCGGCCAAAGGACGATAAGCACACCAATGAAGCCAAGAGCCACCGTCGTGAGGCGGAAGGCCCGCACGGTCTCTCCCAAGATCAACGCGGCTAAAACTGTCAGAATCAAAGGCGTGGTAAAGCCCAGGGCGGCCACCTCTGGAAAGCTCAGCACCCCAAGAGCGAAAAATCGCAAGGACATAGAGGCCGCGCCGGCCAGGCCGCGCCATGTGTGGTCCAAAATATTGGACGTGCGCAGCGCCTTTGGAAAATCCCCGCGTATCGAGAGCCAGCCAATCACCACCAAAAGCGTGAAGAATGCCCGAAAGAACACTTGTTGCCCGGTCGGCACCTCTTGCGACGTGGCTTTGATCAGCGCCATCATAAAGGTGAATATCGAAACCGCTGTTACTTTCAGCGCGATGCCGCGAATGTTATCGGTCATCTCTGTCCAATCTGGCCCTTTGGATTGCAGCCTGTGTGAGTTTACGCCAGCTTAGGAAGATGCAAAATGCGGCGATTGACAAGCCCTGTAAATTTTACCGAATTTTCAAAGGAAGGGTTTGGGTCATAGATCAAAGGGCAGAGTTCTTATAATATTACATTCATACATGCGCATTTATGATTGCATTATTGGCTTGTTTCTTGTTTTCTGTGCGGGTGTCAATAAGGGAGGATGGGTTCCTGCACCTCAATCGTGGAACATTTTTTGTGCTTGCGGCTTTCTTTTTAACCGGAATGGCTCAGGCCAGCGGCATGGGAGATCCGGCTCTGGGCGCTGCTGTTTTTAAGAAATGCCAATCGTGCCATCAAGTTGGCGACCAGGCGAAAAACCGTGTGGGCCCGCAACTGAATGATATTTTGGGACGCACTGCCGGCGGGCTGGAAGGGGCCAAATACTCGAAAAGTATGATCCAAGCCGGGCAAGATGGGCTGGTTTGGTCTGAAGATACTTTGGACAGCTTTCTTGAGAGTCCAAAATCTTTGGTGGCCAAGACTCGGATGAGTTTCCGAGGCCTTAAGGATCCAGAAGATCGGGCAAATCTGATAGCTTATCTGCGGTCGTTTTCTAAGGGTCCGACCGGCGCGTCAAACATGCAAGAGACAGGGCAGGGGATCGACATAAAGCTTGATCCCTCGGTACTGGCCATGGTGGGAGACGCAGAATATGGTGAATATCTCTCCAGCGAATGTTTGACCTGTCATCAAAGCAGCGGGTCCAATGATGGCATCCCTGGAATCACCGCTTGGCCAACAGAAGATTTTGTGATCGCCATGCATGCCTACAAACAAAAAATTAGATCACACCCTGTCATGCAAATGATGGCAGGGCGTCTGTCTGATGAAGAGATCGCAGCACTTGCGGCGTATTTTAGTGACCTGGAATAACAGGCAAAACTCTGGGAGGAGAACACATGAAACTGAATAGACGTGTATTTATGGGCAGTGGTGCAGCAGCGGCAACCGCTTTGGCAGCGCCCATGGCCTTCGCCGGCGGCCATGGAAAGCCGCGGGTTGTGGTTGTTGGCGGCGGGGCCGGCGGTGCGACCGCGGCGCGCTACATCGCCAAAGACAGCAAAGGCGCGGTTGACGTCACCTTGATCGAACCTTCTCGCATGTATTACACCTGCTTCTTTTCGAACCTTTATCTCGGTGGGATCAAAACCATTGATGATCTTGGACATTCTTACGGCACAATGGCCGCCGGCGGTGTGAACGTCGTGCATGATTGGGCTGTTGGCGTGGACCGCGATGCGAAAACAGTGACATTGGCCGGTGGTGCATCTGTGCCTTATGACAAGCTCATTCTCTCTCCTGGGATTGATTTTGTCGACGGGGCTGTTGCCGGTTGGGATCTGTCGTCGCAAAACGCCATGCCTCATGCCTACAAAGGTGGTTCACAAACAGAATTGCTCAAAGCGCAAATCGCCGCGATGCCCCAGGGTGGCACATTCGCCATGGTCGCGCCGCCCAATCCCTACCGCTGCCCTCCTGGGCCCTATGAGCGGGTCTCAATGGTGGCGCATTATCTGAAGGCTAATAATCCGACCGCAAAGATCATTGTGGCAGATCCGAAACCGAAATTCTCGAAGCAAGGCTTGTTCCAAGAAGGTTGGGGCAAACATTACAGCGGGATGATCGATTGGATTGGCGATGATTTCGGCGGCGGAAACGTTTCGGTGGACCCCGGCGCCATGACGGTGACAATTGATGGTGAAGTGACCAAAGTTGACGTCTGCAACGTGATCCCCGCCATGAAAGCGGGCCGTATCGCCGAGCTTGCTGGTGTGACCGACGGCAAGTTTGCCCCGGTCAACGCGATTGACATGTCCACGAAAGCGGATGCGGATGTCTATGTTCTGGGCGATGCCTCTCAACAAGGCGACATGCCAAAGTCAGGCTTCTCTGCAAATAGCCAAGCCAAGGTCTGCGCCAATGCCGTGCGCGGGGCGTTGACGGGATCTCGCGTTTTCCCAGCGAAATTCTCGAACACATGCTGGTCTTTGATTGACACCAATGATGGTGTGAAAGTCGGTGCAACTTATGAAGCCACCGATGAAAAGATTGCAAAGGTCGATGGTTTCATCTCAGCTACCGGTGAGACCGCCGATGTGCGCAAAGCCACCTACGAGGAATCCGAAGGTTGGTATGCAGGCATCACCGCGGATATGTTCGGCTAAACAGTCGGGGGCTTTGATGATGCTCAAAGCCCCCCTCATTATTCCAAAAGTGGCCCGAGCCTATATGCGCTCTGTGCCAAGACTTAGCGGATATTGATTTCCACGCTGTCCGCCAGGGTATTTGCAATAAAGCAATAGCGATGCGCGCGGTCCTGCATCTCTGCCAATTTCTCATCGGCCACCGCAAAACCAGTATCAAAGCGCACGACGGGATGCAGATCAATGCGGGTGACGGACATCTGGCCTTTGGGGTTTTTTCCCAGATGGGCTTCTGCATAGTCATGATAGCTGGCCACCGGCCATCCGGCTTTGGCCGCCAATGCGAGAAAGGTCATCATGTGACAACTGGACAGGGCAGAGGCCAAAGCTTGCTCGGGATTGGTATGCGCCGGATCACCGCCCCAATCTGGAGCTGAATCCACGTCAATTTCATGCAATCGATTCATTTGTACGATGTGAGAATTTGAATAGGTTCCTGTGGCAAACACAGGGGTTTTGCGCTGCCAATGAAGCTCAATGGAAAGATCAGACATAGTGCTATCTCGTTTTAAATAGGAAAGATGGGTGGCCTGCCGCACTCATGCAAGGACAGGCCGCCGATGGCATGTTACGCGGCTGCGATCTGTTTTTTGGGATCATAGAATGGGCGCTCAACCATAGTGGCTTTCACCGCTCCGCTATTGGTCAAAACCTCCACTTCGGCTCCCATAATGGCCGCATTGGTGGCAACCATTGCCAAAGCAATGTTTTGCTTTAAGCGCGGGGAATAGACTGCAGAGGTCACTTTTCCAATGGTCGCGCCATCTTGTTGGATGGCCCAGAAGGTGGTGTTTGGTCCGGTCAGCGGGGCGCAGTCGAGGACCAGCCCGACCTGTTTGCGCATCGGGCCCTCTTGCTTGATCTTGCGCAGCGCAGCTTTGCCGATGAACTCTGCATCCATATCGAGGTTGACGAGGCGATCAAAGCCCAGCTCGAAGGGATTTGTGTCAATATCTGCATCCGCATGGTAGGAAAGCATTCCGCCTTCAATCCGCCGGATCGAGGAGGTATGACCGGGCTTCAACCCGTGCGATGCGCCTGCAGCCATGATCAATTCCCAAAGCTGATCGCCTTTTGACCCATCGCGCAGATAAAGCTCATAGCCCAACTCGCTGGACCAGCCTGTGCGAGACACGACCAGGGGGATCCCCTCCAATTCCAACTCGCGCAGCCAGTAGTATTTTAGATCCGTAATGCTGTCTCCGAAGAGCTCTTGCATAATAAGGCCTGAGTTCGGGCCCTGCAGTTGCAGCGGTGAAACATCAGGCTCTTTGATCTGTACATTGAGGCCGGAATGCACTGCCACACCCTGTGCCCAGAGCAAAATATCGCTGTCCGCCAGGGAAATCCAAAAATGATTTTCCGCCAACCGCAGCAGTATCGGATCGTTCAAAATACCGCCATCCGCATTGGTGATCAGGATATATTTGCACTGGCCAACGGCCATCTTTGACAGATCGCGGCAGGTCAGCATCTGTGTGAATTTTGCGGCATCCGGCCCTGTAATTTCAACCTGACGTTCCACGGCAACGTCACAGAGGATCGCTTGATCCACAAGGTTCCAGAAATTCTGTTCCGGGTCCCCAAAATCACGCGGGATATACATGTGGTTATAGACCGAAAAACCCTGTGCCCCCCATCGGACGGTGGCGTCAAAGTAAGGGGATTTGCGGATCTGTGTACCGAAGCCAAAATCATCTGCCTGTGTCATTTTGCGCCCTCTGAGCTGCTGGCCAATCGGGCCAGGAAAAAGTGAATTCTGCTTGAGATTTAATCCGATACCGTCACGCTCACAGTCCGATAATCCACCCGAATGCGGCAGATTAGACTGATTTACTGCCCGGCTTAGACCATTTGGTCTTTTGCCCGGGAATTTAAGATGCAGTGGTGAGTTTTGCGAGATTAGGATAGCTGCTTTTGACCTGGCGAGTTGCGATGTAAGTCATATAGCGCTCAATCGCCAGATCGGCTGAGAGCATCTCTTCCATGAGGCGCTGAAACGCGGCCAAACTGGGCGTTATGACCGTCATGACATAGTCCATTCCGCCGCCGGTTGCGATGCAATGGGTCACTTCATCTAAGTTTCGAATATACAGCTCAAAGCGTTCAAATTCAATTTTGCGGTGCGAGCTCATCGCGACGGTCACCACAACCTGGGTGAAATCTATGATGCGCTCCAGGGCAAGATCTGCGTGATAGCCGCGAATGAGACCTGCGGATTTCAAACGATCAAGCCGTGCCCAACACGGGGTTGGTGAGAGGTTCACAAGCTCTGCAAGGCGCGTCTTGCTCAGGTGTCCATGCTGTTGAACGGCACTTAATATGCGGATATCCGTAGCATCGAGCCCCAATTTTTTCATATGAATTTGTCTTTCATGAAACCGTTTACGCACATCGTGTCAGGCACATGTTAGAGTTTTCTCTGCCCCGATCCTAGACATAAATTTGGCAGGCGCATCCAAACAAGCCAACATCAGGTCTCTTTGAGCATGGGACAACCGACGCCAAACGCCCACCCACAGCCCTTGCAAAACGAACCCCAGATCAAGGATTTTTGCTGGTGAAAAGGAAAAAATAGCGGTATGATCAACCAACGGATACATCCTAGCAACGCCGCTAGGCTGTCCTAAAAAGCAGGACGAAGAATATTCTCAGCCTTTGGAATGCGTTTTGTCTCAATTGTATCAAATAACAAGATTGCCAAGGCCAGAAATTTCACAGAATCAAATGGGTCAATCCAAGAGACTTGTCGGAAGGTGTGTTCATCTTTAGAAACAAGACTGCTTATCGCGAGGCCGATGGGTATCTTATTTAAATCAGCAGCTTGTAGAAACTTAATGGTGTCTTTGTGTGCTTTTTTTTTGAAGTCTTTCTCGTGTTGAGATATCACATCAGTTTCGGGGGATTTAGCAAACGAAGGCGGTTTAAAAATGTCGTCACAACCTTTTTGTAAGATGTGAGAAATTGCTAATCCAACTGCGCGTTCTATCTTTTCAATTTCTTCTCGCGATCCACTCATCGAAACCCCATATGAATGCGGGGAGAGCATATCCTTTGCGGTCAAAGATGTCCAATTGAATTGAATTCTGGCACCCAAATAGTACCCCGCGAAAATTGAATAAATCCGAAACCGCTCCAAATAGCGACTAAATTATTGATATCGTTATTTTAAAATGGTGCCCGGGGGCGGATTTGAACCACCGACACGAGGATTTTCAGTCCACT
>ERZ887851.344-NODE-344-length-47522-cov-12.457665_pt1 | contig 47522 bp, 65 predicted proteins | sample MGYA00521100_ERZ887851 | MGnify/ENA primary metagenome ERZ887851 (study PRJEB32303, sample SAMEA104408602) | aquatic metagenome | biome: Brackish water; feature: Pelagic; material: water | place: Baltic Sea | collected 2014-06-06T16:11:00 | depth 11,444 m ... | reverse complement strand
AAAAATGAATGTCGAACAATAGCACAAAAAAAGCGTGTAAGTTGTAAGTGGTTCGTTGAATTTGATTATATTTACAGTCGCTAACGTTTTACAATGATTTCAAAAAAACAGACGATATTTAATAACTTCTTATCTTTGCAGATAACTATGCTCGTATTGGCTCGGTTGCATACCTTTATGGATTGTAAATTCGTTAGCACTATATTTTCACTTCAAGACCGTGCAACCTTGCCTTTATGAGTAAAAAGAAGTCAACATATAAAGCTAAGTACAAAGGGGTACGGTATATTGCAAAAGCACTTACCAAGTATCAAAAAGTAAAATACCCCTCGTATAACAAAGCACTACCCGACGCACGGAAGTATTTAGCAGAACTCAAAAATAACAATGAAAAGGTAGTTTTAAAGAACCTTTGGAAGTACAGTAGAAAGAGGAAACCAACTACGGGTACAACCAAAAAGGGACAAGCACCTAAGATTGATAAAAACCTTACAGACTTATCTTTTTACTTTGAACTAATTGATTATCCAACGTGGATATTACGTTGTCCGAATACAGTTTGGTTTACAAGCAAAATAACACCGAATAAGCTACCCGATATTCAAGGGGGAAGCGTTATTGATTACGACGATTACTTTGCACCTTACGTGAACTTCATAAACGGTATGAAAGGGTTAACGAACCCCGAAGACAATAGGTATGAAACAGATTGGCTCGTAACGTGTACAGAACCGTTTTATAATAAAGCTACGAAGCGTTGGGAAAGTAAGATTATAAGCGTAGATAGTAACGGTAATGAGTTTGATTATGGTTTTGACCCGAATACACCAAGTTTACTTGCAACAAAACCAAAACTTTCGGGTACTGAAATAGAACCACCAACACCAAAAGAAGAAGAACCAAAAGAGAAGCCGTCGGAAAAACCTACACCCGCAGAAGAATCAACAAGCAATGCCGAAAGGGTTAAAGAGATTAGAGGACTTATTGCAGATTTACGACAAGACGTAAAAGACGGTTTGATTTCAAAAGAAGACTATTCGGTAATGGTAAAAGAACTCACTTCAAAACTTAACAAAGGTGGTAGTGTTTAAAAATAGATAGTATGAGACAGTATGCAAAATTAGAGTGTAACGAAAATCAATACAAGGAACTGCAAGACGTTCAATTCAAGAATAAGAGTTTCGTAGCAGAACAATACATTGGAAGTAGAAAGAAGCTATTTAGCAATAGGAAAATGATTGCAACGGTATCTTTGTACAACAATTTAGAGTTGGGTGGAATATCCAAAAATCAATTCAATGCTTTTCTCGGTGCGTTTAACAAACAACTCTACAAACGTTTTTTAGATAACCCCGAACTCTACGATTTGAAAATAGATTTCAAGGGAGTATCAAGGGAGAAGAATTACCCCGAATGGGAATGTCTAAACGACGGGGACTATTTTTACAACTTAGATTTGAAAAGTGCATATTGGCAAGTTGCAAATAAGTTGGGTTACTTGAACGATAAAATGTTCAATACATATTTCACAAGTGATGAATACAAAATGGCAAAGCGTGTATGTATTTCGTTTCTTGCACGTAAAAACTATATGGTTTACTACCCGAAAGACTTAACAATAGAACAAGAATTTAAAATATATTGTGATACAAGCGTTTTAAAGGGGGTTTATCAAAACATACGACACTATTTGTATTCAACTATGGTAAACTGCCTTAAAAACGATTTAAAGTGGTTAGAATACAATATTGACGGAGTTACTGTTTGTTCAGAAAGTTTGAATGAAACGAAAAGTTACTTCGAGCAATTAGGTTTAGAATACAAAATAACTGAATGTCGAAAGGTCAATGACAAAGAGTATTTGTACGGAAGCAAACAACGTAAATTTAGAAATAGATAAAATAGATAGTATGAAAGAGAAAACAAGCAAGGTCGTCCAAAGCACTTTCAGTAATGAATGGACTAACCCAAGCGGGGGAACTACATATTACTACGATATAGTGTTGCAGAATGGAGATAGTGGAAGTATTGGAGTAACAGACGTGAACTCGGAAAAAGTAAAAGTAGGTACTGAATTAACCTACACAATTATTAACGGTAAAATCAAAGCACAAACAATGTCAAACACACCAACCCAAAACTTCCCAAGTAATAAGAATTACGGAAAAGGCAAAAACTCACAAGAACAATATTTAGGTTTTACGTGGGGGTACGCAAAAGATTTAATTATTGCGGGTAAAACAATGGAAGACGTTGAAGAACTGAATAAGGTCGCAAGATATATTTATGACCAAATAGGAGATATGTTAAATAGTAACCAATAAAAACAAATATAGTATGAGTAGCTTATTATCAATTTCGATTAAAGGCAAAGACGGTTCGTATAAAAGCTATACGATAAGCGTAAGTGATGAAACAAATGAGTACGGACAAAATGTTGCAATGTGGATTGAGCAAAGCAAAGAAGACAGAGAAGCCAAGAAACCACGTACATACATAGGTAATGGACGTGTAGTATGGACGGACGGTTCTATTAAAGTTGCAGACAAAGTACAACCCGCAGAACCCGCACAAACACCCGCACCCGCACCCGCAGAAGACGAAGACGACTTGCCGTTCTAAATTTTTTGTGAATTTTAAATTACTGAAAAGCAACGAGTTAGAAATTATTTCAACATTTTTTTGATTTTTTTTTAGTTTGTTGCTTGTTTTTTAATTTTACTGTTGTATATTTGTACAAGAAACATTAAAACAATTCAGTTATGCAATTCAAGAAAAACACTTTAGTAAATGCGGGAAACCACCATATAAGTATTGGTAGGGACGGACACCAAGTAGCAATTTGCAGCAATGCAACGGGCGATTTTGTAGATTTAAAAAGAACCAAAACCAATAAGCGTTTACGCAAAGCAAAGCGTGAATTAAAGTTATGGTTAGTTGATGAAAACCGTTTTTTCTTTGAGCGTATGAGCACAGAGAATATTCAACGTTTAATAGAAATTCTTAAAGGTAAATAATATGAGCGCAGATAACAAAATAGCCATTGTAATTAAAGGTTGGTACGGAGACAAAACCAATGAGGTTTTTTGTGTTTACGTTATTGACCAAAAGCAACAATTGATAGTCCCTTGCGACGAAGCATACGGTACTACAATTGAGACTTCGGACGTACTTTCAGACCTTACGAATAAGTTGAAGAAATTAGACTATAAAATATCTTATGATATTCGAGAGGAAACATTCTTTAACGTGCAAGAATTTTACCCAACAATAATCAATGGAAAACCCGTAAAAAATAATGACAATATTCCATTTGTAAAAATGAACAAACACACCGTTTGCTTAAACTAAAAATAATGAAAAGTTATAGTCAATTATCAATCCACGAAAAGATACAAATTAAGCAACACGCTATGAATGTTTATGGTAAACGGTGGCACACACCAAGACCGAACTTCATAGGCAAGTTGAACGAGTTGCAAATTCACACAATTTTAAATTAGAAACAAAAATCAAAACAAAGTAGTATGCAAAATTCAGTAGAAACACCACAAGCGGAAACGCTAAACGCAGAGACGGAAGTAACAAGAATCCTTAACGAAACCGATTTGAATTGGGAAGTTAGGTTGGAAGACTTAGTTGCAAAACCAAGTAATTTAGAAACACCTTGTGCGGGTCTGTTTAGAGACGATACGGACACGTACTTAGGAGTAGTCTCAAAGAAGTACACGATATATCAAAACCGTGAACTTGTAGATACAATTATGGAAGCTGCAAAACACTTTGATTTAGAGATAGTCAACGGTGGTTGGTTGTACGACGGAGAACGAGTTTATTTGCAACTTGAATTACCAAGTGCCTATGTAGGTAAAAGCGAAGTAAAACGCTATGTAACCGCAATGAACTCACACAATGGACGTGGTTCGGTTGTGTTTGGTGCAACGAATGAAATTTTGAACATTACTGAACGTGGAGTAGAAAGCAAAAAGTTTTTCCAAGTGTTCAAGGAAATGGATAAGTTTCGCCACACTCAAAGCGTACATACAAGAGTAAATTCGGCTATTCAAGGGTTGTTCGGTTCAATTACCAAAGAGAACGAAACAACTATTTTAATGGAGAAAATGGCGAAGCTAAAAGTGAAAGATGAAGTTTTACGTGAAATTATGTTTAAGTGCTACAAAGTAGATTTGAACAAGTCAATTGCTGAACTTCCTACACGTACCCAAAACCGCATAAAGCAGATTTCTCAAACCTTAGAGGGCGAAATAAACAAACAAGACGGTTCAATGTGGGGTCTATTTCAAGGGGTTCTTAAAAACACGGAGAACTCAACACCAAAGAATAAAACAACGGACGAAAATGTTTACGGTGGTAGTGGTAGAACTATCAATATGAAAGCGTATAACATTATTCGTAACTACGTTAACTCACAAGAATAAAAATACGGGGGTCGTTGACCCCCAATTTTTTCAATTATGAAGAACATTACATTTTCAACAAGTGCTACAATAAGTTTCGGGCACAAAGTTTTACAAGTTCAAGAAGAACAAGAACACGAATGTCAAAACCTACACGGGCACGACTTTCACTTTACAATTGAGTTTGTTAGTGATGATAAAGTTGTTTTTGCAAATAGGTATGAAGCAATTACTCGTTATTTGAAAGATAATTGGGAAAACAGAATGTTGGTATATGACAGAGACCCAATGGGTATGAAGTTGTCAGAGATTGACCCAAATGTTGTATTTGTGCCTTTTAACCCAACCGCAGAGAGTATTGCAGAATATATTGTTGTTGTTCTCGGTACTTCATTATTGAGAGATACTAATTACACGATAACAAAGTGCTCGGTTCAACAAGGCAATAAATTAACCGCTAACTATACAATATTGTAATTATGGATAACGAACAAATGAACCTTTTTGGTGGAGAATTACCAATTGGAAAGGGCAATAATACACCTAAGAAAAAACCCCGTAAAAAAAACCCGAAGCAAGTTAAAAAAGCAAAGGACGATTTTTTAAAGGAGTTGCAAGAAATGGATAGTGTTGCAATAATTAAACAAAACAATGCTAAACGAACCAATGTCGAAACCAATTGGCAAGACAAAGTTTTAGAAATGACAGAGGGGGAGAATGAAAACCTTATCAAGAAACTTGATGAAGAAGCGGAGTTAAAAAAGTTGCAAGAAGAACTTGAACAAGACGAAAAGGACGGCTTACTTTATTCGGACAAACCTTTTTACATTGAAGACGGAAAGTTGGTTGTAAAACGCTATCAAGACCAAATAAATGCTAACCTACCAAACCTTGCAAAACAAATAATTGATACCAAGTGGAAGCAAAATATAAACCCCAAGAATATTGATATAATTTTTGATTTAGGGGAAAGTGGCGAAGCTATCTACGAGTCAATTGTATGTATCAGTCAATATGGAGTACGTTTCCGTGTGATTTTAGACGAGATATTAGAAAAACTGAATAAGATACCGTTTGATGAATAAAAGACGCTTAAAACGGATATTATGCAACTTAACCACTCACAAGTATTTATTTGAGTATTTTTCTTACAGTTTAGAATACAAGAAAGGATATGATGTTTACAAGTGTTCACGTTGCAAAAAGAAAGTAAAGAAGTTAAAACTAAATTGAAAATTATGGTAAATGCAAAATTAACTTTAGGAGTCAAGGAGTACGAAGTGCGAATTGATTTGGATAGCGACTTATTTAGCGAAGTTGCAATTGATGAAAAACTAAGTGAACGAATTGTAAGTGAAGAAGACGGGCGGGAATTTTACGTAACAAGTATATTCGACCTATTTAGCAACTATAAAAACATACAACTTCAAAAGTATAATTAAAACAGTACAAAAAATGATTACAAAAGAAGCAAGACGAATTACGAAAAATGAATTTGAAGCTATTTTAAAGAAGATGAAATTCTTTAATATGAAAGAGGGGTATATTGGAGAAGTAAAAGATAAAATGGAGATATTTCTCTTTCCTTGTTCAAAGGCAAACGCTTTAATTACTAAGTCAGAAGTTGAAGAAGCTATTGAAAGATATAAGAAAGGCGAAGTATGATAAGTGATGTTATTAGCATATCAGCAATGTCTAACATATTCAAAGAGTGTAACACGAAACTTTCTTATGCGTCAATGCAGTTGTATCAAAACATATTGCAACACTATTTTAGTGATAAGGAAGAAGTAATTGGAAACTTGAATGAATTTGAGTTGCAATACGAATACATACCGAACTATCAAAAGTATTCAAAGCAACTAACAGAGTTAGGAAATGCAGAACTAATCGAATTAAAAACGAACTCAATACTTTTCAAAGACAAGTGGACTAAACATATTCACTTGGTAAGACTCAAACAAAATAACCTTATGCAACTTGCAAGTGATTTCAAAGATGAAATGTACAACTCACACCAACTTGTAGAAGCCGTTGCAATGAAGCTAAGAATAAAGAAGCAAGAAGTAAACCAATTGTTGCAAATGTTCTTTGCAGAACAAGACGGAATACAAAAGACCTATGTAAGTGAAAGTGAATGTCGTAAGCACTTTATTTATTGGAGTCAAAACAATATTGCAAAGATTGAGAAAACCCGTGTAACAAGTAAAGGAAAAATATTAGGTAGAAATGAAAAATAAAAAGGAAGAAAGTAACTTGTTGCAAGTTTACAATGATGTATTACCACCGAGTAGTGAAGACTTAGAACAAATAATACTTGGTACTATACTAATTGATAACGAGTGCATATATCAAGTTGCAAATGAAATAAAACCACACTTATTTTTTAATATGCAATGTAGAAAGACTTGTGAAGTCGTTTTACATTTGTACAACGAGAATAAACCAATAGATATTTTAACAGTTGCAGAAACTTCAAAGAGTTTAGGTTTTATTGAAGACGTTTCTCCATACTTTGTTTCTCAACTTACTAACAAAATAGCGTCAACCGCTAACTTTGTTTCTCACTTCCGAATATTGCAACAATACGCTTTAAGACGCTTAATGATACAAGCGTGTAGCAAAGGTATTCGAGAAAGCTACGACGACAAGAAAGACGTGTTTGATTTAATTGCAGAAATACAAAATGATGTTGACGGTGCTTTAAAGGGGGTAATTACCTATCAAATTGCAAGTGTTGGGAATATTCACAATGAAATTGTAAAGAAGTCAATTGAACTTGTACATAGCAATAAAAAAAGTGGAGTGCCTACGGGTCTTAATCAAGTTGACAATGTAACAAATGGTTGGCAAGAAAGTGATTTGATTATTTTGGCGGGAAGACCAAGTATGGGGAAGACCGCAGCAGCAATTTCAATGGCAATGTACCCCGCAATAAGAGAGCAAATGGGTATTGGTATATTTTCTTTGGAAATGTCAAGCAGTCAACTCACTTCTCGTATGCAAAGTATTCTTTCGGGAGTTAATGTAGGTCGTATTGTAAAAAAGCAATTAACGATTGAAGAAATTGAACAAATTGACGGACGAGCAAAGGAACTCAAAGAAGCACCAATATACATTGATGATACCCCGAACATAAGCATACAAGAATTTAAGGGTAAAGCACGTAAAATGGTTAACGAATTAGATTGTAGGTTAATTATTGTGGACTACTTGCAACTTATGAGAAGCGGAATGAAAACGCATAGCAGAGAACACGAAATTGCTGAAATAAGTCGTGCACTAAAAGCGTGTGCAAAGGAACTGAATGTACCCGTAATTGCACTATCCCAATTAAGTCGTGCAGTAGAGTCAAGGGGTGGAGACAAAAAACCTTTGTTGTCGGACTTGCGGGAGTCGGGACAGATTGAGCAAGACGCAGATATGGTATGTTTTTGCTACCGTCCCGAATACTACGAAATAGACAACTACGAAGTAGGTAACGAAAACTTTGATACGCACGGTTTATTTTTATTGATAGTTGCAAAACACCGTAACGGGGAACTTGGGGAAATACCTTTAAGGTTTATACACGAACAAACAAAATTAGTTAATTACGAGTATTCAAATTTTGAACACTTTGCAAAAACGAATGTCGAACATACTGAAAAAAATAGTACATTTGTGCAACAAGAAAATGAAGCAACAAATAAGAATGAAACACTTAGCAAATTATCTTGGAACAATGATATGTTTGACGGTTCAGACGACGACGAAACACCTTTTTAAAGATGAAAAGAGAGGAAATTATTACAAACTCGAAACAAGTCGTAGAACTTCAAACAATGGAGTTTATCATAACAATTGTTCAAAGCTACTTCAATGTTGCAGAGGACTATTATTTGAGAAGAAGTCGAAAGTACGAAATAGTTTTGCCACGACAAATAGCAATGTATCTTATACGCAAATACACCAACAAAATATCCTTAAACGATATTGGGAAAAAGTTTGGCGGGAAGAACCACGCAACGATATTAAACGGAGTAAAACGAATTAAAAACTATATGGACGTTGATAAAGAACTGAAAAACCAAGTAGCCGATATAGAGAAAATTGTCAAGTTTAAAAACAAAGCAATTACAGAAAATATGGACTTAAACAAAGACTACTATTTCATAGACTTGAACAACTTTATTTCAATGAAAGTATTAGGCGACAAAAGTATTATTCTTACGGGTTTTACAGATGATGAAGTAAGCGACTTCTCACAAACAATAAAAGCGTTAATAGAGACAAAACAACACGACAATATGGGTATGTATATACTCGAAAAAAGAGACTCGAATGGAGAAGAAAAGTAAAGAGAAATTGCATAGCAATAAGATTAGACAAATTTTGCAAGAAATTGATATGAGCCAACAAGAACTTGCAGACCTTGCGCTTGACGGTAACGCAGCGCACTTGTCTCGAATAATCAACGGTCAAAGACGTTGCATATCTTTACCAATTGCTATAAAAATTTCACGGGCACTTAAACGACCCGTTGAAGAAGTCTTTGTTTACAAAGGCAATGATAACTGTAACACTTAAAAACAAATACAATGAAACGATTATTTCGCAGATTATTTGAATGGTTAGGTTGGTTAAAAAAGGAACAACCGACGGAAGCTACCGAACCGCAAGTTGATTGGAACGAAGTTGACGAAGCACCAATTTTTCAAGAAACGCATTACGGAGAAGTAAATGCCGAACCCGTTGAAGAAGTTTTAAACTCACGTGATGAAGAAACACCACCGAGACTGATTAGACTTCCAAAAGACGCTAACGATATTCAGCGACTTACGAGATACAATAACCCAAAGACTGTATATAGAAATAGCAAGGGACGTTTCGCAAGTTTAAAGTAACGTTATGAAGAACAAAGTTGAGTATGTAAAAGATACCTTTGACGAGTATCTAACCAAAAGTGATTATGTAAGTGCAAGTGATTTGAAGACCTTTTTGAAGTCTCCACGTGCCTATTTTTACGAAAAAAATAGAACCGAACCGAGACCCGAACAAAGACACTTTGCGGTAGGTTCAGCCGTGCACGAATACATTATGGAACAAGAACTTTTTGACAACAATTTTATAGTCAGTCCTAAGTTTGACAAAAGAACAAAACACGGCAAAGAAGACTATGCGAATTTTGTTGCAAAAGCAGAGGGTAAAACTATCATTGATGAACAAGAAATGCAAATGATAGAACAAATGGCGGTCAATATAAAAATGAACCGAACTTTTGCAGAACTTTTAGAGGGTAGTTTATACGAAGTCAGTTGTTATACAGTTGACGAAGCTACGGGACTAAAAGTACGTTTGAGACCCGATATTTTGCCTACAACTAAAAGCACAATTGTAGATATAAAAAGTTGTCTTGACTCGTCGCCTAAGAAATTCAAAAATGATGTTTATAGTTACGGTTATTCTTTAAGTGCCGCTTACTATATGGACTTTCTTAATAGGGAAAACTACGTGTTTGCAGCAACCGAAAAAAACCCGCCTTACCAAGCAAGTTTGTACGTATTAAGCGACGAAATGATTGACTTCGGGCGGTATCAATATCGTATGGGACTTGACCTACTGAAATGGAGTCAAGAAAACAACTATTGGTGCGACTATGTAGAGTTTGAAATACTCAAAGAAAGCTACTTATTGGGAGACCTTTCCAATGTAATTGACACCATTGAAAAATCAGAACTTATAAATATCCTACAATGAAAAATGAACTAACAAAGTTTCAAGGCAACTTGATGAAGTATGAAGACCACGTAAAACAACTTTTGGGACGCAAATATGGTATATCCGCAAATGAGTTTATGGTAAAGGCGTTAAATGCGGTAAAAAAGAACCCCGAACTATTGAAATGCACACCGCAGTCTTTGTACGGTAGCATATTGTATTTTGCAGAAATAGGGTTGCCGTTTAATACCCCCGAACAGTTTGGTTATATTTTACCTTACAAGCAAAAGGGAGTAATGGAAGCTACACCGATAATTGGTTACAAGGGACTTATTGAAATAGCATACCGAAACCCAAAGATGAAGTCGTTAAGAATACAAGCCGTTTACGACAATGACGACTTTGATTACGAATATGGTACAGAAGAATACATAAAACACAGACCAACACACTCGAATAGGGGTGCGTTAAAAGCCGTATATGCAATTGCTAAAATGGACGGAATAGACCCAATGTTTGTTGTTGTTCACAAAGACGAACTAATTAAGATTCAAAAACTTTCAAAGTCGGGCGGTAGTGAATATTCTCCGTACAATAATGGAACGGACGTTTTTAATGTAATGCAAAGCAAGGTAGCTTTAAAACTTTTGTTTAAAACACTTCCTAAAACAGATAATGAAGCGTTGATAACAACACTTGAACTTGACAATAAATTCGACTACGATAAGTCAGTCAGAATTGAAGCCAATGAACACGGTTACGAAATAATCGAAAACGAAGAAACTAAGCAAAGTGCAATGCAAGAAAAAGAAATGGAAGCAATTGAGGTAACTCAAACGGAAGCACACAAAGAACTCACTAAAAACTAATAGTATGGAAGCAGAAGAAATAAAAGAATTTATAAGAGAACACGTTAAAGAAGCAAACGATTGGACTATGTTTGCGGACGGGTTTGACGAAGCTATTTTAGGCGTTGAAAGTAAGTCTCAAAGAGTTATTTATTCAGTAAGAAAATGCTATGAAATTTTAATGGAAAGAGACGGTATGGACTTTGACGAAGCACAAGAGTTTTTCGCCTTTAATGTTTTGGGAAGTTATATGGGAGAAAAAACACCTATTTGGTGCTATGATATTTTTATAGATTAAATTTAACAGTAAAAACAAAAAGAAATGAAGAAGTTAAACAGTCTTAAAGACTTAAAATATGGTAGGGTAAACAGAGAAGACCTTTCATTTTTAATGAATAGTGATGAAGTTTTGACCGAAATTGTAGATAAATTCAAAGACTTTCCATATCCCGAAACAAAAGAAACCAAAGAAGAAATTAACACAATTATTGAGGTTCAGAAAAAAGCAATGTCAAGTCCTAATTGGAAAAGCTACTTGAAGTTTTCAAAAGACGCAGACGAAGACTTGCCCGATACAATTTCAGAGCACTTGCACAAATTGGGTATTGATATTGAACCCGAAGTTTTGGAAAGTTTTAATGATGAAATAGGATTGATTATTACTTCATTGAAAAGACACTACAATAGACCAAGACCTTACCAAGTTGCATACTACACAGAGCAAGACTTAAACCCTTTTGAGACAATAACGGGTAATAGTCCCGCATACCCAAGCGGACACGCTTGTCAAGGGTGGTTTACGTGCTTGTATTTGGCTAAAAAATACCCCGAAAAGAAAGAGCAACTAATTACACTTGCAAAAATGATTGAAAACTCACGTGTAATTTTAGGAGTACACTTTCCAAGTGATAATGAGTTTGGAAGAAAAATAGCGGAAACGATTATTGACGTGCCTAACTTTGAAAACTTGTTGTAATGATGAGGGTTTTAAGAATACTATACTATTTGTTTATTTTTCCTTTTGTATATATTGCTTCGGTAATTTTTATTGTAACTATTTCTACATATAATTATTGGTACGAAAAAAAGTTTTTCAAGAAACTATGTAGTGAACACGGGCACGTATGGACTCACTACACTATAAATATTAGTGGTTTTGATAAAAAATACCGAGAATGTACTCGTTGCAGAAAAAAACAATATTTCAGACCGAACAAAGGATATAAAGATGAATGAAAGAATAAGAAAATCATTTGGTACAACTTATATTAACGAGGGAAATAGTTTACAGTACGACGAAGAAAAGCCGTATGTTTTAGACCAAACAAGGCGGTTTTTCTTATTTGATATTGTACCAATTTCAGCACCAAGAATGACTCAAAGTGATAGGTGGCGTACAAACCCCGAACACCCCGATATAAACAAACGGCAAAGACCCGTAGTTACCAAGTATTTTGCATATAAGAATTTACTTACGCTTCAAGCAAAACAGTTGGGTTACGAAGTAAAACCCGTTCTTGATATTCTATTTATTATGCCAATGCCGAACAGTTGGAGTGGAAAAAAGAAAGAACGAATGAACGGACTTCCGTGCAAGGTAAAACCCGATACCGATAATTTGCTGAAAGCAATAAAAGATACATTTTGCAAAAACGATAGTCATATTTGGCGGGAGACTGCGGAAAAGCGTTGGGGGTACAAAGGTTCAATTATAATATTTGAGTAATGAGACAGAGAAAAGGGTTAGGTTACTATGTAACTTGTTATGTTCCGTTTGCTTATGAAGTAGATAAATGGATAAAAAATAAAGTATTGCAGAGAATGAAGAAAAAAATGCAAAACCGTAAGCATTAAGTGTTTACGGAAAACTAACCCGCCTTTTTGTTTACAGTATTTCAGATTAGCACGTTTGTACAATTGTAAAAAAAAGTGAGAATTGCAAATTATTTTGAATATATTTGTAAGATTATTGCAACACGATTATTTAATGGCACAAAAAAGCATAGTTAGCAACAACGGAAAGAGAGGTGGAAACTTAGAGGGTAAACCCCACAAGAATAAGCAAGGTCAAGACGTTGGTGGAATAAAAGCGGTTGTAACAGACGCAAATAACCGACCCGTCGAATTAGAGGGCGGAGAAGTTATTATAAATAAAGAAGCGTCAAAGAAACATTGGAAAGAACTTTCACGGATAAATCAAAGTGCGGGTGGCGGTGTACCTATTAGTAAACCCGTTGACCCACACGACGAAGACCCCGAAGAATATTCAAAAGGCGGTAAGATACAGTTTAACCCAAACAAATTACCGAATAAGTGGATATTAAAATACGCACAAAACATAAAAGAAAACCACCCCGAAATATGGAAAAAAGGGGGTAATATCTATGGAAATCAAGCGTTTAAGAACTTGGAAAGAGTTGCTGAACGTGGTTATTGGTTAGATAGTGAAGAATGGTTTTATATAAAGTGGCGTAGCTTTGTTGCAAGACACAAAGGCGACTTCCGTATTGCGGGAGTTGTTGCAATGTTAAAGTGGGTTGACAAAGTAGATAAAGGTTGGCAATATATGAAAGACCTTATTGAAGCTGAAATTAAAAAGCGTTCTGACAAAAAAAGCGGTTGGAAAACCAAAAAGACGGAACGAATGTCGGGAGGTGGAGAACTTGAAAAAGGTATAAAAACCGAAATGGAACATAAAGATACAATTGAGAAATTCAAGCGTAAGGGTGTTTCAGACCGTCAAGTTGCAACTTCAATAGCTAAAGACCACTTGAAAGAAGACCCGAATTACTACACAAAATTGTTAGAAATGGAGGGAAAAATGGCTAAAGGCGGAACAACCGCAAGACAACAAGCCAAAATTGGCTATACAATGCGTGAGTTTAAAGAGGGTAAGTTAAAGACTTCCTACGGCAAAAAAGTTACCGACGAAAAACAAGCTATTGCAATTGCTTTAAGTAAAGCGGGAATAGAGGACGAAGAATACAAAAATGGCGGTAGAGTTGCGCCCACAACAAGCGCAAACGACGTACCACCTTACACGGTTCAAAAGTCAGACAACAATGGAGAATTATACATTTCCAAACCGACTGCAAAAGGTTATCAACAATGGCGAAAATTCAAGGGACAACTTTTGAAAATAGGACAAGAAGTTACAGTTAATCAAGTCAATGGAATTATTGAGGGTATTAACCCAACCGAACCCGAAAAGTACAAGGTGCGTTTGGAAAATGGTAATACAAGAATTGTAGATACTTCAAAAACAACAATTAACGTTTTACCAAAAGGTACAGAAACAAAAGCGTCAACCCAAAAAATTAGCGGATATGAAGTTGGGGACAAGGGTATTTACAATGGTAAAAAACCCATACCAATTGAAATAAGTAAAATAACGGGTTCTAATGTTTACTTCATAAATGAAGAAACGGGAGAGCAAAAACGTTCTCAAAAAGAAAACTTTGAACGGTTGTTTATGCCGTCTGCTTTAACGGGGGGAACAAAACCTACGGAGTTGTCGGAAGAAGAATTTATCGAACACGCTAACAAAGAAATTGAAAGTTGGGCAATACCAAGCACCGACCCGTCAACTTGGGGCGCAACTTTTAAAGTTGGGGATAGAGTTAAAATAAGAATTGATTTTACTACTGACTCAACAACCAATACATACGATTATGCGAAAATTGGAAGCTACTTTTCAAAAGAAAATGATTTTAAAATTATTTCTAAAACGTCTGAAAAAGCAATGATAAGACCCGAAAACCCAACGGGTACTTTATACACACTTAGTAATGGACAAAATTGGGAGGGCAAAGATTTAGAATTATTTGTAACTCAACAATCAAATAAACAACAAACTAAACAAGAACCCGAAAGCGGAGAAAAACCCGATTATTACAACTTATTTAAAAGTAACTACGAAGTAATGGAGTACCAAAACAATGAAGTTGTCTCAGTTGTACTTGAAAGTTTTGTCAAAATGGTTGATGAAGACCGTTTAATGTCAACAGAAAACATAAACGAATTTGCTTATATAATTGATTCTTTAAGGTAATGGATAGCAAGAAAAAATATTTACAAACTTTAACGGCAATGGCGGTTCTTTCAGCTAATGCGGGAAAAGATTTTAGAGAAAAGTTGAGTTTTGTTTTACAAGAAAATTTCGACAAGGTTTTGTTATCTTACCATAACGAGTATATGTCAGAACTTTTACAAGGCGAAACTGACACAATTTATAAATCGGTTGGAGAATATCAAAGTTTGCTCGAAGCAATACCCAACACTTCTTACGAAACACGGAAAATTGCAAATGATAAGATAACCGAAGTATTCAAAAAAGTACAAGAAGAAAAATTGTATGACCCTTATTCGTTTTACAACATATACTTTGCGTTAAATACCGCAGACCAAAATACTCTATATGAAAGTCCTTTTTACAAGCAGATGAAGACCGCAAGTAAGACGGGCGAAAAGCTATTGGGACGCAATGAAAATTTTGCAACTTGGTTTTCAAACTCTAAGGTGGTTAATCAGAACGGAGACCCGTTAGTAGTTTTTCACGGAACGGGTGCAAATGAATTTACAAGGTTTAATTTTGACCGTTTTCCCGTAGCTTATTTTGCAGAGAATAAAGATTATTCAGAGTGGTTTCAAAAGGCACGTGGTGGAGACGGAGTAATGTTCACTTGTTACTTACGTATTCAGAACCCAATTGACTTACGACTGTTTGGAGTGCGTAAAGTAAGTTACGACGAATTTGTAGGTTACATTCAGTTAAAATACGGATATGAACTTCCGTTGAATACTATGTTGAAAGCGGCAAGTGAAAAACAAGGTGGACTTTGGGCGTGGCAATACATACGTGGTGGCGTAGAGTGGTTGAAGTTGATTAAAAATAACGGCTACTTTGACGGGTTTAAATATTTTGAAAACAACCCCGACCATAAGGTAAATGGAAAGGAAAATGTTACACCCGCTTGGGCGGTATTCAATGCCGAACAAATTAAGTCGGCAAGGGGTAATGTAACGTTCTCGTATGACTCAAAAGATATTCGCTTTGAAAAAGGCGGTAATACAGATAGCGAATGATTTTTAAACAAGACGATATTGCAATTTTTTCAGACAACGTAGAAAGCAAAATTAGAAGCATACGTTTTCACAAACCTACGGGGGTTTATTTTGCGTTGGTTAGCGGTGCGAATAACGAAAAATTCGTAAAAGTTGACACCAAGAACACTTTTAGAGTTAGAGAAAGTGAAGCGGTAAAAGTAGATAAACTGCCCGATTATTTTCAGAGTACGCATACGGGGAAAACTTATCAACTAAAATTTAGTGTAGAGTTAAAACAAATAGGAGAGGGCGAAAACGAATTATTAGACAACGGGTATAGCGATTATTGGTTACTTGCAACAGACGGTAGATTTACTGAATACGCTTACTACGTGCCCTATAAAGAAGAAGCGACCCGTAGCTTTTCATATTTTGAAGTAGCACAACTTAATAGTAAGGGCGAAACAATTGACAAGAAAACTTTTGACGGTAAAACTCAAAAAAGTTTCTTTGAAGCGGTTGACTATTTTGAACAATTAGTTGCAAAAAGAGAGCCACAACCCGAACAAGAAGACCCGTCGGTTGGAATATTTATCTACTTAAAAAACAGAGACTCGGTTGCAGAAGTGTTTGGCAATAGAGTCTTAATTAAAAAAGAAGACGTTGCAAAAGTATTTACGCCACCCGTAAAGAAAAAATACGGTAGGTTGAATATGTATGCCGTTGAAAACCCCGAATACGACACTATTAAGGGTAAATTTGCCTTAGATTTTGACGAAGCACTTACAGAAAACCTTGCGAAAACTTTAAAGTTACCCGCAAAAGAGGAAATTTTCGTATATAAAATGACCCCTTACGAAACTTCCGAAAGTGGTGGCGAAAGCGGAGACCCCGAAGAAGTAAATAATGAGCAATTAAGTCCCGAAGATATTGAGGGGGAAGAACCACAAAATATGACGGGGGAAAATGCCGAACAAGAGCAAGGCGAAAGCGGAGAGCAAGGCGAAAGCGGAGAACAAGGCGAAAGCGGAGAACAAGGCGAAAGTGGAGAGCAAGGCGAAAGTGGAGAGCAAGGCGAAAGTGGAGAGCAAGGCGAAAGTGGAGAGCAAAGCGAAAGTGGAGAGCAAAGCGAAAGTGGAGAGCAAAGCGAAAGTGGAGAGCAAAGCGGTAAACAAGGAGAGGGAGAGTTTAATAACGAAGCCGAACAAGAACTTCAACAAGGAGAGGGACAAGGCGGAGAGCAAGGAGAAAACGCAGAAGAAGCCGAAGCAACGGGTACGTACACGGGAGAAGAAACGGGAACGGGAGAAAATTACAATGAGTCAGAGTGGACTCGTACTTTAGGAAATGAAATACCCGCAAGGTATCTACGTTCTGAAAAGCTATTAAATACATATTTAGACAATTACTCAAAGAACGAGTTGGAGTCAATGTTTAACACTAAAATAACGTCCCAAACAGAATTTAGAAAGCAATTGGGAGAACTAAGGTCAAAACTATTTGAAAATGAATAAAGAACAACTACAAAAACTTGCTGAAAGTGCAGAGACGGAAGAAGTAAGAAATTTAGCGAAAGCGGACTTGCAAAAGATTGAATTGCAAGAAAAAGCGGCAAAGGGAGACCCACTTAGCCGTTCACTTTTAGCTTTGAAAGATACAATTGATACTTTTAAAAGGTCAAGCACGGGAACGGGAAGTGTTAACGAAGAAGAAGTAAAGAAATTGGTAGCGTCAATGAAGACGGGTATCAAAGGAAAGGTTGGATATAATGACTTAGACCCCGAATTGCAAAGTAAACTTAGCGGTCAAGTTAAAACTACGCTTACGCTTACAACACCGTATTCAAAAGGAGTTGGAAAAACACTTGCCGAAAGTCAAGTTATGAGACCTTTATTTCAAAAACTACTTTCTGATTTTGTTGCCCGAAATAACGTATATCTTTATGGTGGTGCGGGAACGGGCAAAACATACATTGTTGAGCAACTTGCAAAGTTTTTGGGGTACGACTATATTGAGGTAAACTGTAACCAATTTACTTCGCCTTTGGACTTAGTGGGTGGTCAAACTATTGAGGGTTATCAAAAGGGTAAACTTGAAATGGCTTGGTCAAACATTGCTAAAAATGGAGAAGAAATGAAAGGTGCTATATTGTGCCTTGACGAGTTGCCAAAACTTGACCCAAATACTGCGGGGGTGCTTAATGCCGCACTTGCAAAGGTAAAACTTGGAACACCCGAAGACCCCGTATTTATTTACAACGGTAAGGGAGAGAAAATTTACAAGAAAAACATATTTGTAGTTGCTACGGGTAACACGCAATTGAATGAAACAAGTGTAGAATATGAAGCTAACTTTAAGCAAGACTTGTCGTTGCAAGACCGTTTTGTAGGTTCTTGTTATGAAGTAGTTGCAGATTACAAAAGTGAGTTTGAAAATGCACTTCAAGACTTTGCGTTTATCTTTATTTTTATGACAAAAATACGTGAAGCAATACTTGAAAGAAGTTTGGCGGGAGTTGCGTTTGTATCTTATCGTATTCTTATTTCACTTCGAGACACTTACATTGTTTCAAGGGACTTAGAAATGCAAAAGGTAGCAAACACGGCTATCAAAAAACCGAAAACATTAAAAGAGGGTATTGACAGTTTCCTTGACTTGTTTAAAGTTACTCAAAAAGAATACCTAAAAGACGTTTCGGACTACAATACTTTTGTTAATCAAATTATCCCCGCAAAAGACTCAATGCCTTTGAACGAGTTGAATACAGATGAAGAAATGAAACAAGTTAAAGCGTTGATAAAAGCAAATGAAGAAAAACTAAACAAAGTCAATGAATAGTCTTAATTGGGAAATAGAGAACTTTACAGAAATTAGATACGCAGATTTTTTCTTTGCTCGGTTTGATGATTGGCAACAATTTATGCAAAAGGGTAATGAGTATCTACAAGAAATGCGACAATATCCTAAATTTAATAGGTTTTATAGAGATTTCAATTGGGGGTCAGTTCCGTCCAATATGATTACCGAAGAAACTCAAACAATTGAAGACCTTAATAAAGGGTTCTACAAGTCCTATATGGAAGAAGAATTGTTGGAGAATGTACTTGTGGCTTTTGATGAAATACTTGCTGATATTGATATGGGTGGGTCGTTCAAAAAACAAAAGTTAATTATTACAGACCGAACACAAGGTATTTTTGACTTTGGACTTGCAAGTTTAGGACTTTTTGCAGAACAAGAATTTTATTCAGAAAAACTTGCAGAAGAAAGTCCTTTGGAGTTTCCTAAAGAGCCAAAAGGAGTTGTGCCGCCAATGTTTGTAACGCTTAATCAAGTAGGCGACTATTGGTACGTTTCAAACACTACGGGGAAAAAGTATAAAATGACCCGTCAAGATAAAGGCACACAAGCTGCAATTTATGACGGTTATAGACCGAATGAGATACCTACAAAATACAAGTCTTTTAAGACTAAGCAAAAGAAGTCCTATTTGATGTTTAAAAAAGAGGGCGGTAAAGCAAAAAAAGTTGATTTGTATGTACCTATGGGTGGTTTAGGTGGTATGAGTGCAAGTGGTATGTTGCAACGTGCTTTACCCTTGTTTATGGCGGCACGATTTTTTGAAAGCGTAGGTATTCGTACCCGTTTGAATTGTGCTCGTGTTTGGCAAAGTTATGGTGCAGTTGTTGCACCAAATGCAACACGTGGAAGTAGCGGTTATTCAGCAATAACCGTAACAATAAAAGACTTTGGAGAAGACCTTGATTTTACACGTTTAGCAGTTGCCGTAGCAGACGAAAGAACATACCGTTACAATATGTGGAAACTTGCACCCGCAATTACCGCTAAATTTTACGGTAGTGCTCAACAAGGTGCGGGTACTACATTGTATGGTGGTAATGAAATGTCTGAAACAACACGTAGATACAAAAATTGGTATTACGAAGAAATAGAAGAAAACGACAAGGATTGGATTGAGATACCTAAACCGTTAATGATTTTTGGTGGCGTACCCAACCCCGAAAACCGTTGGACTTATACGGGAAACAAAGAGGAAAGTGGCTACAAAAATGTTGTACAAGAATTTTATCGAATACTTGACACGGTTGACTTATATTTTAATGACGCACAAAAAGCGTGTCAAAGAATATATGATAGGTGGGTAGAGACGGGAGAAAAAAGCGTTTTTGATTTTAAACAATACGTGAACAAAACTTTGTCAGAAGCATATAGTGTTGCAGAGGGCGGACAATATGCAGACCCTACGGAAGAAGCCGAAGAAATTAACGAAAAGTTTGATGAAAAAGCCGAACAAGTGAGCCAATTTTTAATAGATATACAAGAACTTGCATAATGAAACATTTATTTAACGAAGCACAATTACAAAGAATATATGAGTTATTGACTAACTTAAACGATTGTAATACTAAAATGAATAGTAATTGTAAAGTTTCAGCTATTGCAATGTATGCGGATAGTCGAAATAACTTTGTGTGCACTTATCTAATGAGAACGTATGGTGGTGGCGACGGTGTTCAAACAGATATTAAGTATGTGCAAATTGACCCGAAAGGAAATAAGCACGATATGTTAGACATATACAGAAGCGAAGAAGAAGTTGCAAGGTCAATTCAAAAAATGAAAGAGATTACGTTATGAGCAAGTCGCAAGAAGATATTTTAATGGAATTTATCAATTATAATCAACCTATACTTGATGAAATTCAAGCCGAAAACAACGAATTAAGTAAGGCGGTCTCGAAAGTTGTAGCTGAATTATTTGAGAAATTTGTGGGCGTTACTGTTCAAGCCAAAGAGGGTAAAGTAGAAAAACCTATGAACAATTACAACGTTGGAGATATGGTTGCAACACTTTCGGGAGAATATGAGGGTGCGGGAGAGGTTAAAAAAGTAACTTGGTTTGAAAGTGAACAAAGCTACGTTTACACTATTAAAGTGAAAGGTATTAGAAAGTTATTTAACGAACTCGAAGCAAACGTGTATGAAGTAGAACCACAAGAATTAGAAGAAACAGAATACTCTAATTTAAGTGTCGAACAGTTAGAGAAATTATTAGAAGAAAATAAAGGTTTGATAGAAATTCTTGACGACCCCGAAGACCCCGACCAAGTAGAATCGGAGTCGAACATAGAACAAATAGAATTTGAATTAGAAAAAAGAAAATAAAAAGCAATGGCAACAACTACACTAAGTAAAAAAACGGACGAAATTGCAGTACTTGAAAAAAAAGAAAAACAGTTAAAAGCTGCAAAAGAAAAAGGCAATGAATTAGCTATCAAAAAGCTAAAGGCAAGTATAGCTTCATTGAAGGAAGGAATTAAAGAGGGTAAAACCGTTAAAGACGTAACGGCAAAACAGTTAGCAAACAGTTTACTTGCAAGTCGTAAGAAATTCTTGGAAATGAGCAAGAAAGACTTTAACGGAGTATTGAAACAACTTGCAAAAAAACCCGAATATGCGTTTTTGAAAAATTACACACGTGAGGAAGTTGTTAGAGATATTATGCGTAAAGCAAAACCCGTAGGTTGGAGATTTAAAGGGCGTGGAGACTACCGCAAACCAACACCCGCACAAGTACGAAAGGGACGGGCAGACGGAACTGTTTATTACGAAAACCGTCCAAACCGTTCAGACGTTTCTCAAACTAAACAACTTGAAAAAGGTGGCTATGCTGACTCGACAAACCCAAAACACGTATTGCATATTGACGGTCAAAATTGGTTTTTGGTAAAGATTGATAGCACCCATTTTTATATGAGTAACAGTCCCGATTTTAGAGGAATGGCACACCATATTGGTCAACATAATGGAGAACCTTATTACGAAGAAGTAAGAGAGTGGTTAAAAACAACAACAATGTCAAAAGGCGGTTCTACCTTTCAAGGTGGTGGAGAGATATGGTTCTTAAAAGGCGTTGGAAAGTCGGGTCTTGATAAAATTAAGAAACATTCTAAAGAGAATAAAAACAAACTCTTTATTATGACTGACGATAACTATACAAATATTGGTAGTTTTTGGGTAAAGAATGGCAATTTTGCTAAAAGAACCGTTGCCAATCCTAATTATGACTTAGAGAAAAATAAAACTTCCCTTAGAGCAAAGTCAGATGTCATATACAAATTAAAAGAATATATAGCCGATTTTGAGAAAGGTGGTTCTACCTACGCAAGAGGGGGAACAGTTATTAAAAAAGGAAACAGAGTAAGAGTTGTAAATACTAAATACAATGGAAAAGAGGGATTAGTAGTGTCTGATGATTTACATAATGGCAATTACATAGTTCAATTAGACGGAGGAAACCCGAAAGGATTTCCGTTTGAAAACCTTATGCTTTTAAGTCGTGAAACCTATCAAGGTGGGGGAGAGATAAAAGAAGTAGCAGATGCTATTTTTAATAGCAATTCCAAAAGAGGTAAAATAGAAACGCAGTTTGGAGATAAAACTTTACAAGGTCTTATGGCTATGATTGAAAACGACAATTATGAGCCAATGGAAATAGCAAGAGCCATATATTTCCCAAACGCAGATGCTAAAACTGAAAAGATTGAAACTGAATTTGGGTATAAATCTATTATTGGACTAAAGGCAATGATTGACAATGCAAGACAAACCTATCAAGGTGGGGGGGTTGTTCATCTTTATTACGGTGGAGAGGAAGCAGATGAAACCGTTAAGGCATCAAGTGAAGCAGAAGCAGAAAAAATCGCTATGGAAAAAGGAGCGGAGCATTGGGACTATGTGGAAGCCTACGCAAAGGGTGGAAATACAGATAATTTTAAATATGCAATTATCGTAACTAATACGAATAACCCTAATGATAATCAAAGTAGAGTTGCAACGGTAGGTAGAAAAGGCGACGCAATAATTATGCTTACGGCTTTACAAATAGCCGCAAAAAACGCACCGCTTGATTACTCTATTGTTAAACTTTATGCAGACGGTGGTTTTGTCCCTATGTCAATGGCAGAGTTGGAAAGACAACGAATGTCAGAATATGAAAATTATGGTGGAGAGGGAAGCGAAGAAGACTTAGACGACGGAATTACAAGACAATATTTTGAAGAAGAAGCGTATTCTTACGAAGACGGTGGAGAAATTGATATTAACGACTTAAATATACCCGTTCACTACACTATGTTTGAAGACGAATTGTATGAGTATGGAAAAGGCGGTGGACTTTCAAAAGGACGCTATCATATTCTTGGAGAAATAAAAGGAAAACAACCCGTTATTTACGCTTCCACAAACAATAAAAGTGAAATTACCCGTCTTATGGCGGAAGCGAAAAAAGACTTAAAAAAACTTTCGGGTAAAAACTACTATATTTTTGTAACCGATAGTGTAGAAGACAGACGTATATACAATTTTTAGGACTATTAAAAACTTATAAAAATGGCAAGTAGAGTTAAAGATTATTCATACATAAAGCGTTCAGATATTTCTGTACTGAAAGCTACTATTGACGGAAAAGTATTAGACGTTGACCCAAAAACTATTTTGAGCGGTACTTATGTAGCGGGTAAAATTAAACCAACGGCTGCGAAGTTAAGAGTTGCAAAAACAGACCCCGCAAGTATTCGTGAAAAACTACTTAAAAAGTATAAAGACTTCGCAGAAGAAGAATACAACCCCGATTTTGAAAAATATATAACAGTAGCGGGAATAAAAAAGTTTGTTGAGCACGGATTGACCGAAGAAATGATTATGGCTTTTTACGGTGGTATTGAGTGCGTAATGAGCATTAAAGCGGACAATGAGTTTGCATACAAGCCAATTGGCGGGGTTTTCAATTTCCGAACAGACGAAGACGGTTATTACATTAAAAATTGGGTTGAAAGAGGTATTTTCAATTGTGAAAACAACGTTTATGAGTTAGGGTTTAAGTACCCCGAATTTAATTGGTCTTCAATTTTAACAAGAGGAAGCGGTACAGAGGTTATTTTTACCCCGCCTTATGATTATTTTGGAAAAGAACGTATTGACGCATCTAAACTTGAAAAGTTTACTGTTAACTCTAAATTTACTGTTATTGCAGTTAAAAGCGGTAGTTATTCAGAAAACGGTGTATTTTCTTCTTCATCTACACACTTGACGGAAATGCGAGACCCAAATATTCCTTTAGAATTAAACGGAGGTTATCTTGCAGTTGTTTCAAGAAATGCGAATGAACTATTTGCCCTTGCAAAAAAACTTTTAAGCCAACCAAAATCTTATGTCAAAGACTTTGATTGGTTGGTTCAGAGCAAAACCAACGGTGCGGAAGAATTAAATATGTCAAATTACAAGTTTAAAAACGGTGGTAACATAAACGCTGAAATAGACGGTCTTCAAAAGGGAGATACAATTACTATTGAATATGGTAGTTCTATTAACAAAGACAACAAAGTAACTTTAAAAGTTAGGAGTAGAAACAAAGTAAGAAAAGGTACGATTGACAAAATAACTTTTGACAATACAAACAACCCAAGCGGAGTTAAGTTTTATGCTTACAATAGAGGTAAGGGTTGGTCTTTCGCTATTGGAGATATGGGTATTTCAAATGTCAAAATAGTTTCTACCTATTCAAAAGGTGGAAACCTTGCTCAAAGAGGGTTGCATAAAGCTACTTCTACGGGAGACAGTATTGCAGATTGGGCGTTCAACTTTGACCCGAAAAAACGATATGCAAACGGTGGTGGTATTGAAGACGTTGACTTTATGGCTTCCGCCCGTACAAGTGCACGAGACAGTATTGATTGGTCAGAAGAATTAAGAAACTATGCGGGAGAAAATTACGATAGTTTGTCGGAGTTAGAAAAAGAGTCAATTATTGCAGATATGCAACGTGATTGGGACTTCCAACACAGTTTTGCAAAAGGCGGTTCTGTAAAAGAGCATTTACAAAAAGCAGATAGTCATTTAAGAGAAGTTGGAACTAAATTATATGAAAATAAAAACATTAGAGAAAAAGCATATAAAAAACAATTTAATAAATTTAATGATACTATGGATGATTTATTTCCTCCAAGATATTTGAATGAATTAAATTACGCTAAAGGCGGTAATGTAAGAACTATGGAGAAACACGACGCAGTTATTTACCGTGATGAAACTTGGTATGTAACTGAAAAAGGCGGTCAAGTTGGTATTGTCTCTATGAGACAAGGTGCTTGGGGTAGTGATTATCCGTTCGTTCCTTTAACGAAAATAATTCAAGAAGATGAATTAACAGATATGTACGGAAATAAAGTATTCATACCTTATAGTTTTGAAAAAGCAAATATGGGTGCACTTATTTTAGCAGAAAAAGCCAAAGGACTTGCACCAAAAAGTTTCGACGCTGCGGACACAAAAATTGCAAATAGAGTTTCCAAAAAATCTTTTGCTCAACGAATGTCGGAAACGGGCAATGAAGAATATGACCGAGACGCATATTCGGCAAGTCAGTTTGCAAAAGGCGGTTCTACCTATCAAGGTGGGGAGGTAAAAGATTATTTCAAAAAAAATTTAGAAATTGTCAAAAGCAATAAACCCGATAGTTTTGGAGAAGATTATTACGTGATAAGGGATAAAAAAGACAAATCACATTATGTAGAGGGTGGTTATTGGTACATTGTGCAAAACTTAAAACAAAGAGGGTTTACTTCTAACAAAGAGGTTAGTGATATGATTAAAAATGCCAAAGAGGTTGGTGGAATTGAAACTTACGCAAAAGGCGGTAAACTTGACGAAACAAAGTATATACCGAGAGACGAAATTATCAAAGTAGAGTTGAAGAACGGAAAGGTAATTGTAAATAGTTGGAATAACCCAATTTATTCGGGTCTTCGCATAGGTAAAGGTATTACAGAACGTGAAGAAATGGAAGAACAAGGACAACTTGCAATGTTCAAGCGTGGCGGTAAAATGCCGAAGTATGCTCAATATGTTTCTCAACGAGATATTGCAAAAGTTTACTTGTATGATGAAGACGAACCAACAGAAATTAGCGGTAGAGATTTAGTAGGTGGAATTTATTATGACAACGAGAAAGCTATCAAGCTAATTGAAATGGCTCGTGAAAGAGGATTGATTAAGTAATTTGTTAACTTTGTTAAAAATTAAAAAATAGATAGTATGGAGTTTCAGTATGAAAAAGAAATGCAAAAACACGGCTTAAAATATGCCGATTTGCCCGAAGACGCACAAACGGGAATTGACCAAATTAAGGACGTTAATAAAGCGTTAAATATGCTTGAAAAGTCGGGTAAAAAACCAACTGCTAAGACGATTAAAAAAGTCAAGGCAATGGATAAGTGGGTTTGTTATGAAATTTACGACCATTTAAACAATACGGACAATAACGACGACGATATGCCGTATGAAGAAGAAGAAGTATTGGAAGAAATTGAAGACCAAGTAAAGGAAGAAATGGAAGAACACGCAGAGCAAAAACAAGCAAACGACAAGGGTTCAAAAGTAGAAGCGGAAATTAAAGCACTACACGAAAACGGAGTTAAAACAATTGATATTGAAGACTTACGTAGTAAAGCACCAACTTGTTACGATATTCTATTCGATACATACGACCCCGACGAAGAAAATGGAATTGAAACTTCACGATATTCTTTGATTGAACGCAAAGATGACGATTTATTTCACGTAAAAAAAAGATAAATAATGATAACTAAATTTGACACAAGTATAAGCGGTGCACCCACTTCTAAGGGTGGTGGTAAAAGTATTATAACGTTTATTATAATTGCTGCTGCTGCCTATGCGGGTTATCGGTTTGTTTTAAAACCATACCTTGACAAAAGAAATAACAATGAGCAAGTTAAAGATTGATTTAGTACAAGAAAAGCAAATTAGATTGTTGTTTTATTTAATTGCGACTTTGGGTGCAACTACTACTCTATTACTATACTTTCAAAACCGAAAAAACCGTAAAGAAAAAGACGAGGTTTTAGCATTAGAAAAAGAGTTGAAAACCCTACAACTTGACAAGTTGAAAAGGGAACAAAAAGCAAGACAACGAAACTATTAACAATTGAATGTTGATAAGTATTTCTAATTTTTACCGTTAATTTTAGTTATCGGTTGTATATTTGTGCAATAAACATTAACAAATTTAGTATGCAAAATTCAAAAAAATGTTGCCCTACTTGCAACGCAAGTTTAGAGGGTAGGTGGGAATATATTACACGGGGACACCTTGTATTACTCACAAAACTTCACAAAGCTATCAAGAAGCATAATCGTAATTCTATACACTTGCAGAAAGATATGGAACTAACAAAAAACGAATATGCTAATTTCCAAAAACTACGCTACAACGGTCTTGTAGCACACGCAGAAGAAACGGGTTGTTGGTTGATGACACGTAGGGGTGCGAAATTTCTAAAAGAAGAAATTGATTTACCAAAGGGCGTATTGATATTCAGAAACAGAATACAGAAGCACCACTCTACTCGTGTAACGATAGAGACTATCTTAAAAGGAAAAGAACCTTATTGGTTAACCAAAGGAGACTTCGATTACGAAACAATTGACTTGGTTGATTTCACTTTAGACCCGTTTGAGGGGTTAAAATTTGATGAAAAAGGTCAAGGTTACATTGATTTCGGGGACGAAGACGAGACGGAATAGTATTGATTTTAAAACTGATAAGGGGGTGCAAAATGTACCCCTTTTTTTATTCTCCAAATTCAAGTGCGTTAACCATAGTGTACCAACGCCCGTGTTTGAACCTTGAACTCACAAAGAATTTTATTGCAACAGAGTCTCCTATGTTATACTTGGAAATGAAGTTATTAAGTAAGTTTTTCTTGAAACAGATATTCACGTAACGCTTAGAGTCGTGCCCTACTGAAAGGACAACAGAGGGGAAGTCGTTTGTATTATTTATTTCGCTAATCTCCCCTTTTACTTGGTTGTAATATACTTGCTTTGTTTGGTGCATATCCATTTTACAAAATTAGGGGTTAATTTTTTTATTCAAAGAACAACATATATTACGACATTTATGTATATTTTTGTACAAACGATTTTATGTACGCAATGTCAGATGCAAAAAACGAATTAGAGTCCTTACTTCAAAACATTCAAGAGGGACTCAAAAAATATACTATTCAAGAATTAAACGAAGCAATAATAACTTTTCTCAATAAGAAAAGCGACAAGTCAATAGAAACGAATTATGTACTTACAATTGTAGCAGAAGATTACAACCTAAGTAAGAACAGTTTACGAAGTAAAAGGGCACGGGGAATACAACAAGAAGCAAAACAAATAGCATATTGCTTGTTGCACTTTAATTTAGGTTTTTCACTAAGATATATTAGTCAACGTGTTTTCTTTAACAACCACAATAGCGTAGCAATTGGAGTAAGAAGACTCAAAAATGCAGACCCGAACCACAAAGTAGATAAGGTATTTATTGGCAAATATAAAAAGTTGGAAAGCAAGTTACTGAATAACTTTGCAAACTTGAATTTAGACCAAAATAGACAGAATGAAAATTTACAAAAAGAGGGGAAATAAAAACTATAAGGAACGGAAACTTTTAAAAGACCTTGAACCTTACATTGAAAAAAGAATTGCGGAAGACCCGAATTTTGAAAATGAAGTTATGCCCGCAACAAATTACAATGAGTTGCAACAAATGTACCAAAGGTATATTGTTGAAGACGTAGAGTTTGAAGAAAAACCAATAAAAGAAGAAACAAATAATATGGCGAATAAAGATACCGAAGTTGAAGACGTAGAGTTTGAAGAAACAACGAGTGAAAAACCTACTGAAAGTAAAAGTTCTAATCAATTTATTGACCCTTTTAATAGGGAAGAACCAATCGTTAGGGACTATGTAATGGACGGTGGTTTTCAAGACGAAAAAAAGAGTGCTGAACCGCAGAAAACATACTTTGAAGAACCAACTTCATTTGACGAAGCGTTTGTAATACCCGAAGACGGAGAAGAAGACGAAGAAAAGCCGTCAAAGGAACGTTCAGAGAAAAAAGAACGCCCGTCAAAAGAACCTTTAAACCCGTCGTTTGACGATATGAGTGCGGGTAAGAAGAAACGAAGCACAAAGAAGTTTGCAAAATACATAGTTGAAGCAGTTGCAACACTATCCGAAAAAGGGTTTGTGTGGTATGCAAATGCAGATATTAACGACGCAAAATTGGCGGAGTACGAAATGTCGGGAGAAATGGACTTGTCGTTACTTGTTTCGCTTGAAGACGGACAAGAAGTAACGGTAAAACAATTTTTCCAAGTTCAATGTGCGAAAGCCGAACAACTTTCACGTTGGACGGACGAGCAGAAAGAAGACCTTAGTTCGGCACTTGCAGAAGTGTTAATGGAGAAAGGAGTTGCACCGTCGCCTACACAAGAATTACTTTTAGTAACGCTTACAATTATAGGCGGTCAAGCAATGACTTTATTTACATTGAAGTCTCAAACAAATAGCTTGTTAAATCAATTACGAGCAATGAATGAGGGTGTTGGTACTTCACAAATGGAGTATAACGATACACCACCACCACCAACTTCAAACGAACCAAGTCCACAACCTACGCAACAAGTAGATGAAAACCCAATTGAGGACTTTACAAGTGTTCAAGAAGACGTTACAGAAGAACCTTTTATGAATGAATTAGCAACTTTAACGGAAGAAGAAGTGTTAATTTCAGACGGAAATATTGAAACTAAAGAGTAATGGAAAAGAGCCAAAGAGAAGCGGGTATGATGGCGACTACGGGTATTCAAGGGGTCGGTAAAACATATCAAAATATGTACATAATTAAAGATTATGTCAAAGACAAATTTTACAACAAAGTGCGTGGTCGAAAATGCTTGATTATGGACACCAACGGAGAGTACACCGTAAGTCAGTTTAGCAAGAATGATATTGACAACATAAGTCCACGTCGAATTGCAGTAAAAGATATACCCGCTTGGTGCAGAACAAAAGGCGGAGAGGTTAGACGTATAGACGCTAAAAATATCGGACTTGAACAAAAGATACAGATAATTGAATACGTTATTGAAAATTTTAGAAATGGAATGTTGGTATTAGAGGATATTAACACGTACATTTTGAATGTTACACACCTTAAAGAAATTGTTTCGGGACTTGTAAATTTGAGACACCGTGCGGTTGACGTTTTAATATCTTATCAAAGTGCCCGTGCAGTTGAACCCCGAATATGGCAAAACGCCCGTTGGGTACGTATGCACTATCAAGCGGACAACGTAAATGATATTAAAGGGAAGCTACCTAACGTTACAATGTATAAGATAGCACAAATACTCGTGAACAATAGATACTTTTCGGGAGACAAAAGATTCTTTGTTTACATATTCAATTTTGCAAATAAAATAGAGGGTGCTTTTACAAAAGAAGAATTTAAAACCGCTTGTGCTCAATTCTTGGGTTCAAACAAAAAAGAAATAAAAGAGTTTTCCGAAATGTACGGTAGTAAAAATATGGAAGAAGCGAAAAAAATGCTAACTGAACAATACTACGAAATGTACTATGGTAATTCAGATAAATAATTGACTATGAGTTTTCTGTTTTTGCTTTTCTATTGGTATTGGATATTGATTTTGTTGGGGTTGGCACTTCTTTGTTTAAGGGACGACTTTCTTGTTATTTTGAACGACGTAAAAAAAGGAATAAATAAGGGTATTATGGTGGCGTTTTTTCATATATCAATGCTACTTGCACTAATGCCGTTAACAATACCTTTCAGCATATTTAGAATTTTTAAAAAATGGTTTTAATAGAGGTAGAACAACTAATCAAAAAAATAAGATTGTATGAGCACGTTTTGGACGTAATGAGAGTAAAGCTATTTTACTTGCAGTATAAACGTGAAAGTACAGAATATAAGGACAATGAAAACAGACTTGAAATAATCAAAGTTTCACACCAAATAGAGTTGCAAAAAGCAAAATTGCAATTCTTGAATAGTGAGTTTAATCTTAGGTTTGAAATGTTAAAAAGCGAAGTATGAAGAAGTCTGAACTAATATCGGTTTGTGTAATCGTAAATGAGAATGATTTTGAAAATAAATTTTGTTTAAAAAACTTAATTGATAAAACAAATTTTACCTTTCATTTGCACGTTTACAGTTTAGGCAATTACGAAGAAATAGACGAGTTTTTAAACAGTCAAAGTTTCAATAAATTCTACCAACAAAAAACTATTGTAAACTTTTCAGAGGAAAATAGAAAGGTGTCAACTTGCTACAATGATTTTTTGAAAAACTGTAAAACAGAATATGCGGTATTTTTACCGAGTAATTGTATCGTAAACGATAATTGGTTAACCGAGTTGAGGTTCAACTATGAAAGTTTTGAAAAAAGTGGGTGCATAAGTATTAAAAGCAATTCGGAAAATTTAAAGTTAACGTCTAAAGTTTTTTTTGATTCAACCAACAAATTTAATTTTGACGACCAACTAAGAACCGTTTATGTTGACGATAAGAACTTCTTTACAGATTTTGCTTTTTTCAAAACAGATAAAGTGGAAGAAATTGGGTATTTAGATACAAACTTACAAGGTCTCGAATTAGCAGAGTGGACGTTTAGGTGGTTTGCAAAAGGATATGCTAACTACTATCTAAAATATGAAAGTGCTATTAGATTGAAGACCGAAGACCAATTATTAAAGCCAAAAATTACCAAAACAACAACCGACAGTTTTAAGAAACTTGTCAATGCACACTTAACAATAGAAGCGTATGGAGAATGAAATTAAAAAAGGTCAAGTAGAAGCCAAAATGAAAGTACCAAGAATACTTTGTGAACTATTCGTGTATGGTACAGAGGACGAAAGACCGAAACTGAAAAAGATTTTGGACGAGTTGCAAACTCAAATGAGCAAAGCACGTCGCAATAAACACAAAATAAGAGTATGCTTTTACATTGACAAAGGCGAACTAAGTGTAGATGAAAAATTAGAGTGGTTTAGTAAAGAGGGTAAATGCAAGTATTTCCAAGTAATTAACGCAGACACCAAAATAAACAAAGACTATATTAAAGAGGTTCTAAATAAATTACGTATTTTTGAAAACTCCCTTAAATCAATGAAGTCTTCGGGTATTAAAATATTCGGTAGGAAAGAAGAAAAGGAAGAAATTGAAGAAGCTAAACTCGTGTAAACAAACTATACTACTTAATTAAAAGGGCACTACGCCCTTTTTTTTATACACTTAAATTACACTAATAGCGTTGAATATCAATGTTTTACGTGTTCGTATTGCTCTACTGTACAATTAAATCGTTCTTGAACTCCTATATCTTTGCTTAATTTTGTTTGTATCAGTTGTTGAACTAAATTAAAGAACAAATGAAACTTTTATCAAAAGAAAACCTTGTAACGTTTGCAGTTGTTGTAGCTGCTTTAGCGTTTCATCAAGTTGTTACTGCACCAATGATTGTGAAAGCACGTGGTGGTAGTAAATCATAAATAGGCGAAGTTGCGTTTGCCTTTTTTTTATTTGTAGAAATTTGCAACTTCCTTATGGAAGACTCCGCAGAAAGTAAGAAATAAAAAGAGAATGTACTTGTACAAAGCAACAAAACACGGCTTGACGAACCTTTTGCTATTGCAATAAATGCGTTGAAAAACAATTTTAAAACTCGCCCTTTTAGGGCAATTCTTAATAACAAGAAAATGAACTCAGTAGAAAAAGAATTACACGGGTACATTAACGGTACAGAGAATATGAGTGGCTTCGATTCTTACGACTCTTTCGAGGGAGATATGTCATACTTTGATGATGATGATATGTCTTACTTTGATGATGATGATATGTCGTATGCGACGGGTGCACCAAATTCTCGTAGTGCGGTTTCAGACCCATACGTAATACAGTACACAGAAACTTCGGCTGCGGACGTAACGGCTATCCTTTTTGGATATAACGATTATTTCGGCACTGCGAACTTCGGAAACGCTGCGACAACAACAGTAACCAACTTACAAGGTGGTACTTACTCTCGTTTAGTAGCACAGTCAAACAACAAATTCTTCAAAATCGGAAAATGGAGATTTCAATGTTCTGACGCTGCACAGTTGCAACAAACTTTGTCTTTGAACCACGTTGACGCTAACGGTAAGCAATATTCAACTCCGTTGAACTTGTCTATTATGCGAGACGCTTATCAGCAACAAGCTGACATCATTGACGTAACTAAAATGGTAACAGTTGACGGTAACACTTACATTACTTTCACGTTGAAAGCAAATGCGGTGTTAACAATTTCAATGTTCCCCGTTGCAGTTGTTAGTGGTAAAGCGAAACTTAACGGTGGTGCTTCTCTTAACAGAGCACGTGCACCAAGATTGAGTGGTAAAAATGTTGCACCCGTAATTATCCAAACGTCTCAAAACGTTAAAGGTATTACGCAGTAATATAACGCTTAGATTTTAACAGAAAGGGCGGGGTATTAAATGCCTTGCCCTTTTTTTGTTCTTACAATATGAAGCGAAATAATAAACTAAATAATAGAAAGCAAGAAATTACTTTGATGACCATATTGGCAAATGAAGCCGATAAGGAAAGTCGTCATATACTGAAAAAGTATAACAAGCCAAATGCGCAGAACCACGCAGACCTTGAAGTAAAACTTGCAGAACTGTATTTTGAGCAAGATGACAAACTCGCAATAGAGAAAGACCTTGCAAACATACACCCACATAAAAATTGGATTGTTAAAACTTTGGACTTAATTCCAAAGTCGGAAGTCAAATGCGAAACGTGTGAGGAAAAAAACACTAAAAAAGAAACTGACTCAACAGACAAAGATTTGATTGAAAATGCAGTTTTTAAGTCCATTGCTAAGTTTAGCGACTTCAATGGAAGCAAAGAAGCACCAAAACCAACTGTAATAAACTCTAAACAATTTTCGAGTATCGAAATAATCGGTATGGTAGGTGCAATAGGACTGATTGGTCTAACCTTTATTGTGGTTTCAAAAAATTTATCAAAGTAGTATGGAAGCAATTGTAAAAGAAAATGCAAAAGTATTAGTGCCTAACAAAGAGCACAAAAATTTTACTGAAACAAACGAGGAAATACCAAAAGGTACAATTGTAAAAGGAGAATTTAAAAGCATAAAAGGTTTACGACGTGGAGAACCTTTTTCTTTTAGAGTTTTTGTTACTGATAAAGGACAAATTATTTATTCAAATAAAGCAAAAGAAATGAAAGCAACAGAGGTAATGTTAGGTGCGGATAGTGCTCAAACTCCAACGAGAGTTGACTTATTACCCGCAGAGACTTTTAAAACAAGTCGAATTGTAGTAGCACTTGCGGGTGCGGTTGGCGGTTATATGTACGCTAAGAAAAAAGGTCAAAAACCAATGAAACTTGCCTTAATTGGTGGTTTAGTAGGATATGCTGCGGTTTGGGCGTTTGACAAAACTAAATCCGTTACTGTAACACCAAGTAGATAAAATAGAGTAATATGGAAAATGCAAGAATTATACGTCTTGGAGACTCCGTAGGCACTTCCAACGCACCGAGAGTTGCGACTTTTGAGGAAGCGTTTGGGGAATACTCTGAATTGTTCGGAAAAAAAGCAAGGGCAAGACGTGAAAAAAGACGTGATGAACGTGGTCAAGGCAAAGTGCGTCGTCAAGAACGTAAAGCTGAAAGAAAAATAGCACGTCAAACTCGTAAAGATGATGTACGTGGGTCAAAACAAGAACGTCGTTCAAATAGAAAGCAACGTCGTCAACAAATGCGTATTGACCGTAGAGCACAAAGAAAAGGTGCACGTCAAGCTATGAGAGCAGACCAACAAGCAGCACGCATGGAACGTCGTATGGAACGTAAACGTCAAAAACAAGACCGACGAGACTTAATGGCTGACCGTGATATGGAAAGAGAGTTGAGAATGGCACAAGGTCAACAAGAACTTGACTCTTATTTACCACAAGACGACGGTGGTTATGACGACGGTGGTTATGACGACGGTGGTTATGACGACGGTGGTTCTACTTCGGGTGGTTATGACGACGGTGGTTATGATGACGGTGGTTCTACTTCGGGTGGTTATGATGACGGTGGTTATGACGCTTACGACCCTTATGGAGACGAAGACTCTTACAACCCTTATGCTGACACGGGTGCTTCAAGCGGTGGTGGCTACGGTGGCGGTGGTTATGATGACTACGGTTATGATGACGGTGGTTATGATGACGGTGGTTATGATGACGGTGGTTATGACGACGGTGGTGGATATGATGACTATGAAGACTACGGAGACGGAGACTATAACTACGAAGACGACTACGGTTGGGGAAGTAGTGATGACTTTGGAGACGAGTATGGTGGTTGGAACTTTGAGGGAGAAGCAGGACTTGTTTCAGACGACGAAGAACAAAACGAAGCACAAAAAATTGCTGACAAAATTGAGTGGAACAAAAAGTTAATCTCAAAAATGTCAAATAGCGGTAATGCTTCCGACGCTATCAACGAAAGAAATAATCGAATTACGGCTTTGAAATGTCAAATGAGAGACTACGTTTGTTTTGACGGAGACTACTTTGACGATTACGAAGAAGAAGAATTTGTTGGTGCAGACGGAAGACGTAGAAAAAAACCAATGAAAGGTGCAATTTTACGTCGTATGAGTAAGGCACAAAAAGCAAAAGGACTTGCTCGTAGAAAAGCGGGGTTTGGACGTGGTAAAGCACTTGCAAAAGGTCGCCCAACTGCGGTAAAAAGAGGTATCGGTGCAGAAATACAAAATAACCGTATTGTAATACCCGCAACAAGTGGTATGGACGGTCAATTTGAAGCAATTGATATTGATTTGAGAGACGATTACTACGACAATGCTTCGGGTACGGGAATAACTGCCCTTGACGCAAACTCTGACTATGGATATACACCAACTGAAATTAAGTTAGGTGCGGACGGTTCAAAGTCAAATATGGGAATGGGTCGAATGGGTCAAGTTGCACTTGGACTTGGCGTTGGTATAGCGGCAATTATGATTTTGAAAACCACTAAAGTTTTGTAATATGAATATGAAAAGTTGGTGGAATGATAGTAGCAAAGTAAAATTAGTAGCGTATGGCGGTCTTGTGGTCGCCTACGCTGCACTTTGGTATCAAATGTATAAGCAACAATCTAAGGGATAGTATATGTTAATTTCACAATTTAATACTGAATTTGACAACTATGTTCACAATCAAGAACTCGAAAAGGCAAATGACCGTCTTCTCGAAGAATTGGCAAGAATATTAGTTGAGAATAAGGGCGACTTTATTGATATGCTTGAAGAAAGCGGTATTGAAGCTGACGAAACAATGTCTAAGTCTCAATTGGTTGAACTATTTACAGATAATACAGACAACAAAAAGTTGCTATTAGGTGCAAGTTTACTTGCAAATAGTTACAACAAGCAACTATCATTTGACGGAGAAGAAGCCGTTTCAGACGACAATGTAAAAGTTGGGTACGCTATTTTAAATGAAAACTTTAACGGAGACGAAGAACAAGAAGTTGAAGACGAAGAATTTTCATATATAGTGCCTTTGTTGGCGGGTCTTGTTAAAGGTGGAGTTAATCTTTGGAGAAACAACCGACAAAGACAAGGTAAAAGCACACAAGTTGGTGGAGACGACTTCAATAGAGTTATTGCTGAAAGACGAGAAGCTGCAAGACGCAGAATGGAACGTGAAGCAATTAGACGGCAACAAGTGATGTTAGAACAACAAAGAATTGCTGCCGAAGACGCACGTAGAAAGAGAAGAAATACGACAATTTATGTTACCATTGGAGTTGTGGTTGTTGCCGCAATTATTGGTGGTATAATCTTAATGAGACGTAGGTAATGAAAAAGTATTTTGTATGGTTAATTATTGCGGGGTTCGGTGCATATATGTACAATGAATACCGAAAGACAAAAGACCAACAAAAACCAAAATTAAAATAGAATGGCTTTAAAAAGTTACATATTAACAAATGATTACAAAGCACCTTACGTAACGGCTACGGGTATGCCGCACAATCCAAGTGCAATACGCTTTAAGCAGTTTTCGAGAGGGGATATTATTAAAGGCGAAATGAAACACGCCAATAATAAACCCGCTTTTATTTTGGTAAATGGAGTTTGTGTTGTACCACTTGACGTAGTAAAAGAATTAGTTACAAAAGAAGTAGTTAGTCATACCGACGGAGAGGGTTCAATTAAAAAGAAAATTTCTCAAACAATTGGGGGTTCTTCTAAGGCAAACTCAAACCCTAAAGTAAGGTATATGGACGCACTTTTATTAGGTGCGGTTGTAGGTTTTGGTGGAGTTATTTTAGCTGAAAAACAAGGTTGGATAGCTGAACCCGATAAAAAATACAGACTATATGGTGCAATAGGTGCGGGTGCACTTGCAATTTATATTGTATATCGAAGCAAAACTCAAAAGAAAACAATAACAGTTAAAAAAGACGAGGAATGAATATAATAACAACAAACCCAATTATAGACGAGAAAGACTTTATTGAAGAAGACTACTACTCAAACTTGTTTGGAGAAGCTGCAAGACGTAAACGTCAAACGAGAGCAGCGTCTCGTCAAAGAAAACGTGCCGCAAAAAAAGCAAGTGGCGGTGGTTTTTTGAACCGTGCGGCTAATACAATAGGTAATGTTTCACGTGGGGTTCAACAAAGTGGACTTTTAGACACTTTTGGTCAAATGGGACAAGGCGGACAAGGAGATATGCCACCAATGGGCGGTGGTTTTGACGACCCAATGATGAATATGCCACCAATGGTTACACCACCACGACAAGGAATGTCAACGGGTGCAAAAGTAGCAATTGGAGTATTAGTTGCGGGTGCACTTGGAGTAGGTATATATTTTCTTACAAAACGTAAGGGGAAAAGCGGTAAATAATTGATATTTTTGTAAGTATATGTTTGCACAAGAATTTGACTCAAATAACGATAAGTTTTCACTTGTAGTTATCATAAAAACACAAGGGACAAAGACTTTTCGTGTTTGGGCGGAAGACTTAGGTAAAAAGAACTCTAAATACGCTGACCGTCAAATAAAAGTGGACGGAGAAAGACGTATTTATTTTTCGTTTCCCGTAAGTCCAAAAAAACTATTTCTTGGTTGTTGCAATACTGAAAATGTTAGGGACAAAGATTTTCAAGTTAGTTTAGTGAAAACGCCTTTGAAAGATTATAACATTTGGTTAGATGAAGACACTAAACAGTTTTTAGATTTAGCCGTTCCATTTGCACAAGTTTGTGGTTTTGAACAAGCAGACCCAAACGGAAAAGTTTTTACGACAAACAGTAAAAGATTTAACATTAAGTTTTTCCCGATAATTAAAGATTATGCTTCGGGTAGAACTATGAATACACCCGCAAGGATAGGACACCAAACGGGTAATATTGAAGTTGCAAAAGTGAAATTCGACAAGTACACTATACCTATGCGTATGGCTATACTTTTACACGAGTTTTCACACGTTTACAAAAACCCTAAAATAGACCTTGAAATAAGTAATGAAACGGGTGCTGATATTAACGCACTTTATATTTACTTAGGTCTTGGGTTTAGTAAAATTGACGCAATTTGTGTTTACGCAAATGTGTTTTTAAAAGCACAGACAAAAGGCAACGTAGAACGTATGAGAAAAATTATGGACTACATTGCTAAGTTTGAAAATGGAGATTTTGCATACAGAAATTAAATATGGAGTTTGACGAAACATACGACGGTTTAGAACAACGTGCTTTTGGCTACGCAGAGGGTTTAGACGACCCTAACGACGGTATGGACTTCGTTGATGATGTTGCATATTACGACGACTTCGATAATTCTTTGACTGATATTGACTTTTCTGAAATTCGTGGCGGTAGCTTTAAAAAGAATTTTGCAAGAGTAGGGCGTAAGTTAAACACAAAGGTAATTGCACCCGAAAACAGAAAGGTTATTGTTGTGGGTAAAGACCGAAAACTTAATTTACCTACAAGTGGTCAAAGGGTAATTGCACCCGCAGACCGTAAAGTTATTGTTGAGGGAGTTGGAAGTCAATCAATGTCTAAACCAACACCAAGAATTAAAAAGCCACGTATTGCTTCGCCAAAAATGATGAAGCAAAGACCTACAAGACGTGTTAAACAAGAAACACAACTTGACGGTGGCGAAAAATATAACGTTAGGAGTAAACGACCACAGAAAATTTCTAAGGTAGTTGTACCCGACGATAAAAAAGTAATTGTACAAGGAGTTAGCGACTTTATAATTGATAAAAAAGGTACGGCTGACTCTCTTAAAAATATTGGGTATTATAAGGGACAAAAACTAAAAGAATTGGTACTTACTTTCAATAATGATAGTGCACTACCTTTTGAATTAGAATTATTTAACCCAAGTATGCCTTTAGACTACTTGTATTCAACTTCTTTGAATATCAATGATAAGATACAAGTAGCGGGTGGAGAAGTTAGTTATACGGACGTTCTTTTTAATATGTTAGCCAATAGCATAATGATACCAAACGCAAAGTTTGTTTTTTCGGGTGCTACGGTTAGTCAACAAAAAGTTGAACCTATTAAAATGATAAACAAAAGTATTGAGGGAGAACAAAAGATATATCCGTTTAACCTTGACTTGCAAATTGATACAATGCAAGTTCAAAGTGATATTGTATTCTTTGACTTCTTTGATACAATTAACCGACCTTTCATACCCGACGGTATGGACGTTATGAAGTACAAAGTTTTACCGAAAATGACGGTAACAATGGCGTTCTTCTTTGACCAAATTAGTTTGAAAAAAGTGTTCCGTAAGGAAGCACGTTATGATAAAGGATTGTTATAGTTATGCCGACGTTATTTCAAACAAAATATCCAAATAATAGCCGAGTAGTTTCGGGGGTTGCTCAAATTTACAGAGACGACGTAGTTCTTCTTTGTGATACTTCGAGTGCACCCGTTACTATTAACTTGTTTGACATACCAAACGGCTTTTGGAGTACACAATGGAAACTGTACATAGTTGACAATAGTTCTAACGCAAGTGTAAATAATATTACTATCAATGCGGGTGCGGGACAATTGATTAACGGACAAGCAAGTTTGGTTCTTAATGCAAATAATTCAGCCGCTTTAATTCAAATTATTTCTGATACAAACTTCATAGGTAATTTAACAAATATTGTTAGTGGTGGCGGTTACGATACAATTCAAGAAGACGGTGTTGCTTTACCACAAAGAACAACCTTAAATTTTACGGGAGATTTTGTTACGGCAACAGATGACGGTACAAAGACAAATGTTGATGTAAAACCTTTTATATTTGATATTCTTAATGCCGACTTAATTACCAAGATAAACAACTCAACTTTAATAAAGGGTGCTTTTTACCGAGTAACGGACGCACCTCATGTTATTGACTTGACCTTACACGCTATTGAGACAAACCAAGTTTCTTTAGAGGGGAAAGCAAGAAAATATGTTGCAGATTATCAAGCGGTTGGAGACTATTCAGCAGTCAATCCTTTTAATTCACAGTTAGGACTTTGGAACGGTGCACTTGCACCCGTTGCGGGGGACGTTGTAATATGGAATCAAAACCATTGGTTGAATACTACGGGAGTAAATATCCCCGAATTTTCGCCCAATTTAGACGCTGCAAATTGGTCTTTACTTATTGTTAGTGAGACTACGGGGTTCATAATAGAGTCTATGACCGCAGTTTATGATTATTTGAATAATAAGGTACTGAAACTTACTGACGTAAGGTTAAACCAAATTGATTTTTCACAACCAACAGGTATAATTAGTTTCTTAAATTTTCCGTTTGGTAAAAATGGTGTAGATAACAACATTTTTAAAGGAGACGACACCACAATTGACGCAAATTTTGGAAACACGCCTTTTACTATATTTTCAGACAATACGATTATTAACGGCTTTATTGATTTATCAATAAATTTTGAATTTGATTTATCGGGTGTTAACATAACTTTTGACAATAATTATTTGTGCAATAGTGGTCAATTAGAAGTTCAAAATTCTGATATAAGTAGTGCCACAAGTGTTATTTTTAGTACCAACGTACTGTTTGGTGGCAATTGCGGAGTAAGCAATGTATTAAACACTTTTAGCGGTACTATTATAGTTCAATCAAACAAAACAGTAGGTGGGACACTAATTTCAGTACAAAATTTAACGGGTGCAAATAGAGTTGAAATAAATAACAACGATATAAGAAACAACGGAAGTTTAACCATTCTTTCCCTTGACTCTGCAACTTCTATTAAGAGAATTGGTGGGAATGTTATTGTTGAGTCAGACCTTAGATTAGAGGGTATTTCGGGCACGGCAGACTTTGAAAACAATAGAGTTGAAACGGCACTAAACTTTACAATACCCGCCTTTAGTACAAATGATATAATCGGGGTTGACGGGTTGCTAACAAAAGATTATAGCAACTTTACTCAAACCTTAGATTTAGGCGACCCAACAGTTTATGACGGGATTGCTTTTGAATTGAATTTAGGTGCTTCTAATCAATGGGTTGGTAGGTATCTTTTGCAAAGAGGTGGTGGTAATCAAATAAACAAAATAATTAACGGTACACCAACTGAAAGACCTTTTACGCTTATAGCCGATAGTGGTGCGGGTGTTTTCACTTTTACACTTGGTTACGTAGCAATTGGTGCTGCGGTACAAGACGAAATAATTACAAATACTAACTTAACTACGAAGTCTTCTTTTACAAGCTATGCAACTTCAAGTGAAAACGTAACACTTAAAAGAGGTGGTGGAGTAACGGGTAATTTATTTGTAGTAAGTAGAGAAAATTGGACTTAATAAATAAAAACAAAATGAAAGCAAACGGAATTAAAAGTGCAGTAACAACTACGGGACAAGGACTATGGACTCGTATGCCGTTATGGGCAAAGGGAATTATTGTTGTTGGCGGTGCATACGTAGCATATAAAGTTGGTAAAAACCTTATCGATAAAAGTCGTCTTGACGAGAATACAAGAGACGATAAACAAGAACAAGACGGTTGGAATGCTTCGTTCATTGAAGATTCGCAAAACAAAAAACCTACGTTGTCAAAAACGCAGATGAAGCAAATGGCAAACAAAATTGAGAACTGTTTGGACGGTTACGGTACAAGAGACTACGACCTTAAACAAACATTCAAAAAGATTATGAATAATGCAGACTTTTCGGGAGTCAATGCAGCATTTGGAATACGTACTATCGAAGCGGGTCAAGGTATCGGTTGGATGTCGGGACACGAAAAAGGTACAATGACCCAAGTTATGCAAGAAGCGGATAGCGCAACGCTTGACGCTATCAACAAAGATTTGAAGAAAAAAGGAATTAAATACACAGTTTAATAAATAAAGTTTAACATAAAAACAAGTAATATGAAAAATCAAAATGTAAAATCAGTAGTAAGAGTAGTAACAATTGCGGGTTCAGCCGTATTGGTTCTTAATTCAGCAATGGGACTTCTTAAAGCGGGTAGTTCACTAAACCTTAAAGGTGCGGTAATGCCAACAGTTTCAATTTTAGTAGGTTTAGCAGCGTTCAACTATGCAATGCAAGACAAACCAATGTTAAAAAAATAAGACAATGAAAGGTTTTTTAAATATCAAAGACCCAAACACGTTTTTGGGCGGACAAAATGTACACAACTTAATCATAATTACTATGCTTACAGTTGTATTAGTGAAACAATTTAAAAAATAGCAAAATGGTATTTGACCCAATTAAAAGAGCAAGTGCGTTTGTTAGAGTTAACCCAATTGGTGCAATTGCGGGTGGTGTAGCGGGAGTTATGCTTATGCGTAGATATACACCTATGCGTGGTTGGTTAGGACTCACTATTGGCGTTGTCGGTGGTGCGTTTGGCGGTGCGTTTGCTCAAAGCAAATTAAAAGCGGTTTCGGGTAGCAAGAAAAGTGCCAACGCTGCAAAATCATAAAATATGGACGCAAATAAGAAAAAGCGAATAATTATTTGGACTTCCGTTGCAATTATCTTATCGGTAGGTGGCTATTTCGGCTACAAATATCTTAAAGATAGCGGTAAAATAGGTAAGAAAAAGGCAGAAGAAGAAGCAGCAGCAGCAGCAGCAGCAGCAGCAGCAGCAGCAGCAGCAGCTAATTTAAGTAGTGGTAATTTAAGTAGTGGTAGTTCAACCGCACCTACGGCAGAACAAACTGCACTTGCAACTAAGTATCGTATATGGGCGAATAGTACAGATGAACTTAGCAAGAAATATGGTAAGAAAAATAAGTTGTATGACCTTGACGCAACACGTTCAAACCCTTATGGTGGAACTTTTTTACAGTCTTATGCTGCGGGTAAAGCTGAATACGAAAAATCGCTTCAAACGGGCGGTGTTGCGGGTGGCGGAACAACCTTAGAAGAAATTGCAAACGTTGCAGCACGTTACGGACTACAAATTCAGAAGAACACTAAAAATGGTACGTTTACCCGTGCTCAGTTTTCGGGAAAACTAAACGGAGTTGCAAAAAAATTCATAATTGAATTTGCGTCCAAAACTACGGGTGGCGAAAACACGAAAGCGGGAGTAATGTCTTGGAGACTGTATTCTTGGACGGGTATTGCAGCAGACATAAAAATGATTTCGAGAGGTTTAATGTCGTATGACAACGGTAAATTCACGGGTCAGAATTATAGTGGTGTTGGAGTTGGTTCAAGTGTCAATAACTATGAATATTTGTCTTCAAGTATTGAAAAATTGTCTTCGGGACAAATTGATATTACCGATTACGGAGACTTAAAAACGTAAGTACAAATGAGTTATTTAAACACTTTAACTAACGAGCAAAAAAACAACATTGCTATCCTTGTGGACGAAGCAAAGAAAGCGGGTATAACAAACCCAAATTCTATTGCGGGAATGTTAGCGATAGTGAGTAAAGAGAGTAAATTTCGCCCAAAAAGCGAGAATTTTAATTACAAAGCAGACCGCTTAGTCGAAGTGTTTAAAATATCTCCAAGTCGTGCTCAACAACTTGCGGGAAACCCCGAAGCCACCGCAAATGCAATGTATGGTGGTAAAAATGGTAATGCCGCAAACGAGGGTTGGAAATACAGAGGTAGAGGTTTTAACCAATTAACTTTTAAGGGCAACTATAAAAAGTACGGAGATATTATCGGAGAAGATATTGTCTCAAACCCCGACAAAGTAAATGAAGTTCAAACGGCTGCAAAGGTTCTTATTGCTTACAATAAAGACCGAATGGCAGACCTTGCGAAAAGAGGGAAATTAAAAGAGTATAATGCAACAAACATTAACGATTTTAAAAACCCACAAGACGCAACTTTAGCATTTTACCACGTTACTTCGGGTAATGGTAATAGTGTTGCGAAAATTAAGAACCTTGTTCACAACGACCCTTTGGGCGGTATGACAAAGGCACTTAACAACGTAAACGACTTACTTGCTGCAACGGGGAAGTTTGTAAAAAAAAAGCCAATTTTGACGATAGCAATAACTGCACTTGTGGTTGTTGCAACTTGGACGTTAATAAAATATAGCGGAGTAGGGAAAAAGAATAAAGTAATACAAAAAATAACAAATTAGAAATTATGAATGACGTAATAAGATATAGGGCAACAATTGCTTCGGACAATGTTGAGGATATGTTTGACGCAGATAACTTCTACCCTTACGACGGTTTAGGAGAAGTTTACGATACAGATAACTATGGATATTTTTCGGGTCTTGACACAGACGGAGAGGGACTTGATATTGAATATTCAGAAGCGTTTGGCGACTTTGTAAAAAAAGTAGGCGGACTGTTTAAAAAAGGCGGAATGAAAGGCGCAATTTCAAACCGTCAATCGGGACAAGACCAACGACTTGAAGATAGAGAAAAAAAACTTAGCGCAAGGTCAAGCCGACGCACAAAAAGAAAAGAAGCAAGAGGACGACGTAAAAATTTACGTCAAATGCAAACTTGGAAAACATTACCCCGAACGACTCAACAACAAGCGGAAAATATTGTTGATAAGTCAGCAGCGAATGGCAATCCAAAACCTAAGATTGACCTTGACCAATTTATAGACGGAGAAGCAGACCCAAATACCGAACAACAAGCAATGGAAATTATACAAGCCGCTAATAATGACGTTGCTACGGGCAATGTTGGAATGGAGAGCGCAACTTTTATTGGAACGGACGGAAACTTAAAAGATACTTGGTGGAAAAAACAAGGTACGGCTGCAAAAGTTGCAATTATCGGTGGTGGTATTATTGCACTTGGACTTACAATTTGGGGAATAACTAAAGTTGCAAAAAAATGAAGAAATGATTAGTTCAATAAAGGGTAAAATAGTTGATGAAAATAACCAACCGATACCGTCGGCTACGGTTTATTTATCAGACGCAAAAGGTGCTTTAGTCAACTCTAAGGCAAGAGTAATAGCTGATTTAGACGGAAACTACACGTTGCCGTTTGCTATACCTATGCCTAACCTTGCAACGGGTGGCGTTATGAAATTACCTATTGCAAAATACATTACTGCAAAATACACGGGTTATCCCGATAAAACAGTAGCGTTACCCGAAAAATTCATTTCAGATACGGGAGTAGGTAGTCTCAATATACCCCTAACTCTTAAAAGTCAACAGATACAAGAAGTTGAGGTTCAAGCAAATAAAAATGCGGTAGAGTGTGCTCGTTTAGGCGGTTTTTACAATGCTGAAAAAAACACTTGTACATTGCCACCTAAACTAAACCAACCACAAAAAGAAATACCAATGAAACCACTACCGAAACCGAGTTGGTGGAAGAAAAATTGGTGGTGGGTTGTCGGTTTAGGCGTGGTAGCCATAGGGACGACGATATTTATTATATCAAAAAATAAAAAGAAAAAGATATGAGTTTTTTACAACAACAATTAGCAAATGTAGCTTGGGCGAAAGAACAATTGCTAAAAGAGGGTTATACGCCCGAAGTGCAAGAAGAAGCGTTCCAAGAGGACTTGTTTTTTCCAAAAAGCAAAGATGAACTTTCAGCAGCGTTAAGCGCAGTTGACCAACAATTTGAAAACAAGCAATTTGACGAAGCGAAAGCCGCTACGTTAAAGGCACTTTTGAAAAGGGCATATATATTATACACCAATGCCGCACAAGAGTTACGCAGAGACCGTGTTGCAAAACAAAAGGCAGACAAAGCGGCTGCTAAAGCACTTGCAAAACAAGCGCAAGGGGAAAAACCCGTTGTCGAAACTGAAAACGTAAAAGTTAAAAAGAAAGACGGTTGGTGGAATAAAAACAAGTGGTTCGTTATTGGTGGTTTAGCTTTAGTTGCAATCACAACTACCGTAATTGTTGTGGTTAAAAATAAAAACAAAGGCAAAGGGAAATAAATGGGAGTATATACTTCTGAATTAGGTGCTAAAATTACTGATTTAAAAGAGGGTGCTATCTTAAAATAAAAAAAAATGGGAGTTAATAGTTCAAAAATATTTACAAAAGTTCTTGGGGGGGAATCATTACTAATTACGAGTGATATGGGACTTCGTTCTGTTTCGGTTGTTTTAGTAAGTGGTGAGGGTACTGTTTTGGGAGACTTACGAGTTGACGGTTTAACAAATGACCCGATACGTTTAGTGGTAGGTCAGTCTGTAACGTTTGGCGTTGAGGGTAATCAAATTCTTGACGGTTTAACGGTTGACGCTACGGAAGGAGTAATTAACTTAATTGCAAAACACTAAATATGGGTTTAAAAGTAAATAATAGTTTTGGTTTTGGCGACGCTTTAAGCGGTGGCGGTGGCGGTGGCGGTTCAGTTGGTGCTAAACTTATCAAGACTAATCAAACTATTTCTTATGCGACAGGAGATGACGGAGATTCACAAGAGGGTAGAGATGTTGATTTTTTTACCTTAAACTACGCAAACCCATTTTCAAACACTTTAAGGTTTACGGATATTTTAGGCGGAACAACCTATGCAGATGGTATTCGTTTAGATTGGTCAACATTTGACGGATCAACAGTTTTAGGGTGGAGAATTACTGACAACGGAGTAAATATAAATTGGACTGATGCAAACACAAACGCCCAACTTTTAACCATTGGCACTTTTTCGAGTGGCTGGAGATTACCAAATAGATTTGAATTAGATAGTATCAGAAATTCAGGTTCAAATGTATATTTTAATTATCCTCCGTTAAATCAAGTAAATAATTTTAGGTGGTGGACTGGTACTTCATGGGATGGTGCAGCAATATACGCTATTTGCCTACCTAATAGACCAGTAGAAACAAGCGCAAATCTAAAAACTGCTAACGGGAATATGAGATACTATCCTTGTAGAACATTCACAGTAACAGGAACAACTTTAACATAAACAAAAATGGCAACATATAAATTCCCACAATTTCAAGTAGAAATAACCAATCCAGTAGTAACGGCTGACGTTAATACAATTGGAGTACAACCTGATGCAATGCAGATTTCTGTTAGCATACAGTTAGCAACTGCTAACGCTT
>ERZ887851.337-NODE-337-length-48062-cov-10.214781_pt1 | contig 48062 bp, 40 predicted proteins | sample MGYA00521100_ERZ887851 | MGnify/ENA primary metagenome ERZ887851 (study PRJEB32303, sample SAMEA104408602) | aquatic metagenome | biome: Brackish water; feature: Pelagic; material: water | place: Baltic Sea | collected 2014-06-06T16:11:00 | depth 11,444 m ... | reverse complement strand
TACCTTAATGTTAATAGTATAATTAATTAATAATAAGCTATTTAAAAACCCAATGTTAACTTAACGTTAACTTAACTTGTTTTTAATGTTAATAATGTTTAATTTTGGTTAAGTAATTATTAAACGTTGAGCTATGAAAATTAAAATCTTCCTAATAATGTTTCTTTTTATGTCTGGATTATTATTTGCTCAGGAAAAAGAAGATAAATATATAGAAAAAAACAACTTAATTGAAGCTACTTTATACAGTGATAATGGTCAAGTTTCTCAGAGAGGATTCTACAACAAACAAGGTAAATTACAAGGAGAGTGGATTAGTTATGACTCTAAAGGATTAAAAACTGCTGTGGCTTATTACAATAAAGGTGAAAAGGTAAATACTTGGTTATTTTATCAAAATAATATAATAAATGAAGTTACTTATTCTAATTCGAAAATTTCTAAAGTGAAAGTTTGGAAAGCAAACGAAGTTAGTATAGTTACAAATTGATTTAATTAACACAAAAATAGTATAGACAAAAAAACCAGTTAATCAACTGGTTTTTTTGTCTGTATATAAAATTATCCTAGAACTTCACATTGTAACTAATACTTATCTTCTGTCCAGGATTCCATTTTGAATATGTTTGATCCTCAGCTTTATAAGACTCATATACACTTTCAATATTACTATTTAAGAGATTTTCAAATTTTAATGAAATAGTAGCGTTTTTGTTTTTTCCAAAAGTTTTTGAAGCATTAAATAGTAAATTATTGAATGGTAAGGTATAAACATCAGGAATATCACCACTACCAACAATTTGTAATGTTTTTCCTTGTACATTATAAAATAAACCAGCATTCCATCCATTATCATTAGTATAATCTATTCCAAAGTTAACAAGATAAGGGGACTGACCCTGTAAAGGCCTTGTGTCGTCTAATACTTCGCCAGATCTAAGATTATCTTCTCTATTTGCTTTCTCATCATCGCTAAACTCTTGTTCAGAGTTTATAAGTGATAAATTTGTATTTATTCTAAATTTTTCCAAACCTGGAATAAACCCTAAATTTTTCCGTATTTCTATTTCAGTACCATATACGATAGCATCTCCTAAGTTTAAAGGGGTAAATTGACCAGTAGCACTTCTAATAAACGAAAGTTCTATAGGGTCTTTAAACGATTTGTAAAAACCACTAATAGCATAAAAGTCTCCATTTTCTCCATATTTTTCATACCGCAAATCAAAATTATTTATATAGGTTGGTTGAATATTAATATTTCCTATGAAAAAAGTATTATTAATTGGGTCAAATATTTCTGCTAAAGAAGCTTCCTTAAAAGAAGGTCTTGCTGTAGTTCTTGCATATGAAGTTCTAATTTTTTGTGAACCTTCTTCATTTAAGTCAAATATTAAATTTGTAGACGGGAAAAAATCAGATTTATCTAAAATGGCAGCCTTATTTAACTTTGTTCCATCTTGTCTTTCACCAGTATATACTAGTTGAAATTTTTCAAAACGCAATCCAACTAATGCTTGAAACCAGTCTGTTATTTTAAATTCTTCAGATGCATATACTGAAGCTATACTCATTTGTGAATCATAAGTATCTGAAATCCCAGAATCTCTTCTTACAAATACACCGCTATTTATTGATGCATCATATATGTTTTGATCCGCTAATATTTGATCTGGATCTCCATTTGCAAAATCACTGACAATATTTAATAATGGAAATGAAAACCTTTCAACTACAAATTTTCTAGTTTTATAAGCGTAACCAACTCCTAATTTAAGTTTAGCTTCTTTTCCAAGAAATGTATGTTTATTAATGATATCTATATTACTAACTATGTTCCCCTCATTTAAATCTCTATAAATTCTAGTTGGCAATCCTGATTCACTAGGTTCTATGGTATAGGTTTCTATCCCTGTCAATTCGTCTATAGAAACCTTAAAAGGAGTTACTCTAAAATCTTTATCATATACTAATGCTAAAGAAGGAGAGAGTTTCCAATCTAAAGTCCAATTAGATTCTTGATCTAACGAATGTTTTCCATTAAGTAATAAATTAGTGATGGAACGCTGTGTATAAATTAAGTTGTCTTTTTTAATTTGATTTGAATTCTGGATTCTATTTTGTTGATTAAAAATGGAAGCTTTAGATTCTCCGTTTTGAATATGAAGGATATTAAATTTATATTTAGACTTTTCAGTTTTAAACGATAATCCAGCAATACCGCTTATTAATATATTATTAGTACCTCCTTCGCCTTGTTGAGTTCTATCTGTATTTAGTTCATAAATTGTTGGGTTCACATTCTTTCTAAAAACTTGTCCGTCTATATATTGTGAAAAATATTGAGTTTCATTTCGATAAGATATAGCGGCTACATAGGCTAATTTGTTATTTCCAACATCAAATTGATTTCCAGCAGTAAAAGAAAAATTATAATCCATAAAACTAGTTTCTCTTCGAGCAGCTAGATTTTTTGTAAATCTTTTAGTTAATATTTCTACAACTTCTCCATTTTCTTGAGGCAAAGGGATGTATTGCTGGCTAGGGATTGGATTATCTCGCAATCCATTATCAAAGCCTAAAAAATCTGTTTTACTTCCTTTATAAGTTAAATAGTTTTTATTGAAATGAAAATCTGAGTTATAACCGAGACCTAAAGATGCACTATACCCTTCTTTATTAGGTATATCTTTAGTAACTATATTAATAGCTCCTCCAGTAAAATCTGCTCCTTGATCGGCAGTGGAAGATTTGCTCACAATCACATTTTCTAAAATTGAAGATGGAAACAAATCCAATTGCAAAGTATTTCTATCAGGATCTAAACCTGGTACATCTACTCCGTTTAACGAGGTCTTTGTGTATCGATCTCCTAAGCCTCTAACATATACATATTTACCCCTTTGAACAGAAACCCCAGGAATATTTTTAACAGCAGAAGCAATATCACTAGCACCTGAGTTTTTTATGCTTTCTAGCGATAACCCATCCATTAGTTTAACAGAGTTTCGCTGTAAATGTAAAATAGAAGCTTCGGTATTTCTTTTTAAGGATGTTGTAATTATTACTTCATCTAATTTAGCAGTTGATGCTTTTAAGGTGACATCGACAATTATAGTTTCACCATTTTTTACAATTACCTCATTTATTTCTAGCGTTTGATATCCTACAAATGAAAATTGTACAGTATATATTCCGGGCTTTAATTCTAAAGAGTATTTGCCTTCAAAATCACTTAGTGCTCCACGTTGTGAATCCTTTATAATAACATTTGCAAATGGTAATATGTCATTGTATTCACCATCGTTAACAGTTCCTGTTATTATTCCAGATTGCGCAAAGGTTATAAAGGATAATAATCCTACTATTATTGTAAGTGTAATTGATTTTTTCATAGTTGTTTTATAATAAAAATAACTCGTCCCAAAACTTGGGGACGAGTTTGTAATAACTTATTTTTTGGTTAATTAAAATAAACTATAAAGCTCCTTTAGCATTTGTGTAAGTCCACTCAAAATCTGAAAGGTTTGCACCTACCGTTCCCCCCCCAGAAACTGCTTGTGCATCACCTCCAAATCCTGAAACTATTACATTTTCAGCTTTATTTACAAATATATCTTGAACATTTGTAACCCCTGCAGGTAGTACAATTTGCCAAATTCCAAATTGTAATTTTCCATTGTTATAATTTGTAGCAACACCATCGTTATCTAATTCAACATCTGAAGAATCCTTAAACCCAATTGCATATACATTGTTAGAAATACCCATTGCATTACTTCTATAGTCAGCATATTCGCCATTTTCAGTATTTTGATTGCCAATTAAAGTTATGCCATTTAAATTAAAACTACCTTCTAATGCACCTTCTGGGCCATCAATTTCCATGGCATGATCAGAGATATCTCCTAAAATCACAACAGAGTTACTGATTGTGCCAGAATAAGCTTGGTCAATATCTAAACCGTCATCTCCTTGTGCCCATACTAAAGCATTAGATATATTTACAGATCCTCCAAAAAATTCAATTCCGTCATCTACATTTGCAACTACCTCAACATTAGAGATAGTTGTACCTGAACCAACAGCACCTAGGGTAAGTCCGTTAATTTCATTTCCTTCTCCAATTTCAGCTCCTCCATGACGAATAGATATAAAATTAATTTCACCAGAATTATCAGAATTATTGTTTCCTCCATATAATCCATTGGTGTCACTAGCAGGAATTCCTTCTATTTGAGTTTCTGTAGCATTTCCTTCAACGGATATATTAGCATTCCCTAATACTATAAGACCACCCCATAATCCTCTATCATTTTCTGTTAAATTTCCACCTACAGTTTGACCTAATTGTATATTGTCTGCAGTTGAAGTAAAAATAATTGGATTATTAGACGTACCATTTGCCATTATCTTAGCATTTCTTGCTATAATTAAAGCAGAAGCATTAGCACCACTTCCTGCATAAGCTTTTATAATAGTCCCTGCTTCGATGGTTAATGTTGCTCCTGCAGCTACAGTTACCCTTCCTTCAATTTCCCAAACCAAATCATTCGTTAATGTTTTATCTGAAGTGATTTGACCTTGTAATATTGTATCTGTTTCTACTGAAATCGGATCTACGGGTATGAGAACTCCGTCATCATCGCTGTTGCAACTAGAAAACAGTCCTATGATTATTATTGTAAAAATTGATAGTAATACTTTTTTCATTTTTTTCATTTTTGTTAGTTTTTAATTTTTTATTAATTTTATTACTGCAAATAAACATTCACTTTGTAAAGTTTGTGTTATCTAAAAATTAACAATAGGTGATCTTATGGTTACATTAACGTTACTTATAAAACTTATTGAAAAAGAACTTATATATAGTATATTGCATAATAAAAAATTGGTATGATGAATTGGGAACAGCTATTATCACTTAAAAGGCAAGGCGACACTTCGATAAGATTACGAATAGAGCAAGATGATACTCGATTAGGATTTGATGTAGATTATGATCGCATCGTTTTTTCATCGGCATTTAGAAGTTTACAAGATAAAACACAAGTAATTCCCTTATCAAAAACATCTTTTGTTCATACTCGCCTTACTCATAGTTTAGAAGTTTCTGTGGTGGGTCGTTCTTTAGGTAGAACTATTGGAAAAGCAGTTTTAAAAAAACATCCACAATTACATAAAATTCATGGATATCAAAGCAACGATTTTGGTGCAATTGTAGCAGCAGCTTCCTTAGCTCACGATATAGGGAATCCTCCTTTTGGACATAGTGGTGAAAAAGCTATCGGAAATTTTTTTTTAAACGGAAAAGGAAAACGATTTAAATCTCAATTAACTAAAAAGGAGTATCAAGATTTAATTGATTTTGAAGGGAACGCCAATGGATTTAAAATTCTTTCTGAGACAAAAAATGGAGTAGAAGGGGCTTTGCGTTTATCTTTTGCAACCTTAGGTGCATTTATGAAATACCCTAAAGAATCTTTGCCAAAAAAGCCAACAAGCCATATTGCCGATAAAAAATATGGGGTTTTTCAATCTGAAAAATATTTTTTGGTTGAAGTAGCTCACGAATTAGGATTGCAGCAAAGAGGAGAACAAGGAGATCTAAGTTATCATCGTCATCCTTTAGCTTTTTTAGTGGAAGCAGCAGATGATATTTGCTATACAATTATCGATTTTGAAGATGGTATCAATTTAGGGCTAATTGAAGAAGAATTTGCATTGGAATATCTTATCAACTTAGTAAAAGAGAATATAAATACAAAAAAGTATACTAGTTTAATAAAATCTACAGATAGAATAGCATATTTACGTTCCTTAGCGATCAACACTTTGGTTGCTGAAGCTGCTTCCGTTTTTATAGAAAACGAAGAGAATATATTAAATGGGGAGTTCACAACGTCGTTATTAGATAAAAGTAAGTTTAAAGCTCAAGTTGCTGATATTATAAAAATAAGTGTTCAAAAAATATATAAAAGTACCGAAGTAATCGATAAAGAAATTGCAGGATATAAGATACTTAATACTTTATTAGATGTTTATACAACTTCAGTTGAAAACTTATTTAATAACTCTTTAACTCCCTTTGATTCATTAATATTAAACGATTTATCATTTAACACAGAAAACAAACATACCACTTATCAATACCTAATTGAAAGCTGTAATTACATATCCAGACTTACAGATGGTAATGCCATGTTAATATTCCAAAAAATTAATGGAAATCTTTAATTTTTTTTTTAATAGAAAAATTCCTCATGAGATGAAAGTAATTATCGACAACAAATAAGTTTTTTTTCGCAACTAATAGACGTATAAACATTTTCTATAAAAAAGTAGGGTATTGTTAATTTTAAGTGTTTTATATTTAGAAATATAATTAATAAAGAAAATCCTTATGAAAAAATTACTTTACATGTTTGTGTTTTTGTTCGTGGGCTCTGTTTTTGGACAGGACTTTAGTAGCTCTATAAACACATATTTAAATTCAAACCAATCAGAATTAAGTTTACAATCTCAAGATATTGAGGATGTAGTTATAGACAGGCATAGTTATTCTGAAAGCATGGATGTTGAAAACGTTTATGCTATTCAAAAATACCAAGGAATTGAAATATTTAATTCAGTTTCGTCTTTTGCAATAAAAAACGGACAAGTACAAAATGCAAGTTTATCTTTTTCTAAAGATGTGTCACAAAAAGTTAACACGACAACACCTGCTATTTCTGCTACCACAGCAATTGGGAATGCAGCTTTAGAATTAGGTATCAAGAGCCCTACAAATCTTGAATTATTAGAAACAGTTTCTGTAAATTCTTTTGTGTATTCTAATGGGAGTATCTCTTTAGAAAATATTCCAGTAAAATTAGTTTTCCAAAAAATGGAAGACAGTTCATTGCGATTAGCATGGGACCTTAGTATTTATGTATTAGACGCAAGTCATTATTATAGTGTTCGTATAGATGCTATAACTGGAACTATATTAAATGTAGGAGACTGGGTTGTTAGCTGTAGTTTTGGAGAACATAAAGATCATTCTGATTTAACACATACAGAAAAAAGTGTATTATTTCCTAAGGAAGAAACGGCGATGATTACTTCAGGAGGAGCACAATACAGAGTATGGCCTTTCCCTTTCGAAAGCCCAAATAATGGTTCGTCTGCATTAGTAGCTGATCCATCACAAGATGGAGCTGGATCTCCTTATGGATGGCATGATACCAATGGTAGTCCAGGTGCAGAATATGAAATTACCAGAGGAAACAATGTTTGGGCAAAAGAGGATATTAGTGGAACTAATACTGGTGGAGCTTCTGCAGATGGAGGACCTGATTTAAATTTTGATTTTGCCTTTGACTTTAATGAAAACCCAAATCTTTCTGTTGATGCTTCTATCGTTAATTTATTTTACGGGAGTAACATGATGCATGATATATATTATCAATATGGCTTTAATGAGGCTAGTGGAAATTTTCAACAAAATAACTATGGTCTTGGTGGAATAGGTAATGATTATGTAAATGCAGATGCACAAGACGGAGCTGGAACGAACAATGCAACAATGTCAACTCCGCCAGACGGAAGTAAACCAAGAATTACTATGTATTTATGGGATGGAACAGTAATTTCTGGACCTCTATTAACCATAAATGATGGTCCTTTAGCTGGAGATTACGATGGGGTGCCAGCAGCTTTTGGTGGAGATATTGTTGATTTAACAGAAGATTTAGTGGTAGTGGAAGATGATGAAAGTACAGGAGATATTAATGACGCTTGTGACCCTATTATTAATGGAGCAGCCTTAGATGGAAAAATAGCAGTAATTAGAAGAGGAGAGTGTGAATTTGGTTTTAAAGCATTAGCAGCTGAAAATGAAGGAGCTGTTGCAGTAATTATGGTAAATAATGTAGAGGGTGAAGCCATTACAATGGCACCTGGAGCTGTAGGAGATCAAGTTACTATTCCATTATTTATGGTAACTGATGTTGATGGTGAGGCCATCATAGCAGAATTATTAACCGGAGGAACGGTCAACGCCACTATCAATGGTGTAACGACAGGTCCAATGATTGACGGAGATCTTGACAATGGTATTGTTGCTCATGAATATGGACATGGAATTTCAAACCGTTTAACAGGAGGTGCAAATAACACAGGTTGTTTAAACAATGCTCAACAAATGGGAGAAGGCTGGAGTGACTGGGTAGGTTTAATGATAACTATGCAGGCTGGTGATCAAGCAGATGATGCAAGAGGTATAGGTACTTATGCAATTGGAGAACCTGCTGATGGCGTTGGAATTCGTCAATATCCATATAGTTATAACATGAGTATTAATCCACTTACGTATGGAAATTTAGCAGCCACTGGAGGGCAAGTTCATGCAGTTGGAACAATATGGGCAACAATGATATGGGATTTAAATTGGGATTTAATTGCTGAATATGGATATGATGCAGACATGTATAATGGCAATGGTGGAAACAATATTGCGATGCAATTAATCCTCGATGGTATGAAATTACAACCTTGTTCACCTGGATTCGTTGATGGAAGAGATGCTATTTTAGAAGCTGACGAACTTGCAAATGGTGGAGCAAATAGATGTATTATATGGAATGCTTTTGCAAGAAGAGGACTTGGGTTCAGTGCTATTCAAGGTTCTTCAAATAGTGTTACCGGTAGTACGGCAGCTATCGATATTCCTGCAGATTGCGAAAATTTAGGTATTAATGATACTAATTTAGATGATAAGTTTATTATTTATCCTAATCCATCAAATGGAAATATCAATATCAAACCACTAATAGATTTTGGAGACGCTAACGTATCCATTTATGATATCAACGGTAGAAAAGTATATAAGACAGCTGTTAACTTACAAAACACTGTTTCTATAAATACTCAAAACTTAAGTGCAGGAATGTATATCATGCAAATCGAAGGTGCTGATTATAGTCATACAGCAAAACTTATTATCAACTAAATATTAAGAGCAATTATTACCTATAAAAAAAGCTGTCTTTTTTAAAAGACAGCTTTTTTTATAGGTAATAATTTAAAGTTTGGGTTATTTTATCGGAGGAAATTCCAGCGATTTCTTTTAATTCATCAATGGTTCCTTGACATGGAAATTCATCAGAAATACCAAGGTTTTTGATAGGAATACTATAATTGTTTTTGGCTGCAAATTCTAAAATAGCACTACCAAAACCCCCTAAAAGGATTCCATCTTCAACAGTAATAATAGTATTGTATTTTTTAAATATAATATGCAAAAGGGTTTCGTCTAAGGGTTTTATAAAACGCATGTCATAGCATGAAACTTCACAAGGGATTAAGCAATTTTCAATTGCTTTAATGACATTATTTACTATCGTACCAATCGTTAAAACTGCTATATTTACACCTTCTTTAATAGAAACAGCTTTTCCTATTTCAATTATTGAAAAAGGTTTTTCCCAATCTAATAACATTCCTCTTCCTCGTGGATATCTAATTGCAATAGGATTTTTTAAACCTAATTGAGCTGTATACATCATATTTCGAAGTTCTACTTCATTTCTAGGAGCAAAAACGATGAGGTTTGGAATACATCGTAAATAATTGATGTCAAATATTCCGTGATGTGTTGCTCCGTCTTCTCCAACTATACCCGCTCGATCTAAACAAAAAATAACAGGTAAGTTTTGTAAACATACATCATGGATTACTTGGTCATAGGCTCTTTGCAAAAAAGTAGAATAGATATTGCAAAACACGATAAATCCTTGTGTAGTCATTCCTGCAGAGAAGGTAACTGCATGTTGTTCGGCAATACCAACATCAAAAGCTCGTTCTGGAAATTCTTCCATCATATATTTAAGAGAGCTTCCAGTTGGCATCGCAGGAGTAATGCCTATTATTTTTTTATTTAATGCGGCAAGTTCGACTAATGTTTTTCCAAAAACATCTTGATATTTTGGTGCTTGTTTAATTTCCTTTTTTGGATGTAAATTTCCGGTTATAGCATTAAATTTACCAGGAGCATGATAAAGTACTTGGTTTTCTTCTGCTTGTTTTAATCCTTTTCCTTTTTTTGTGATAATGTGTAATAATTTGGGGCCTTCACTATTTTTTAAACGCTTTAATTCGGAAATTAAAACACTTAAATTATGGCCATCTATTGGACCAGAATAATTAAAGTTTAATGCCTCAAATATATTATCAGTATTAGGAGTTTTATCTAAAGTTACTTTCAATAAGTATTGTTTTAAAGCACCGACACTTGGATCAATACCAATAGCATTGTCATTTAAAATAACCAATAAATTGGTGTTAGTAACCCCTGCATGATTTAAAGCTTCAAATGCCATTCCACTTGCAATAGAGGCATCACCTATAACGGCAATATGTTGTTTTTGAAAGTCTTTTTTTAATCGAGAGGCTATTGCCATCCCTAAAACTGCAGAAATAGAAGTACTACTATGACCGGTACCAAAAGCATCAAATTCACTTTCACCAATTTTTGGAAAACCACTAATTCCGTTTAATTGACGATTGGTATTAAAATTAGATTTTCTGCCAGTTAACATTTTATGCCCATAAGCTTGATGCCCTACATCCCAAACGATAATGTCGTCTGGAGTATTAAAAACATAATGAAGTGCTATGGTTAATTCAACAACCCCAAGGCTAGCACCTAAATGGCCTTCTTTAGTTGCTACCATAGTAATAATCATTTCTCTAATTTCTTTAGCAAGTTTTGGTAAATCTTGCTGCAAAACTCTTCGAAGATCTTTAGGGAATTGGATGGTATCTAAAATTGAATTTGGCACTTTGCAAAGATACATTTATTATAGATTTGTTATTTGGTTAATTTGTATTTTCGTTGCGAACAAATGTTGTTCATATGGAGTTTATCTATTAACTATTTTTATTTTGTATCACTTCATGTCCGACAATAAATAACAAGAAAATTGATATCACCTTACGACGACACCTATTTCATGAAACAAGCTTTAATTGAAGCTAAAGAAGCCTATAAAAAAGGGGAAGTTCCGATTGGAGCAGTTATAGTTTGTGAAAATCAAATAATTGCTCGGGGACATAATTTAACAGAAACCTTAAATGACGTAACCGCACATGCCGAAATGCAAGCAATCACATCTGCTGCAAATTTTTTAGGAGGCAAGTATTTGTTGGATTGTACTTTATATGTGACCATAGAGCCTTGCCAAATGTGTGCAGGTGCATTATTTTGGAGCCAAATATCAACTATTGTTTATGGAGCAAGAGATCAGCAACGAGGTTGCATAAATCTAAAGACAAAGTTGCATCCAAAAACAACGATAAGCGGAGGTGTTTTAGAAGAGGAGTCTTCTCAAATTATTAAAAATTTTTTTATTAAAAAAAGAAATTTAAATTAAAAAAAAGACTCATTTCCTGTATCGTCATTTTATACAAAAATAATCACTTAGAATCATTATAATCACGCATCTTCTCTATGTTTTCTTTGGTTAACATATAATCCTTAACATCTTTATTTTTCCATCTTCTATAAATAAAAATAGGCATAGTGATAAAGATTAATAAAACCAATGATAATCCAACTAACAGATCTCCATTTTGTGGATTTACTGGTTTTAAATACAATCCATAGCAGATTCCTATTATAGATGATAATACAAGAAATTGTAAAAAATATTTCATAATTTCATTATTTGAGAAATAATTAACCTCAATTTTAAACATAATATACCGAAAATAGTATACCATCTTGATCAGATTTACTCCAATAATGAATTGTTTTATGGTTATTACTCAATAAATAAAGACAAGATCTTAATTTGGATTATCCTGAGGCTTATTTTTGTATGTCTAATTTAATACTCAACTCTTTTAGTTGCTCATTGTCTATAAATGCAGGCGCATCTATCATTACATCACGCCCTGAATTATTTTTTGGAAATGCAATGAAGTCTCTAATAGTCTCTTGACCACCCAGAATTGCGACCAATCTATCTAGCCCAAATGCCAAACCTCCATGTGGTGGTGCACCGTATTCAAACGCATCCATTAAAAACCCAAATTGTGCTTTGGCATCTTCTTCTGAAAATCCTAAATGACGCAACATTGTTGCTTGCATTTGCTTGTCATGAATTCGAATAGAACCTCCACCAATTTCATTTCCGTTTAAAACCAAATCATATGCATTTGCTTTTACAGCTCCAGGATCTGTATCTAATAATTCTATTTGTCCTGGTTTTGGAGCTGTAAATGGGTGATGCATTGCATGATAATGACCAGTTTCTTCATCTAATTCTAATAGAGGAAAATCAAGCACCCACAGTGGTGCAAATTCATTCGTTTTCCTAAGACCTAATTGATCTGCAAGTTCCATACGCAGTGCACTCAATTGTGCTCTAACTTTATTGGTTTCACCACAAAGCACACAAATTAAGTCACCCGTTTTAGCTCCTGTAACTTCTGCCCAATTTGCTAAATCTTTTTGATCGTAAAATTTATCTACAGAAGATTTAAAAGTACCGTCATCGTTACAACGAGCATACACCATTCCTAAAGCACCAACTTGAGGCCTTCTCACCCAGTCTATAAGTTTGTCAATTTCTTTTCGGGAATAACTATTCCCATCTGGAATTGCGATACCAACTACTAATTCTGCAGTATTAAAAACTGTAAAATCTTTATGTTTTGCAACTTCGTTTAATTCCCCAAATTCCATTCCAAAGCGAATGTCTGGTTTGTCATTCCCATACCGTTGCATTGCATCGTCATAGGTTATTCTTGGGAATTCATCAATTTCAATTCCTTTAATTTCTTTTAATAAATAACGTGTTAATCCTTCAAAAGTATTTAAAATATCTTCTTGTTCTACAAAAGCCATTTCACAATCAATTTGTGTAAACTCTGGTTGTCTATCTGCTCTTAAATCTTCGTCTCTAAAACATTTTACAATTTGAAAGTACTTGTCCATTCCACCAACCATCAACAATTGTTTAAAGGTTTGAGGGGATTGGGGTAAAGCGTAAAATTGGCCTTCATTCATTCGTGAAGGAACTACAAAATCTCGAGCTCCTTCAGGAGTTGATTTTATAAGGTATGGAGTTTCTACTTCAATAAATTCCTTTCCAGAAAGATAGTTTCGAACCGCCATAGTTACTTGATGGCGAAAAATAAGATTTTCTCTTACAGGTTTTCTTCTTATATCTAAATAGCGATATTTCATTCTAATATCATCACCACCATCTGTTTCATCTTCAATGGTAAAAGGTGGCGTAAGAGAATTGTTTAAAATTTTAAAATCAGAAACTAAAATTTCAATATTACCTGTTGGAATTTTAGGGTTTTTAGAGGCTCTTTCAATTACAGTTCCTTGAACTTGAATTACAAATTCTCTACCCAATAATCTAGTTTTTTCAATCAGGTCTTTAGAAGTGCGTTCTTCATCAAAAATTAGCTGTGTAATTCCATAACGATCTCGCAGATCTACCCAAATCATAAATCCTTTATCTCTTGATTTTTGTACCCATCCTGCTAAAGTTACCGAACTATTAATATGACTTTCCCTTAATTCACCACAAGTATGACTTCTATACATTCTAAAATATTTATTTAGTATTAGTTTCCTTAGCACTTTTAAGGACTACAAATTTAATAAGATAAAAGAGCATTTTACCTTCTTTTTAAAAAAAGATTAAAATGGGGATTAAAAAGTAATTATATTTAATAACTTGTTAAATATTTATCCAGACACAATGAGATTTTGTTACCGATCTAGGAGGATGTTTTAAATATCCTTGGGAAGTAAATCAATTGGTTTTAATGGTACCATAATTAACGCAGGAGTATCGTTTAGTTTCTAAATAACAACTAATTCCATTAATTTTTAAAACCCCCTTTTCATTTGAAAGGGGGTTTGTTTTTATCCATTAACTGTATTGGTTAATCCTCTCCAGGATTGAGCTTTTAATTTAATTTTATGGGTAATAAAAAACAATACTGGAACAATAATTAGTGTTAAAAATGTTGCAACTATTAAACCATAAATTACAGTCCAAGCCAAAGGTCCCCAAAAAATAACATTATCTCCTCCAAAATATATATTTGGATTAAATTCACTAAATAAAGTAAAGAAATTTATGTTAAAACCGATTGCCAATGGTATTAAACCTAATATGGTCGTTATTGCGGTTAATAATACTGGACGTAATCTTGCTCTACCTCCTTCAATGATAGATTCTTTTATATTATCAGCAGTTAATAAATCAGTATCATCCATTCCTTTCGCAATCATTTTTCTGTCAATTAATAACTGAGTATAATCAAGTAATACTACACCATTATTTACTACGATTCCCGCTAATGAAATGATACCCATCGTGGTCATCATAATAACAAATGCACTACCGGTAATTACAATTCCACCAAACACTCCAATTAAACTTAAAAAAATTGCGAGCATAATAATAGCTGGTTTTGAAACAGAGTTAAATTGGAAAATTAAGATTAAAAAGATGAGCCCCAATCCAGTAAAAAAAGCTCCCAATAAAAATGACATCTGTTTTTCTTGCTCCTCTATCTGACCCGTATAATCAATTTTAATATCACTTGGCAATTCTGCAAAGTTTTTCATTTCATCTCTAATGTTTGAGACTATTGCTCCTGCATCTGTATAACCTGGAGCTAGAGCAGAATAAACTGTTACTAAGCGTTTTGAATCTTTATGTTTTATTGCACTAAACCCAGAACTATTTTTTTGTTTAGCAATAACAGAAATAGGAATTTCTTTAATTTTTCCTGAAGCAGCATCTCTAAAAATTATATTTTGATCGAATAAAGCACTGGTACTAAACCTGTCTTCTTTATTAAATCGAACATAAATATCATAATCCTCTCCATTTTCTTTATAAATTCCTGCTTTAGATCCAAAAATTGAATTTCGTAAAATTTGACCCACCTGTCCAGCACTCACGCCTAATTCTCCTGCTTTTTGACGGTCAATTTCAACTTGCACAGAGGGTTTAGATTTATTTACATCAATTTTCAGTTCATCAATTCCTGCAATGTTTTTTGTATTGATAAATTCTCTCATCTTTTCTGCTACCAATATTAACTCTGCATAATCTGGGCCTTCAATTTCAATGTTAATTGGTGCTCCAGTTGGAGGTCCATTTACATCTTTTTCTACAGAAATTAATACTCCAGGAAAGATACCTACCAGGGCTTCTTGTACCTTTTGCCGGAGTAACTCACTATCAGCTGCTCTTCTATATTTATATTCTCGCATAGAAGCAGTAATTTTACCACGATTTGGCATTTCTGCAGTAGAACCTCCATCGGTTTGAGGGTTGCCAGCTCCTTCTCCAACCTGAGAAACTACACTTTCAATTAAAAAATTATAGACACCGTCAGTATACTCAGCGTCATCTAAAATTCCATAAACACGATCTTCAATTTCTTTGGTAATAATATTTGTTTTTTCAATATCGGTACCTTGAGGATACTCTATATACACTATTATTTGATTGGGAGTATTGTCTGGAAAAAACTCTATTTTGGTCCTTTGGGTTCCGATAGAGTAACCAAAACCAGCAAAGGAAATTATCAGTAAAATTACAGTACCAGTGGTCAACACATAAGGCAAATAACCTTTTAAGGCTCCTCGTAATATCTTTTCATATATTCTTTCCCATTTAGGGATGGTTCTTGTTTGAAAACGATTGGCGATTTTACGCAATCCAAAGCGGTAAACCCAAAGCATAATAGCAGTGAAAATCATGACACTTCCTAATGCTTTATATACTCCGCCAAATACTAAAATTAGTAATCCAATACCAGTAATAAAAATAGATAAAGTAATAATCTTTTTAAGGGGCATATCATTATCCTCTATGGTCATAAACTGAGAAACCATTACTGAATTAAAAAAGATGGCGACAAATAAGGAGGACCCTAATACTACAGAAAGTGTTATTGGAAGGTATATCATAAATTCACCCATAACACCCGGCCAAAGTCCTAAAGGTATAAAAGCTGCAATTGTTGTTGCTGTAGAGATTATAATAGGAATAGCAATTTCACTAATTCCTTGTTTTGCGGCTTCAATTCTAGGGATTTCTTCTTCATCCATCAAACGGTATACGTTTTCTACTACTACAATACCGTTATCGACCAACATACCAAGCCCCATAATTAATCCAAAAAGAATCATAGTGTTCATGGTATAACCTAGATAGTTTAATATCATTAAAGACATAAACATGGACATAGGAATCGCAAAACCTACAAATAATGCATTTTTAAATCCTAAAAAGAACATTAAAACCGTTACTACTAAAATAATACCAAATAAAATATTATTTACCAAATCATCTACCTGCCCAATAGTTTTTGAAGACTGATCGTTAGCAATAGTTACTTTTAAATTACTAGGAAAAATATCTTCTTTAGCTTTTTCAACAATAACTTTTATTTTTTCAGCAGCTGCAACCATGTTTTTTCCTACTCTCTTTTTAACATCAAGCATTACCACAGGATTACCAAATTCTCTTGCATATGTGGTTCTTTCTTTTTCTTTAAAATAAACAGCTGCAATGTTTTTTAAATAAATTGGACTGCCATTATCAGATTTCACAACAAAATTCTCTAAATCTGAAGGATTTGTAATTTCTCCAATTAAGCGAATAGTTCTTCTTTGACCACTAGCTATAAGATTCCCAGCAGACATAGTTACATTGCCATTGTTAATGGCTCCAATAACATCGTTAAAACTTACTTTGGCAGCCATCATTTTGTAAATATCTACTGCAACTTCTACTTCTCTTATTTGAGCTCCTCGGATATCAACTTTTTTTATTTCAGGTAAGTTTTCTATTTCATCTTCTAAATATTCGCCATATTCTTTTAATTTTCCTACGGGATAATCTCCAGAAATATTAATATTTAATATAGGCATTTCTTCAGACATACTTAGGGCGAATACGTTGGGTTCAACCTTAGCACCATTAAATATTGGCCAATCCTCTCCAGATATCTCAGTTTCTATTTCGTCTTTTACTTTTTGTTTGGCGAATTCAACATCTATATTTTCATCAAATTCTATTACAATTGAAGATACATCTTCTTGTGATGTAGAGTTAATTTTAACAACATTACTCAATGTTTTTAATTTGTCTTCTAAGGGTGTTGTTATTAATTTTTCAATATCTTCAGCTGTATTGCCTGGAAAAACAGAACTGACATAAATTTTAGTTTCTTTAATTTCTGGAAAACTTTCTCGTGGCATACTAAAATAAGCGGATATTCCTAAAAACAATATAATTACCATCATCACATAGATGGTGGTTTTGTTATTAATTGCCCAAGAAGATAAACCAAATTCTTTGTTGATATTTTTTTTCTTTTTACTCATTACGTTCCACGTTTAAAATTCTCACCCTTTGACCGTCTTTCACATTTCTAGCACCTTCATTAATAATAATTTCATTACTCGCTACACCTTCTAAAACCTCTACAAAATCTCCCTGAGTTTTTCCAGTTTTCACGATCATTTTTTTAGCAGTAGCTTTATCGTTTTTATCAATTTTTTGTGCAATAAAAATATATTGCTCTTCTAATGAATTTTCTGAAATAATACTTTGAGGTATTAAAATAGCTTGCTCATTTGTGTAATCATTTATCTTAATTTTAGCAGTAAGATTAGGTTTAATAAGTTTTTCATTGTTTTTAATTAGAACCGTAATTTTAAAAGTTCGATTGTTTGGGTTTATAAAATTGCTTACTTGATCAACTTTTGTATTTAGGGTTTCTCCTAAAATTGGAAAATAAACTTCAACGGTTTTTCCAGGAACGATTCTGCTTAAATAAACTTCTGGAACTTCAGCTTCAATATACATATTGTCCAAGTTTACAATTCTTAATAATTGCGAAGCACCTGCTCCAACAACAGTTCCTGGTTCTGAAATAATATCATCTATAATGCCCGAGAATGGAGCGCGAACCGAAGTTTTTGCTAATTGAGATTTCAGTTGATTTACAGCATTTTCTTGACCTTCATAAGTTGCTTTAGCTTGTAAAAATTCGATCTCACTACCTATTTTTTGTTCCCAAAGGCGTTTTTGCCTTTCAAATGTGGTTTTTGCTAAACTTAATTGCACTTCCATTTGTGCTACTTGTTCCGATAAACCAGCGTCATCGATAGTTGCTAATAACTGACCTTTTGATACTTTTTGCCCTTCTTTCACATATATCTTTGTAAGCAATCCTGAAAATTCTGGGTATAAAATTAAATTTTGTTTCGTAGCAACACTGCCTTGTAATTCTAAAAAGTGATTAAAATTAATTGTGTTAACCTGAAATGCAGTTACGAGAGGATATTTTTTAATCGTATCTAAATTAGAGATTGCAGCATCAATAATTTTTAATTTTCCTGCAATTGTAGTTTGTTCGGTAATTAATTCATTGCGCTTTTCTCTTATTTTTTTGAGGTCTTTACCTTCTATAGTAGCTGTTATAGATTTTGAATCACCACCACAAGAAATGGTTAGTATTGCTAAGGTTATTAGTAGAAGTATATTTTTCATTTTAATTAAATTATAGTGGTGATTAATTCGTTTCTTTTAATTGCGGTGTGTTTAATAAAGTTTCAAGGTCTGCTTTTGTTGTAATAACTCTAAGCATTGCTTCGAAATAATTTTGTTGAGCAGTATATAATTGTATTTGTGCTGTTCGCAAGTCAAAACTTGTAGAAAGACCTTCTGAAAATTTTATTTCATTTTTTTTCTCAACACGTTCCGATAAATCCAAATTCTTTTTGTTGTTATTATATATTTCAATTGCAAATCGATAGTTGTTTTTTGCAGTATTTATTTCTAACAAAATTCGTTGATAGGCCTCCGTTAAATTAGTTTCTGCTTTTTCTAAAGCTATTCTTGCTTGTTGTGTTCTTGCACTCCTCAATCCACTACTTAAGATTGGAATGTTTAAGCTAACACCTAATAATGATGATTGATACCATTTTTGATCATTGCTAAAAAAATTAAATGCATCATTATTAGCTTGTGTACCATAATTTACGAAGGCTGCAATATTTGGAATTGAATAAGACTTTTCTAATTTCAATTCTAAAATTCGCTGTTTTGTAAAATTACTTGCTATTTTATAATCGATGTTATCTTTAATGTTTATATTTTCTTTTAAAAATTCAAGGCTAATATTTTCTTGTGTTAAAGAGTCTAAGTTGTCAAGCATATCGACTTTACTCTCCACATCTATCCCTAAAGCTAGGTTAAACATTTGTTGGGCAATGATTAATGTCCTTTTTGAATTTTTTAATTGAGTTTCTAAATTAATCAGTGTAATTTCTAGTTGCTCTACACTTTCTTCTTCTGTAAATCCATTTTCATAAAATGCCTTAGTCTCTAAAAGATTTTTTTCAAGATTAATTTTGTTAAGTTCAAAAATTTTAATTAATTCCTTTGAGAGCAATACACTACCGTAAGCGTTTATAACCCCTTTTCTAACTTCAAGTTGCGTTTTTTCTTCTGCGTTTTCTGAATAATCTAAAAATGTTTTTGCAGCTTGTAAACCTACTAAGTAGCTTCCATCAAAGATTAATTGTGTTAAAGTTGCACCAATAGTTGCATTTTGTTTAGTTCCAAAAATTACTGGGACAAAAGATCCGGGATCTCCCCCAGCAATTTCACCTGGTAAAAGTGTTGTTGGTTGTTTTAAATTGTTTTGATAAGAAATATTTGCATCTAATTGAGGTAAACCACCAGCTGTAGTTTCCCATTTTTTCTTAATTGCGATAGCTATATCTCTTCGAGCATTAATGGCAGTATAGTTACTATCTAGCGCAAAATCAATCGCTTGTTCTAATGTGAATTTATATTTTGGGTTTTGTTGGGCAATACCAAAAGTGGATAGCAATACAAAACTAAATAAGATGAATGCTTTATTCATTATTGTTTTTTTTTATAATTTGATTGAGGGTGTTTAATCCTTCACTTGTAATTATTCCTCTTAAGTGATATTCTAAAAAACGATCCATTAATTCTTTTTTGGGAAACGATTTGGTTGGGAAAAGATTTTCGTCTTTTATACCTGTTTTTCCTGCAAAATAAATTCTTGCAACAAATTCAACATTAATATTAGTTCTGTACAATCCTAATTTGAGTCCTCTATTAAAATTATCTACGATACAACCTTGTATTAATTCGAAATGTTTTTTCTTAAGCGCATCGTTGATTTCTGGATAGTATTTACAAAGTTGATAATGGGGTGATGTTTTTTCATTTTTTAAATGTACCATCACATATTTTTTTATTTCATAAAGCTCTTCTATTGGATTTTTATGGAGAGAACAAATACACTTAATACCTTTTGAAATGGCATCAAACATTTGAAAAGATGACGCTTTTACTAATTCTGTCTTGTTATTAAAATGAGAATAAATTGTTTTTTTAGAGATATGCATTTCAGATGCGATATCATCCATAGTGACGCTTTTAAATCCATAGTTAATAAATAAATCGATTGTTTTTTGTAATATTTTTTCTTTCAAATCTTAAAATTTGTGAGCGTAAATATAAGCCAGGAAACTTTAAAAACAAATAAAGTTTCCAAAGTATTAACATAAATTTAATAGTTAGCATTGGAAACTTATTTTTATGATTGATAATTGATTTTTGAATGGTATTTTTGTGGAAACTTTTTTTAATGAAAGGAATAGAAAATTACGCAGAAACACTTCAAAACTATCTTAATGAAGTTGTAATCATAAAAGAACCAACAAAACTTTATGAACCGATAAAATACATTGTTTCTTTAGGCGGTAAAAGGTTAAGACCCATTTTAACTTTAATGACTTGTGATTTCTTTGATAAAGATTTTAAAGAAGCGCTTCCAGCAGCTTTAGCTTTAGAATTATTTCATAATTTTTCTTTAATTCATGACGACATTATGGATGAAGCTCCGTTGCGAAGAGGAAAAAAAACCGTGCATCATAAATGGGATTTAAATACAGGAATTCTTTCTGGAGATGCCTTGTTAATTTTAGCCTATCAATTATTTGAAAATTATGAACCTCAAAAATTTAATGAATTAGCTAAACTTTTTAGTTCAACAGCATTACAGGTTTGCGAAGGGCAACAATACGATGTAGATTTTGAAACAAGAAACAATGTTACGATCCCAGAATACTTGAAAATGATAGAGTATAAAACGGCAGTGCTTTTAGGAGCAGCTATGAAAATGGGAGCCATTGTAGCAGAAACCTCTGAATTCTGTAAAATAAATACCTATGAATTTGGAAGAAATTTAGGGATCGCATTTCAATTACAAGATGATTACTTAGATTGTTTTGGAAACCCAGAAACCTTTGGTAAAAAGGTGGGAGGTGATATTATTGCTAATAAAAAAACTTTTTTGTATTTAAAAACAATTGAAAAGTCTAATGAATCAGATGCGGAAATTTTAAATCAATTGTTTTCAAGCTCCCCTAAAGATCCGACCGAAAAAATTGAACAAGTAAAAGAGTTGTATCTAAAATCTGGAGCAGCTAAAGAATCGTTACAAGAAATTGAAAATTATACTCGAATTGCAAATAACATTATAAAACAACTTAATATTTCAGGTAAAAACAAAGCAGTTTTAAAATCGTTTAGCGATCAATTAATGAATAGAAAAGTTTAATAAATGATATCACTATTAACATCTGAAGAAATTATTACACAATCTGAAGGATTGCAGTTGTATAAAAATTTAGTCTTTCAATTAAATAAAGATTTTAAACGCGCCAATATTGATATAGATTTTATAAAAGATACTCCTCCTTCAGATTTAAAATTGAAATTGAATATTGCGATTCATAATCTTATTTTGAACACCTATTCTGAATATTTAAACTTGCTCTATATAATTGATGTTTCTGAAGAAAAAATAAAAAAAATAGGGGTAGATAGTACGCATGAAATTTCAAAAAAAATAACTTATTTTATTTTACTTAGAGAATGGCAAAAGGTTTGGTTTAAAAGTAAATATTAAAAATAAAACCGAACAAAGAGATTGTAGGCGTTCCTTCAAACACTTTTTTCGTTATCATAAAGCGCATTAAAACGCATTTCTATAGTTAGGGGTCCTATGCTAAATACAGTTCCTACATACAATCCTAGTTGTTAAAAACTTTGATTACAGTCAAAAGTGTTGCGTCCCAAAACCACACTGGTATCTTCAAAATTTATATTGACATAAAGTTGCTCAAATTCCGCAGATAATTGAAATTGTGGCATCACATTGTGTGCTTTCTTGTTCTTGTGAATAGCTTTAAGAACAAGAACAACATAGTATTTAGACAAACAGTATAAAGGGATTTTTCATCTTTTAATCAATTGGATTTATTGCCCTCTAAATATATAAAAATTAAGAATAAATTAATTGTAATTATTGTATTTTTGCTCTGTTTTAAACAATTTATACTATTAAAGTCCTACTATGGATAAATATTCATTTCTCAATGCGGTACATCCTACATTTGTCGCAGCACTTTACGATACGTACTTAAAATCACCAGATGAGGTAGAGCCTAGTTGGAGAGCTTTTTTTCAGGGATTTGATTTTGGTATAGAAAATGGTTCTATCGAGGCATTGGGTGTTGAATTAAATGAAGACCTTTTTGGCGGAAATGTTTATAAAGAATTTCAGGTAATTAAATTAATTGATGGTTATCGAACAAGAGGTCATTTATTTACTAAAACAAATCCTGTTAGAGAAAGAAGAGCTTACAGTCCAACATTAGATATAGAAAACTTCGGTCTTGCGGTACAGGATTTAAAAACTGTATTTAAAGCTGGTGAAATAGTTGGAATTGGGGAGGCTTCACTTGAAGATATTATAAAAAACTTACGTTCCATTTATTGTGAATCTATAGGCGTTGAATATATGTATATTCGAAAGCCTGAAGAACGGAAATGGATTCAAGAAAAATTACACAACAACTCTAATCAACCAAAATATAATAGCAATCAAAAAAAACTCATTTTAAAGAAGCTTAATGAAGCCGTTTCTTTTGAAAGCTTCTTGCATACTAAATATGTAGGTCAAAAAAGGTTTTCATTAGAAGGTGGAGAGAGTTTAATCCCAGCATTAGACATCTTAATAAAAGCTGCTGCAGAAAAAGGAGTAAAAGAATTTGTTATGGGAATGGCACATAGAGGTCGTTTAAATACCTTGATAAATATTTTTGGGAAAAGTGCAAAAGACATATTTAGTGAATTTGATGGTAAAGATTACGAGCAAGATATTTTTGATGGCGATGTAAAATATCATTTGGGTTGGACCTCTAAAAGGAAATTAGAAGATGGCAAAGAAATTAATTTAAATATTGCTCCAAACCCCTCACATTTAGAAACAGTAGGAGCAGTAGTTGAGGGTATTGTTAGAGCTAAACAGGATAAAAATTATAAAAACAATATAGAAAAAGTACTTCCAATTATTGTACATGGCGATGCGGCAATTGCAGCGCAAGGTATCGTTTATGAAATTGTGCAAATGGCAGGTCTTGATGGCTATAAAACAGGAGGGACCATTCATATTGTTGTAAATAACCAAATAGGATTTACCACTAATTACTTAGATGCACGTTCATCTACCTATTGCACAGATGTTGCAAAAGTAACATTATCACCTGTTTTACATGTAAATGCAGATGATGCAGAAGCTGTTGTCCATGCGATGCTATTTGCTTTAGAATATAGGATAGAATTTGGTAAAGACGTTTTTATAGATCTTCTGGGATACAGAAAACACGGACATAATGAAGGCGATGAACCTCGTTTTACTCAACCAAAATTATATAAAGCTATAGCAAAACATCGCAATTCTAGAGATATTTATGCTGATAAATTATTGAAAGAAGGAGTGATTGAAGAAGGACATATTAAAAAATTAGAAGCTGATTATAAGAATAAATTAAATGAAAATTTAGAAGATTCTCGTAAAGAAAATAAAGCAGTTATTACTGCAATTATGCAAGACGAATGGAAAGGATTTGAATATGCTCAAGAAGATACGATGATGCTTAGCGTAGACACTACTTTTCCTTTAGAGAAACTTAGTGAAATCACTAAAGTCATTTCAACATTACCTTCCGAGAAAAAATTCCTAAGAAAGATTGAACGACTTATTGAAGCCCGTAATAAAATGTATTTTGAAACTAATGCATTAGATTGGTCAATGGCAGAAACACTAGCTTACGGTACGCTTCTAAAAGAAGGGTATAATGTAAGAATGAGTGGTCAAGATGTGGAGAGAGGAACTTTTTCACATCGGCATGCGGTCGTTAAAGTGGAAGATAGTGAAGAAGAAATAGTATTACTTAATCAACTTAATGGAGAACAAGGAGATTTTTTCATTTACAACTCTTTGCTTTCAGAATACGGTGTGGTTGGTTTTGATTATGGCTACGCAATGGCAAGTCCAAATACCTTAACTATTTGGGAAGCTCAATTTGGTGATTTTAGTAATGGCGCTCAAATAATGATCGATCAATACTTATCTGCAGCTGAAGATAAATGGGAATTACAAAATGGGTTGGTGATGTTATTACCTCATGGTTATGAAGGTCAAGGAGCAGAGCATTCTTCAGCTAGAATGGAACGTTATTTACAATTATGTGCAAGAGATAATATGTTTATGGCTAATTGTACAACTCCTGCAAATTTATTTCACTTGCTAAGAAGACAAATGAAAGTAAATTACCGAAAGCCATTAATCGTATTTACTCCTAAAAGTTTATTGCGACATCCTAAAGTAGTTTCAACTAAAGAAGAATTTGCAAACGGAAGTTTCCGGATGATAATTGATGATAAAAAAGCAATTCAAAATAAAATTAAAACGTTAGTTTTTGTAAGCGGTAAGTTTTATTATGATTTATTAGAAGAACAAGAGAAATTAAATCGGGATGATGTAGCTTTGATTAGAATTGAGCAACTATTCCCTTTACCAGTTGTTGCATTAAAATCAATTATTAAAAAATATAAAAATGCAGAGGATTTAGTTTGGGCTCAGGAAGAACCTAAAAATATGGGTGCATTTACACATATTTTATTGCATTTTGAAGACGCAAAATGCTTTAGAGTTTGTAGTCGGAAAATTTATGCAACTCCAGCAGCTGGAAGTCCAGCACGATTTAAATCAAGACATAAAAAAGTTATTGATAGTGTTTTTTTTAAACCTAATAAATAGTTTACCAGTACTTTTTAAAAGAAAATATAAAGATTATGGCATTAGAAATGAAAGTTCCTTCCCCTGGAGAATCAATCACTGAAGTTGAAATTGCAGAATGGTTAGTTGCAGATGGTGATTGGGTAGAAAAAGATCAAGCAATAGCTGAGGTAGATAGTGACAAAGCAACTTTAGAATTACCAGCAGAAGCAAGTGGTATTATTTCCCTTAAGGCAGAAGAAGGAGATGCTGTTGCTGTTGGTGCTGTAGTATGTTTGATAGATACCGAAGCAAAAAGACCTGATGGTAGCGAACCGGTACCTGAAAAAATGCAAAACTCTTCTGAAAATAAACCAGAAGTAGTACTTGAACAAGCTGCTACTGTAAATAAAGAAAGCTACGCTACTGGATCAGCTTCCCCTGCTGCTAAAAAGATTTTAGCTGAAAAAAACATGGATACTTCTTCCTTAAAAGGAACTGGAAAAGATGGAAGAATTACAAAAGATGACGCTTTAAAAGCGGTACCTTCTATGGGTACTATAGGAGGTGGTAAAAGAGGTACGAGTCGTAAAAAACTATCAATGTTACGTCGTAAAGTTGCAGAGCGATTAGTTTCGGTTAAAAACGATACAGCAATGCTTACTACTTTTAATGAAGTAGATATGTCGCCAATTTTTGAATTAAGAAAAAAATATAAAGAGGAATTTAAAGAAAAGCACAGTGTAGGTTTAGGGTTTATGTCTTTCTTTACGCTAGCAGTGGTAAGAGCATTGGACTTATTTCCTGACGTTAACTCAATGATAGATGGAGATTTCCAAATTAAACACGATTTTAAAGACATTTCAATAGCAGTATCTGGACCTAAAGGATTAATGGTTCCTGTAATAAGAAATGCAGAAAATTTATCTTTTAGAGGTGTTGAATCTGAGGTAAAACGATTGGCTATTTTAGCAAGAGATGGTCAAATTACAGTTGATGAAATGACTGGAGGAACATTTACCATAACAAATGGAGGTGTCTTTGGGTCTATGTTATCTACGCCTATTATCAATCCACCACAAAGTGGTATTTTAGGGATGCATAATATAGTTGAAAGACCTGTAGCAATTAACGGTAAAGTTGAAATTCGACCTATTATGTATGTGGCTCTTTCATATGATCATAGAATTATTGATGGCAGAGAATCAGTAGGATTTTTAGTTGCAGTTAAAGAAGCGCTAGAAAATCCAATAGAATTTTTAATGAATAATGAGGTTAAAAATGCGCTTGAATTATAAATAAATTGAATGAGTATTTTTTTATTTAGGCTTGCTTGGATCAGGTAGATATATATTCAAAACCTCTATATTAAACTTATTCACTTTAGGTAAAAACAATTCCTTCCATAATCAATAACAGCTCTGTTTTTCTTTAAAAAATCTGCGCCAATTATACCATGTATGGGAGTTTCGTCCACCTGATTAAGTGCTTCATTAACATGGGAAAGATCAAAAATCACAAAATCAAAATGACTGATCTTCCATGAACCAATTGCTATTGAATTGTTTTTTGCAATTTCAGTTTTCATATTAATTGCACCAGCACCAGCAGCTTTCACTAGACTTTTTTCATTTTTTAGATTAAAATAAGAATTGTTATTAAACCCAATACAACTGCTAGAAGCGCCAGTGTCAATAATAAAAACACCCGGAATAGTGTTTATCTTTGCTGAAAAAATATAGTGCCCTGATTTTATTTTTTTTAGTGGAATTCTGTAAAAACCACTTTCCTGAAGAAGGTTTCTTAATTGTCTCAATTTTTTTTTGTAAATATAATGAACATAATATTTAAGATTTGTCTCAAACTTGTAGCTTTGTAAATTATGTTAACAGACACTCATACCCATTTATATAGTGACTCTTTTAATGAGGATAGGGGAACTATGATGCAACGTGCTTTTGATGCTGGAGTAAAAAGATTTTTTATTCCAGCTATAGATTCAGAAACCACAGAATCAATGTATCAACTTGAAAAGGAATATCCGGAGAATATTTTTTTAATGATGGGTTTACATCCAACTTCCGTTAAAGAAAATTATAAAGAAGAATTGAAGCATGTTGAGGATCAATTTTTAAAAAGATCCTTTTTTGCAGTTGGTGAAATAGGAATAGATTTATATTGGGATAAAAGCACATTAGAAATTCAAAAAAAAGCCTTTAAAACTCAAATTCAATTAGCTAAAAAATATCAATTGCCAATAGTAATACATTGTAGAGATGCTTTTGATGAAGTTTTTGAAGTTTTAGAAACTGAAAAAGGGGATGAATTATATGGTATTTTTCATTGTTTTACGGGAACTGAAGCACAAGCACATAAAGCAATATCTTTTAATATGAAATTAGGAATAGGAGGAGTTGTGACTTTTAAAAATGGAAAAATTGATACTTTTTTAAATAAATTTGATTTAAAATATATTGTTTTAGAGACTGACTCACCTTATCTTTCTCCTGTGCCTTACAGAGGGAAAAGAAATGAAAGTAGTTTCTTGTCTTTAATTTGTGAAAAAGTCGCAGAAGTTTATGATATTAGTAAAGAGGAAGTTGCAAGAGTCACAAACCAAAACGCTATTGATGTTTTTGGAATTTAAAAAAATTAGATGAACACAAAACCAAACATACTACTTATTTATACCGGTGGGACTATTGGTATGATTAAGGATTCAGAAACAGGTGCTTTGCAAAACTTTAATTTTGATGAATTATTAAAATTCATTCCTGAACTCAACCTTTTAGAATGCAACATCGCTTCACATAGTTTTTTAAAGCCTATTGATAGTTCGAATATGAATCCTACTTTTTGGGTGGAAATTGGAACCATTATAGAAGATAACTACAATATATATGATGGTTTTGTAGTCCTGCATGGAAGCGATACGATGTCTTATACCGCTTCGGCATTAAGTTTTATGTTAGAAAATTTAACCAAGCCAGTAATTTTCACCGGATCACAGCTTCCAATTGGTGATTTACGAACAGATGCAAAAGAAAACTTAATAACCTCTATTCAAATAGCTTCACTGCATAAAGATAATAAACCAGTAATAACAGAAGTAGGCTTGTATTTTGAATATAAACTTTATAGAGCGAATCGGACCACAAAAGTAAATGCCGAACATTTTGAAGCTTTTGATTCTTTAAATTACCCGCCATTAATAATAAGTGGAGTTAATTTATCGGTACATTTTCCAGTATTGTTAAAACCAAATTGGAATAAAAAGCTAGTGGTTCATAAAAATTTTGAGTCAAACATATTATTAGTTAAAATGTTCCCAGGAATTAATGAAGAAGCAATCAACTATTTATTTTCTTATCCTAACTTAAAAGGATTGGTGTTAGAAACATATGGAAGTGGTAATTTAACAAATGAAACATGGTTTTTAAAAGCTATAAAAAAAATTACACATAAAAATATACCAGTAATTAATGTTACACAATGTTTTGGTGGGAGTGTGGATATGAGTATTTATAATACGAATAAAGAATATAGGACTGTTGGAATTATATCTGGTAAAGACATCACAACGGAAGCAGCTATTACAAAATTAATGTTTATGTTAGGTCAAAATGTTTCAGCTAAAGACTTCAAAATCAAATTCGAAACCTCGCTGCGAGGAGAAATGAAATAAATTAACAGGCTAAATATTTTATAAGACTATTTTTTTTTGTTTTTTTGCACTCATTTGGCTGTATAATTATTGTGAAAATGACAATTTTAGAGAGGTGGCCGAGTGGTCGAAGGCGCACGCCTGGAAAGTGTGTATACGCCAAAAGCGTATCGAGGGTTCGAATCCCTTCCTCTCTGCTAAAAGATGTTTTGAATGTCCAAGTAAATCAAAACATATCATTAATATATTTTATTCTTGGAGATTAACTATTTTTTTATACCTTTAAAATCTTTAAATTAAAAACAAATCTTAAGTCAATAGCAATGAAAAAATTATTTTCTATTTTAGCAATTACCGCATTGGTTTTTGCAGGAACAATAAGCTCAAACGCAGCAAATGTTCAAATTATGTCAAGTAACGTACAAACTGTAATGGCAGCAGCAACTGTTTCAATAATTCAAGATGAAGGCGAAACTTCCACCGAAGAGAAAGGATTTCATCAAGAATTAAAAGAACGTTTTGTAGAAGGAGGTCCTGCATTTATGGGAATTGTACTTTTATGTTTAATTCTTGGTTTAGCATTTGCTATTGAAAGAATTATCTACTTAAACTTAGCTACTACAAATACTAAAAAATTAGCCGATAGCGTAGAAGACGCTCTAAAAAGTGGTGGAGTTGATGCAGCAAAAGAAGTTTGTAGAAATACAAAAGGGCCTGTTGCTTCTATTTACTATCAAGGATTAGAACGCGCAAATGAAGGCATAGACGCTGCCGAAAAAGCTGTTGTTGCTTATGGAGGCGTACAAATGGGTCAATTAGAGAAAAATGTATCTTGGATATCATTATTTATTGCAATCGCACCAATGCTTGGATTCATGGGTACTGTAATTGGTATGATTGATGCATTCGATAAAATACAAGCAGCGGGAGATATGAATCCTTCATTAGTAGCTGGTGGTATTAAAATTGCATTACTAACAACTGTATTTGGTCTAATTGTTGCAATTATACTTCAAGTGTTTTATAATTACATTATTGCAAAAATTGATAGCATTGTAAACAGTATGGAAGATGCTTCTATCACATTAATTGATATGTTGGTAGAATATAAAAATAAATAATAATTTAATATCCAAACACGATGGGTTTACACAAAATAATTAAAATTGTAGGATTAATCCTAAGTCTTATTGGAGTAATAATACTTGGTATGATGATTTTGAAAGGTGATAATGATATTAAGGAGACTGGTTGGGGTGTTGATGCTTTTATAAACACCGCATTTGTAATGTTATCTTTGGTAGTAATTGCCGTTGTATTTTTTGGTTTGAAGGGGCTAATGTCTGGAAACATAAAAAATGCGCTCATCATTTTAGGAGCTTTTATTGTAATCATTGGAGTTTCTTACGGGCTTGCTGATAACAATCAATTACCACTTCCAGATGGAGAGTTATTGACTAAATCTAATTCCAAATGGATTGGTGCAGGACTTTATACCTTTTATATATTAGCAATTATAGCGATTGGTTCTATGGTGCTTAGCGGATTTAAAAAAACAAAATAATATGGCAAGGAGATCAGCACCAGAGGTAAATGCAGGGTCTATGGCAGACATAGCTTTCTTACTACTTATTTTTTTCTTAGTAACTACTACTTTAGAAAAAGATAATGGGATCGCTAGACAACTGCCGCCTATAGATAAATCTGAAATAGAACCTCCAAAAATTAAGAAAAAGAATCTTTTTATCGTATTGGTAAATAAAAACGACGAATTATTGGTTAATGATAATCCAATGCAATTAAAAGATATACGTGAAAGTGCTATCGAATTTTTGGATAATGGAGGTGCTCTATCTAATAGTCCTGAATATTGTAATTATTGTAAGGGAAAACGTTCCGAATCATCTTCAGATAATCCTGATAAAGCTGTAATATCTGTACAAAGCGATAGGTTAACTTCTTATAAAATGTACATATCTGTTCAAAACGAATTAGTTGCTGCATATAATTTTTTAAGAGATAGAGAATCTAAAAGACTATATGGATGGAATTTTTCAGAAGTTAAAAAAGATATTGATGCTGGGACTTATTTAGGAGATGTAATAGATGCACGTGCAAAACTTAAAGAAGTACAATTGTTATTTCCTTTAAAACTATCTGAAGCAGAACCTAAGAAAAATTAATAAAAAAGGAGAAAATGTCAAAATTTACAAAGAAAAAAGGTAACGAATTACCTCCCGTATCTACAGCATCTTTGCCAGATATTGTATTTATGTTATTATTCTTTTTTATGGTGGTTACGGTTATGAGGGATACTGAGTTAAAAGTTGAACAAAATCTACCAAAGGCAAACCAAATTGAAAAACTTAAAAAAGATAGATCTGTTTTTATTTTTGCTGGAAAACCAAGCCTTCAATATAGAAAGAATTTTGGTGAAGAAGGTAGAATCCAAATTGGAGATAAATTTACAGATATTTCAAAAATTGGACTAGCATTAACAGAAGCAAGAGGAAAACTAAATCCTGAATTACAAAGTAAAGTAGTCGTTGCTTTAAAAGTAGATGATGATACCAATACTGGTTTAGTTACTGATATTAAAGAAAAACTAAGACAACTTAATATGGTGAAAATAATTTATATTACTGCAAATGGAGATCCAATAGAGCAATAAAATAACTATTAAGATTTATTAATTGCCTTTGTTCTGATATTAGAGTTAAGGCTTTTTTTTTATAATTAATTAAAATTATCTTTATTGCAAAGTTAAAGAAAGAAAATTATTTTTTATGATATGATCCGATTCTTACTATATACCTTCTTTCTTTTATTTTCAATCTATACCATTGCTCAGGACTCTATACCAAAATTAGAAGACGATTCATTCTATCGAGAAGATCAGTTTTATATTGGTGTATCCTATAACATCTTTGCAATTATTCCATCTGGGATGAACTCTGAAGGCATATCCGCAGGTTTTCAATTTGGTTTTCTTAGAGATTTTCCTGTCAATAAGAGGTGCAATTTAGCCTTTGCCATAGGAGCAGGGTTTTCATTCGATCAATATGGTCAAAATCTATTAATTAATGAAGATGATTTAGGAAATACTAGTTATTCTATAATAGATTCATACCAAGATTTTAAGCGAAATAGATTTAGGGTTTCTGTAATAGAAGCTCCAATACAATTAAGATGGAGAAGTTCAACAATTACAGAATATAAATTTTGGAGAGTTTATGCTGGATTTAGAGTAGGTTATACTATTTGGAATCAATCTTCGTATAAAGATACCATGGAAACTATAAGAGTAACGGATATTTCTAATTATAAAAAATTACGATTAGGAGCCAGTTTAAGTGTAGGGTATAACAAATTTAATCTTTTTGCTTATTATAGTTTAAATCCCTTCTTTAATGAAAATGCGGTTACTACTGATGGTCAAAAAATAAATTTTCATGGAATTAAATTAGGATTGATTTTTTATATTTTATAATAGTTTCTCATTAAATTTGTCCAAGCATATTCAAACAAGTTTATTGCTACTATTTTTTTTATTAATAATTTATTTCAATCTATATTTTGATACGCTATAGCGTAGTGATCTAAAATATTTATCATGAATAATTAGTTCTTTATAACCAATAATTAAGCATCACAATTTGCGGAATAAGCCCAATAAAAAATCCTGTAAGTAATTCGAGGATGGTATGTGATTTTGTATCTAATCTTGAAGAAGCTACCCAGCCATTTATTAAGAAAAAAATACCGATTTCTAATAAATAATTTTTATTAAAATGGACGCTCAAAGCAATTAAGAACATAGTGACTCCAGCAACTCCCATTTGATGTAAGCTTACCTTAAAGTTAAAAAAAACTAATACTAATGCCGATATAGTTGTAAATAATACACCAACAAAAAAATAATACATTTCGGGTGATTGATACGAACTAAAAACCATTTTAATAATAACAAGAACTAGAAGTGTCTGTATCATTAAAGGAAATTTTCTTTCTTGGACTTCTTTTAAATTAATACTCTTAACTAAACCTACGTTTTTTAATAATAAAAAAAAAATTAATGGAATTAAAATAGTAATGATAAAAATAGCACAAGTCTTTGCATTAATTACCTGGGGCTCAATAAATTTAGGTGTTAAAACAAAATATAATTTAGCTCCAATTAATGGCATTAATAAAGGATGAAAAATATATGCTGCACTACGTAAAAAATAATTCATTATATTTTTTTTCGCAATCGAGCAACAGGAACATCTAATTGCTCGCGGTATTTAGCGATGGTTCTACGCGCAATTGGGTATCCTTTATCCATTAGTATGACTGCAAGTTTATCGTCTGTTAGGGGTTTTTTCTTATCTTCTTCTAAAATAATGTTTTCAAGGATGTTTTTTATTTCTCTAGTAGAAACATCTACACCTTGATCATTCTTCATGGATTCGCTAAAGTATTCTTTGATTAATTTCGTTCCATATGGAGTGTCTACATATTTACTATTTGCGACCCTTGAAACTGTAGAAACATCCATATTTATTTCTTCTGCAATATTTTTTAAAATCATAGGCTTGAGTTTTTGCTCATCACCAGTTAAAAAATATTCTTTTTGATAATGCATAATTGCATTCATTGTAATAAATAAGGTTTGTTGTCTTTGTTTAATTGCATCAATAAACCATTTTGCAGCATCTAACTTTTGTTTAATAAACAAAACAGCATCTTTCTGAGATTTCGTTTTTTGTTTAGTTATTTTAAAACCTTTTAACATTTCGCTATAATCTCTAGAAACATGTAGGTCGGGAGCATTACGCCCGTTAAGAGTTAATTGTAGTTCTCCATCTCTTATTTTAATAGCAAAATCTGGAACAACATGTTCTATCATTTTAGTATTTCCAGCATAAGAACCTCCAGGTCTTGGATTTAAAATTTCAATTTCATGGATAGCTGAACGTAATTGTTCTTCTGTAATGGAATATTTTATAAGTAGTTTTTTATAATGTTTTTTTGAAAATTGCTCAAAAGATTCTTCTAATAACTGAATTGCTATGGATACTGCTTTGGAAGTATTTTTCCTTTTTAATTGTATCAATAAAGATTCTTGAAGATTTTTTGCTCCAACTCCTGCAGGATCTAAACCTTGTACAATCTTTATGATTTTAACCACCTTATTTTCAGTGGTGAATATGTTTTGAGTAAAGGCTAAATCATCGACAATATCAATTAAATCTCTTCTTATATAACCACCTTCATCAACACTACCAACTAAAAATCGAGCAATTTCTTTTTCCTCTTCATCTAATCGATACGTGTTTAGTTGCTGTAATAAATATTGATTGAAAGAAGTTCCGGAAGCATAAGGGATTTGTTTATCTTCATCGTCTGGACTATAATTATTAGCAGATAGTTTATAATTTGGAGTTTCGTCATCACTTAAATATTCGTCAATATTTATATCAGTTTCAATAAGCTCATTTCCATCATCTATTTCACTGTCATATTCATCCTTTTCATCTTTTCCTCCCTCAAGGGCTGGATTTTCTTCAATTTCCTGCGATATTCGTTGTTCAAATGCCTGCGTAGGTAATTGAATAAGTTTCATCAACTGAATCTGTTGAGGAGATAACTTTTGAGAAAGTTTAAAATTTAATTGTTGTTTTAGCATACCTATTTCTATATTATAAAAATAAATAAAAACATTCTATATATTAAGGATGAAGATTGTTTTTAATCTATAAGGCATATAACGATAGTTTTATTAAAAACTTGCGTTGCCTGGTGTACGAGGATAAGGTATTACATCTCTAATATTACCCATACCAGTTACAAACTGTACCAATCTTTCGAAACCTAGACCAAAACCGCTATGAACAGCTGTTCCAAATTTACGTAAGTCTAAATACCAATACAATTCTTTTTCGTCGATATCTAAGTCAGCCATTTTTTGCCTTAACACATCATAGCGCTCTTCTCTTTGAGATCCGCCAACAATTTCTCCAATACCTGGAAATAGAACATCCATAGCTCTTACCGTCTTTCCATCATCGTTAAGACGCATGTAAAAAGCTTTGATGTTTGCAGGATAGTCAAAAAGAATTACGGGACATTTAAAGTGCTTTTCAACTAAAAAACGTTCGTGCTCACTTTGTAAATCTGCACCCCATTCTTCAATAATATATTTAAATTTTTTCTTTTTGTTAGGCTTGCTATTTTTTAAAATATCTATAGCTTCCGTATAACTAACACGTTTAAAATTGTTTTCTCCAATAAAAGCTAATTTAGCTCTTAAAGACATTTCACTTCTTTCTGCTTGAGGCTTGCTTTTTTCTTCTTGAACTAAACGTTCTTCTAAAAATTCCAAATCGTCTTTACAATTTTCAATAACATAGTTTACTACATATTTAATAAAGTCTTCTGCTAGATCCATATTCTGATCTAAATCGTTAAAAGCAACTTCTGGTTCGATCATCCAAAATTCAGCTAAATGACGAGAAGTATTAGAGTTTTCAGCTCTAAAAGTAGGTCCAAAAGTATAGACTTTACCCAGTGCCATTGCATAGGTTTCCGCTTCCAATTGACCGCTTACGGTCAAGTTTGTTTCCTTTTCAAAGAAATCTTGTTTATAATCTATATTCCCGTTTTCATCTAAAGGAGGGTTTTTAGGGTCCAAGGCTGAAACACGAAACATTTCTCCAGCACCTTCAGCATCACTTCCAGTTATAATAGGAGTGTTCATATAATTAAAACCATTTTTCTGAAAGTATTCATGAACAGCAAAAGCCAGTTTAGATCGAGTTCTCATTACTGCACTAAATGTATTGGTGCGAATACGTAAATGAGCTTCTTCTCTTAATTTTTCAAGAGAATGTCTTTTTGGAGAAATAATAGTCAGTTTTACGTCCTCTGGATCAGCTTCACCTAAAATTTCAACCTTTGACACTTGTATTTCAATTTTTTGTCCTTGTCCTTGACTTTCTGCGATCGTACCAAAAACCTGAACAGCTGCTCCTACAGTAATTTTCTTTAATAAAGATTCTTCAAAATTTTCAAAATCAACAACACATTGTAAATTTTTTATGGTAGAACCATCATTTAAAGCAATAAAACGATTGCTTCTAAAAGCTCTTACCCATCCTTTAATAATTATTTCTATTGGAGAGGGTTTTGTTTCTAATAAATCTATAATTCTTTTTTGTTGCATGACTTTTATTTTGATTGACAAAGATACTTTTTACATATAAAAAGACAAATGAGTTATGAATTTTCGTTTTCTTCTTCTAATTCAGTATCAGATAATATTTGAATACTTGGTTTTTTAAGTGTTTTCTTATTGGCTATACCTCTTTCAAATGATAATAATAAAGAAGGAAGCAATAATAGGTTGGACAACATAGCAAATAATAAAGTAATGGAAACTAAAACCCCCAACGCTACGGTTCCTCCAAAACTTGAAATGGCAAATACTGAAAAACCGAAAAACAAAACAATTGAAGTATATAACATACTTACGCCGGTTTCTCTTAGGGCTGCGTAAACAGATTTTCTAATTTTCCAATGATTTGCAATCAATTCTTGTCGGTATTTTGCTAAAAAATGAATGGTATCATCTACTGAAATACCAAAAGCAATACTAAAAACTAATATGGTAGAAGGTTTTATAGGAACTCCTATAAATCCCATAAGTCCTGCGGTAATAATTAAGGGTAGTAAATTAGGAATTAGGGATACCAAAATCATTTTAAAACTACGGAACATCCAAGCCATAAATAGCGCAATTAATAGGATGGCTAGTGATAATGATAAAATTAAATTATTGACTAAGTATTTTGTTCCTTTTTGAAACACTAATGCTTTTCCGGTTACGATGACATTGTACCGTTCTTCAGGAAATATTTTTTTAATTTCAGCTTTTAAATCTTCTATAATACGGTCAAACCTTTTGGTTTCAGTATCTTTCATAAAGGTAGTGATGCGGGCATATTGACCGATACTATCTACATAATTATCTAAAAAACGGGTATTCTGAGTACTGCTTTTTGCATAAGAAAGTAAAAAAGTTCGTTCTTGACTATTGGGTAATTGATAATACTCTGGGTTGTTATTATAGTAGGCTTGTTTGGAAAATTTCACTAATTCTACTACCGATAAGGGTTTAGATAACTCTGGAATCTCTTCAATGTAGTTTTGAAGTTGATCCATACGTTTTAATGTAGCAAGGCTCATTACTCCTTTCTTTCTTTTGGTGTCTATTAATATCTCTAATGGCATAATACCCTCAAACTCTTTTTCAAAAAATTTAATGTCACTAAAGAATTTTGTTTTTTTCGGCATATCTTCAATGATACTACCTGAAATTCCAATATTAAAAATTCCAATAATACTTATACAGAGTATCGTTACGGAACTAATATAAATAGTAATGCGATGATTTCTAACCATGTGTTCGGTCCAATCTACAAATTGATTGATCCATTTTTTGCCTAAATGTTTTAAATGCTTATCCTTTGGAGGAGGTAAAAAACTATACATTATAGGGATGATAAAAAGGCTTAGTAAAAATATGGTTATAATGTTGATGGAGGCAACAATACCAAACTCTTTTAATAATTTACTATTGGTAAGTATAAAAGTAGCAAAACCAGAAGCAGTTGTTAAATTTGTCATTAAGGTTGCGTTACCAACCTTGGTAATTACTCTTTGTAACGATTTTGCCTTATTGCCATGAAGCTTGATTTCTTGTTGGTATTTATTGATTAGGAATATGCAATTTGGGATTCCAATAACAATAATCAAAGGAGGGATTAATGCAGTAAGTACTGTAATCTCATAACGCAATAGTCCTAGAATTCCGAAAGCCCACATTACTCCAATAATTACCGTAAACATTGCAATGATAGTAGCTCTAAATGATCTAAAGAAAAAGAAAAACAATAAAGAGGTAACCAATAAAGCAGCTCCTACAAATAATCCAATTTCATCTATGATGTTTTGAGAGTTAAGAGTTCGAATATAGGGCATCCCAGACGTATGAACTTTTATTCCTGTCTCTTCTTCAAATTGTTCTATGATGGGAATTAAGTCATTTATTATAAAATCTTTTCGAATAGAAGTATTTATAATAGACTTGTCCAAGTAGATAGCGGTTCTAATGGATTGCTTATTTGGACTATAAACTAATCCTTCGTAAAAAGGAAGTTTGTTAAAAAGTTCGTATTTATATTGCTTAAGAGATTCGTTTGTAAAAACAGAATCTTTAATAAAGGGAACTAATTTAAAAGCAGTAGTGTCTTTTCTTTTTTCAAGTTTTAATAGGTCACCTACAGAAATAGTAAAATCTATTTCTTTATATTTCATTAAATCTTTTGATAATTTATTCCAGGCTACAAATTTTTCAGGAGTAAACAGTGTTGAATCTTTTATTCCTAGAATAACTAGATTGCCTTCTTCACCAAATTCTTCTAAAAATTTATTGTATTCAACATTGATATAATGGTCGTCTGGTAATAAATTAGCTTCTGTTGTTGAAAAACGCATATTGTCCCACTGTGTAGACAATGCAAAGGTAATTGCTGCAATTAAGATTAATAGAAAAGCTCTATTTCTTAAAATAAATCGTGCAAGTGCACTCCAAAATCCTATGCTAAAAAGTTTATTCAACGTATTTTTTAATATTGATTTCTATATGTTTTTAGAAAGGTACAAAGGTATTAAATTAGGCTGCAACTATATAGGCTTATGTAGTTTAAATGTAAGCTGAATTAAAAACTGATTTATAATTACTTGTAATAAAAAAGCGGCTTTTGAGCCGCTTTAATTATTTTTAGAACTGTATTTTTAAACAGTCATAATTTCTTTTTCTTTTAAAGAGAACACTGCGTCAATTTTAATAATGTGATTATCCGTCATTTTTTGAATGTCCATTTCAAGATTTTTCGTTAAATCTTCAGAAAGATCTGCTTTTTTTATTTCGTTATTTGCATGTTTACGATCATTTCGTACCCCAACTTTTGATTCTTCTGCTTCCGCTTTTGCTTGTTTTACCAATTCTACTCTTCTTTCTTCAGTTAAAGGAGGAACATTGATAATCACACTTTCTCCATTATTCATTGGGTTGAAGCCAATATTAGCTAAATGAATTCCTTTTTCAATTTCAGGAATTAAAGATTTTTCCCAAGGTTGTATAGAAATTGTCATACCGTCTGGAGTCGAAACATTGGCAACTTGGCTAATAGGTGTTGGAGTACCATAATAATCAACCATTACACCAGATACCATGGAAGGCATTGCTTTTCCAGCTCTAATGTTTATGAATTTTTTTGTAAGATGTATTAGAGCATTATCCATTCCCTCTTTAGTGCTATCTATTATAAATTGTACTTCTTCGTTCATGACTGTTCACCTTTAATTTTGCCTAACATAATTTAACAACACAAATTTAATAATTTTTAAGCAATTAATATTCTACTAATTACATATTTACTTTGGTTCCTATATTTTCTCCAGAAACCACTTTTAATAAATTTCCCCTAGTATTCATATCAAAAACTACAATGGGTAATTCATTTTCTTGGCTCAGGGTAAAAGCAGTAGTATCCATTACTTTTAGTCCTTTTTTAAGAACATCATCAAAGCTAATAAAATCGAATTTTGTTGCTTTCGAATTTTTTTCTGGATCACTAGAGTAAATTCCATCCACACGTGTTCCCTTTAAAATTACATCTGCTTTAATTTCAATGGCTCTTAATACTGCAGCAGAATCGGTAGTGAAATAAGGATTGCCTGTTCCCCCTCCAAAAATTACAACCCTTCCTTTTTCTAGATGTCTTAAGGCTCTACGTCTAATAAAAGGTTCTGCAACTTCATTTATTTTTACAGCACTTTGCAGTCGAGTTGGGATTTTTTCATCCTCTAAGGCACCTTGCAAAGCTAAACCATTTATAACAGTTGCTAGCATGCCCATATGGTCTCCTTGAACACGATCCATACCTTTGCTGGCTCCAGCTAAACCTCTAAAAATGTTGCCACCACCAATTACAATGGCAATTTCTACTCCTTTTTCGGTTAATTGTTTAATGTCTTCGGCATATTCTTTTAGACGTTCAGGATCAATACCGTATTGGCGATTGCCCATTAATGCTTCACCGGATAGTTTTAAAAGTATTCTTTTGTATTGCATAGCAGAATTTTGTGATGTAAAAATAAAGAAAAAAAGTGTTCAACCCTAAGAAGAAATTTAGGAATTAAAAAACCGACCTAAAAAATAGATCGGTTTTTTAATTATATATAAAAATTTGCTTATCCTAAGGTAACTCTTTCAAAAGAAACAACTTCGTTTCCTTTAGAAGTTACGTAATCCGCAACACTTTGTTTTTCGTCTTTAATAAAGTTTTGATCTAATAAACATTTTTCTTGGTCCAGCGTAGTATTATCAGAAATAAAACGTTCTAATTTACCAGGAAGAATTCTATCCCAAATTTGCTCTGGTTTACCTTCGGCTCTTAATTCTTCTTGTAAGCTAGTTTTAGCAGCTTCGATTATTTCATCAGTTAATTGAGCTCTAGAAATATATTCAGGTACATTAATTAGGTGTTTTCCTAAACGTCCTCTTTCTATATTGTCTTTTTCAATTACAGCAATTCTAGCCTCTGTTTCTGAAGCAACAAAAGCAGGATCAAAATCTTTGTAAGATAAGGTAGTAGCTCCCATAGAAGCAACTTGCATTGCAATATCCTTAGCAACAACATCAGCACTGTTTTCACCAGAAGCCAATCCAACCAAAGCAGCAATTTTATAACTGTGAATATAAGAACCTACAAAAGGAGCAGTCATTTTTTTGAAGTCATTAATTTGAACTTTTTCTCCAATAACTCCAGTTTGCTCAATCATTTTTTCTGCAACGGTCATACCACCAAAATCTGCATTTAAGAAAGATTCTTGATCGTTATAGTTTATTGCTAATTCAGCTAAGCTTTTTGCCAAAGCTACAAAATCATCATTTTTACCAACGAAATCAGTTTCACATCCTAATACTATTAATGCGCCTTCAGTTTTATCGTCGTTTACAACTGCTATTGCGGCACCTTCACTAGATGCTCTGTCAGCTCTTTTTTCTGCAACTTTTTGTCCTTTTTTACGTAAAATAGATACGGCTTCATCAAAGTTGCCGTCAGCTTCTATTAAAGCTTTTTTACAATCCATCATACCAGCACCGGTAGCATCTCTTAATTTTTTTACGTCTGCGGCTGTTATATTTGCCATTTTATTATATTTTTAGTTATTTATTATTAAAAAAAAGTCGTTTAAATTATTTCTAAAAAGAATAAAACTAAAACGACTTTCGTAAAATTATTCTTTTATTTATTCTTCTTCTGAGGAAACATCAGCTTTAACCTCTATAGCAGCAGCCTTAACTTCTACAGCAGCTACTCTTTTACGAGCAGTTTTTTTCTCAGGTGCTTTTTTTGCTGGTGTTTCCGCTTTTGCTGGTGTTGTTGGTGTTGCTTCTTTTTCAGTTTTTTCATCGGCACCTTTACGGCTACTTAAACCTTCAATAACAGCATTAGAAACACTTGTCATAATCTTATCGATTGATTTTGAGGCATCATCGTTAGATGGAATTACATAATCAATTATGTTAGGATCACAGTTGGTGTCTACCATTGCGAAAATTGGAATTTTTAATTTCAATGCTTCAGCAACTGCAATATGCTCACGAGTTGTATCTACAACAAATAAAGCACCTGGAAGACGTGTCATATCAGAAATAGAACCTAAATTTTTCTCTAATTTAGCACGAGAACGATCTACCGCTAAACGCTCTTTTTTAGATAAAGAATTAAATGTTCCATCTTCTTTAGAACGATCGATTAAAGCCATTTTTTTAACAGCTTTTCTAATTGTTACGAAATTAGTAAGCATTCCACCTGGCCATCTTTCAGTAATGTAAGGCATGTTTGCTTTTCCTGCTTTTTCAGCAACAATATCTTTAGCTTGTTTTTTGGTGGCTACGAAAAGAATTTTTCTTCCGCTAGCTGCAATTTTTGTAAGAGCTTCGTTAGCTTCTGCTAGTTTTGCAGTAGTTTTGTAAAGATTGATAATGTGGATTCCATTACGCTCCATATAGATATACGGTGCCATGTTAGGATTCCATTTTCTGGTTAGGTGACCAAAGTGTACACCTGCGTCAAGTAACTCTTTTACTTGTTCATTGTTGTTTGCCATTTTTGTAATAGTTTACGTTCTTGTGTTATTATAGATAGCAACCTCTTCTAATGAAAGGGTTTAGATGCTAAACTAATTCTCCGGCTCTCGAAGTAACAGCGGTATTAAAATTGTTTGTCAAATATTAATTTGACGAATATATAAGAACTTATAACTTGAATTGGGCATCCTAAGACACCCAAGCAAGTAGTGTATTTTCTAACGTTTAGAGAATTGGAATTTTTTACGCGCTTTTTTCTGACCGAATTTTTTACGTTCTACCATTCTTGGATCTCTTGTTAATAAACCTTCTGGTTTTAAAACTAAACGATGTTCTGGATTTAACTCGCACATTGCACGAGAAATTGCTAAACGAATCGCTTCTGCTTGTCCTGTTGTACCACCACCATGAACATTTACAGTAATGTCAAAGCTTTTAATGTTATCTGTTAACGTTAAAGGCTGCATTACTTTATATTGTAAAGTTCCTGTCGTAAAGTAATTTTCAAACTCACGCTTGTTAATTGTAATATTACCTTTTCCTTTGGCAATATAAACACGTGCAACAGCGTTTTTTCTTCTACCTATTTTGTGAATTACTTCCATTACTTTTTATGGTTAAGGTTAATGGTTTTTGGTTTTTGTGCTTCTTGTCCGTGATCTGCACCTGAATATACTTTTAGATTTCTGAATAAAGCAGCACCTAATTTGTTTTTCGGTAGCATACCTTTTACAGCTTTTTCTACTAGTCTTGCAGGATCTTTTCCAAACAATTCTTGAGCAGTAAGACTACGTTGTCCACCAGGATAACCTGTGTGTCTAATGTAAGACTTGTCTTCCCATTTGTTTCCGCTTAGAGTAATTTTTGCGGAGTTAATAATAATTACGTTATCACCGCAATCTACATGAGGGGTGAAATTAGGTTTGTGTTTGCCACGAAGTAATATTGCAACTTCACTAGCAAGACGACCCAATGCTTGCCCGTCCGCATCTACTAATAACCACTCTTTATTGACAGTGTTTTTGTTAGCAGATACTGTTTTGTAACTTAATGTATCCATTTAGTTCTTTGTCTAATTGTTAATAAATCATTGTTTTTTCCCTTCAAAAAGGGCTGCAAATGTAATACTATTTAATTGAATAACAAATGGTCTTGTTTTAATTTTTTAGAGATGAGTTTTTCACGCTAGTTTTTAATTAAAATAAGTACTTGTAACAATTTTACGAAATTAAAGTTCCTTAAAAAATCAATCATAATTATGAATATACCATTACTGCTAATTTTTTTGATTCTTTCTGTTTCTAATAAAGTAATTTCAAAATCGAAATGGTGTTATTTGATAAATGGTGTTTTTTTCACCCATTTTTGAGGCTTCAAATACTGTTTTTAAATTTAATTTATTTTCTAAAGCAATTTTTGAAATGGTTTTTAATTCACAATCTTCAGAAAGAATCATATACGCTTGATTTTCTTTATTGATGTAAGGAGGTAATTGGTTAAAAATTTTTTTAAAATATTGAAAATCATCACCACAAAACCAAGCTTGCTCTTTAACGTTTTTTGGTTGTTTTGGATAATAGGGAGGATTAATTAGTATATAATCGAAGTTTTTGTTTTGTAAGTTTTCAAATAAATTAGAATACACACAATCCAGCTCTAAATTGTTTTCTTCAGCAGCCTTTTTTAAATATTCCAAAGCTGTTTTGTTAATATCTGATGCGGTTACAGTTGCTTCTTTACTTCTTGCAAATAAGGATATAATTCCACTTCCGCAGCCAAGTTCTAGAACTGATTTTTTACTTAAATCAAGTTGATCAATAAAATCTAAAAAAATTTTAGTACTCAAGGTCAAGTGTGGTGGAAAAACTTCAGGATGAACAAGTACTTGAATACCCTGATATTTATAAGGTCTAGGTTTTCTGTAATAAAAGTCCAAACCAAATTTTAATATAGGTTTGGTTAGACGTTTAATAACTTGTCTTATTTTTAACATTATACAGGTTTTCTAAAAGTTAAAACAATCTATAATTGTCATTCCGATAACTACGAGCAATCTCATAAGATTCTTCACTTCACTTTGTTTTGTTCTGAATAATCATTTATTCTGAATAAAACCCTTGGGTTTCGGGTTGACGGTATTTCCAGATTTTATGCATTGCTTTAATTTCATAAGGGTATTTATAAAATCCTGTGCGATACCGAATCTTGGAAATACCCCGTAACAAATTCTTTTTAAATCCTTTAATTCTATAATCGGTAGCAGTTGGATAATAGCCATTAAGAACTGTTTCAAAATTCATTATTTTATCTACCATTTTAGGAGTCAACCAAGGTGTTAGCGGATTTTTTCTTAAATCAAAATTTTCCCAAGCTGGGTCTAACCAATCTTCTAAGTTTTTAGGAAAACTAAAACCAGCTTTTTGTATTTGTTCATACAATTCAGATCCTTCAGTTGCAACAGGACTGTACAAGTAAATAATTATTTCAGCATTTGGATTGATTTCTTTAATTTCTTTAATAAAGTTAATATCCCATTCTATTTGTGCCATTACCTTTTCGGGTGAATCTGCCGGCATTCCTAAAACAAAAGATAGCTCGGGTATGATTCCAATAGGGTGCAATCGTTTTACGAATTCTTTAATAGTTTTTCCAGTTTGAGTTCCACCTTTATTCATTTGCTTTAAAATCTCATCATTTCCTGTTTCAGCACCTAAAAAAATCATTTTACAGCCTGCTTCTTTCATTAGAATCAAATCTTCATCACTGTATTTATTAATGGTGTCAATTCTTCCTTCTCCCCACCAAGTGATTCCATCATTTTTAATTAGTTTAGAAAATTCTACGACCCTTTTTCTGGAGGTAAAAAAATTATTATCATGAAATTCAATGGCTTGAATATTATACTTTTCTTTAAAATATTTCACATCATTATAAACAGTTTCAGCTGATTTAGCTTTCCAGCGACCCTTATAAATTGGGACTACTGCGCAAAATGAACACGTAAATGGACAACCTAAGCTTGAATGGTAGCTAAAGGTGTTTTTGCCTAAAAATGTTTTGCTTAAATAGTTTTCTAATTTGTAAAATTGATTTAAAAACTCATAAGGTAATTCGGGAAGTGTGTCTTGATTTAATAACTCTTCCTTGGCTGTTTTTACAATTTCATTATTCTTATCGAGATAAATAAGATTTTTTATGTCATTCAGAACGGAGTGAAGAATCTCTTGAGATTCCTCGTTACTCTCGGAATGACAATTGGTTTCAATAGCGTTTATTAAAGATGGAAATGCCACATCGCCTGGACCGTTTATAATATAATCTATAAAACCAGATGTAATGGAAACATTATATTGATTGGATGCAAAATAACCGCCCCAAATGGTAGTGCTATTAGGAAATTGTTCTTTTATTTTTTTAGTATATGGAATGGCTTGTTTAAGCTGAGGACCTGGCATTACCGTGCTACAGAAATACGTAAAATCGCCAGTTTTAAAATAGGATTCTATTTTTTCCCAAGGATCATTTTCTAAGTTGCCATCCACAAATACAAAATCGTATTTTCCGTGAATAGCAGCTCCTACTTGTAAAATAGAGTTTGGTATACGGTGTTTACCATTAGCACTTCGAGGATTAAATATGAGGATTTTATTTTTCATAATTTATACGATGCAAGATAAGGATACTTTAAAAATTATAAAGCTTGTTTGTATTCTCCAATTTTAATTTAAATATTTTTTTTTGCTCTTCTGTAAGCTCATTTTTCCAATAACCTGAAGAACCTTTCCGTATTAATTTAATGAGATTTTTATGATCTTGTTGATGTACTTCTTTTTGTCTTTTTTCAAAAGATTGGTTTTTAATACTTTCTGTTATTTGTAAAGTATTTACTTCTAAATGAAGGTATTTTAATATGTTTTTTAATTCATTTTCTGGATTATTCAATAAATCCTCATATTTAATAAAAAGCACCTCCTTTTTTAAATAATTTTTATAATGTAAATCCCAAGGAAATTCAAGCCATGGAGTGATTTTTTTATTCCCATAAAGAACTGCTTGAATCATTTCTTTCTTTTTCTTTTCAAAAGATAAATTCCTTAAAATAGGATGTATTCGAAGTTTTCTAAAAATAGAACTTAATGAGCTATGAAAATTAAAAAAATAAGCTCCTGAAATGACAACATCTCTTGGATCACGAATGATATAAATTATTTTATAAACTTTTTTATTGGATGCTTTTTCAATGTCATTAAAGATATGATGGGATTTATATATTTGAAATTCAGAAACATTATTCTCTGTTTTAATACTAGAAGCATTTTTAGTTTCAAAACCCCAATCACCTAAAAAATCACATTGCAATAAATCTGCAACCAACCTGCTTAACCAGTTTGTTCCACTTTTAGGGTAGCCCACTATGATGATGTTCTTTTTTTGGTTCAATTTTATTAGGTATTAAACATTGATTTTGATTTTAAAAAAATATATGTTTCATTGTAAACTTTAGCTGCTCTTTTTAATAATTCTGCTTCAATTTTAACTTTATCAGAAGGAGTTTTAAATATTTCTCCTTTGGTAATATTTTTTGAAGGATCACCCCATTTTTGTGTAAAGCTTTTAAGGTGATATTCTTTTTTTAGTGGCTCTTTAAGCGCTAAGAAATTTGTTAGGTTTTTTAAATTTTCTTCTGAATTATTTAATAAGTCATCATAACAAATGAAAATCCAATTTAAAGGGTCTATTAAATCGGTCATTTTCTTTAAATACTCTAAACGCTCTATATAAATAGTTGTAACTGCTTCTTGACACATAGGTTGATTAACACTGTCGGAAAGCTTGATCATACTTGAGAGTGTATCTTCCGGATTGCGAATAAGTAATAGGTGTTTATTCGTTTTTGAAATAACCACCTTTAAGTTTGGAGTTACTGAATGATGATTAACTTGATTTACGATGAATTTACATTTTTTAAATAGCTGATTAGATTTTCTTCTAATATCAAATTCAGATTTTAATAAACTTTTTGAATCTTTATATTTCGTGAAATATTCACCAAAGCCAATTATTTCATCATTAGATTCAAGAATATGCATTAATAAAGAACTTCCACTTCTAGGATGACCCATGATAAATAAATAATCTTGATTTGGGTTTGGACTAAAAGGTTTCCAAAGAGAAATTAATATGTTTTTAATGAAATTTTTCAAATTATTTTTGTTTTTTAATCCAAAACCATAATATAATTACAATTCCCCATTGCCCTAATAATTTTAATAATAAAGCACCATTTATATTCCAATATTTTATTAAAAAATACCCAATAATTATCTGAATGAAAACGACAATTGACGCAAAAGAAGCAATTTTATATTGTTTGTCTCTCTTATAATACTCACTTACTAAAAGTACTTGTAAAAATAGTGGTATCATAAATAAAAATGCTAATCCATATTGTTGAAACGTAAAATCTAGGTTATATATTTCTGAAATGATAACATACATAAAAACAGTTGCAACAACTGCAAAACCCCAGCCAAAAACAAAAAACCTTTTTTGTATCTTTTTGATTACAGTGTTAGAAGAGCGATAATAATTTTTTAAATAGGGTGTAATGGCAAAAGTACTTGCCATTTGAGTTAATGCTAGAAAGGTTAAAAAAACTTGGTATTTACTTAGTTGTGAAACGCTAAAAAAATGAGTTCCATAATAGACATCAATCTTTGATCTAAAAGTTCCAATCGCTAAAGGAATAAAAAAAGGTATGGATTTTTTTAATTCTAATAATTGAAATTGAACCTTGACATATTTAAAATATTTTAATAATACAATTGAAAATAATAAGAACTTAAGTCCTTGAGAAATCAATATTATTTGCAATAATAATTTTAGATTAAGGGACTCTAAATTGTAAAAGACAAGAATTATTAGTGATAATAAATAACTTGATTCGACAAAAATATTAAGTATAAACTTTCTATGATATAC
>ERZ887851.336-NODE-336-length-48131-cov-19.916674_pt1 | contig 48131 bp, 50 predicted proteins | sample MGYA00521100_ERZ887851 | MGnify/ENA primary metagenome ERZ887851 (study PRJEB32303, sample SAMEA104408602) | aquatic metagenome | biome: Brackish water; feature: Pelagic; material: water | place: Baltic Sea | collected 2014-06-06T16:11:00 | depth 11,444 m ... | reverse complement strand
TAATACTTTAAATAAGTTTTTCATAATAATACCTTCCGTTGTAGGATATTTACACCAAAATGATCTTTTAGTAACATAATATATACAAAAGAATTAGTGACTTTACGGCAGCAAGGCCTCTAAAGCTACGACTCTGGCTTGCAAGGCTTCTAAAGCTTCGGTAACATTTAAACCTGAAACAGTAGAATCATTCCTTACATCTGTAGATGGTTGTTTAGGATAAGAAGCTAAAACTTGTAAAGCTCCATTATTTTGTTGGCTTTTCAAGCATATAGCTATTGGTTGGGAGTATCCGCTTGTAGGCTCGACTCCAGTAAGCTGCCCAAGACCATCAACATAGAGTATCTCTCCTTCATTAAAATCTGTAGTGTCTACATGATCTAAAACACCAGCTGTAATTATATTACCAAAAGATCCTTGAGATATATCCTCTTCAGCCAAACCTATTGTAACGTCTGTTAATTGGTTAGACAGGCTGACATTAATAGCGTTTTGTCCTATGTTGAAGCTGTCATATTTAACTGGCTGACCCTTAAGTAAGTTTTCGTCTGCTTTAATCCTAAAATGTAACTGGTCGGCATGTATTACATTACTTGCGTCTGTTAGTGTTTTGTTCGTGAACGAAATAGGACCATCAGCAAGGTCAGTGATGTCTGAAGTAATATGTTGATGACCGCTTAAAGAAAATGTTTCTAGTTTATCGTAAAGAGCGTCTCTTGTTGCGGCTTGAGTAATATCCCCACTCCAAGATAAACCATAAGGTGTATTGTCTACAACTGCATCTGCACCAGATGGACCCGTTAAACCAATGCTTCCGCTAGGTCCGACAAGACCTTGGATTCCGCTAGGACCGATAGGACCTGTTTCCCCAATGGGTCCAGGAGTTAGGGATATAGTATCTATTGCTGCCTGAGTGGCAGTGCTTATTGGTTTATTTAAATCAGAAGTGTTGTTGACGTTTTCAAGACCAGCAACATCAGCTTGAGTTAAAAGAACATCTCCAACTCTGCCAGCAACAGAAGTTACAGCGCTTTCAGCTACCTTATTAGTAACTTTCGCAGTTCTAATTGGGCTGTTTAAATTGGTTATTGTTACTGTGATTGGTTCAGCCATTAGTCTGTTATGTGTCTGCTTGTTTTAAGATACATGGTTTCAGTATAATAAACTGCTCCACTAGGCTCTACGAACTTAATGTCGTATTGCAAGCTATAATCAGCTGGTAATACTAATGTTTCGGCTGGTGTAGCAGAAATGCCTACAATACCACTAGCGAAAGAGCCGCTATCAACAGCAAAAGACAAAAGTCCGCTGGCACCTGGAGACTCCTTTAAATCGCTGCTAACGCCCCAACCACTTAGGTTTACGGCTATATCAGACTCATCCAAACAGGTAATAACTTGTTCAAAAGTGGAGCCTCTTTTGATTTCTGTTACAGTTTTTTCCAAATCACAAGACATCTTATATATTAATACACAAAATTTTCGTTTTTAAAAATTTTTCGTAATATAAAATATATTCAATTTTTAGGTGGAATTTGCTCAAACTTTTCTAACTTCAGTTCGCCAAGATTTTTGGGGTGAACGTAAAAGGAATCAAATTTATAATTTTTTACAAAAATATAATCGTTGCCCTTCAAAATTTCATTGCATTTTTTAGTAGGTCTTTCAATTGTAATGCATCCAAACGAATACTGGGAAAAATCAAGAGTGCTTATTATGTCTTCCTCTGACCCTTCAACATCTAAAGACCAATAGTCAATGTGGCTTGGTGAATTATGTTCTCGCAAAACCTCCATTAGTGTTTTTGTTTTTAGTTTTAAGACTTCGCAATTAATAGAATTGAGCTGGTTAGGTATACGCTTGTATGAATTATCAGTTCTATCAGAAATCACGCCACCTTTTTGGCCGTTATCTATTCTGAAATCCACATTACAATCCTCAGACCAAATAACACTCCTATCTACAGAGCAGCTTCTGTTTTTAGAGAGATGGTTAAAGAAACCTGGATTGGGTTCTATTGCTAAACCACTCCACCCATAAAAAAGTTCTAAAGTTGCGGTATTGGAGTGTTTTAATCCGTCCGCTGCAGCCAAATCTAAAAAATATCCACCTTTTTTATGACTAAAAACCTCCTCTATAACCCATTTGTCTTGTCCTTTTTGGCTGTAGTTTATCATTTTTTAATTTGCGGCAAGAGTTTACGTAAATCAAGAAAGTTTTCATTGGTGTCCTTGTGAGTTTTTATGTCCTGAGGTATCAACCCTATATTTTCTGACAAGAAAAATCTGTCGCTTATTCTTTTTGATAATTCTCTATAATAAAAGTGGGTAGGGTGTCTAACTTCGCTTGTGATAAATTTTTTTTCCCAGTTTTCTTCTATCCATCCAGACATATCTATGCAATCCTCTCCGTACAAAGATTTGTGGACCAAATGTCTATGTTTTAGTTTCTTTATATTTGACAAGACTGACTCTTCTAGTTTAATTAGACCGTTTTTAGCTTCATAATAAGCATCAAAATAAAAGGTAGTTATGCAAGCTTTTTGCTTATCGCAAGCATCATAAAGGGTTTTTGATTGTATGAATTCTGTGTTGTTAGTGTGGTGAAACAAAAGAAGATCACAATCATGTATTGCTTGACTTAGTATTTCAGATTTATCCTTAAAAGAAACTGGAAAAAAGATATTCTGTTCCCAATCATGCTTAACGTCTTCACTGTAGTGTGAAGGTTTTACCAAGTCCATATGCTTTTTCAGCCAGTTGGCTAAAACAGACATTTGACAATTACCGTATAGCAAAGCCTTCATTAAAAATCGTAACCTTTGTAGTCAATGACCCATTTTTCTTTTTCTGCAACCATATCTATGAGTTCTTGGGTGTAGTAATTTTTTATAGGCTCTGATCTAGAGCTCTTATTACTATGTAGGATTTTTATATCTTCTTTTATACCTACCCTTCCGCAAAAAACTTTTATGTCGTCATTCAGGTTCTCTGTAGTAGCTATCATATCCATTGTAACTGTGCCGTCTGAGTTACTTATAAAGTCGTATTGAGTTGGAGTTGTTTCTATAAGAGTTTTCATTAATTTTTTTCTGTCATTGTCGGCTTTTTTTATAAGACCTATGTAACAAGTGTTTTGTCTTCTTAATCTTTTGTATGCTTCTGATTTTTTATCCAGCGAATCCATATGGCTTTCACAAAACAACACTCTATCAAAAACATAAGAACAAAAGGAAACATATCTAGACCAAGGATTTCTCACTATAGAGAACTTGAAATAATCTTCAAATGAAAACCCGTTATTTATGAAAAACTTCTTGCATTTTTTTATACCCATGTGTTGGTTTTTATCTTCCCCCACAGAATCAAAAGATCCTACAAGCGTTTCCCTTAAAGTCTTTGTTCCAGTTTTGGGTATATCTACGGTTAGGAATTTGTATTTATGTGATATTAACATTGCATGTCTTTAATTATTAAAGTAAGTTTAATATTATTTTTTTATTATGTATCTTGCAGAACCAGTAAAGAAATCCAGAACCGTGATTATAAGAGCTATAGGATTCTATCCTATTGGCAAATTTGCATAAATTCATGTCCACCATTGTATAAAGAAGTGATGATTCATCTTTTTTAATTTCTCCATCAAAACCACAAGGAGTCTCTTGTGTGTGGGTGCTTTGCAAGTGGGTAGCTATCAAAAAGTTTTGGTTTTTTTGCGTCACATAATTTTTAAAGTCATTAGAGTTTGATAGGATAACAATGGGGGTTTTTGTTATCTTGTATTTGGATACACACTTATTGATAGCTTCTTCATACTTTCTGCACAGTGTGGATTTATCAAAGTTTTCAGCAAAAGATTCCTGATCGCTAAATCTAAAATGCATTATATCAAATCCGAGATTTTTAAGGTTGTTTTTTTTGAGTGTTCTAAGCGTTTCTTCTTCTATTGTTTTGTGAGGTTTTAATTTATCAACGAACCAATCACGACACTTTTTACTCAAAGATGGAATTGAGTTTTGGTATTTTATTATGTTCGTAGTTAGGAGACATGGGTGAAAATTACTAAAGATATATTTAGTTTCTCCTGTTTTTGTTGTGTTTAGGATGTTATCTGTTTGTTTTTTTAGTTGATATAAAAAATTTTGAGTTGGAACTGCCTTGAGATAAAAATCTTCTACAGTATATTCTTTGTCTGATTCCGTTTGGAAACTAAAGAACTTAGATATTGAGTGTTTGCTTAGATCAATATCAAAATCAAGATTCTTACTGCTACAATGATTAAATAAATGTATTGACCCCCTCAAGAAATCTCCTATCCCGTTTTCAGAACCATCATAAAAACAATTTACTATTTTGCCTTTTTCGTTTGTGTTTTTTTCTGAGGCCAATTTAACATATTTGTTAAATAATTTCTGATCCCAATAAGTTCTTTCGTTGAAAATTTTTAAAGCATCAACATCTAATCTATCAGTTTTAGTTTTGTCTTTGTTTTTATTGTCGTATACTTCTCTAACATCAAATATCTTCTTGTGTTTCAGTGCGTCTATATCATATATATTCTTAAACAATTTGTATAGATAGCTATCTATATCTTTATAGTAAACGACGTTCATGTCGTCAATCAAACTACAAACATAATTAAATTCTTTTTCTGAAATATCTTTATCATTATCTAATTTTGTAAAAAACCTGATACACCAACTGTCTTCTACCCGATAAGAGCTTAGGTATTCATCGAAAGTAACATGATTGAATTGTCCATGAAGATTTTCATGTTCAGAATTTTCGCTGCGCAAATAAAAATAAAAAGACTCAGCTCTTGAAAAAGATTCTCTGAATGTTATGAACTCATGTTTATCCCTATGTTCTGGCAAGGCTGGATAAATTTCACTACGGTAAGAATTAAATCCATCACCACATATTATCAAAGAGAAAACATAAAACTTATCAAGAAGCTCTTTTGACAAATCATTTATGCTCAACTCGTAGTTTCTTGTAGTTTTTTGATTAAAAACTTTATTGTTGTCGCATTCTCCATGAGAATCAATAACCACAAGCCTATAGGAAACCTTACCATCTTTTAAGATGTCAATCCTCTTATTGAGATTATACTTTGTTTTATTGAAGGCTAAACTATAAACAAAAAACCTATTAAGAACAAAACTGCCAGCGTTTTTAGGGATATGAAAAAAAACTGGTATACTTAAATTTTCCCCAAACATGACTATGTCATATTATATGACAAAAATAAAAAAAATCAATTTATAGATCCTTGATTACGGTTATACCTGTTTTCCCTGAAATTGTTTGCCCCGAACCAGCTGTCCATGTTGAATCAGTCGCTCTAGCGTGAATAGTTGAGGCATTATTTAAGTTTGACAGCCAAGTTGAATCTGATGCATCCATTACATCTTTCGTAGTGTAAATGTTAAGGTTTGTAATTGATGAACTAAACCCAAAAACAGCATACCCAAAAGAAGAAACGCCGCTACCTATGGTTACACTTTGAGCGCCATAGTCCCAAAAAGAGAAATCACCGATTGTTTTAACGCTATCTGGGATAACTAGGTCGCCCGTAAAAGAACAACTCTTAAAAGCGCTTGTCCCGATACTTTTTACACTGCCTGGAATAACTAAATAACCAGTTAAGCCAAAACAATTGGAGAATGCCTTTTTACCTATGACTTCACAACTAGTACCAATGACTAAACCCTTTAAAGAAGTATCAAGATCTTTCCAATCTTCGGGTATATCTCCTTGAATTTGGTCGTAGGAGGGGCCAGTTGAATCAAATACAATAGTAGGGGTTCCTTCACCACCTTCTATATTATCCCAAGTTGTACCATTAAATACTTTTTGCTGATTGGTTGAAGCATCAAGAGCCATCGTTCCAGCGTCAACATCCGTTGGGAGGTTTGTTGTCGTATCTTTAATCGGCGGTGTTTTTCTTGTGTGTGACATTTTATAAATCTTTAATTACCTCGATGCCTGTCTTTCCCCCAATGGTTTGACCAGCACCAGCTGTCCAAGTTGAGTCTGTGGAGCGGACATGAATGGTTGTAACAGAGGTTCCTGCAATAGTATCTCGATTGTTATCTAAAACGCTTTTTTCAACATAACAATGCATATTTGTTACCGAGTACATGCCAAAAGCATAATCCCCAATACTTGCAACACTATTGGGAATGGTTAACGTACCAGTCAAAATGGACATGCCTTGAAAAGCATAATTTCCAATAGTTACAAGACCATTTCCAAGATCCAAGCTAGTCATGTTATAACAAGTACCGAAAGCACTTTGCCCGACACTCGTAACACTATCTGGAATAATTAATGAAGTTAAGGCATTACAATTGGTAAATGCCCTTTTACCAATAGATGTGCATGAAGTTCCAATCACTAAACCTTTTAAGCTTGTATCACTATCCTTCCAATTATCAGGGATATCTCCTTGGATTTGGTCAATCACCCCAGCAACATTATCTCTAACGTAAGTGGTAGATCCTACACCACCAAGAGTACCCCATGAACCAAGCTTAAAGCTTACGAGTTTCTGAAGACTTGAATCAAAAACCACAGAACCCTCTGGCAAATCAGTCGGAAGATTCACCGTTGTGTAAGATGGTGTTGGGGTTTTTGCGGTATGACTCATATTACCAGATGATTGACTCTAATTCAGCGATAGTTGTAGCCGCATCAATAGATTGATTGGCAACCTTTTCTTTTGAAAATGCATCTTTCAGATGAACTGTAACTGCATCACCAATAACTATAACTGTTGCAGCATCGAGGGTTACAAATGTGCCGTCGCCAAGCTTCCAATCAGTAGTAAATGCAGCATCTTCTTTTGCTAACACTCTTGCTTGATAGATTCTATCAACAGTAAACCTATCTGTTCTTACAGCAAGACCCCCAACCGAAGTTCCTGAAACCTCATAGTCGTATCTTTTTTCGGCATAATAATCCCGAGAAAGTTTCTTGCTTTTTTCAAGATCGTTTTGGTCAAGTGAAGATAAATATTTTTGGTGTTTTGCATTTTGAATGTAACCATCAAAATCAGTTAAGCTTCCATCGATATAATAAAGACGCTCTTGACTCGCCTCAACTGTTGCTGCGTCCTCATCTGAAATTTCATGATAAACAAGAAAGCCTCCAAGTTCCTCATCAGTAGGAATTGTTTCTGACACTCTAATTACTCCACCTTGTGGATCTGTTATTAAATATTTCATTTTTTTATTTTTTTAATTTATAAATCTTTGATTACGGTTATACCTGTTTTCCCTCCAATTGTTTGCCCCGAACCAGCTGTCCAAGTTGAGTCTGTGGAGCGGACATGAATGGTTGTAACAGAGGTTCCTGCCATAGTATCTGTCCCTAAAACGCTTTTTTCAACATAACAATGCATATTTGTTACACCTTCACCCACGCCAAGGGCAGACTGACCTATGGTTTTGACGCTATTGGGAATCGTTAACGTACCAGTCAAATTGGTCGTGTTTAGAAAAGCATATCTTTCAATAGTTACAAGACCATTCCCAAGATTTAAGCTGGTTAAGCCCGAGCATTGTCCAAAAGCACTTACCCCGATACTCGTAACACTATCTGGAATAATTAACGAGCCAGTTAAGAGGAAGCAATTGGAGAATGCCCTGTTACCAATAGATGTGCATGAAGTTCCAATCACTAAACCTTTTAAGCTTGTATCACTATCCTTCCAATTATCAGGGATATCTCCTTGGATTTGGTCTGTATTTCCAACTGCAGCGCCATCATCATACACAACGGTTGGGGTTTCTCCTCCTGAACCGCCAGCTTTTTCCCAAGCACCAGCAACTCTAACTACTAAAGCGTTTTGATCTGTATCGAAAGCAGTAGTACCATCTTCAACATTGGTTGGCAGTTGAGATGTTGTTTTCGAAATTGATGGTATTTTAGTTGAATGGGACATTATTGTATGTAGTAACCGCTAACTCCGTCACTAAATATTGATACAGATTCATATTGTGATGTCAAAACATAACCGCTAACACTACCATCACTAACAACGCCATCTATAGTGCATCCGCTAGGAGGTAACAAAAGGACATCGCATGAAGAACCTATTTTTTTGTGAGTTGTAACTCCATCATGTAAAGTTGGGTCAAGTAGCTCTACAGTCATGCACGGACCTGAACCGCCGCTACCACTGCCACTGCCACTGCCACTGCCACTGCCACTGCCACTTTCACCGCCTCCTAAATCAGTGTCGTCATAAAGATGATGAGTGTGTTGCGGTATTTGTGTATATGAAGCGGTCGTTACAGAGACAACTCTAAAAGCAGCAGCTCCTCCGCCACCAACCTCCCAAGTAACGTTGCCAGATCCATCTGCTGTAGCTACAGTTCCTTCGGCGGCGAGTGCGGAATCAAGATCTGCAACAGTGTGTGTGTGAGAAATCGGCGCATAAGTTGCGGCGATGTCCGTAATCTGAGATACTGTGTGTGTGTGCGAAATCGGCGCATAGTTTGCGGCGATATCTGTGATTTGGGAGACCGTATGCGTGTGCGAAATCGACGCATAATTTGCGGCGATATCTGTAATCTGAGAGACTGTATGAGCGTGTGAAATCGGTGCATAGTTTGCGGCGATATCTGTGATCTCTGAAACCGTGTGAGTGTGAGCTGGAGGCGCAGACTCAAGCGATCCGAGCCTACTCTCTGCGTCAGTGACGTTTGCATTAATTGTATCCACGCAATCTTGATGCGTAGATACTCCAGGGGTCGGATTAAAAGGTGTTTGGGCCATTGTTTTAAATTATTTTTGTGTTTCCGTTGCTATCTGTTGATATTTGTGGTCTAGTTGATATCTTAGCAATTATTGAATCAAACTCTGATTGACGGCGACCACCTAGTATGTTTGAAAGTAGATTTAATATTTCTTTGTCTATCTCTAAAACTTCTTCAGCGTCTTCTCCTAATTCGTCAAGAATCTGTTGAGTATTTGAGCCATTCCATATAGAATCGTTGCTTTCATTCCAGAATCTTATTATTTCTTTTATTATTGTGAGGTTTATATACCTAATTCTAGATACTTTCTTTTTTAAGTCGGCATCTGGATTTGATATTTCATTTAGCAAACTCATTATTATTAATCTACTAATGAAGCATTTAAAAATATAGCGTCAACTTCCTCATCCGTAAGACCTAACGCTGCTTGCATTGTTGCTATACGGGCATTGTCACGCCTAAAAATGGCAGCGTGTTGCCACCAATCATACATTTTCTTTTTATCAATAATTTCCTGATCTGTAGTTTCAGGCATTGCCGCAATAATATCGTCAACTGTATCATGAAGACCCTCGTCAATCAAGGCATCTCTCATTTGTATGTTTGTAACTTCTTCTATAGGAGCTTCAATAATAGTCTCTAGTTTCCAGCTATATGATTCCGTAGTCAGTTCTCTAACGTAATATTGCCCTTCTGGAGCTGCCTCTTCAGGGATAGGCAGGTTCTCGACATAATCGTAACCATCTGGCGTAGATGGTGCGGCAGCATCTCTAGTCAAGGATGATGGCAAACCATTAACACTTGAGTATTCAAGCTTTAATGGGCTCAGTTTAATTAATTGATAAGTTTTCATTTTAAAATAAATTTTTATGTTGCATCACTGACATACAGATAAAGTATTGAACCGTTGTAATACCATCCTATTGTAGCCACCCCAGTAGTTGGCGTTATGGCAGCTATGTCAGCCAAATCTCCCGCTAAAACTATATGAGATCCTACGGACCAAGTCCAGGAACCAGTAGAATCTTGGGTAACCTCAATTAAACCAGAGTCTCCATCGCTGACGTTTATAATGGAAATGTCAGTAATATCCTCGAAAAGCTCTACTGAAAGGTTGGCGCCGAGAGATTTATCAAAAGGCAAGACCCCGACAGAAGAAGTCGAGACTTGAGGCGTTACAAGTTCAAGTGCGCCGAGTCTTGACTCTGCATCGGTTGCGTTGTCGTTCCATGTTTGCCTCGCATTTAAGTGGGTTTCTGTCCCAGTAGGGGTAAAAGTGTTTTGTGCCATTTTTTATATATTTTCTTTAAATTGTTAGTTAATCACAGATAGGCCAGATCTCATTGTTGTCCCAGATTTCGTTGTTATACCATACATCATCGCAACCATCCAACCAAACACAATCATCGTCCCATGTTTCGTTATCCTTCCAGAAAGCAAGGCAACAACCTGTAGCTAAGACGACGGCTACAAACCTTCTTCTTATGGTGTTGCCTAGTAATCTTAAGGTTCTCATCTAGTCTGCGTAATATACGATAGCGTCTCCAGTAATTTGTATAGCGGTCCATTCTCCGACTATAACATCGCCAAGAACAATAGTAGCTCCAGCGAAATTGCCTATACTACCTACAGTGCCAGCTCCGATTACGCAGTCATTAAGAGCATGAATAGCCATGAACTTACCAGTGACTGTAGTATCGATAATTCTTTCTCCGCCGTAGTGACCTACTTGTTTTAAAAGGGTGGATTGTGTTGATGTGGACATACAAATACATACACAAAAAACAAGATCATGACAAATATTTCATAACAACTCTGCCAACATTTTTCTTTTTGTCAGAAATAAAACCCTTGAGGAAAACATCAGAATCAACAAGCTCTATAGATTTAACATCAAAAACCAACCTTTCATCATCGAGAAATAACTCTTTTAGGAAGCCTGTCTTTATTAAAAAACCGCAGTCACCAGAAAGTATTTTGCCGTCAAGGTGTTTTGTAGAGTTATTTGTTCCTATTATTTTTAATTTGCAGTTTTTCATAAAACTTAATTACATTGTTTTTTTCTACTTTTACAGAACAAACCTCTCCTTTTTTATTTTTAATAAGGGTGAAGGCAGGTACAAATCTTTTAAGTGTTTTAATCAGCTTTTCTTTTTTAAATAACCTATTCAACTCAGCCTCAACCAAATCAAGTCCTGTTTTTTCATACACATGCAAAAAAGATTCGCAGAACGCTGATTGATATTTGATTATATTGGATGTGGATGTCATCCTTATATTTGGAAGTATAAAGTCCATAAATACAAAATCTTTATTAGCGCTCAGGCGAAAAAAAGAATACATTATGGGTTTTTTCTCTCTATCTATAGCAACCAAGCTTATTTCAGAAATTGAAGATAATTCATTCCTATAATCATTGATACAAGACAGTCTTCTAGAAAGGCCACCTTCGTCCATTTGTGGCAAAGGCTTAGAACTTAGACAGAAATCTTCAAATAAAGATATAAAAACACTGTCAGAAAAATTTATATTTTTAATTTGCATTCTTGCTTGCTGGATAAACAACAGTAGAAGACTCTGTTAATCCTTTTTCACTCAATATATCCTTGCGGACAAACCCCTTGGTTATATCGGCGCAACTAACAGCCCAAGAATAAGCGTCTTCCAGTTTTGGGCAATAGCTTTGTTGATACTTATTTTTTTTGTCGAAAACCCTATAAATTACGTTAGTCATATGTTTTTGTATTTATATGATTATATCTTAAAAAGCATCTTAGTCAATTTTTTTTAGTTTAAAAAATCAGTTGTTTAAAAAACCATTAATTATGTTATTATATGTAACAAATGGTGTATATAGTTTCATGGGTTTAGGGCAAGATAAGATAGCTGCAGAGGTCTTTAATATAGAGCCCACAGCAATTGTAGATCTATTTAGGATTTATCCTGATATAGTAAATTACCCGAATACATATTTTAATGTACATAACGGCTCTGTTTTTGGTATTGGCGTAAGTTGGCAAGGTGAAGATTACATGCCCATAGCAATGGAGTATGAGGGTTTTGAGGTAACATCTGACGGTAGACCTAATAGGCCTATACTTAGGTTTTCGAACTCTCAATATTTCGCAAGTTCACTATTGGATAAGTATGATGATTTTTCTAACGGAAGAATAGAAAGGAAAAGAACTTTTGTAAAGTTTTTAGATGATGTAAACTTTGATGGGGGAAATCCTTGGGGGGAATCTGATAGTTTTGCTGAAATATCTAGTGATATATATATCGTATCCCAAAAAAAGAGGGAAAACAAAGATTTTGTAGAAGTAGAATTAACAAACCCATTAGACTTGGAAGGTTTTGAAGTAAACCACAGAAGGGTTTTGGGTAAATATTGCTATTGGAAATATAGGGGCCCAGGATGTCAATATCAAGGAGAGCCAAAAGAAAGGTTGGATAGACAACCCTTCTTAGATCAAAATAATAACAAGGTATCCGCCTGGAATCAAGCTAAGACAAACAATACTTCATATTTAGGAGGCGATTTTGCTTATGGTAAAGCTGGAGATGTCTTTAGGCCAACAAAAAGATACTATGAAGGAAATATAGTATACAAAATAAATGATAGAGTAAGAATTCAAGACGAAGGAGATCCTAATTCTTTTTCCCCTCTCTTGGTCTACTATGTGTGTAAGGCTTCCACAATATCTGGGCAAAATTGTATAGGAAAAGAACCAAATCTACACCCAGAATACTGGGACAAAGACGGATGCGCTAAAACTTTAAGCGCTTGCAAAAGTCGTTTTAAAGATATAAGACAGGTTCAGGTAGGGACTTCTTCAAAAAAATACGACCAAAACGCACTGCAGACCCTAGAGGCAAAATTAACGCACATGAGCTTATTTGCGCCTAACGCTGGATTAGAGAGTGTTTTTAACTGGTCTTATGGAGACAGCCTTGCAAAAGGAAGAGGCAAGGAGTTTACTATGCTAATCCATCTTCCGAGAACTTATGGTTATAAAAACCTGCACTCATATATTGAGACACCTAAATATGCAAATATATTCGCGTCCGACTGCAGGAGTTCAAGCAACGCATTCAGATTGAGCTTCCACCAAGAGGATGGTTATGGAGATCTTGTCATCAACTGTCTAGAAAGAGTTGATAGCACAACTTCTAGAAGGGTTGAATACTGGCCGCTTAGAGCTGGAGGAGTTAAGGAGGGCACATCATTTGTTCAGGCTCAAGATATCAACCTACAATCCTGTGAAGATCTTTTAATCTCTATAAAAATGAGAAGAAGAGGCACTACCTATAAAAAAATATTTGATGTAGAGGTTTCTGGTATAAACACAGGTGTAATGACAGAGCTGGACGAGAATGAAGAAGAAGTACAAATAATTGGAACAAGGGGAGAAAAGAAGAGCTTCAATATCAAAAATAGCTTTGATACAGATGCTGTTTTAAGGTCAAAACCTAGAAGATTAGTTTTTTTAGGCGCGGGTACAAGAAGAAATAATATAACAGGGGCGAATAACAATAAGCTTTTAAACTGGTCGCACAATAGATGTACTTTTGGGTCTGTAATTATTTGGTCTAAGGAGGTTCCCAACTCTGTAATAAACAAGACTTTAGCATTAAAGGTATATAATGACCAGTTGAAAACCCCAGTGATAAGAAGATTCTCGGATTTAAGTAAAATAACAGCAGAAAAAGAAGCTATTTTAAATGGATGCGCAGCTTATTGGCAGGGTACAAATAGTAGTGGTTTAGTAGACAAAATCAATAATAATACTTTAGCTTTTAAAGCAAACCCAACTGATAAAGTAGCTTTTGCTGGAAGTTCGTTCTTTGATAGGACCAATTGGACAAAACCACAAGTTTTAGCTCTAGGTTATTCAAAAGACATAGTAATATCAAACATATCCGCCGAGTTCGACAGCACCGATGAGGTTCCAGCGGACTTAGGAATACTTCCTTTCGGCGGATTTCCTGGTACGGATGGATACTCATTCAGAGCGGAGCCTTAAAAATGGAAACTTACAAAACAAAACAACTGAAAAGAGCTATATCAAAGATAGCAGATATATCAGAAAAGAAATTTTCTCAGGAAATCTGCGGGATTTTAGGTCACGATGGTAGTGATTATGTTGTCCAAGAATGCAAAAATATATCCGATAGACCTTCAGAGACCTTTGTAATGGACCCATTACACTACTTACTTTTTAAAGAAGAGTATTCTACAATAGCTATATTTCATAGTCATATAGTAGGAGACGAAACACCTTCGGATTTTGACATTGTTATGTCAGAAAATAGCTGTATACCATTTATGATTTACTCATTAAATACTAAAAATGTGTATATACACACACCAAAGCATATTGATGCGGATAAAGGGAGACTCGAAAAGGTAAAAGAAAAAATAAAATGACTACAATCAAAATACACGGGGTATTAGCTCATGATGTTGGAGATGTTTTTTTAATGGATGTCGGTAAAACCAGCGAAGTTATTGAAGCTATCGATGCAAATAGACCAGGATTCATCAAAAAGATAAACCAATTATCAAGAAAGGGATTTTATTATTCTGTCATTGTAGATGGGAAAAGAATAAAAAACACATACGCTTTTTTGAAGTCTAAAAAAGCAAAGAAAATAGATATAGTACCTGTAATATGTGGGGAGGGTGGTATTATTATCGGGGCCGCTATTAAATTCTTGGCGTCCAAAGCCTTCATAACACAACTCGCTATTTTTATAGTAAGTACTGCGATTCAACTGATTTTAGCTCCTAAGCAAAAAAGCCCAGACGTTAAGGCTACAGAAGCCAGCACCAGGGGATTAGAGCGGTCTTTTGAATTCTCCAATAAACAAAATTTAGCATCTCAAGGTGTGCCAGTGCCAGTCGGTTACGGGAGACTTCGTGTTGGGTCTCAGGTTGTCCAGGCCTGTATTAAAACATTCCCTCAAAACGTTCAGGCCGCAGAAGCGATGATATCAAATCCATTCTACACCCAGAAAGGGGTGGCTCAGTCTGACAATAATTCAGTATAAGTAATGAAGCATTTTGAAAAAAAGTTCGTCTTTGCGGGGTCTGGTGGTGGTAGTGGTGGATCAACCCCGCCGAAACCGCCGACACTGAAGCCTCCCTATATAGGCTCTTATAAGGTTGGGGCTTCGTTTCAATTTTCCGAAACGATAGATTTAATATCCGATGGTCCGATAGAAGGGCTTTGCAATAAATACGGGAAAGTGCTAGACAACAAGGAGCTTTTGCAGGGTATCTTTTTGAATAATGTGCCAATTCAAGAACCCATAAAAAGAAGGGGCCGAATTAGGGTTTTGGGTGATCAAAGTTATGAGTCCCAAAGCTCTGACCCTTTTAAAGAAAATATAAATTACCTTTTTCAAGATTTAGTTGCTGGAGGTGAAGATCTGACTAGTCAGGAAGCTAGGCAGTATGACACCTTAGGAGAACCACCTGGCGCATCAGATTGCAGAGCCTACTCTTCGAGGGGGAGAAATGGAACTAGAAGTACTTTTACAGTTGTAGATGGAGGGCGCGGATGGCTTAGTTATGGCAACACATACTGTAGAGCGTTAAAAAAAGAAACAACTACCTCTAGGTACAACGTTCGAGGGGGGCGGAGAACTTCAGTCTCAACAAGTTACATACTAGATGATAACCAATTCTATTCTGGAGCTACAGCAGCTAAAGGTAGATACGACACTGACAATATACTTGAACAATCTAACCTTACTTTTGGTAAGGATACCCCTATCTCTTACTTTTCAAACTCAAGTATGAAAAGGGAACTGAGCGTCCCCTTTAATTATAACGATTACAATTTTAGGAAAAGAGGTGGAGTCTACGGAAGAGAATACTGGATAGATGACACATCTCAAGTGGGACAAAACTTGGCATATAGACAAGATGCTAGTACTAGACTGGGCTGGATAACTTGGAGAAAAAATGATACGGGGTGGGACTCATTCATAAATAAGGATGCTGACAAATATTGGAATGATTTAACAACTTTTTATCGTAGGAGTGGTGTTTCTTATATAAATAAAGTAGGCCAAATGGAGAGTAATGCTATGATAGAGTATGGCCAAACCTACGCGAACATAAGAGAAAGATTATTCTCCCTAAACACAAGGGTATACAAAGATAAACCATGTGTCTATCCTTATAATGACTGCACTCTAGTACATGATCAAAGTTATACATCAGTGCTTCGACAAGGAACGACACAGCTCATGGATATTGTCGATAAAAAAAATACTAATCCTTTTGAGTATGCTTTCCTAAAAAAGCAAATGGAATCCTTAGGTTGGTCTGTTCCAAACACAATGACAATGGAGTGGATGATAGAAAAATTTGAGGCGAATATAGCTAGTAGGTCTCAATTTATAGCAGAAATAAAAGGTACATCTGAAGCGGTCTTCTCTCCGCCATTTTTGGCTTTTAAGTTCCGTTCAGATTATGTAATTGAGGGATACCAAGCCTCACAAAATAAAACATTTATTAATTCTTATGGAGATATGAACCCTTATGAGTTAGACATGGTATCTTCAAAAGAGAAAAATAATCCAAGGTATTCCATTAACTTTTTAATACCACAATTAGATAAAGATACAGGAGAGTGGAATGGAAAGGTTAGGGGTTTTTATTTTTCACCTTTAGAGGTAGAGGTTAAAAATGTAAGAGATAAAGTATTATTTGATGACGGTAAAACACAAACCCGACAATTCAAATTCAGATATATAAAAACCGCATCAGTATACGCTACAGCAATGAAATCAGAAGAATTAAATTTCTTAAAAGGCGTAACTGATCTTGGCTTATTTCAAAACCAATATAAAGTACAAGGCCAAGAAGTAGATAAATATAATTACGGAAACATTTTAGCTGAGTTTAGAAAAGGAGAAGGACCAAACCAACAAGCTCCATTAAGCTACTTTAAAGATGTATATATAGAGCATGACATAACCAGAAAACTAATAGGGCCCTTCAACACAAACAATCAAAGAAGAATTCAGACCTTATTAAACTGGGACGTTAGAGGGGTAGACAAAAGAGACGATGGAACTCATAAAATGAGATCTCTGTCCATAGCTGATCAGGAAACAGTAGACGGATCTAGAACCTCCTTCATTAGATTTTTAGAAGGGATTGTTTTAGATGGAAGTGGGGGTTACTTAGATGGAATAACCGTCAGAAACGTTCCATCTGAAGGGCAAGTTCCCGATATGGTTAAAAACTGGACCGTAGCGGTTTCAGAAGGAAGTTTAGATAAGAGACCTGATAGCAAAAAAAAGTTTGACTTTTCTGGTTGGAATAGCTTTAAAAAGAATTTTGATGAAAAAGCACAACCAGTAACACACATTATTACAAACCCAAATGCACAATCTTTATATTTTACTATAAATATACTAAATCTTTATGACACACTACACAGAGATGCCTCAACAAGTAGTGGCGATAACTTAGGAAAGAAAATACCATCAGTCGTAAACATAAGGGTTGAGATAGGTTATATCGAACCATCTGTTTCAGAAGAAGATGGTTTTGTAACGGTTTACGATAGATTCTTCAGAATAGCATCTCTAGTAGAACAAAGAGCTCCTTTGGATATAGGTAACCCAGACAACAACAAGTCTTTGATAGAACTTGATTATGTAGAAGAGCTCTACAAAGATACCTCGGGTAGCGAAAAGGCATATAAAGGGGGCGTGGGTGAACCGTTTGACCTACCAGCCGCTTTGGTTTCAGATGAAACGGGTCAAGAGAAAGTTTTTAGAGAAAGGTATATAAAAGTATCGAAGCTTTCTACGGAGAGTAACTCCACATTGGTGTTTAAAAATTTAGAAATAGGTAAAGTAGTTGAGATTATAAGCTCTAACTTGAATTATCCTTACTCCTCTATCATAGGAACAAAGATAGACTCAAGATCTTTTCAGCAAATACCCACTAGATCCTTTGAGGCTAGATTAAAAAGAATAAAAATACCAAGCAACTATAACCCATTAAGGGAAGACGGGACAGATAAGAGGTTTTGGGATGACGCAAGCAAATTACAGGAATTAGGCAAGGTAGATGATATATTGGTTTATGATGGAGATTGGGATGGACAGTTTAAAATTGGCTGGACCGACAATCCAGCTTGGATTATATACGACCTATTAACAAGCACCAGATATGGATTGGGTGAGTTCTTAAAGCCAGAAGACATAAATAAATGGCAACTGTATAAGATCGCAAGATTTTGCGATGCGGTAGATAAGGATGGTTACTTCGTTGGAGTTGACACAAATCAAACAAGAGGGTCAAAAAATTTAGGGCAAAGGGAGCCTAGATATAGCTGCAACATGATGTTCACAAGCGCACTGAAAGCTTATGACGCTTTGAATATGATATCATCCATATTCAAAGGGATGGTTTATTACAGCAATTCTTCAGTATCTTTTGCGGACGATACCATAAAGGAGCCTGTTTTAATGTTTAATAATAGTAATGTCGAAAACGGGTTTTTTGAATATTCTAATCAAACAAGAGACAAGCAATTCAACGCTGTAGAGGTTTCATATTTAGACAGGGATGATAACTACAGGAACAAAATAGAATACATAGAGGATGAGGAGGATGTTGCTAGGAGAGGTGTGTTTAAAACGGTAGTAGACGCATATGGGACCACATCAAGATCTCAGGCGGTAAGACATGCAAAGCACATAATGTATGCAACAACCAAAGAAAACCAGTCTGTTTCATTTATCACTTCATTAGAGGGCCTTCTTTGTAAACCTGGAGATTTAATCATAATAGAAGATGATTTAAAATCGTTAACAAATAATTTTGGTAAGGTATTAGATGTGAATTCAAGCCAAGGCAAGGTTAAACTTTCGGAGTCATACAGCAACTCTTCTTCCTTGGAAGACAAAATAACCTTCTACATACCAACAGGAAGACAAAGCGTTGAGGACTTAGATAATATTACCTCAATAAGAAGAAATAGATTTTTAGAGTTTGAAGTTGCATCTGATGATGCCAGCTGGACCAGCAAAAAACTCAATGGTTCCTATGGTTTCTCTTATTATGAAGAGGGGTTTGAGGATGTAACACAGAAATACAAAAAAGAGCAGTATCCTGTTTACACGGGAACCCAAGATGGGATTAATCATTTTCTTTGGTATTCAACACAATATTCTGGGTGGGTTTTTTCTACGGGTAAATCATTTCAGCATAACAATACTTACGATAAATACATTCAAGAGCAATATTATAATGGAGATTTAGTCCAGTGGCTGCCATCTTTCAATAACAAACCAATTAGTTGGTATCATTTTGACTCTAATCAAGCAGACGGAAGAGGTGTTTCTTCTTTAACTCTTCAAGGTGACTTTTATAATTTGTCAGCAACGGATGGAGTTGTAGAATCAGATATAAATATTAATGAAACAAAACAAATATTAGATTTTTCAACGACAAGCTATATTAATGATGACTTTGGATCTACGTGGACTATAGACCCGAACGACGAAAATTATAATTTAATGCCTCTCATCCCAGAAGGCTCTACGTATAGAATAAGAAGAAAAAATACAGACGATCAGATCTATAAAGTAATGGGGATTACAGAGTTAGAAACAAACAAATATCAAATAGTAGGAGGTAAATATATAAGTGGCAAATATTTGGAGATGGAAAATTTTGCTTACAAAGATATAGAAGATACAAATTCACCTTATAGGGAGAGTGCTTATGAGGCAGAAGGAAGATCGTTCGTAAGGCTTAAGACTCCTCAAAACTTTTCTGTCGCAAAAACACCAATAGGTCTACCTGTAGAAAGGGTTAACTTTATAACTTCATGGACTGAAGTGGCTAACGCTACTGGATATCGTTTAGAATTAAAATCTTCATCCTTGAGTGAAACTTTAACCTTCTCAACACTTTCTAACTCACTTACAATCAAAGACATAACAGAAAATGGCGGTTACTTATTATCTGTAACTGCTACTGGACCATCCTATAGTTCATCCAACCCAGAAATTAGCTATTTGGAATCAAACCCAATAACTAGATTTATAAATGTCAATGATTTTGAGGAAAATTTAATCACAGACGGATCTTTTGTTTCAAATATATCAATAAGTTAAAAAAATGACAACGTTAAAAGAATTTGAGGCCATTTACAATTATGACGAAAGTGATTTGTACTCTTTGGGTATTGGTAGCGGGGTACATTTGGATGAAGATGTTTTTCTGCGCTTTACATTACAGGATAGGGAGGCGGCATTGTTAACAGACAACTCTCAATTAATAAACAACAAATATATAAACTCTATTATATTTGATATAGCGGATATAAATGATAATATCATTTATGAAAATTATCAAAGTGGATACTTAACATCGTTAAGTATTACAAAAAAAGATAACGAATCAATATTTGGGCAGTATGAAAAGGATTTCTGTATTAATTTTAGGGTTAAGGATAATACTACAGATATAGTAAGCTCTGGGAAATACTATGTGTATGGAAATCCATTATATATATCATCTATTAAAACATACGATTCCTTGGGGGAAACCATATTTAATGAGCCTATAGGGCCTTACATGGTCGCTGAGTTTAACAGTGGTAATACTGTTTTTAGTGGCAAAATGACATTAATAGAAAAAGAAGACGATGGACTTCCTGAAAGATTTATTATATCTGGTATTAAAAATCACCCAGAAATGCCATCTGGAATACAAGATCACTACTGGGAAGCTTCTCTAACTTATGATTTTAATGGAGCAGAACTAGAGCCAAACCCTTCATATCCTAGCTATGTCGAGACAACATTCAACCAAAGCTCTTGGACATTTTTATTTAACGACTTAAGCCCCAGTGGATATTTCTTATTGTCAAAGATTGACAACCAGAAAAACAATCCTTATGGAATATATACAGACTCCTATAACAGCGGCATAATTAAACATTACGGAGAAGAACCAACAAGTGTTGTTAGCGGTTTAAAAAATGAAGACAGTATAGCTGTAGAGGTTTCATACCAAAACCTACAGCAATTCACTAAAATAAAAGGCTTGGACGTATATTCTTACAACGGAGATCAACTGCAAGAGGATCAGTTTTCTTACTTGAGAACGCTGGACGAAAATCATGCAACTCAAATAAACATAGATAGATCAGCAGGGTTAGTTGACAACCAGAATACATGGTTAAGGTTTACCCCAAAAAGTCCATTTGGAGAGGGTGAGCCTTGGTTAGTTGGGCCTCTTTTGCACAAGCAAACGGGAGAATCTGAAACAGCAATTGATGTTGATCAAGTTAATATAAAAAGCCCAGATGGTTCAGCAAACGTCAACTTTAAAAAGGGAAGCGTATTAAGCATAATAGATGGCGGGTCTGGAGTTTTAGATAGAATATATGTGAATAGAGAAAACGGAGAGGAAACATCTATATTTGAATCAAATAGCGGTTTAAGTTTTGATTACAACACTGTACCCGCAGACGAAAACGGAATATGGCAGAGAAATTATTTTGAGTATGCATTAACAATGATCAGTGATCAAAACCCATATCAAATAATATCAAAAACAATAAAGATTTCTACCACAGGGGTCGCTACGAGTGGGGTGAATGAAGGCCTACCTCTATTTAAAATAGAAGGAATAGAAAACTCCGAGGGAGAAAACCTTAATATAACGCCATCGTATTCAGAGAGCGGTGTTAGCTTGCTTGTTAATACTGGGCAGGATTATACAACATACAAGTTCTACAAAACCTCCTTTTAATAAACTACCCTCCACTAAGCAAATCATTCAATGAAGCCAAAAATTCAGACCTCAGAGGTTTGGGTGTTTTTGTGTATTGCTTTTTTGCTCTTCTGTAAACCTTCCTGGTTATAGGATCTTGGGGGTTTATAATTGTTCTTAGTTTTTTTGCTGTTCTATTATTCATAGTTTTGTAATAAAATTTGTAGAGTCTTTTAGGAAGCCTATTTTATATAGGAACTTTTCTAATTTTTTGCTTGTTTTTATTTTTTCCGTACTAGACATAGACATATATTCAAAGCCTTTTGACCTTGCAAAAGATACAGCTTCTTTAAAAAGTTTATATCCAACTTTAGGGTTTTTAGATAACCATATATATTCAGAGAAAATCTGAACACCAAATTTAACATTTCTTTCCCTAAAAAAAGCTATCATAGCATCACATTTATCGTCTTCTTCATTGATCCAAACAAAGAAATCCCAATTAAGTAATATTTTATCGCCCAGATTATTTATTATAGACTCTTTATTGTGTATTAATCCGAGTTGATGAGCTTCATTTTTGTTCTCATATTCAAAAAGGTCGAATATCTCATCGGCGGCTTTTTCAAAATCCTTCGGTTTTGTTATTCTGCGTATCATTTAGAAAGTATACCTATTAGTTTTCTTGCTTCCTTGGCTGGGATATCGCTAAAGTCATTCCAGTTTTTAACTGATTCATTAACATACTTTTCTGATTTCCACAAATCCCTAAGAAGCTCTTTCAGGCCCTCGAAGGTGTCTATGTTATGATGATCTCTTAAATTCTTTTCAAGTAGACCAGAAGGCGTTATAGGGGCGGCGCTGCCACTTTTCGAGGGTGATTCTTTAGATGGTTTAGATGGAGATTTATCAATCTCATCGGCACCGACAATATTAATATTCAAAAAGTTACGAACACAACGAACAAAAGCCCTATTGCAAGCAATCGTTTCCAAGAATTTTTCGCAAAAAGCATCTGTGTTTTCTAAAGACGCATTAGCGTAATCTTCGTAACAAACTTTGTCACTCTGCGATTCGTAATTACCTATCCATTCAATCTCGCAACGAGCGGTAACATAGCCTTCTTCTACGTTTCTTGCATCATAAGCGACAGAATGGAAGCCCCTCAACCTAGCTAAGTCTTTAATGCCGCCGAGCATGATTAAAAGTTGATTGTCTTTAAGGCCCTCCGTAGAGCTTGGGACTTGCTGTCCTCGCATATCAAACCAGCCCTTGTTGGGGTACAGGAACTCTGGCTTAATCATAGCCCTCCAATTAACAGAACCATCTTCATTGAAGATATAGTCAATACACTCAAGCAACCCGTGTTTATCTCTCTTGTAGATATCTGGGCCAAAAAGTTTTTTCTTTGTAGCTGACTTCTTTACGGTTTTTTTTGTTGCTTTCTTAACTGCTTTTTTAGCTGGTTTTTCCTTCGGTTCTGTCTTGTTCATAAATATAAAAATAATCTAGTTCTTCCCAATAAGTAGGATTATCCACTACATTAGTAGAAGAGTCAAGCCCTTTTTTCCAATGAGCCACACTTTTATATACTTTAGAACCCTCAATGACACTTTTAAATGATAGAAACTTATGATTGAGGTTAACTAACTCAGGTTTTTCTTTAGCTGGGTTGTAAAATTCTACACTCTGATCGAAATACTCAAGCCTTAAGTCATCTAATAAACTTTTGTCTTTAACGAGCATTAGGAAATGAATTTTTAATTTTTTAAGAAGATTAAAATATTCTTTAGGTATAGCTTCCAAGGGCTCGTCGACAATGATGGTTATGCAATTTAAATTGTCAGCTATTTTTTGAATTACATCAGCTTGAAGTACTAAATTTTTAGATATAATATTACATTTATGGTTCGAACAATAACTCATGAAAGATCCTGTGTCCACGCTGTCACAGCAATCAAGCCTTATATTAAGGATAGACTCATTCGAAAAACCAAGGTTGACATATTCCGTGGGGATAATATCAATTTCCTCTTTTTTAATTTTATTTGGGAGTATTGTTTTGAAGTTAAGATTGTTATAATCATCAAACCCAAGAAGTTTTAAAATAGAGGTCGCTACTTTTTCTGGAGCAATAGTATCTATAGATTCTTTACTGTCAACCAAAGACAAGCAAGGCTTCTTGTCCCATTTAGGCTCTAGGTTTTCTTTTTGGTTTTTCTTGCCCCAGTAAGGGCTTGTAATAGAAGAATATATATTACCATACAAGTTTACTACAGGCACTCCTTCAGAGCTTGCATACTGGGTTAATGCATTGTCTATGGAAACAAGCAACTTAGCTTTCGATATTATGTAGCAGTTTTTTCTAAAGTCCAAATTGCAATAAAAATGGTCTGCATTTCTAGCTACATTTTTATCTGAACCTATCACTACAACATCTATACCGCGACCAATCAAAGAGGACCTAACGAGGTCTATGACAAGTCTGTAGTAATTATAGTTTTTAGACTGTATATCTTGTTCGTTATATATAACAATATAATTGTCAGTTTTTATTGGGAAGAAATGCTTGTTTACAACAGGTTTGTTTGGCTCTACACCAAGATTCTTCGAATATTCTTTTATTAAATGTGGCATTTTATTTTCCGTTATGTATATAGCAAGGTACTTTTTGTGTTGTCGTCGCTGGGTAGTAAGCAGCTTCAAAGAAGCCTTCGTGGTCACCAAAACCTTCAAGAGATAATGGATTGTCTAGGGCTGGAGTATATTGTAAACATTTAAAGACACAGGGGTTGTCTTCTATGTAATCAAAATACTCAGGTTTAGTAAACACATAAACATTGCAGCCATTATGTTTCTTTTTAATGTTAGACACAAAAGAATTAATCATTAGCACATCAGTGGCTGACTGCGGTATTATAATCGCAATCCTTTTACCTTGGTCATCTTTAGACAAAACATCCTCAAAAGCTTTTGGTTTTTTAAGGTTTTCTTTTTTTGCAACATTTATAAAGTGATGGTAAAGGGAGTTTTGATCAACCTGCCCATACATCATCTTGGAATACCAAACGTTGAATCCTTTGTCTTTTTTATCTACGTCATCGTTTAAGATGTTTTTATAAAGATCTATAATGAACTCTTCATTAGATAATCCAGTGGGCATTTCATAAAGGTCATTATAGTGGATATTTTTTATGTCCACATTCTCATCTAAAAACGGCATATCATCTATGATAGACTCTAGTTTTTTTCCTATCACATCTACGGAAAAATTATCAACAACCCATTTTTTTGACTTTTTGCCCATTTCAATCCTCTCTTTTTCAGGCATATCATAAACAGTTTGAAGCATTTGATTAATGCTATCAGCGTCCGTTGATGCTTTAATAAACTGTGTTCCAGGCTCTCTGTATTCATGCCAACTTAAAGGGAGCCCACCGCTTTCTTCAGAACAGCTATCCTCACCACAAGAGTAATCGGTTACCAACGTTATGAGTTCTGTGAGTTTGGCTTCTTGCACAGGGATTTCTTGACCTCCGCTTGTAAATGGATGGCAATAAACATCCATTAAGTTGTAAACTTGGTTTAATTGATCCTCAGAAACACCGTGAGAGACATTTGTTGTGTTAGATGTGTTTTGACCACACTCTCTACATTTTTCTTTTTCGTGAGTAAAATTCTTAACATGATAAGCTCCACAAGATGAGCAAAAATACGTAGTCAGTATGTCTGTATTTTGTATATTCTTTTCTTCAAGAAGCCTCATGATATCCCAACCTTCAGACCAATGGGTGTGTAGCAATAGTTTGGCGTGTGGTTTGTCTTTTTTAAACAACTTGAACCCATCTAGTAGGTTCGGCACTGATTTTCTTAATTGATTTCTAAATACAAAACCAACAATAAAATCAGCTTGATTGACTCCATGAAAATCTCTCAATTTCGTTCTGGCTTCGTCGTCGAGTTTATAGAACGAGTCGATATCCAGAGAACCCCTCAAGGTTTTAATATGCTCATAGCCAGATTCTTTGAAGGCTTTTTCAGCAAAAGATGACCACACATAATAATGTTTTATCTTAGGAGCGTACTCTAAAGCTTGAGGCAAAATAGGTAAGCTGTCAAGAGTAGTCCAAACCATAGAATTAACCTTATTCCACCAAGGCTTTTTATTGTAATCTGTAAAAGCCCAAATATCCTCCACCCCTATATAAACATCTGGCCTAACTTCCTCTACTATCCTGTCTATTTCAGCAGAACCATAACCAGCAGATCGCTTTTGATCTTCTGGTAAAGATTCATAATTGTCAGGAACAGTGCCATAACAGTCCCAGGGTAATTTTTCGGTAGAAGTGTCACTAACACGTTTCATGTTTGCCGCCTCAACGACATTATACTTACCAGTCTTATATAAATATTTTAGTATGTTTTTTTTGTTTTTACCAAAACCAGTAAATGCCTTACAATAGTTAGAGTGTATGAGTATTGTTTTTTTTCTCATTACTTTAGGTTGGATCTATAAGTGAAGATTTCATTTAAAACGTATTTAAAATACTGGCACAAACAATAAGCTTCCGACATCTCGATACCCATACCAAATTTATTAGAGGAGTTTCTCGTAATTGTAAAAGAAAACGCTTTTGTTCCATCCTTCTTTGAATATGGGCTTAGGGATATGCCAGTAGAATTGTCATCGAAGCTGTGAAAGGCTCCGAATTTTTCATATTTTTCTACAGCATATATAAAACCACCAATCTCAAACTCATTGAATTTAATAATTGCAGATTTATCTGGGTTTTTTGCATTTGCGGAAAACGAACCGCTTCTTTTTTTTGCGTTCCATGATGCTTGTTTGACGGCTGTCATATACAAACACGGCTCATCGTTTTTACCTTGGGTCCCCACCCTAAATCCGAAAGCTGTGCCTGTGTTTTGAGAATTTGGTTTGTAAAATTGAATCATCTTTGAAGTATTATACTGAAAGCATATTTGTTTTCTAATTTAGTCTTCGTATTTTTGTCTTAATTCCTTATCAAAATCAATGGTCACACTAAACATTTCAGTCAGATAATCTTTAACCCACAAAGATATATCACATTTTCGGAAACACCAAGAGGTTTCAAAAAAGTTCCTTACTAGGTATGTAATTCTGTCTTCTCTAGAGTTTTTGTATATACATTGTTCTATAATAAAATTATAAGCCAGTTTGAATAAATGAATATTATAAGCTAATTCGAGACACTCCCTAACCTCTTTTTTGTTTGATTCGTAGTCTAAATTGAGGATTTTATAAAATTGCCTACAAATATAATTGAAATCCCTCTCTTGATAACCAAGATTCAAGCACATAATAGAAAGGTCTATAGCTTGGTTTCCATAAAAACTATTCTCGTAATTACAAAATTTAAACAACCCATTCAAAGAGGTTAAATTATCCAAGTCAAGATTACCGTGGCAAAAGTCGTAAGACTTGAAAACTTTTTTTGATTTTAATTTATTTAAGCTAGATCTTAGCTCTTCGAAAACTCTATATAAAGGTTCTAAATCTTGATAAGCTTTGATGGATGATTTAGAGCCTTCGGAAAGATCCTCTATATTTATATCATCTATTATATTAGATATATATTCTTCGACGCCCATATTTGTTACAAAGTTTTTTTGATTCATGAAGGTAACAAGAAAACCACCTAAATTATCCAAAACATAAGACGCTCCCATATCATATAGATCATAACCTAAATCATGACTAACTAATAAAAAGCTAATTTCATCTCCAATCTTTATAGTGCCAGCATCAACAAGAGAACAAAGAGATACATCTTTGTTGTTTTTATAAAATAAAGACTCAGATAGGATGGCTTTATTTTTGTTGTCTAAGGAGATTTTAAGTATATAATCTTTTTGCTTGCAGCAGACAATAAAAGAATCATAATCAAAACACGTTTTTAAAGGAGTAACATATTCTATGTCTTTTTCTAAGCCGTTCCTCTCAAATATTTTAGAAGAAATCTTATAGTAAATATGGTTTTTTTCTGTTATTGGAGATTCAAACTCCGAGAAAAAAGGCCTGTTTTTAAACTTTTTGTCTATCATATCTGATATATATTAAAAGATAACTTAACTTTTTAAACAAAAAAACCCAAGGTGTTGAGGCCTTGGGTTTTTGTTATGGTTTATTGATATGAATAATTAAGAAACAACACCGATCTTGACCTCTCTCAGCTTGAGTCCATACAAGCTAGTTTTGGCAAGCTTACGTTTAGATTTGGAGTTGCGATCATAAACAGTAACATATTGAGGGCTCTCAGTTACAAATTGGGCATTAATAGCTTCCCCAGATTTTGTGTAGAGACCGAAAAAGCGACCTTTACTGCTGCGGATTGCTGTCATGATTTTATTTTGTTTAGTTTTTGTCATATGTAGATATATTAGCCGAACTTTATATTGTTGTCAACACTTTTCATTATTATTTCTAATTTTTTTGAGTTATGAATAAGCATTTTAGCCATCGGGACTTGAATTTTTTCACGTATATAATTTTTAACATCTCTAGCGTGTAGTTTTTTAGATTTAATATCATCAAAAATGCAATCTAAAGATTCTTTTTTAACTTTTAAAACTACATTGTTGTTGGACAGTTTCTGCTTAATCTCATTAATTTCAAAGTTTATGATTTTTCTGACAACAGGGTCCGTTAAATCTTCAAAAACTATAACCTCGTTAATCCTAGCTAAGAGCTCGGGCTTGAGTTTTTTCTTTACTGAGTCCTTATAAGATTCCTCTCTCTTCACCTCTTCCTGAACAAAACCCATGCTTTTTTTAGAGAAGTTGCTATGACCTATGTTGCTTGTTAGGACAACAATAGATTTAGAAAAGTCTACTTTTTGGTGCTTATTGTCTTCTATGTAACCTTCATCGAGAAGGTGTAATAGTAAATTAAGTATCTGGGGGTCTGCTTTTTCTACTTCATCAAAAAGAACAACACAATTGGGGTTGTCTTTCACAAACTTAGTGAGCATTCCCCCTTCTTCATAACCTACATAGCCAGAATTCGAACCAATGAGTTTGCTAATGCCAGTCTTATCGTAGAGCTCCCCCATATTAATTTGCAATAAAGCACTTTCATTACCAAAAAAGTTTTTCGCAATTTTTTTTGCTGCATAAGTTTTGCCGACACTGGTTGGACCAACAAAAAACATACTGGCAAGGGGTTTGTTTTTTTCGGTTAAACCAACCTTGGCGCAGGAAAGTAAATCGTTAATCTTTAATAAAGATTCTTCTTGACCAAAAACTTCAGCCTCCATTCTCCTCAAGAAAGAAGAAAAACCTTTGCCGCTTTGTTTGACTTGATCAAAAGATACGTTACTATGTTCAGAAACTATCTCTATAATATCGTCCTTCTTAACCCTCGCTGGCAAATTATCTGGGCTACTGTTAATGTTGCTTAAGTCTTCAAGGAATTCAGAAAATTTTTCTTTGACCTCATCTATATCGTTTTCAGAGCTTTGAGCTAAAAAATTAACGAAGCTTTTATGTGATTCTAAAATTTCAGTGCCAGGTTTTGAATTTTTAATTTTAATTCTTGAGCCAACCTGATCTATAATGTCGAAAGCTTTATCTGGAAACCTCTTATTGCTAATAAGTTTGCTAGAGAGATCTACAACACAATCTATGATTGACTTGGAGAATTTTACATTGTGGAATTCTTCATACTTACTCTTACAGTTATAAAGTATTTTTTTGGTTTCTTCCGCACTAGGCTCTTTAATATCTATATTGAAAAATCTACGCTTCATTGCACTATCCTTCTTGAATATTTTTTCATATTCAGAGGATGTTGTGGCACCTATGCAGGTGATTTCGCCTCTAGCGAGTAAGGGTTTAAGCATATTAGCTACATCTATACTTCCTTCTTGATTCCCGCCAGCACCAAAAATAGTATGTATTTCGTCAAAAAACAGAATCATTCCAGGTGTGTTTTTTGCAGCATCGAGTAGGGATTTAAACTTCTGCTCAAACTGTCCTCTGTATTGGGTGCCAGCAAGCATACCTCCTATGTCAATATTGAATATTTGACTGCCAATTAGGTTTGTGGGGACATGGCCGCTAACAATTCTTTGAACCAAGGACTCAACAACAGCAGTCTTACCGACACCAGCTTCTCCAGTGAGGATGGCATTGCATTTGTTTTTCTTGGATATAGTTTCTATCAACAAAGAAACCTCGTCATCTCGCCCGTAAACATCTGCAAGGTCACCCTCAATACAAACATCATTTAAATTTAGAGCAAATGATAAATCTGAATTTAATGCTCCCGCTTCTGACTCATCTGCTTTTTCAGAAACGGCGTCGATAAAATCAAAAAAACCATCATCTTGGTCATCTACACCCGTCACTGTGGAAGTATCTTCTCCTTCAATAAATAGTTTTATCTCTGAACGGAACCAGTGAAGGTCATCAACAACTCCATCAAAAACATAAGGAGAAAAATCAATCATGGATAAGATTATATGTTCTATGCCCACATAATGTTGGTTTAAGTCTGTAGCTATATTGTTAGCTTCTTTTACAACTTTTGAGACCTCACCGTGCCAAGGGTCTGAATTTTTAGATGTGAAAAATTTATCTGACATGCTTTCAGCGTCGTCTTGAAGGCGCTCTGCAATATCTTTGAAGCCAACAATACAACCAAGCTTGGTAATAAGGTTCCCCATCTCATCAGACATATTCTTTAAGCATCCATAAAAAACATGGAGGTTATTAACATTGTTATGGTTTAAGTCTTTAGATTTTTCAAAGGCGTCCGTGTAGGCTTTCTTTGCTCTCGGGGTAAGATTATATTCTTTAAATATCACGCTTTTGTTTACACTCATTTTAGTTCTGAAAGTTTCATATAGATTTTTTCTTGGATTGTCTCTATTTTATCGACAAAGATTATGTCTTCGCCGACAGTTCCGATTATTATAGCGACCTCCCCTTTCTTAGGTAACTTTTTACCAGAGTTTAGGTATTCTGTCAACCTTTCTTCTCTATCAGAGTCTAGAAATAAACCGCACACAGAGCCTAATTCATCCTGCAGCTCTATTCTTGCATATTTATTACCATTTCTACTGGTTCTTTTGGTTATATCAAAGACATCGCCGACAAATTTAATCCTTGTTCTTTCCCTCGCATTTTTAACTTCTTCAGAAGTTTTAAAAGAAGGAGCGTCACCGCTAGAGAAAATTTCTCTGATGTTATAAGAGTAACTGTAACCAAGAAGCTTGGTTTCGAAAAACCAATTTGCATATTTTATGTGACTAGAGTTCTGATTGTATATAGCCTTATAAGGATCATACCTTTTCTTAAAGGTATTAAACCTCTTGTCTGGGAAAAGAATTCTTCCGTCGTCGGCAGGACAACTCTCCTTCCTGCAATGGTGTATGGTGTTGAGTATGTCGTAATCAAAACGAGGACCCATCTCTATAACATTCCTTTTCTCCCTGTCTGTCAAAACGTTAAATGTTTGAGCCTCAAGAACGAGTCTACACCTATCTGTCTTAACAAAAGAATCAAGAAGGCCAGCTTGAATGAACGCCGACATTGTCCCTATATTAACGCCACAGTCCTTTGCGGCTATAAAGATGTCATACTTGTTTTCGAATTTATTTTCTCTAAACTCTATAAGCGACTCTATGGCTTTTCCAGAAACACCTTTAATTGAATTTAACCCATATCGTATATTTTTATCTTCAATTTTAAAATCAAAATCAGAAAGATTTAAATCTGGCGGCAATAGTTTGATGCCGAAAAACGAAAGCTCCTGAGAAATCTTAGCTATCTCTTCGTGAGAGTTTGGCTCGAATCTGGACATTTTTAATAGACTCAAGAAAAACTCTTTTGGATGATTAAACTTGAGGTATACTGTAATAGCCGCTAAGTATGCATAAGATATACTGTGAGACTTGTTGAAGGAGTAATTTGCAGAATCCTCCGCTACCTTCCATAAAACCTCACCAATGACTGGGTCTAGTTTTCTCTCTTTAATCTTAGCTTCAATTTTGGCTTTCCAAGCTGGCATATCTTCGACTTTTTTCTTACCAACTATTCTTCTGAGTTGTTCTGATTCATCCAAACTAAAACCAACCTTAACAGCCATTTTCATCAACTGCTCTTGATACAGCGGAATTCCTCCTGTATAACTAAGAATATCATCAAAGAACTCATGTACGCAATTAAAATTGCCAGTCCTAACATAATCGGCATACATATCTTTGAAGTCCAAAGCTCCAGGTCTAGCTATAGCTACGACAGCGGAGAGTTGCTCTAGGTTTCTTGGGGCTACTTGTTTACAAACCTTGAAGTTTGTTTCGGCCTCAATCTGGAACAAACCCTTAGGTTGCTGGAGACAGGCTAACGCAGCATAGATGCTTTCGTCGCTGGGGTCAATGTCAGAGGCTTTAATGCCTATTTGGGTACATGTATCATGAACGACGGTAAGCGTCCTCAGTCCGAGTATATCGAACTTAACGCTAAGACTGGCCACATCATCCATATCGTAACCAGAAACCAAAGCCCCATCATTTGTTTTTTGAAGAGGCATTACGTCACCTTGGTTGTAATAGCTTATTGATATCCCAGAAGGATGAACCCCTGTATTCTTAATAAGTCCCTCTAACTTTCTTGCTATTTTAAAAGATTTTTCATGCTGGTCTGCAAAATCCCTGAAAGCTTCACTCTCTTCATATGCGACATCCAGTTTTGCGACCTTTCCAAAGTGCTTTGGTATGGTATCACTAATTTGATTTACATCCATTTCAGACAACTCCCCGACAATTTTGCCACACTCTTTCATGCAGAGTTTGGAGCTTAGTGTATTAAGGGTTAATATTTTCGACGTTTTACCTTCGTACTTATCCTCAATATACTTAATAACTTCAATCCTCCGATCATAAGAAATATCGTTATCAATATCAGCAAGTAGAGAACCGTCAAGAAAGACTTCTCCATTATGCTCAATTTTTCTGGCTCTGCTTTTAGAGACGAATCTCTCAAAAAATAATTCATATTTAATAGGGTCAATGTTTGTTACACCAAGAAGAAAAAGAACCAAGCTACCAGCAGCACTTCCCCTGCCAGCACCCGTAGGGATGCCGCTTCTTTTGCAGTAATCCATAATATCCCAGTTGAGTAGGATGTAATCTACAAACCCAAGGTCATGTAAAATGTCAATTTCCATTTGGACTCGATCATAATAATCTTTTCTGTTGTCAGCTTCGGTAAGGAGCTTGTCTCTAAGACCTTTTCTGCAAAGCTGCTTCAAGATTTCTAGGCTGGAACTTCCGTGCTTCAAGCCAAGAGATTCCAAAGTGTCGTCTGGTACGCTAATCTCTGGCAACTTAACGCCTACTGGGAATGGGTTTTTATATCTCATAGTTCAATGTCGTAAAGTTGTTTGTGAAATATCTCAAAGTTCATTTCGATATCGTAAAGAGCATCATGCAATCTTTTAGGGTCAAAGTCAATCTCATATTTTTTAAGTAGTGTTAATTGTGATGTCTTTAGTCCCCTTTCCCTGTGATTGAGCCATCTGTACTGCCAATATATAAAATCTTTTTTGTCCACGGGGGATTCTTTTACTATGGCTGTAGCTATAGCTTTTGTATCAATAATTCTGTTAATGTAATCTTGGTTCAAAGGCTCCCCAATAAGCTTTCTCCAAACATCAATCATATACACATCAAAGCCTAGGAGGTTTTGACCAACAATCTTGTAGGAATCGTCATATAGATACTTTGAAAACTCATCCCAGACCTTCCTTGGGTCTTCTGCGTTTTTCTCGTAATGCGACTGGCTAAACCCTGTAATCCTTGCCGCATCTTTGGATACATTTAGATCATCCCATTTAATTAGCTTGTCGTATTTTTTTATTATCTTGTTACCTTGAGCCACAATCCAAGCGGCTTGCCAAGGTTTTGACTTCACTAAGTTTAAACCCTCAGTCTCAGTATCAAAAATTATATACTTTTGGTTTCTATTATATCTTAATAAGTTGTCGTTCATTACTTAGTGTTTTCTATGTAGGATTCCAAACAAAATTCATCACTAGAAAAGTGGTTTAGGTTAGGGCAGGACAACGTCGCCTGTCTCCCAAAGCTTCGGTTGCAAAGAATTTTATAAGTTTGAAGAGCCTCTACATCTTCTTTGTTTTTATAATAAATAGACTTTACAAAACTAATAGGAAAATTGCCATCTGTAAATTCGATAACCTTTTGTTCTATGAGTCTATCATAAGGTAAGTTATTCTTTTCAATCCAGAACCTTGGGTTGAGACCCTTGAGCTCTGGTATACAGTTTTTTAGAAAAAGGTTGTTTTGATGTATGAAGCTATCATAAAACGGGACGACAAAAGAAAGAGAGTCGTTGTCCCAGAACGCTTTGAGCTCTTCGTATGTTATCCTACCATCATTATCCACAAAAGCTTTTGAATAAATCTTGTTCATCAGCTTGCAACCCTTATCATCTAAAGCAAATATAACACACTTATGATCTGAATCTTTACTCTCAACAGAATTGCACAAAGTTATCCTCAACCCGTAGGTCAAGTCTATTTCGTTTTTTACACAAGCATGAAAAGCTTTCATGAAACTTGTCAGGTTGTCTTCAACCAGAGTTAAGGATTTGAAGTTTTTATCCTTACATATCTGAATAATACTATCTATAGTCAGTATGCTTTTACCTGTTGAATACGTCGACTTAAAAATGGGTTTGATCACAACACAATGATACCAAACAAATAGCTTAAGTCAAGCGAAAAGGAGAAAGTATTACCTGTGAGCGGGACAGCCTGGATAGTGTTTCATTTCATAAGAGCCTCCATCTGGAACCATGTCTTCAGAAAATTCATCATCAAAACAAGATTTACGGAAGTTGCCTTCAGCGTCTTTGATATCATAATAAAAGAAGTCAAATTTCATGCCACAGTGCCACATAGGTGTTCCATCTTTTTTAAGCTGACCCTTTTCTTTTGCAAAACCACAAAGTAGTTTACAACTAAAGGAACCATCACTAGGAAAGCCTTTGTAAGCTGCCATGTTTTTGGTGGCTGACTCTTCTGTAAAGTTGTCAAGGTATTTTTGAATTTCTGTCAAATGATGTTCAAATCCATGAAGGTCATCTTCATCCAAAGGCTCCATTCTTACTATGCCGCTTTTTTTGACATCAGGTATTAAGTCAAACTTAAGAAACAAGAACTCACTTTGTTTTGTTTCGTATTCTGGGAACAGATGCTTAACCGCAAGACTATACATTAAGTCCTGCATATTGTCTTCCGCGTCTTTACCTTTGAATGTTTCCTTGCTTGTTTTGAAGTCTCTAATTAAAGCATATTTCTTATCTTTATAAAGGAAAAGCTTGTCGATAAAGCCTCTTATTTTATATTTAACCGTACCGTCGTCAACCACGATGTGAAAATCTTTTTCGGAATGCTCTTCGGTGGGCTCTTGGTCTGTATCTCCGAAGAAATCATACATAAGACCGTTGAGAGTCATCTCTTTCATCATCTTAACATTATCATCATCATCTATACCTTCCCTGATGGCGTGTTTCATAACCAACCTCTTTATAGAGGGTACGCTAAAGATATCAAGTGTTTTAATTATCTCGTTAAAATACTTTTTCCTTTTAGGTTCTCCAAGCAATTCAAAAATCAAGTGGCATATAGAACCTCTTCTGGCTCCATCATTACTTCTATCTGGCAACTTGAGTTTGTATTTACTCCAGTAAAGCCAAGAACAGCTTTCTGCAGTTTTTATTCTACTCGCGGATAATGTTGTTATAGGTTCACTCATTTAATTGTTTTGCTTTTTTTAAGAAGGCTTTAGAAAAGCCCTCTCTGTTGTTAAGGATAAAATCACTTATGTATTTCTTTTGTTTTTGCTTGTCTAGATCTTGCCTTGACCAAGCTTTAAGATCCTCTCCAGCAGCGTGAGCATCACCCAAGTCGTTGAAACCTTTTGGGGGGTTTTTGATGGACATTATATCTAGGTCAAAATAAGAGGATAGTTTTAAATAGTTTTTTATCGAGCCTTTCAGACCTCTGTTCTCTTTAGATTCAAAGTCATTATTCCCAGCAATATAAATGTTATCTAAGCTCTTGCTTGACAGGTAACTTATAATAGAAGCACTTACAGAAAGACCAAATATAACCAATACATTTTTGATGCCATTATCAAAAAGAGACATGGCGTCACCGATGCTTTCTACTAAATAGACGCTTTTTTCCTTGGTTATTATAGAGTCTACACTTTCTTTATTGGGAGTATATGCTGGGAATATCCAATTTCTTTTTTGGCCTATATGTTTCCATTTTGCGTAATCATTATCATCGACCCTCCTTCCAGAGAAACCTATTATTTGTTTATGTTCATTGTAAATAGGAAAAACCATTCTCCTATACATATTGCCAGCACCAGCAAGACCTACTTTAAAAAGGTTTTGAGTATCTTCGGATATACCTTTGTTATTATAAAAATTATAATTAGGGAATAATTTATCTAAGATTTTTTCGTCGTAAGTTTTTTCCATTTCGATTAAAGATTTTGTTTTGTATTCAGTTAAGTTGTCTGGTTTTTCGTCCAGAGATTTCAATATTGATTTGATTTCCCCTGGTCTACCTTTTAAGGTTAACTCAATAAGATTTTTTAAAGGTCTATAACCTTCGCTTTTGATATAGTCAGTCCAAACACCTGTATTCTTGTAAATTTGAAGCGCTGTCTGGTTGTCCCCATCCCTATAAACAGCGTTAGTTCTCCAGTGGTCACCACAGTCGATTAACTTGTATCCAAGGTTTTGAAGTACTTCTTTATACATGTTAGACATTATCAAAGTTTGGAAGCGAGTCTGGGTCAGAGGCATCTATATCAGCACCACCATCTAAAGATCTAGCCACATCTCTTAAGTCCCCACGCTCTGTTATATTGAAGTTTTTGAACTCTAAGTTTACTAGGTTTTTTCTAAGAGAGTCTCCTATCTGAACTGGCTCAAGGGCACCTGCAATATCTTTGCCTAGGTGTCTAGATTTAATGTTAATAAATTTATGTGTTCCAAAGCCGCCTCCCTCGACTTCTATTTCATCTGCTGTTTTATTTCTTAAGATAAACATATGAGAACAGAACTGAATAATTCTATCAGAGAGAGACACAATGCTCTCATCGTCAACCACATTCTGAGCGTTTCTGTTGTTCGTTATTCCATACCTATTGGACTGAACAGAAGTTATCATTGAAATAATAGGAAGCCCATCATGAAGTATATCTTTTTGCACACACTTTTTAAATTTATCAACCATTTCCCCTACAATCTGCCACTCGTTTTTGTTGCCAGATGATTCGTTTGAGGTTTTAATGTAGTCAAAAGAAAGAATCATTGGGTTACCTCTTCCAACCTTGGCGTAATAAAATCTTTTTAATGTATTAACCATGGAGTCAACATCCATACCACCAACATTATAATAATAAAATTTTAAGTTTTTGACCTTGTCCCAAGTGGCTCTGACTTTGTTGACAACATCTTCTCCTGCTTGTCGCCATTCACCACTCTCCAATAAGTGGGAAGGTACACCAGAAATAGAAGCACATTGACGCATCACTAACTCCTCTTTACTCATCTCTCCATTGTCAAAGTGCAAAACAGGAACGTCATACCGAGAGCTAACTTGCGTAGCGTAATGCATACAAAACTGAGTCTTTCCAACGCCAGACCTAGCAACAACAACGGTTATATTCCCAGGCCTAAGTATAGACCCATACATTTCATTGATCTTCTTGTGAGGGCCCATCATGCCGAACTCTTTAATGGGGTTATTTCCTCTATCCTCAATAATCTCTTCCATCTCATCGTAGATGTTGACAGGAGAATCATCGCCTATTTCATAAAGATTTATTCTTGAGTTGTATACATTATCAGCTTTCTCGATGATTTCATGATAAGGAGTTTCTGGAGAAATACTCTTCATCTGCTTCGCCATGTCTTGAGCGGCCTTGTATATTCCTCGGCGGACAGAAACTTTCTTAAGCTCTTTAGCTGTCTTAATAAGATTGCCTTTGGGAACTTTTCTTAATGCCAGAGACTTTATGTAGTCACTTGGATTTAAGTTATCCTCAAACGAGAGACCTATGCTAGATATTCTTTGAGCAATAATGATTTCGTCAATCTCTTCTCCAGATTGAATAGACTGCTTTATGATAGTAAATATAGTCTTATGAAGATTTGATTCTTCAGAATAAAAATCATCATGATCTATAAAACTAGCTATTTCAGAAAATAAATCTGGTTCCTTAATAAGGGCTGCTAATAATTGTTTCTCAAGTTCTAGGTTATAAATCATTTATTTTTCTTGTAGTTCTACTTTATTCAATAGAAAGTTTCTAAGCGCAGACTTTAATCCAAGCTCCACAACAGAGGAATCATACTGGGTATATATGTTTGGTTCTCCTTTTTCGTTGCACATTATTAGTATCATGCCTTTATAAATTTCAGCGCCACCACTAAACTCATATATTTGTTTTAGGAAGTTCTCTGGAACGGAGAATTCTATATCTTCTTCTTTCATAAAATTACATCTTGGTCTCCAAAAAGAGATGCCGTTATTTTGTCTTTGGAGTAAATCTCTACCAACTTTATACCATTAAAGTTACAAAAGTCAAGCTTCTTTTGGTCTCTTTTTAACTGCTCTAAGTATTTAAGTCTGTTTTTGTGGAAGTGTTTAACGTATTTAACGTGTTGGTCTCCCTGAACTTCTACAGCTATTTTTTTATTGGCATTATAAAAATCAAGGGATAATCTTGTTCCTACAATACGAAACTCTTCGAATACAATATCGTGAACCCAATAGCTTTTTAAGAAGTTTTTCACGTTATTTTGAAATTTACTTCTGCTTTTACCCTCCCAATTAATTAAATATTTCTTAGCACCCTTTAGGTTTCTTTGCTTGCCTAATGGATCTACGAATTTCATGTTAACTCGCCTATAGCCTTCTTAAAATAATCAACCAAAAAATCAGACAACTCTTCGCTGCTCTCAATTTGCTTAAACACGTTAGCCTCTCCTTGTATTTTCTCAGGAAACTCGAGATTGTTCTCAGCAAGAAGATCTAGGAATTCTTCTGTAGCTTTTATCCAGGAACCTTTCTTTATCAAAAACTCCCAAGCAAACAAGAGATCCACAATTTCTTTCTCAATCCAAATAGATGTGCCAGATGACCTTCCGTATCTTACGGGGTATGTGAGCCTTGTATTTGTTTTTTCATTAGGGGATTTTTTAATTGTAACGCTAGCAAAATGACCTACTGCTGGGTTCTTCTGGGCATCCATCTTTTTTATAGATGGGTTTTTTAAAATTATATCCTTATTGTATCTGGCTTCAAACTCAATAATCCAGTTAGCAAAGTGCAGTAGGGCGTTTCCTCCTGTAGCACTTGTTTGTCTAATGGGAGCTTTACTGTATGGGTCTAATTTGATGTCTGCCCTAACCTGAGAAATGAAGATAGCCATGTGGCCTCTCTTAGCGAGAGCTATGGACATTTTCTTCATGAAAGTCCCAGCCACAACCGCTCCTCCAGCAATTTTGGCAGAGTCCTCGAAGGGTTTATCCATATCGTTTTTTAAGATTAACCCATCTACAGAATCAAGAAGAAAACAATATTTGGTTTCTTCGTCATTATTCGATACTAGTTGTCTCATCAAGTCCACAACGGTTTCGTATATGTTGGACTCAAAAACGAAACATGTTCCGTCAACCCATTCTTCAGCTTTGGTAACAAACTTGACACCAGATCTTTTTTTCATCTCTGGAGAAAGCCTTCCTTCAGCCTTGAAATAAACAGCTTTTGAGTTTGGGAGCGTCAGCAAAAAGTTCTTTGCCACCTCTAGGGCTTCAGAGGTTTTACCTCCCTCATTCATGCCGCAAAATCTATGCAGTCCTGGGCCGAAACCTCCGCCAAGATGCAAGTCAAACTGAAGTGATCCGCTGGAGATTTTATAATCAATTTCTTCTTCGAAATTGTAATGGTCTTCTTTGTTTGATTTTAAGAAGCTATCTAATAGGTTTTTTGAATTTAATTTATCGCTCATCTAGGAAGTCTTTTATTGTTTTATTTTTCTTTGTGACTTTCTTGTCGTCACCGAACTTTTCCCCAATATCATACTCCACATATTTATTTTTGTCAACACTATAATTAAAAGCCCTCCACCTTTGATCAAGGGAGTCTTTTAGTTTGGGGCTTAATAAATAAGCAAGAGAGTCGAACCTCTTACCATAATCCAAAATCTGCAGAAACTCAAGGGAATACCTGTCCGACAGAGACTTCATCATCTTGAATTCTCTTTGATAAAAAGGCCTCTTGTTTTTATCTGGAATAATAACCAGCCTAGAAAGAACCTCCGTCTTATTTATTTTTTTTGACTTGGTAGGTTTTTCAAAAGTATGTCCACACTTACAGGATTTAATCCTACAAGATACAAACTCTTTGCATGATGGACACTCTTTTTTACCCCTAGGCATGAGATAACGATATCACAAACTGATATCGTTGTCAACCATCTTTTTTACAAGCCCTTGAAAATTTGTTTTTCTGATCCAGCCAAGCTCTTTTTCTGCTCTGGAAGGGTCTCCTAATAAAAGCTCTACTTCTGCTGGTCTGTAAAATTTTGCGTTTATCTCAACCAACACATCATCACCATGAAAATACTTCTCGTTAATTCCTTCTCCAACCCACTTACACTCTTCCGCACCAAATCCAGCGTAAGAAAAAGCCGCCTCCACAAAAGATCTAATAGTATGGGTTTTTCCAGAAGCAAGAACATATTCTTTTGGTTCTTCTTGGTTTAGCATTTTCCAAATCCCATCCACAAAATCTTCCGCATCAGACCAATCTCTTTTTGCATCAAGGTTGCCTAGTTGTAGTGGTTTGATTTTTTCACCTTTTCTTGTTTTGTTAAAAATTTCAGCAACACCCTTGGTTACTTTGCGGGTAAGGAATTCTTCCCCACGACGAATGCCTTCGTGATTAAATAACCATCCTTGAATGGCGTATAAATTGTAACTTTCACGCCATACTTTTACTAGGTGTCTCGCTGCGGCCTTAGATGCTCCGTAGGGGCTTCTGGGGCGCAGTGGGTGTGTCTCATCCTGAGGGGCGGTAACTACGTCACCAAACTCTTCGGATGACCCAGCGTTGTAATAACGGCAATCTGGGCAGTGTTTGCGAATTGCTTCTAGTTGATAAAGAACCGCCATGCAATTCGTGTTCATGTGGTTTTCAGGCATATCCCAACTAACACCTACGAAAGAATTTGCTGCAAAATTAATAAAGTAATCTGGTTTTTCTTCAGAAATAACACGATTGACGTTTGATTGGTCAGTGATATCAAGGTCGATCAACTTAAATCTAGGATTATTAACCAGATGTTTAATGTTGTCGTGATTCTTAACACTCAAACGGCGAACACCAGCAATAATTGTATGCTTTGTGTTAGCTAGAAGGTAGTCAGCCATGTGGCTGCCATCTTGACCTGTTACTCCTGTGATGATTACTTTTTTCATGTTTCTATTTACCGTCAAATGAATACCCAAAGTTATTTATATCCCAAGAGAAAGTTTCTTCAACTTTGTTTTTGGTTTCTTCGTTATAGTATTCTTCATAAGAATTACCTATACGATTAGATCCATGACGCTCTCTTGTCATATTATAGTTCTTAATGCCAAATTTTTTAGTAACAATTTTAAAATCTTCTTCGATGTTTTCTAGTTTGATTATAAAATCCATTTTGTTTTCACCCTCTACCAAAAATTTGTTCCTAGAGAAAGAATTATGATTGAGGAATTTTTCGCCAATTATAAAATCTTCGAACGATCCTTTATAGCCATGTCTTGATTTGCAGTGATGAAACCATGATACCATTCGGTCCCAAGGGTTTCTTATTACACCAAACTTAAAATAAGAATCTAGCAAGTCTTTGTCGTGAAGTTCGTAGTGTCTCCACAGCTCCCAATGATTGGAGTTTGGCAGTTCTGTAATAGAACCTGCTAAGTGTTTCCTGAGTATTTTTTTAATACTACCACCTCCACATTTAGGGGAATGAATAAAAATAAATTTATGTTTATGGCATATCATTTTTATTTTTTAACTATTAAAAGATTAAAACTTTATTAGTATGAGTGATTTATCTTTGTTTATTCTGTCTCCACATTCCACAAAAGCATATTCAGACTTTAGATTAAAAGGTTTTATTTCCATGTTTAACCTTCTCCATTGACCATTTTCTAAGTCTAAATTTTCCATGTGTTCTGTATATGAAGTAACCAATAAAAATTTAGCTCCAGATTTTTTTATGTTTTTTATGGCTTTTTTTACATCTTCATTTTTTAAGTGAGTTAGACAATCTCTAACTAAAACCAAATCACATTTAGGCAAGTCGTCACAAGTTATATCTAAACACCTAAAATCAACTCCATTGTATTTTGCTGAATTAGATTGAATTAATTCAGGAACAATATCCAAACCTATATAATCACACTCTAGTTTTATTTCTTTCATGTAATTATAATCTCCGCAAGGAGCATCTAACAAAGAGGATATTTTATATTTTTTAATTATTCTTGGTATCTCGTTTATTAAGGTTTTTGTTTGTATCAACTCACTACCTTTACCACTCCTGCTTTCTCTACTGCCCCAAAGATTTGTTTTAAAAACTTTTTTAAATCTGGATTTTAAAGAGTCGTTCATATTTTATTTCACTTCTGTGATGTAAAGGGCTTGTTGTGGTTGCACTTGTATTTTATCTTTTATGTTAAAAAGCTCGTTTATTTTTTTATCCCATTCAGTAAAACTTCTCTTGTTGACATGTATATCTTCTCCACTTGCATGTATAGCTGGACCATTGTGGATTGAAAATATTTGGGTTTTGCTTTTAGCTAGGTTATTGAATAATAAATCTTCGTATTCTTTTTCTATATGCTCAATAACATCAATACATATCATGGTGTCGTACTCACCATCATTAAATGGATCTAATATTGATCCTACAATCATTCCGTTATCTAGATTTATTTGATCTATACCTTTAGCATCAAAACCCTTATCTATAAGTAGGTTAACTACATCACCCCTGCCACAACCAACATCTAGAACCCTTCCTTTTATATATTTTTTATATAACGGGAAGAGCCTCATAGCTGGACATCTCCCTACAGAAGCATTACCATACCAATTTTGTTTTTCGTAAACCTCCTGAAAAAAACCTGAGTCGAATTTCTGCTGTATTTTATCCATTGTCTTTATATTTTACTATGTTTTGCCTCCAAGGTCTAGGTTGCCCATGAAAATGGACAATGCTGTGTAAGTCTGGATTGAATTTTTTACCAAAATCAAGATCCTTTTTAAACGAAACTACTCTTTCCTCGCATTTTGTATGTGTCTGTATACCTTTGGGCTTGGCTTCTTTTAATACAAAACCCTGGTCCCCTTCCAGCCTTCCCCAAGGAGAGTCCATGTAAAACTTCGGGCTTTTTTTGAATTTTTCGTAAAGATATCTAGCGTCTCCATCCCAATACATAATTGAAGAGCTGAATATATCACGCCAATGAATATCAAGCATAGCAAACTCAACGCCTTCGAGACCCTTTACTATGTCTGAGATATCTTGGCGAATTATGTTGTCTAAATCAAAATATAAACATGGTCCTTGTTCCTTATAAATCTCCATTTTAGACCACCAACCAGGCCAATTATGCTCTAACTTAACGGTATCACACTCCAAATATAAATCCGAGTAGCAGCAAAATGAAAAGTCAATATCTTTGATATTTTCTTCACACATCTCTTTCATTCTGTAGACATGAGACGGGTTGAATTCACCGCCACTTTTTAAAACTGTTATTATTTTTAGCTTCATTTGTTTTGTTTTTTTATGAGTTCAGATAAGGGGCAGTCGTGCTTGGATAAACATCTGTTTAGTATTGTTGTATATATAATACTGAGAACCTTGTCGTTTTCAAGGGTTTTTAATTGTCTTTTTACCATGTTGTTAAACATATCTCCATCTGGTGCCAGCTTAAAAGTTATAACGCCGTCCCATATTTCTTCTTGATTTATTTTGTAGCGTTGCAGAAGTTCTTCGTCTATATTCTTATCTCTAATACATAAATCTGTACCCCAAAGCTTAATCATATTGACCATCGTTATAATTATCATTGCACCAGAAGCTCTTTCTTTATTAGGGCAACAAGCGTAAGTATCGCATACAGAAATTAACCATCTAGTATTAAATACTTCGCATATGTCTTTTACGTTTGACCTTACAAATTCATCAAACTCATCATAAGAGAAGTTAGGATAACCCCTCCTTTCAGCAACGATCATATCAAATACTTTTTGAAGGAGTGGATTGTCTTTTGGTTTTTGTATTTCTAAGCCAGCCATTTTAATTGTTTCTAGCTTGTTCGTTTATTTTAGTTTTTATATTCATCTCGCTTTCTTCAACACCGACAAAACATAGCATGGATTTAACTTTTTCGTAATTATTTAAATCCTCCATATTAAACAAAGAGACGTTTTCTGGGTATTTATTAATCAACTCTTCAATCAAAGAGTAATAATCATCATAGTATAGAGCTATAGCTTCTTCTTTTTTTATGTCTTCGTTGTATTTGGGGTAACATCTATCCCAAGGACATAAACGATAATAATCGCCAGAATGACTTTGCCAATGGTTTCGACCAAGGGTTTTACTTTCGTAAGATGTGACGGTATTAAATTTATTCCTTTTTAAACAAATAAATTTTGAGTCTGGGTATTTATCTAAAATATGATCTATATAATTTATTAAGTAAAAAGCTACATCACCAACAAAGTCGGGACTTCGGGACAGTATTTTACTTAGGTAAAAATTAAGACTCTCATTATTACAATCCCAAGTTAAAACGGGGTTATCTCCCAATTCATGAGATACTTCGAAGTTTGGTTGCTCGTTGAGTAGCTTCGATAAAGAGTGAGTTCCACATCTTCCAGAACCTAGACCAAATATCAGTTTTTTATTCATCTTTCTAGGCCGTTCAAAAGCATTACAAACTCAAGACATTTATTATCACTTGTATCTTCAGGACTTTTCTTATAAGCAAAATCATCTTTAAAGAAGTAACTGTGGTCATAATGCCACACAGTATTGTTCTCGTCGAAACTTATTCTTACTCCAGCTTCTTTTAGTTTTACCGAGAAATCAATATCCTCGTTATATTCAAAACCGTTAAGTTTACCGTAAAATGGTATTTCGTTGCTCCAGCTAATTTTTTTCAGCAAGGATTTTTTGCAAATAGAAAACGCTCCACACTGATAAAGAAGTGTGTGAGGATCTAATGTTTCATCAAAATTATAAGAAACCATCTTATGTCTTGGTAAATAAATAGACCTATCATAATATCTATCTCCGTCTGGAAGAAGTATTTTGTTTCCAAGAACTTGCCAATCTGGATTTTTAGAATTGTAATCCAAAAAATTAGAATACCAGTTGCTAGGAAAAATAATATCGTCATCACAATGAACCAATATGTCTCCACTCGAATTTTCTGTGGCTATGTTTTTTCTGGCTCCTAAAAACTTTTGAAATTTATGGTCTTCAATAATTTTTATCTTATCGGTTGCCATGCATGGTATGTTATCACCAACAATTAAAATTTCATAATCACCTGAATTAATGAAGTTTTCATGAATGGATTTAACGCAAAGGTTTAATTCCTTTGGTCTTTTGCCGTTCGTGATTATGCAGAATGATATTTTATTCATTTGATAAAGTAAACTTGAGAGTATCTCCAATTTTTCATGTAGTGGTCGTAATCCTCAATAAATGCACCATGCCACTTATTACCTCTAAACAAAACAGCTCTGTTGAATTTGTATTCTAAACTTTTGACAATTTTGTGTTTTTTTTCTAAATCAAAAAACAAATTTTCTTCTTCCTTGTTGTGTGGGAAATCATAATCATAAATATTTGTTCCTCCATTACCACCTTGATCAAGATAGGTGATCATATTTATCATAGCCCATTCGTCAGGAATATTTAATTCGTCATCAGTATGTGGAAAATGCTGCTTTGTATTTGGTGTGTTTTTTAAAGGTTTAAAACAATTAAACTCAAAACAATTATTGAGGATATTTATCCTTTCTCTTCCAAAATATTTTTTGCATACATTCTCTATATCAACCATGTTTTCATCATCATAATTATATTGCCACCTATGATTTAATCTGCAATCAAGATAATCAATTGTGTTTCTTGTATTTTTATTGTTTATATATTTCCAAAGAGGGTAGTCTTGAGACTTAAGCCACGAAAGAATTTCTAATGGATTTTTATATATGTTGTCTATAACAACACATTCGTTTTTTTTGTCGAATGAAATATCCCATTCGTCTGAAAACTCAAAGAGTCCAGCTAAATCTATATAATTTTCCATTTGACTATACTAAGTCAAAATAGAAAAAAATCAAATTAAATCATCTTCAATAACCTCAACATTATTTAAATGATCAAAACCATCAAAATAATCAACATCAACAACAGAAGACTCATCCCAACCCCACTCACTTAGAATTTCTTCCTCGTCCCACTCAACAGCTTCAGAAGAGACTGATTTGTTAACTGGTTTTTTACTCCACATCTTGCAAGACCAGTAGCGGGGTGTAGTTTTGTCTTTGGCTGTATCACATTTATGTCTGGCTCTAAAGCTTCGGCGGCGATCAGGGTCATCTCTCTTGATTTCCATGTTTGGATCACCAAACTTTACGACAATAATGTTGCCTGTTTTAGGACTTTTAACATAAACACCAAATTTCTTTTTTTCTCCTTTTAGTCTGAAGGGTTTGTTTAATGTCTTTTTTTCTGCTTCTGAATAGAACAATTCTTCACAATTTTCATTTTGGTCTCGTTTTTCAACTCCAGCCTTAATAAGGTCAATACAAGCCAGATCTAATTCCAAATCGGTGAAACAAACAAATGCTTTTTCTGGACTTTCTACATAATAAGATTCTTCGCCATCCAACAAATCTTTATCAGCAATGCTGTATACCTCACCAACATTCTCTCCATTGGATAGCTTTAAGAATTTGTTAACCCTTGCTAACGCTAGTTGGCCTCTTGTTTTATTTACGAGGTGGGAATGAGCATAAGATGCGTAACCACGACGGTAAACTTTTTTAAGTTGTTCTAGTGTTACCTGATTTTCGCTTACGTCGTTATTTCTTTCTACTTTTGCCTCCAAAACAGAACATATACATTCAGAATGTGGTATACAAGAATTCCTTTGGGAGATCTTGGTGAAGTCTTTAATTTGTTGAGAAAAATCGTATTCCATGTTAATTCATTACACTAAAATTTTATAATAATGAAATCTTAACCTTCGCAAGATGTACATTCCATAATAGATTGAGCGAGAGCTTGGCTTGGGTTTGTACTTCTTTGGTAGTAAAAACCCTTGAGACCCATTTCCCACCCAAAAATCATAAGATCACTGACTTCCTTTGGAGAAGCTTTAGGGTGAACCATTAGGTTTAAGGATTGACCCTGATCAATATACTTTTGGCGCTGAGATGCTTGTATTACAATCTCTTTCTGGGATACTTCTGAGAATGTTTTAAATACATCCTTTTCGTGTTCATCCAGAAAACTTAAGTGCTGAACCGATCCGTCCTTAATCAAAATTGATTTCCATACGGCTTCCGTGTTTTTGCCTTTAGATTTAAGAAGCCTCTCTAAATGAGGGCTTCTAATTGTGAATTTACCTTTGGCTGAATTCTTAGTATAGTAATTGCATGTTGGCTCAATGCCTTGTGAAACTTGACCAAGAATCAAGGAACTTGTTGTCGTCGGAGCAACAGCCATTGTTGTTGTATTTCTTCGTCCATAACCTTTCAATACTTCTGGTTCTCCAAATATCTCGGCTAGCTTTTCTGTAGCTTTGTCTGCTCTCTCCCTGATGGTTCTGAAAATTTCTGCATTTTTCATTTTTGCCTCCATGCTCTCAAAAGAAATCATATTATCCTGGAGATAAGAATGCCAACCAAGAACACCCATTCCCAAGGCTCTATGACGCTTTGCAAAGTTGTGATCAAATTCCATGTAAGGAATATCCTCAGTCTTATTGATGTATTCCTCCATTACAGAATCGAGAAAATAAACCATTGTTTCAATAGCGTCAGTCTTAACAATTTCATCCCACCTCTCCAAATTAAGAGAAGATAAACAACAGACAAACGATTCTTCTGGTGAAGAAGGTAACGCAATTTCGTTACAAAGATTTGAAGCATAGATCTTCATGTTTTTATCTTTATAAACTTGAGGCGCGTTTTTATTCGCGGTATCTTGAAAGAATAAATATGGATAACCAGATTCGAACTTCTTTTGAATAATCTTTGCCCAGATTTTTCGCTTGCCAATGTCTCCACCTTTCATACCCTGCATCCATTCGTCTGTAATGGTAACGGCAAATGATAGATCCTGAATAGGGTGTCCGTCAGACCTAATGCGTAGAAACTCTTCGATATCTGGGTGATCGACAGGGAGATAAGCAGCAAAAGAACCTC
>ERZ887851.334-NODE-334-length-48208-cov-27.551409_pt1 | contig 48208 bp, 36 predicted proteins | sample MGYA00521100_ERZ887851 | MGnify/ENA primary metagenome ERZ887851 (study PRJEB32303, sample SAMEA104408602) | aquatic metagenome | biome: Brackish water; feature: Pelagic; material: water | place: Baltic Sea | collected 2014-06-06T16:11:00 | depth 11,444 m ... | reverse complement strand
CTGTGTTTCTTTAAACTTACGCATTATTCCTAATTTGTAGACATGCGAAATTGGATCCTATTACCTGCCTTATTCATCGGGCTACAACTTTCCGCTCAAGATGCAGAGTGGACTTCTATTAAAGACATCAATCCGTTCATCGGTACTGGCGGCCATGGCCACACACATCCCAGTGCACAGGCACCTTTTGGTATGATCCAATTAGGCCCGAATACCCGTTACGACGGTTGGGACGGCTGCAGCGGCTACCACTACACCGATAGCGCAATGTATGGCTTCACTTGCACACACCTCAGCGGCACGGGCGTGAGCGATTATGGCGATTTATTGATGCTGCCCTATTCCTCTCCCACTAAAGAAGGAGATCATATTAAATTCTTCAAAGAAGACGAACATGCTCAGGCCGGTTATTACGCTTGTATTCTTGACGACGGGACGCGTATTGAAGCGACCGCAGGTGATCGTGTAGGAAAATTACGCCTCCACTTTCCTCGAAACAGCTCGCCGGGAATAATGGTCGATTTGAATTTTCGTGACCGGGTATTGAAACAGGATTTCAGTGCACTCGGGGCTGGAAAGTTTGAGGGCCGTCGTATTTCTGAAGGTTGGGCGCGTGAGCAACATTTTTACTTTGGTTTTGAGGTGAGTCCGGCACCAGATTCTGTGTGGAAACTATCTCCTGGGGTCTATTGGCTGTCCTTGCCTGAAGGCACTGTAGATGCTGAGGTTAGTATAGGTATGAGTGGTACTTCGGAAAAAGGTGCTTGGACGAATTTTTTCGGAGAAGAAGCCTTTCGTCCATTTGAGGATGTGTTTACCGAAACTCAAGAAAAATGGCAAAAAGAATTGGCTAAAAGCAAAGTAAAAAGTGCGCTGCCTGATCAACGCGCCATCTTTGCCACTGCGCTATATCATGCCTATTCTGTGCCCAATTTATGGAGCGACGTGGACGGCAGTTACCGAGGACAGGACAATGTCATTTACCGCGATACTGTAAACCGCCACTACACCGTGTTCAGCCTCTGGGATACCTATAGAACGGCACATCCTTTATACACTATTACCCAACCCGAGCGTACGCAGGAGTTTGTGTACGGTATGCTGGATATGTACAAGCAGCGCGGACGATTGCCCATATGGGAATTGGCCGGAAATGAGACGGATTGTATGATCGGCTACCACAGTGTTAGCGTTTTAGCGGATGCTATTGCAAAGGGCTATCATACAGATACGGCCCTCACTATTGAAGCTATGCGAGCCACAGCGGAGATGGATGTCTTTGGGCTAGACGCATACAAGGAATATGGTTTTCTTAGCATTGAGGACGAAAGTGAATCGGTCAGTAAAACCCTGGAATATGCGTACGACGATGCGTGTATCGCATGGACCGCCCAGCGCTTTGAAAACTGGAGCACCTATATGGAATACGACCAACGCTCCTCCGCCTACCGTTCGTTGATCGATCCAGAGAGCGGGTACGTTCGACCGCGTACGAATGGGGATTTTTACAGTCCGTACAATCCCCGTGAGGTCAACAACCACTTCACTGAAGCCAATGCTTTTCAATACAGCTTTTCTCCGGTTCATGATATTGAGGGATGGATTGAAGTATTGACCAATTATCGTGGCGCACGTGAAGATTGGAACAATTTGCCCCGCAAAAAGCAAATCGACTTTATCAAACCCCGACATGATGTCCTCGAAGACCTCCTCGACGGGCTGTTCTATGCCAGCTCTCACACCACAGGACGCGAGCAAGCGGACATCACGGGCCTCATAGGCCAATACGCACACGGCAACGAACCTTCGCACCACATCGCCTACCTCTACAACGCCACCAATAACCCACGCCGAACCAGTTATTGGACGCACCGCATCTTAGGGTCACAGTACCAGAATACTCCGGATGGGCTTAGTGGAAATGAAGATTGTGGTCAAATGAGCGCGTGGTATGTTATGGCCTCTATGGGTATGTATCCGTTGGTACCTGGCAAGCCGGAATATCAGATTTCGACACCGTGGTGGGATGCTATTCATCTTGAATTACCAAACGGAAAGGAATTGGACATCACGGTAGAGGATGTGGGCACCTATATTATGGATTACGACCGTGGAGATAGCTTGCAGATTCCGTTTCAGAAGCGCTTCTTTACCCATGACGAACTCCTCATGGGCGGCCACTGGCAGGTGAAGCGTGGTGACGAACCTTCGGATTGGGGCAAGGTTTACCGCTATTCGACGAAGATGAAAAACCCAACGCCGCCGGCGCCTATTGTCAGAGTGCCTCGCACATTTACCGGAACCGCACAAGTTGAAATTATCCCAACAGGACAATATGATTTGTGGCGCTACGACCGTTACGAAAATGTGAAATGGAAAAAGGACCGTAAAGGCCGGCTTCGCATTGGAACCGCTTATGATGATGGATTCGTTACTGCCATCACGCCGCATTTCGGATACGGCAACCATGTGGCGCGGGCGGTATTCAGCAAGCGCGATGAAAATTTGGAGGCCCAATGGATTGTGGGACATCCATCGGGGCAATATTCAGCTGGAGGCCCTGAGGCTATGGTAGATGGTATCACTGGAGATACGGATTGGCGCAAGGGTCATTGGGTCGGTGTACAAGGCCACGATGCTACTTTGGAAATCAACTTAAAAAAGTCAAAGCAGGTTCAAACCATACACGTAGGGATTCTGAAAGATATACGCGCTTGGATTGCTGCTCCGCAAAAGGTGGAAGTTCAAATATTGTACGAAGGAGACGAAAAGTGGCACTACTTCGGAGCCATGGAAATGGACAATCCGTTGGGACAAGAAGAGGCCATTCGTTCCGATTTGGTGTTGAGTAATCCTCGAACGGATTTAGTAAAAGCCATCCGCATCATCTATACCAATGCTGGACGACTCGAAGATTGGCATCCAGGTGCTGGATACCAGAGCTATTTCTTTACCGATGAGGTAAGATTGGAGTAACTATTTGAATTGTGCGGGAATCTCACAGACCGGAATGGGCAACATTTTGTGCTTGTTCGCTGTGTTGAATCGGTTATAAATAGTCATTACTTCGGCTTCGCGGCCTGAGAAATCTGACGCGGATTTTCCCGCTTCTTGCTGCTCCATCGCCCATTCAAGTTCAGGGTAGGACGCGCCGAGCTGGTCTTCATCTGTTCTATCATCGCCCCACAAACCGTCAGTGGGTTGCGCGGTAAGTATGCTTTCAACAATTCCTAAATGACGTGCCAGTGCAAAAACTTCAGTTTTGTACAGATCAGCAATGGGGCTAAGGTCTACCCCGCCATCACCGTATTTCGTATAGAATCCCACTCCGAAATCTTCGACCTTGTTTCCCGTACCGGCGACTAAAAGTCCATTCTCCTGACCGTGGTAGTAAAGTGTCGACATGCGCAAGCGCGCGCGGGAGTTGGCAAGGGAAAGTTCGTGGTCCGCGCCGCCTGGAATCATTGCAGCGACAAAGTGGTCGTATACTGGAGTGAGGTCAACCTGGGTGTGACGTGTATTTGGGAAGTTGACGGAAAGCCATGCCTGGTGGTCTTGACCGCGCGAAGCTTGATCGGGATGCTGGTGGATGGGCATTTCTAGGGTAAGTACTTCGAGGCCCGTGCGGGCACAGAGTGTGGAGGTGAGCGCGGAATCGATCCCGCCACTAACGCCTACAACAAAACCCTTTACGCCAGCGTTCTCTGCATAGCTTTTCAACCAATTCGTAATATGATCTGCCGTTTCCTGTAATTTCATTGCTTTCCCCTTAATTTTGCCCTCATGAAAGGCACTTATCAAATATACCTCTTCGCAGCGACCCTCTTGGTCGCTATTGGCTTCTTTATTCAACGAAGTTTTGGGGGACCAAGTTCATTATACGCCACAGAAACTGATTTAGGATTTGATTGGGAAGTACGGCATTTTGACGAGGCTTTGTTTGGTGGGGATTCGCTCGACATGAAAGAATTGGCCACCTATTTCAATCCTTTTTTCGAATCCAATCCCATCCCAAATTTTTGGAAGCAAGAGCGTGCCAATCCTACATTGCGCGACCATTACAGCAACGTCCAGAACTTGATGGACAAGTCGGCAATCGCAAATGACCTCCAGGCAATAAGTGCACGCGCTAATGCTCTCTTGGGACTGCCATTGCCGGACCAATTGTTTTTTTACATCAGCGGAATTGATCTGGAGACACCGTGTCTTTATTTCCCTGGAGCGGCGCAAGGCGACTTAAAGTACGCTTTTGTAGGCTTGGATAATTTCCTAGGTGCGGGCTATCCGGGCTATGAAGGCATTCCAGCATACCAAAGAGATTTGTTGCGCCAAAGCCAATTGCCTGTGGCGTATGCACACGCTTTATTAGCAACCCTATCCTTAGAAAATTTTAACGACCCAACCTTAGTTGCACAAATGGTCTACCAGGGCAAAATCGCTCTAGCTACTGAAGCGCTTACAGGATACAGCATAGAAACCAGTGAAGTATTAGGGTACCGCCCAGAGGAATGGTCCTTTTTAGAGACTAGCGAATCGAACATTTGGGAGGTCATGGTACGTGAGAAAATGCTGTTTTCCACAGATATGATGGTCCGGCAGCGTCTCGCAGAACCGGCACCATTTTCAAAGTTAGGTACTGCAATGGACGGCGATATACCGGGTCGAGTTGCTCGATATATCGGGTATAAATTGGTCAAGAGTTATGCGGAAAACCACCGCGAATTGAGTTTAAAAGAAATTATTAAAATCCGCGACGCACAGAAGTTTTTACGCGACGCACAATACAAACCGTAATGGCTGTACAGAAACAAAGCGAAATCAAAATCACCGTAGGACTAGACGAAAATAAAATTCCTGAAACCATCACATGGGATGCCACAGATGGTGGCGTTACCAATGAAGAGGCAAAGGCTTTAATGATGGGCGTTTGGGACGACAAAAATTCTGAATGTTTGCGCATTGACCTGTGGACCAAAGACATGCTCATGGACGATATGAAACGCATGTACCACCAGACCTTTATTTCGATGGCCGACGGTTATGAACGTGCGACGGAGGACACCGCCTTGGCGGCAGATATGAGAGATTTCGCCCGTTACTTTGGGGAAAAATCAGGGTTAATTTCTCCTGAGAAATAAGAACGTCCTGAGCTTATAGCTTTCGGTACATTTCAGCGGTAATGCTTTTATTGACCTCATCGAGGTAGCGCAGCAATTCCTCGCGACCTGATTTTCCTTCAGCCGAAGTCATAAATACTGGTGGCAAAGCTTCCCATTGCAATAAGAGTTTTTTCTTGTATTGGGCAACCTGCTTCATTAAGGCGGATGAGCCTAGTTTGTCAATCTTTGTAAAGACGATCGAAAAGGGTATGCCTTCCATACCACACCACTCCATAAATTCCAGATCTATTTTCTGTGGATCGTGACGACAATCAATCAAGACGAACGTGTTGATTAAGTTGTCGCGTTTCTTAATATAGTTTGTGATCATCTCCTGGAAAATGGCGCGATTCTTCTTTGAGGTTTTCGCATAACCGTATCCTGGTAGATCTACGAGGTACCAATCTTCGTTCACCTCAAAGTGATTGATTAATTGGGTTTTTCCAGGTCGTCCAGAAGTCTTCGCTAAGTCTTTGCGCTGCATCAACATATTGATCAACGAGCTCTTCCCAACATTTGACCGCCCGATGAAGGCAAATTCATTTTTAGTAGGTGCAGGACACTCTTTGAGTTCTGTAGATGATTTTACGAATTCAGCACTGTTAATCTTCATAGTTCCTAGGATTAGTGCAAAGTTAGGCCAATTTATCGAGGCACCTTAACAAACGCTATTCACAATCTTATTCACACTCGGTTTTCACTTCTTCCCACTTCTTCCCACCGCTCTATACATGGCTTATAGCGAAGTTTTGAGTTTATAGCTTCAAAAGTTATCCACAATGTGTATGTTTGTGGGAAATCGTGGGACAAGAATTCTACTTTTGTAAGAGAGCAGTCAAAACACATGTTAAACCTCATCGGAGTACACGAATGCAAGATGGATGCGAAGGGTCGCATCAGTCTCCCGGCAGCGCTGAAGAAGCAGCTGGCGCCGGAGATGCATGACGCGTTCGTGCTCAAAAGAAGCGTGTTTAACAGTTGTTTAGAGTTGTATCCTATGCAAGAGTGGAATGCGGTCATGAACAAGGTGAACACCTTGAACCGTTTTGTCAAAAAACACAATGATTTCATTCGACTTTTTACGGCAGGCGTAAAGCTTGTAGAATTGGACGGTGCATCAAGGGTAGGGATTAGCCCAGACTTGAAGGCATTTGCCAACCTTAGCAGACAAATCGTACTTAGTGCCCACAGCGGTATTATCGAGATTTGGGATAAGGACGCGTACGAAAACGCCGTAAATGTGGATAGTGATGACTTTGGATTGCTCGCTGAAGAAGTAATGGGCGGAATAAATCCAAGTCAGCATGAGCTACCATGATCCAGTTCTCTTAACGGAATGCCTTGAAGGTTTGCGCATCGATCCCAGCGGGTCGTATGTGGACGTGACCTTTGGCGGCGGGGGTCACAGTAAGGCCATTTTAGACCAATTAACGACCGGCACCCTGTACGCATTCGATCAGGATCCCGACGCTAAAAACAACCTTCCTGACCATCCGAACCTTGTCTTTATCGCGGCAAATTTCCGCTACATAAAGAACCACTTGCGGCTTCACGGTGCTAAAAATGTAGACGGTATTCTTGCCGATCTCGGCGTTAGCTCGCATCAGTTCGATGAAGGGTCGCGTGGATTCTCCATTCGCTTTGATGGACCATTAGACATGCGGATGAATCCAGCGATCGGTATTTCAGCAGAAGAGGTTTTAGCCACTTATGAAGAGCAAGCACTTTACGATTTATTCAGAAAACATACGGATCTAAAAAGTCTCAAGCCGCTCGTTCATGCGCTTCTGCTCGCGCGTATTCAAGCGCCTTTAAAAACTACAGCAGAACTCCGAGAACTGTGCGAACCCCTTGCACCGCGAGGCGGGTGGCACAAATATGTGGCACAAGTATTCCAAGGCTTACGCATGGAAGTCAATAAGGAACTCGAGGTTTTGGAAGACCTGCTGAACGGATGTATTGACGTTTTGAATCCAGGAGGAAGACTGGTCGTGATGAGCTACCACAGCCTTGAAGACCGCATGGTTAAAAACTTCATTAAAGAGGGTAAGGCCACAGGTCAGACGGAATCAGACTTTTTTGGCGTAAAGCGACTGCCGTTTAAAGCCATCACTAGAAAACCGGTGATTGCTTCCGCCGCTGAAAACGCTAAAAATCCTAGAGCGACCAGCGCTAAGCTCCGCATCGCCGAACGCTCAGAACACGAATGGAACCGCGATGAGTAAGTGGAGTAACATAACGTCAAAAATTGGTGCAACGCTGCGTATTAGCGATGAAGGCATTTTGCGTGCGCTTCCTTTTGCCGCATGGTTGAGTTTTTTGGCATTGATTTCTATTTACACCAGCCACAGCGCAGATCGCAAGGTGCATGATATTGAAGAACTGAGTGAGGCGCGCCAGGAATTGGAAGCTGAATACACGGAAACGAAAGAAAAATTAACGGACCTCTCGCTGGAAAGCAAAGTATTGCGGAAAGCGAAAGAATTGGGCCTTAGTGCGCCCACGGAACGCCCTAACAAGATAGTTGTGGAAGAATGAGCATAGAAATTGGACAAATAAAGAAACGAATCACTTGGATCAGCGCAGTAGTTTATGCGTTCTTCCTGATCGTCCTTGTCCGATTATTCTACGTCTCGTTGGTCATGGGGCCAGAGCTCCGTGCACAAAGTCAGGAACGCGTGATTGAACGTCGCCCTATCGAAGCTAAACGTGGTGATATCTACAGCGCAGACGGTAAAACACTTGCTACAACGAAACCCGTCTACAACATCTATTTCGATGCCGTAACGGTAGACGAAACGGTTTTTGATAAAGATGTTGCCGCACTTAGTGAAAAATTGGCCCTCCTAAATCCAAGGCGCAATGCGGCACAATGGGAGCGCTACCTGCGCAGTGAACGCGAGAAAAAACACCGTTACATTCCCTTAGCTGCAGATTTGAACTACAGCCAACTGCAACGTATTAAATCCTACCCAATCCTATCGCGCGGCGTATTCCAGGGTGGCATGATCATCCAAGAAAAACTAGAACGCATTCAAATGGCCACGGACGTTCGCTCAAGAACTATTGGTCGCGATAAAGATGGTGCACAGGCTGGTCTTGAGGGGTATTACAGCAACTACCTCCAGGGCAAACCCGGTAACCGATTAATGCAAAAAATCACGGGAAATGACTGGAAGCCTCTTGACGATCCGCAAGCCGTAGAGCCTGTGGACGGATTCGATTTGTTTACCACCATTGATACACGCATTCAAGACGTTGCCCAGCAAAGCCTTCTTGCCCAATTGAAAAAATATGATGCAGATCACGGTTCCGCAGTGGTCATGGAAGTAGCTACCGGACGCATCGTGGCCATGGCTAACCTTGGGCGTAATGAAGACAGTGTGTACAGTGAACTACGGAATTATGCCGTTTGGGAGCGTACAGAGCCGGGGTCCACTATCAAACTGCTCAGCGCAATGGCCCTGCTAGAAACGGGAGTCGCAGATACCAGCGACATGGTGAATACGGAAAAGGGCGAAGTCACCATCTACGGCAAAAAAGTCCGTGATTCAAAAAAAGGCGGTTACGGAACCATTTCCTTGCGCAGGGCTTTCGAGGTCAGCTCGAATACGGGGATTGTAAAATTGGTCCAGCAGCATTTCGAACAGCATCCAGACGACTATGTCGATTTTCTCTACAGCCGCGGTTTTCACAAAACTACAGGCATTACCATAAAAGGCGAAAGTGTACCGAACATTCCAAAACCAAGTGACGACCGTTGGTCTGGCCTTTCACTCCCATGGATGGCCTACGGTTACGGCGTTGAATTCACACCGCTCCAATTATTGACCATTTACAATGCAGTGGCGAATAACGGTACCATGGTTAAACCTCAGATTGTTGAACGAATCATGGACCACGGACGAATCGTAGAGGACTTTGAAACTGACATTCTCAACCCTGCGATTTGCTCTCAAGAGGTCGTGCATAAACTCCAAGCCATGCTAGAAGGCGCGGTGCATTCTGGAACGGCCAAAAATATTTACGACGAGCGTATACCCGTTGCAGGTAAAACAGGTACTTGTCAGTTGAATTACTGGCGTGGAGGGAAAGACTACCAAAGCTCATTCGCCGGCTATTTTCCCGCGAACGACCCTAAGTACAGCTGCATTGTTGTGATCAACAAGCCCGATTACTACAAAGGATATTACGGGAATATCGTCGCGGGGCCTGTATTTAAAGCTATCGCTGATGAAGTATACAGCCAGCTGCCTGAAAGCCCTACAACTTTGATCAGCAATCAATTGATTGCTGCACGCACCACGACAGTAAGCGAGGACCGATTCGAACAAGCATTCCAAAAAAACTTTCTGCCCAGTCTTAATGGACTGGATGCGCGCACAGCTACGCGACTGTTAGAAGGCCAAGGACTTTCCGTTGCATTAGCAGGTACGGGGCGTGTCGTGGGGCAAGAACCGGTCTTAGGCACCCCACTCAACCAATGTTCCACTATTAAACTGGTACTGCGATGAAACTACTAAAAGACTTGCTTTACGGGGTCCGCATCCAAGAAATTGTCGGGAATACTCAAATTGCTATTGAGAGTGTTTGCTACGACAGCAGAAAATCGGCAAAAAATGCACTTTTCGTGGCCATTTCTGGTACGCAAGTAGACGGTCACGACTATATCGAAACCGCACTTGATGCAGGTGCTATTGCAGTAGTGTGTGAAAAAATCCCTGCAAAAACAAGGACAGACATTCATTACATTCAAACCAAAGACAGTGCCTTCGCGTTGAGCGCTGTTGCAGCGAATTGGTTTGGAAATCCTAGTGAGGAAATGAAGGTCATTGGGGTCACCGGTACAAACGGTAAAACCACCGTAGCAACGCTACTCTTCAACCTATTTAGCGAACTTGAAGGAGAACTCTGCGGGCTGCTGAGCACCATAGCAGTGCGTATTGGAAGAGCAACCCTGCCAGCCACGCATACCACACCCGATGCATTGGCCGTTCAAGAGCATATGCGTGCTATGGCAGATGCCGGCGTGAAGTACTGCTTTATGGAAGTGAGTTCTCACGCCTTGGTACAACACCGTGCCGCACATGTGGATTTTGACGTTGCTGTCTTCACCAATATTACCCGAGACCACCTGGATTATCACGGTGATATGAACGGGTATATTGCAGCGAAAAAAATACTCTTCGACGGGCTAAAATCGGAAGCTATAGCCCTGTATAACGAGGATACCAAACACGGCCCAACAATGATTAGCCAAACAAAGGCTAAGGTGAAGAGCTATGCATTGAAGTTCCCTGCAGATTATAAGGTGAAAATTTTAGAACGTCGGTTCGACGGAATGCTTTTAACGTTGAACGATCAAGAGTGTTGGTCACGCATTTTAGGTGATTTCAACGCTTATAACCTATGTGCCATTTATGCGGTTGGTGTGGAATTGGGCAAAAACCCGCTTCAATTGCTTACCGCCATTAGCCTCCTTAAATCCGTAGACGGTCGGTTCCAAACTATTCAGGGAAAGAACATCACAGCCGTGGTGGATTACGCGCACACACCCGACGCACTTCAAAATGTGCTAAGCACCATCAATGACCTCAACCAGGGACGTGGAAAGGTCATCACAGTGGTGGGATGTGGCGGTAATAGAGACAAAGGAAAACGTCCTCAAATGGCCGCCATTGCAGCGAATGAAAGCAATAAAGTCATATTGACAAGTGACAACCCACGCAACGAAGAACCCAACGCGATACTCGCAGATATGGAGGCCGGCTTGAGTCCCGACCAAAAGGCAAGAACCTTGACCATTGAAGACCGCGCGCAAGCTATCAAGAGCGCGCTTATGCTCGCACAAACAGGCGATATCATTCTCATTGCGGGGAAAGGCCATGAAAAATACCAAGAAATCAAAGGAGAACGTACGCACTTCGATGATGTCGTAGAGGTACAAAACTTCCTAAACAACTAATTATGCTGTACTACCTATTCACTTATTTGGACCAAGCATACGACATCCCGGGCGCTGGTGTCTTCCAATACATCACTTTCCGTGCTGCTATGGCGGTGATTACCTCTTTAATTATCTCCATGTTGTTTGGTAAGCGATTGATTGATCGATTGCAGCGTCTGCAAGTCGGTGAAACGGTTCGCGATTTAGGTTTAGAAGGACAAACGCAAAAAGCAGGAACGCCAACCATGGGCGGTGTGATCATTATTCTGGCCATTGTGGTTCCAACGCTGCTTTGGGCAAAATTGGACAATATCTACATTCTGTTAATGCTCATTTCTACCCTGTGGATGGGGGCAATTGGGTTCCTCGACGATTATATCAAGGTTTTCAAAAAAGATAAAAAAGGACTGCGCGGCATTTTTAAGGTCATAGGACAAATTGTGCTTGGAATTATTGTTGGCAGTACGCTGTATTTCCATCCTGATGTAACAATCAAAGAAAAGCAACCTGTGCTCGAAACGACCTCGTGGGAAGTAGGCGAGGAAGCGCCAGCGGCGACCTATGGTGATGCATCAAAGAGCTCAAAGACAACACTGCCTTTCTTGAAGGACAATGAATTTGATTACGATATTTTCACACGATGGATGGGACCTTCAGGGGCGAATTGGACCTGGTTGGTGTACATTTTTGCGGTCATCTTTATCATTACCGCTGTCTCTAACGGAGCCAATTTAACCGACGGATTGGACGGCTTAGCGACGGGTACTTCCGCAATTGCCGGAACGGCTCTTTTGGTACTGGCGTATGTCAGTGGTTCCATCGTCTTCTCCAGCTACTTAAACATCATGTACATCCCTGAATCAGGGGAGCTCGTGATTTTCACGGCTGCTTTTATCGGTGCCGCAATCGGATTCTTATGGTACAATAGTTTTCCGGCCCAAGTCTTCATGGGCGATACAGGCTCACTCGCTATAGGGGCAATTATAGCCGTCATAGCACTGGCCGTGCGTAAGGAATTCTTATTGCCCATTATCGCGGGTGTTTTCTTAGCAGAGAACGTGAGTGTAATTCTGCAAGTGAGCTATTTCAAATACACGAAGAAGAAGCACGGGGAAGGCCGTCGAATTTTCTTGATGAGCCCACTTCACCACCATTACCAAAAGAAAGGATTTCCAGAGACCAAAATTGTTACGCGATTCTGGATTGTAGGAATCATGCTTGCCGTATTAGCCATTGCAACCCTAAAGCTCAGATAAGTTGAATCATCCGTATCCAAATATCGCCATAGTAGGTGCCGGTATCAGCGGTATGGGTGCTGCGCATTTAGCGTATGCCTTGGGTATTCCTGCCTTTCTCAGTGATGCGAAACCGCTTAAAGCGAAGGACAAAGAACTTCTTGAGCAGTGGGGCATAGGCTATGAAGAGAATGGACACAGTATGGACCGACTAAAAGCAGCGGCGGCCGTAATTAAGAGCCCGGGGATTCCACACACCTCCGCAACCATTCAAGAGTTGAAAAATGCCGGGAGAATTGTTTTGGGTGAAGTGGATTGGGCCGCCCAATACACAAAAGCCAAACTGATCGGAATCACTGGAAGTAACGGTAAAACGACAACCGCTACGTTGTGCCACCACATCATCGCAGCGGAAAAAGATGCTGTTTTGGCGGGAAATATTGGTCAAAGTTTGGCGGGCACGCTCGCGGACCGAATGCAGCAGGGACAGCCGGATCCTGAAGTGGTGGTTTTGGAGTTGAGCAGTTTCCAGCTGGACGATGTAGTGCAACTAAAATTGGACCAGGGCATACTGACAAATATTACCCCGGACCACCTCGACCGGTATGAATACGACATACGAAAATATGCAGCCAGTAAAATGCAATTGGCCACTTATACCACAGGACACTTTATCTACTGCGACGATGACCCCATTACAAAATCCGCTTTAGAGGAATGGTTGCAACAGCATCCCAACCCTCCAACACTACTGGCTTATGGAGCTGACGCACCGGCCGGTCCTCATAGAACAACAACGCAAGAAAATAAAACAATAACCATTCAACTAAATAACGAAGCAATGACTATTGAAGAACTCGCTTTACAAGGAAAGCACAACATGTACAACAGCATGGCCGCTGGATTAAGCAGCCGCTTGATGAACATTAGAAAAGAAACTGTTCGCAAACAACTTTCGACGTTTGATTCGCTCGAACACCGTTTAGAAAGTGTCCTAAACATCAGCGGTGTAGAATATATCAACGACAGTAAGGCAACGAATGTAAATGCTACCTATTACGCACTGGAATGCCAGAGCAAGCCCGTGGTTTGGATCGTGGGTGGTGTGGATAAAGGAAATGATTATGCCGAATTGCTCTCGTTGGTTCAAGGCAAAGTGAAAGGCATTGTTGCATTGGGTTTGGACAATGAAAAAATCAAAGCCGCTTTTGGAGAAGTTCCCGTCATCGCTGAGGCAGATACAATGAAAGACGCCGTTCGTGCAGCTTCAAAAATGGCCGATAAAGGTGATGTTGTGCTGCTCAGTCCTTGTTGCGCATCCTTTGATCTCTTTGAAAGCTATGAAGATCGCGGACGCCAATTCAAAAATGCAGTACGCATGCTCTAAGATAGGATACGGTGAACTCGGTCAATAAATATCTAAAAGGGGACCAATTCCTTTGGGGCCTCATTCTTCTGCTCATGCTAGTGAGCTTCTTGCCTATCTACAGTGCGAGCAGCTCCCTTGCGTACAAATTCAGCGGAGGGAACACCTTTAAATTTTTGACTCGACACCTCCTCCACTTAGTCCTTGGCGGATTCTTTTTGTACAGCGTGCATCGACTGAATTTTAGGATCATAGGTAAATTTTCAATCATCATTCTACCCGCTGCTATCGTACTTCTTATCGTTACTTTATTCCAAGGAACGACAATGGGCGGCGCAAATGCTGCGCGTTGGGTGCGCATCCCGGTATTAAATATGAGTTTTCAAACCTCAGCCTTTGCTTCGTTAGCGCTGCTGGTTTGGCTCGCCCGGTGGTTAGCGAAACCTAGAGACTTTGCCTTATTTAAAAGCCTATACTTTCCGCTTGGAGCCATTGCCCTTACCCTAATTTTTATTTTACCGGCCGATTTCTCCACGACCGCCATCATCTTCGGCATGACCTTCATCCTCATGATTGCCGCCGGAGTCCCCTGGAAGCATTTGGGTAAAATCATCGGTATAGGAGCGGCAGGCCTCACACTTTTCATCTTAATCATTCTTGCCTTCCCCGGCATTTCCAATAGAGTCGATACCTGGAAATCTCGTATCGTCAACTTTGGCGCCACAGATTCCGATGCTTCTTACCAAACGGACCTGGCAAAAATGGCCATTGCCGAAGGACAACTCTTTGGGAAAGGTCCCGGAAAAAGCGTTCAGAAAAATTTCTTACCCCAATCAAATTCGGATTTCGTTTTTGCCGTAATAACAGAAGAATATGGCCTCCTAGGCGCAAGCGGTGTAGTTCTCTTGTATATGGCACTGTTTCGACGTTTTGTTCGAATCGCACGGCGCGCACACACTAGGTTTGGCACATTACTCGTGTTAGCTGCGGCCTCCGGCATGATCTTACAAACCCTAGTCAATATGGGTGTAGCCACTAACCTGATGCCTGTCACAGGACAAACCCTCCCCTTTTTAAGCGCAGGAGGCTCCTCAATATGGATGACCTGTATCGCTTTGGGAATCATCTTAAGCGTTAGCCATACGGATGTCGAAAAGGTGGTTGGGGTGAGCGCACAAAGCCAAGAGGAAAACCAAAACGCTAAAGCCCATGTCTAAAAGTTTTATCATCAGCGGCGGCGGAACCGGCGGACATATTTTCCCAGCTTTGAGCATTGCGTATGGACTCAAGGCGCAATACCCTGATGCCGAAATCCATTTTATAGGAGCCAAAGGCAAGATGGAAATGACCAGAGTGCCTGCTGCGGACTTTTCGATAACCGGCGTGCCTATCGCGGGGATTAATCGACAAAAACCATGGAAAAGCTGGAGTGTTCCCTTCAAACTGATCTATGCACTATGGCTTTGTCGTAAGATTTTAAAACTGCGCAAACCGGATGCCGTGATAGGAACAGGCGGTTATGCAAGCGGGCCGGCATTACTGATGGCGCAAAGAATGGGAATCCCTACCGTAGTTCAGGAGCAAAACAGCTTCGCTGGTGTGACCAACATAAAACTAGGCGCTAAGGCAAAAATCATATGCACTGCTTATAAAAATGCAGAACGGTTTTTTCCTGCCGACAAAGTGCAACTTACAGGAAATCCGGTGCGAAAGGAATTTACTGTGGCGCTTCCAGATCAAGGGGAAAGTAAAAAGAAATTGGGCCTTGACTCGAAACGACCAACACTTCTCGTACTGGGTGGAAGTCTAGGTGCAAGAGCGGTAAACCAACAAATGGAAAAGAGCCTTTCAACACTCCTAGGCCAGGGCTGGCAGATCTATTGGCAATGCGGTAAACTCTACGAAGAAGAATACGTGGCTTTTACATCGGATGAGGTGAAAGTTCATGCATTTATTGACGATATGGCCACTGCCTATGCCGCATCAGATGCCATCGTAAGCCGCGCAGGTGCGGGTACCTTAAGTGAACTCTGTTTGATCGGTAAAGCTTCCGTTTTAATCCCAAGTCCGAACGTGGCCGAAGACCATCAAACACATAATGCGCGTGCTTTGAGCGAAAAAGGTGCAGCCGTGCTCATTCCTGAAATAGAATTGGACCAGCGCTTTAACATTGAACTTGAGGCCCTCTATCAAAACACAAAGCGCAGGGACCGACTAGGTGAGAACATAAAAAAACTGGCCCTCCCCAATGCAACCCAGGACATATGTACCCTTATTAACGAATTAACGGCGTGACAAATAAAGAATCACATATCGTTTTTATTGGGATTGGCGGGATCGGCATGAGTGCTTTGGCGCGGCATTTTCTGCACAGAGCTGTTCCTGTTTTTGGCTTTGACCGAACCAGGACACCCTTGACCGAAGCCTTGGAAAAGGAAGGTGCCATTGTTTGCTACAACGACGATGTGAATGCCTACCCAGGATGGTCTGCAGACGAAACGACTGTCATTTACACGCCCGCCATAGCCGCTTCTCATCCGTGGAGGTTGTTTTTTGAAAAATTCCAACCGATCAAACGTGCAGAAGCGCTCGGGTTAGTGACGAAAGGGCACAAGACTTTAGCAGTTGCCGGGACACATGGAAAAACCAGTACGAGCGCTATCCTTACCCACCTTTTGACGGAATCAGGTTTAGATCCTACGGCTTTTATCGGCGGAATCTTAAGCGCATCAGGCACCAACTACAGGCTTGGAAAAAGCCCCTGGATGATTGTGGAAGCCGATGAATTTGACCGTTCCTTCCTGCATCTGCATCCCACCGCCGCCGCAATTACAACGGCAGATGCAGATCATCTAGACATCTATGCTGATGAAACCGATTTAACCAACACCTTCGCTGCGTTTATCCAACAAGTCGACGGCCCGACTTTCTCTGGGACGGAATTAAAAAATACTGTACCTATAGGCGCAGCCCATGATACTGCCTTTGCCAGCAATGTTCGCGCAGATCAAGGGGCCTATTCGTTTACGCTACATTTAGGCGAACGTTCTGCGGACACGAAGCTCTTTATGCCAGGCAAGCACAACGTATACAATGCCGTGCTAGCCGCAGCGCTTGCCCAATATGCAGGTGCTAGCTTGGAAAACATCGTCCGTGCACTGCCCTCCTTTGCAGGAATCAAACGCAGGTTTGAATACCATCTAAAGGAAACATCTATACTCATAGAAGACTACGCGCACCATCCTACGGAGCTTAAAGCACTTCTTGACAGCGTTACAGAGATGTACCCAAACAAAAAAATAGCATTGTGCTTTCAGCCTCATTTATACAGCAGGACAAGAGATTTCTTTGCTGGATTTGTTTCGCAACTTAAACGCGCTGACCACTGTTTTCTTTTACCTATTTATGCGGCACGTGAACATCCCATTGATGGAATAAGTTCCGATGCCCTAGCGGCCAAAATATCCGGCGCCACAGTATGCGATGCCAGTAGGCTTGCTGAAGCAGTTTTCGCGGCACATTGCGACGTTGTGCTTGCCGTAGGCGCAGGAGATATTGGAGATACTGTACCTCATTTAAAAGCCGTTTTGCGATGAAAAAGAAACGACTTTTATATACCACGCTTAGTGTCATCCTGGGCTCAGGACTGATTTTCTGTACCGTACTGAGTAAAAACCATTGGAAATCTGCCACTTTCAAAAACGTAGATATACGTTTTCAATATTCTGATAATCAAGCAGTTGTAGTTGGCTCTGAGGTATCACCGTTGATCGATGAATTTTTAGCTTCACAACCCGATTCTAGCGCCTTGAGTGTCCCTGCATTTTTGTTAGAAACCTCTTTGGAAGCCCTGCCGTACGTGGCGGATGCACAGGTATATTGGAATTTAAAGGAGTCTTTAGTTATAACGATAGAAGCGAAGCAAGCAAAAGCGAAGGTATATATGAACGGCCAGCAGTTTTTATTGACGCAAGAACACGAGCTCATAAGAGCGCCAAAGCAAACGCCTTTGGATTTACCCATCATTACTGGCGTTAAAGACAGTGCGAGTGCTGCTAGAGCTGGAGGGCTATTAGACCAGGTGATTGGCAGTCCCGCATTCACTATGGACGGTCTCGCGCAGATGGCGGTAACCGAATCGAGTGTTGTGTTGATTCCTCAAGGATATCCGCACCGCATTTTGGCAAATACCGGAAAAGAATTGGCCGGTGACCTTCGAAAGTTAAGTGCCTTCTATGCCGCTAAACCGACGCAAGAACTAGAGGACATAAAAAGCATTGACTTGCGATATAAGAACCAAGTAGTAAGCACAACGAGATGATACAAAACGCCCCCTTAGCAGTAGGTCTTGACATTGGAACCACTAAAATTGTTGCCGTAGTGGGCCGATTAAACGAGCACCGCAAGATTGAAGTCTTGGGTATCGGAAAAAGCAAAAGCCTCGGTGTCCAGCGCGGTGTGGTGGCAAACATCACGCTCACCATCGAAAGTATTCAAGCCGCGGTAAAGATGGCCGAAGAAAACTCCGGTCTCAAGATCACCGAGGTCATGGTGGGTATTGCTGGTCAGCACATCCGCTCCATGCAACATTCAGACTATATCATGCGCGAAGATGCGGAAGCCATCATCAATGTTAATGATCTCGAGTCTCTGCAGAAAAACGTACACAATCTAGTCATGATGCCCGGCGAACAGATACTGCACGCCTTGCCTCAGGAGTACAAAGTAGACGGCGACGCCAACATCGTGAATCCTCAGGGGATGTATGGCTCTAGGTTAGAAGCCAATTTTCATATAGTCGTCGGACAGATTGCATCAATAAAGAATATTGCGCGCTGCGTCGAACAAAGTGAACTTAAGGTGGGAGATATTACTCTTGAACCGCTGGCTTCTGCCGCTGCAGTTCTCGCTGAAGAAGAAAAAGATGCCGGTGTTGTTTTAGTAGATATCGGTGGTGGAACCACTGACATAGCAATCTTCAAGGATCATATTATCCGCCATACTGCGGTCATCCCATTTGGTGGGAAGGTCATCACTGAGGACATCAAAGAAGGATGTGAGATCATAGAAAAACAAGCAGAAACTTTGAAAGTGAAGTTTGGCTCTGCATGGCCAGGCGAGAACAAAGACAATGAGATAGTGAGCATCCCTGGATTGCGCGGAAGACCGCCAAAGGAAATTAGCTTAAAGACCTTATCAAAGATTATCAACGCACGTGTTCGTGAGATCATGGAAAGCGTTATTGCGGAAATTCGCAACTACCAGCAAAACGATCCTCGGAAACGACTTATCGGCGGTATTGTGCTGACCGGTGGTGGTTCGCAGCTGAAACACATGAGCCAATTAGTGGAATACCTCACAGGAATGCCCACGCGCATTGGCTACCCGAACGAGCATTTAGCCAGCGGGTATGTCAAAGAATTGGCCTCACCAGTATATGCAACTTCCATTGGATTATTAAGTATGGCCTTGGAATCACAAGACCATCCTATGGCCTATGACCCGAGAGAAACGGAACAACCCATCGTTCCTGAAGCTCCCGCGGCAGAAGACGAACAGATTGAAGAGGTTGAAGGCGCTCCTAACCAAACGGGAAGTACACAAGCAGCGCCGCGTAAAGATCCTTTCTGGAAAGGCTTTATGAACAACATCAGAGAATGGCTAGAAAACGACGAAGACATCGAATAACCTGACAACCATGATAGAAGACGGAATCCAATTCAACCTTCCAAAAAATAGAAGCTCAGTCATCAAAGTTATTGGTGTCGGTGGCGGAGGCTCAAACGCTGTCAACCACATGAAAAATGTTGGCGTAAACGGCGTGGACTTTATCATCTGTAATACAGATGCGCAGGCACTTTACCACAGTCCTGTTGCAAATAAGGTGCAACTAGGTGCCTCTCTCACCGAAGGACTGGGCGCTGGTGCAGATCCGGAGATCGGGCGCAGTGCTGCGGAAGAGAGTATTCAAGAAATTCAAAACATCCTTGAAACCGGTACAAAGATGTGTTTCATTACCGCTGGTATGGGCGGTGGAACCGGTACGGGTGCGGCTCCCATCATCGCAAAAGCTGCCCGCGAAATGGGCATACTTACCGTTGGTATTGTGACCGCGCCGTTCTCTTTTGAAGGAAAAATAAGAGCGGCACAAGCCGAAGAAGGTGTAAAAGCCATGCGTGATGCTGTGGACAGCCTCATTGTCATCAACAACGATAAACTTCGTCAAGTCTATGGCGATTTAGGATTCAGAAATGCCTTCAGTAAGGCAGATGAGGTTTTGGCTGGTGCAGCTAAAGGAATAGCCGAAGTCATCACGAACCACTATACCCAAAATATTGACTTGCGCGACGCCAAAACCGTCCTGGAGAACAGTGGTTCAGCGTTGTTCGGAACTGGTGAAGGTGAAGGAACTGGGCGAGCGGCCAAAGCTGTAGGTGCAGCACTAGATTCGCCATTATTAAACGACAACCACATCAAAGGTGCGAAAAACGTGCTTTTGCTCTTGACTTCGGGCGATGGCGATCACGAAGTGACGATCGACGAGATTGGGGAGATTACGGACCATATTCAGCGCGAGGCAGGTGGAAATGCGAATGTAATTATGGGAATTGGCTCTAGTGAAGAAACTGGCAGCCGCATTACTTGTACCATCATCGCAACAGGATTCCCCACAGGAACACAAGTGCTTCCGTCAGACAAACCTGAATTAGTAAAATACAACCTTGAAGGCAATGATTCTCATGGGGCTGTTGATGCTGTACCAGTTCCATTAGAAGCTTCAGTGGTCACCGAGCAAAAAGAAAGAGTGGTCATGGACCTCGAAGATGTTGCTCCAGAAAATCTGGCACCTACGTTTGAAACGGATGAAGTCGTTGAAGATATTGAAGATGCAGTTAATACGACGACCGAAACAGAGGGCTTCCCACAGCAACCTGATGAGGATATAGAGGCCACTTTTGAAGGAGCCCTAGAGAATGAAGGGCTTGAGATTGAAGAAGACGAAACACCGATGGTACATGTTCTAGAATGGGACATGGAAGACGAATCCGATGAAGCCACAGAGGCGATCGAGCAGGCGGTAGATGAGTCGCATATCGATAGTGAAACAGTGGACGAAGGAGATTCGCCAACTTTAGCCGGAGGCTGGGATTTGTTTACCCAAGATGAATTGGTCGAAGAAGAGATGGAATTAACCTTCGTCGACGAAGACGAGGCTGAAGAAATTCTTTCCGAGGAAGACGAGGCTATTGGTTCCTATTCTGAAGATGTCTTTGATGCGGAAGCTCCGCCAAAAATGGAGCGACTGGAGCTAGAAGAAACTGAAGCACTAAGCGAAGAGGTAGTAACCGCTGCGGATGCTTCAAGCGAAAACGTTCAGTCGATCGGGGAAGAACGCCGGTTTACGCTTGAAGACATAGAAGGTGACGGTTTTACACTGGAAATAGAAGAATTAGAGACGCCGCAAGAAAGCGGTCCTTCCAACGACTCCATAGAAGATACCCAATACGACCCTTTTGACCTCAGCTTGAGTGATATGCCAGAACTCAAGCAGAAAGCGGAACAGGAGAGTATGGAAAGCAGTTTCACGTTGGTCAGTAAAGAGTTTGAACTGGAGCCCCAAGCAGGCCTTCCAATGACTGAGACGGATACTTTGGAGGAAGCCGATCCTGCCTTACATTTTCAAATAAAGGAAAGTGATGCACCAGCAGCGAAAGGCGCCCCGGAAGAGGAAGAAACTTTTGATATGGATCAACCGTTGAGTGAAATGCCAAGGCGCCCGCTCAGTGATTTGCCGTCAAAAATCCAAGACCGAATGTCGCGCTTGCAATCGTTTCAATACCAATTCAAGGCGAACTTGCAAAACCTGAGTGACGCGGAAAGAGTTCCTGCCTATTTGCGCCAAGGAATGGAGGTTGATTTGGACCAAAAAAGCAACGAACAACCTTCGAATATAGGGGTTGATAATGATGGAAACATCAGAACGAATAATTCATTCTTACACGATAACGTAGATTAATCATGTCCTTAGAAGCACAAATCATGACCGATTTAAAATCGGCAATGAAAGCAAAAGATCGCGTCGCCCTGGAATCACTGCGCGCCATAAAAACAGCCATTCTCAACGAAAAAACTGCCGCAGGCGCAAGTGAAATGTCCGAAGCCGATGAAATGAAGATTTTGACTAAGTTGAGAAAGCAACGTGTGGAAAGCGCCACCATTTTTAGAGCACAAAACCGCGCGGACCTCGCTGAACCGGAAGAAGCTCAATTAGCGATTATTGAACGCTATTTGCCAGAAATGCTTTCTGAAAGTGAGATTGAAGCGAAAGTTGCGGAAATCATTGCGGCCGTAGGCGCCGCATCGATGGCAGATATGGGGAAAGTTATGGGCCAGGCAACCGCTGCAATGGCGGGTCAGGCTGATGGTAAAGTGATCAGTGGATTTGTGCGCAAATTACTCGCATAATTTCATATTCAGTTAATCTAAAAAGCCCGGCAAATGCCGGGCTTTTTTCGTTAAATTTAGCTCCAGCAAAACGCACCGGTGTGAGACATTCTTTTCTTTTGGTATTCAGCATTTTAACGCTAAGCAGTGTTGCACAAGACCGTACTGTTCGTCTGATGACTTACAATCTTTTGAATTACCGCAACACCACATCGTATTGCACGGGTTCAAACAACAGCTCCAGTAGCAAAGAAGGGCATTTGGAAACCATCATTGGTGAAATAGAGCCGCATGTCGTAGTGATGAATGAGATAGGAAGTAATCCAAACAATCTTACTTACCTTCTAAACAACGCATTTAATACAGGAACAACCACGCACTGGGCCATGGCAAACCATGTACACAACGGTTTTTCATCCTTAGTGAATGGTGTCGCCTACCGCAGCGATCTTTTAGGAATATCAAACCAATGGGCTATCACAAAGGATGCCGACAACAGTTCTTTAGTTAGAGCTATAGATATTGTTCGTTTTTATTACAAGGACGCGTTGCTACAAGGCAATAGCGATACCGCTTCCTTCGTAGTTATCGGTGCACATTTTAAAGCAGGAAATACCTCTTCTGACGCTGCAGAACGCAACAAAGCGGCTACAGCAATCGTCGACTGGGTCGACGCGCACAACTTTGAGAACGTCTTCTTATTGGGCGATCTCAATACGTATTCCAGTAACGAAGCTTCTTTTCAAAGCTTGATTGGAGGGAATTCCTTTCGCTTTGAGGACCCCATAACCTCCAACGGAAATTGGCACAACAACAGCAGTTTTGCTTCCATACATACGCAGAGTACACGGACTTCAGGGAATTGCCATTCGGGTGGTGGCCTAGACGATCGCTTTGACCACATTCTTTGTTCAGAGGCAGTGATTGAAGGCGACGAGCAAATCACCTATGCACCCAATAGTTATTTCGCAGTCGGGAACGACGGTAATCACTTTAACAACGCCATCAACTCTGGCAACAACTACAGTGTAAGTAGCGCTGTGTTAAGTGCGCTATATGCCTTGAGCGATCACTTACCAGTGATTTTGGACATTGAAATCGAAGGACAGCATTTGGCCATAGCATCGCACGAAGGGAATTGGACCCTACCGAATCCCATGCCCATTGGTACGACGCTAACGCTACCGGAGCATAGTCGGTTGTACATTAGCAATCTGGCAGGGCAAAGAGTATTCGAAACATCGGCAACCAGCGTCGAGATTCCACTGCTACCTAAGGGAACCTACCTGCTTCGTTTAGAGACAATGAACGGTCACACAACGCGTAAAATTCTTTTTTAATGCAGCACAGAATCCTCCTTCTTCTCGCTTTTTTGTGTAGCCTTTTTACGCAAGCTCAAAACTTTGAAGAGTTCCAAACAACACAAGCGAACATTCGACTCTCCGCGACAAACGCAGGTACTTTTGGCAATGCTTTTAGAGGCTACAAAGACGGTTCCGGTAGTCCATCATTAGAATATCCGGCTGGATCTGGGATTGAACATTTGTTTGAAGGCGGTATATGGATAGGGGGAACGTCTAATGGCGTGATTCGTGTGAGTACCTCAGCCTACGATTCTCCACAAGGATATGCGCCAGGCCGCGGTGGTTTCGAATTCAATCCAGTGCCTGGAATGCCGGTGAAAGAAATGAGCAGTCTAAAGACTTCGCCAAAGTTTAATTCCTCTGCGATTTCTCACCAAGATTTCATTGCAAATTTCTCTGATTCCACGTTGTTAGTACCGGGGACATCCATCCCTATCAACAACCACATCAACCCCATGGATATCGTCGCAGAAATGCGCCTTTTGAATTGGAACTACAGCTTTTCAGATTTCATGGCCATGTGCTCGTTGACCATTTACAACAGAGGAGACCAAACCTTTGATGATCTGTATATAGGCTTGTGGAATAACACGGTGGTTAGAAATATCAACATCACTCCCGCTGGAGCTGGCGGCGCCACCTTCTATACACAAGGCGGTAATGGATTTGTAGACAGTCTAAATCTAGCTTATTGTTACGATGCTACCGGTGATGAAGGATTTACGGACAGTTATGTGGGTCAAGTCTTTTTAGGCAGCGAAGACAAACAAGGCTTCCGTCATCCTAGAACCGATTCTAGTTTCAGAGTAAACTACAACGCATGGGTATTCAACAACAGCGGTCAGAGCACCTTCTTTTTCCCAACTACGGATCAGCAGCGCTATCAAAAAATGACAGACGGCTTTAACCACAATGCTTGCTGGACCAACCCTTCATCCCCCGGGTGCGTAAGTACCTTAGATGTGGATCTTCAAGACGAACTTAATAAGAGCGGGAACCGTTCTGACCTCATTTCAGCGGGTCCATTCAGCACTTTTGCACCGGGAGACACCATCAACATTGCCTTTGCTTTTGTCGTGGCTAAGAAGATGGAAGACGGCAACCCCAATGCGCAAAACAATGCAGTTCAGCGCGGAGGTCTTCTTAGCGCAGCGAATTGGGCGCAAACTACCTACAACGGCGAAGACGGTAATTTCAATGGAATCTTAGATCCGGGAGAGGACAAAGATGGAGATGGAAGAATTACTCGTTTCATACTACCTACCCCGCCATCCATACCTTATTCAAGGGTGGAAGCAGGAGAGAATAGCGCAACTATTTATTGGGCCAATAATAGCGTTACAAGCGTAGACCCTATTTCTAAAAAACAAGATTTTGAAGGCTTCAACGTATACGCTACCTCAACGGGATTTGATGTTTTCGGCACCCCAAATCTCGCTGAAGATTTAAGTTTAGTGGCGTCCTTCGATAGCATTGGAAACGACTACGGCATGAATAATGGCTTCGCTCCGGTAAAGCTCCTAACCCCAAAGGTATTTGAAAACGACACCGTAATTTACGACTACGCTTACACGCTTTCTCCTTTACCGAATGGATGGCAGACAGCCATGGCTGTTACTGCTTTTGATAAGGGCGATCTAAATTCAGGACTTGAAAGTTTAGAAAGTTCAGCACTTGCCAACGTTACGCGTGTATTCCCAGGTAAAGAAGCTGCGGGTGAAGAAGATCGGCCTTATGCTTACCCCAATCCCTATTACCTTAGTGCAGGATGGGAGGGACAGAGTAACTTCCAAGAGGAGAGTCGTAAGATCATTTTTGCCAATCTGCCTGCACATTGTCAAATCACTATTACGACGGCTGCAGGTGACTTGATCGACACCTTCGAGCATACGCCTAACTACAACGGCACTGATATCCGCTGGTTCAGAACCTTTGGATCTGAGAATCCTGATCAAAATACTTTTTCAGGCGGAGAACATGCCTGGGATTTATTATCAAAAGAAAGTCAAATCATCGCAAGAGGTACGTACCTCTTGCATGTACAAGATTTAGAAACTGGAAAACGAACTACAGAACCCTTTATAATAGTTAAGTAATGAGAAAATATCTACTCACCCTTTTAGTTGCTGCATTCGCTTCAACTGCTTTTGGCCAATCCTACGTTAGTATTAATGCCATCAATACCGTTTCCGCAACTGATCTAGCTGCTTGTAACGACACCTCGGCCTACCTTGGCCAGACCATCATCACACGTGGTGTTGTGGTTACCCCTGGTTGGGCAACCGAAGTTGCTTCCGGCTCCGTGACCGGTGGTCTTCGTCCGTTCATATTTATTCAAGATACTGCAGTTGGTGGCCAGAGTTCACCGTGGTCAGGAATCGAAGTGATGGGTGTTTACTCTGCGTCTAACGGATCGCTTCAAGTTCCCTCAACATTCACTCAGGTGCTTCCAGGAGATATCGTTGAGGTCAAAGGTTTGGTCGGTGAATACAACGGTTCAAACCAATTAAGTCTTGTCGATGCCAACAGCTTCAGCATCATATCAACTACCACTGATCCTGTGGTCAGCGACACCATTTCATTAGGCGACCTAAACGACAACCAGCAGGTGAACCAACTCACCACTGGAGAAAAATACGAAGGTTCTTTTGTAACGCTCGAAAACCTTACCGTAACAACGGTCATCCAATTCTCCGGAAACCGCATCAGTTTCAATGTAGCAGACGCCAACGGAAACGTTATCAATGTAAGTGATCGATTCCTCGCTCAGAAGCTTTCTTCTTACAGCACCGTCAATCCAAACTCACCGCAATCGCAAGGTTCTTTTGTACCTCCAGTACCAGGAACATTCTTAAACTCATTAAGTGGTGTCGTACGTCACGATGCAAACGGTTGTACCGGTGATAATGGACGTGGTTATGAAATCAATCCATTTGACAGCACACATTATGACGTAGGTTACGCGCCGCCATACATCGCAAACTTCGAGCGCGATCCATCTGTTCCTACTTCGAACCAAGACGTTGAAATCATTTGTAACATCACAGATTACGACGGTACTGTGGATAGCGTGTGTATCGCATGGACTGCTGATAATGCCGTGAGTGTCGCAAACATGCCGAAATATACCTTCCCTTTGAGCGCCGGAACAACGGATGAATACGAATATGAAATCCCAGCGCAAATCGACGGGAGTACTGTTCGTTACTACATCTATGCTGCAGACAACGATGGCAACGAAAGCTGGTACCCTACAAAACCGACCACGCAAGCTTCGCCAAATATTGAATTCTACACTGTTCGCGATAACGGAATGCTGGTTTACGACATTCAATACACCATGGATCCATTTGGAGACAGTCCATTAGAAACTCAAGAGGTTACTGTAAAAGGTATGGTCACTGCTTCAACTAAAATTGGCGACCTCGGCTACCTCTATATTCAAGATGAAACCGGTTCTGCATGGAGCGGGATTTGGTGTGTGGGTATAGGATTGAACCAATTCTACCGCAACGAAGAAATTGAAGTGACTGGCGTCGTTGAAGAGTACTACGGGATGACACGCCTCAATGTTACCTCAGCTAATAAAACGGGTAACCTAGGAACTGTAAGTGCCACAGTCCTTGACCCATCGGATTCAGCATCTTATGCAAACTTTGGCTGGGAGCCGTACGAGAGTATGTTTATCCGCTACGAGCAGCCGAACGGCAAACTGCACATAAGCCAAACGAATTTAGGCTTTGGTGATTTTGCGGTAAGCAGCTCTAATACTGCCGCAGTAAGCCATAGTGGTCGCGTTCTTGCAGGACGTCAAAGCACTACTGCTTACAGTTCTCTAGACGTACAATTGGTCACCGATACTTCGTACAGCAGTTTAGACGGTGAGATGAATGTAACACCAATCGTTGTTAGTGATACCATGACTTTTGATGCCATTGAAGGCATCTTGTTCTACGGTTTTAGCAACTACCGACTTTTACCTCGTAATAATAATGACTTCATCGGTGCAAACGTGACCCTTGATAGCATTACGGTGGCTAATTCACCGATCAGCGTTGTAGAATTGGACCAAATGAATGTGGCGTTTTACCCTAACCCTGTCAACAACCAACTGACCGTTAAAGCGCCTATGGACGGGGTATTAGCGATTTACAACAACGCTGGCAAACGTGTATTGGGAGAACGCTTCTCTCAAGAAACCCTGCTAGATGTAAGTGCACTTCCTAATGGCTTGTACCTATTGAGCTTAGAGGGAAATAAGGGCCAATTCTTTACGCGAATTTCTGTACAACACTAATTCATGAAACACCTACTGTACTTCGCTTTAGCGGTGCTCGTCTTTAGTTGCCGCGGGACCAATGATCCCGTGACCAACATGGCGCCAGAAACGCTACTTCAGGTCGATAGTATTGTGCGCACGGGTGACCTGCGCCTAGGAACCAACGTGACCCTTCACTGGTACGGTATGGATCAAGACGGTTTTATCAAAGGGTACCACATTACCGTAGATGAAACCACAAGTTTTACAGAAAATACAGACAGCACATTCAGTTTCAATATTGACGCGGGTCAGGATACCGCTGATATTTTTCTCACTGTTGCTGCCGAAGACAATGAGGGACTTATTGACCCTACGCCTGCCACACTCCTTGTACCTATAAAAAACGCGGCACCCGAGGTCGCTATCGATCCGGACGGCCTTTTGTCAGATAGTGCTTTTATTGTTGCTACCGTGGATTGGCGTGCAAGCGATGCGGATGGTGAAGAAACCATTGAAAGTGTTGAATTCAAATTAAACGCAGGGAATTGGATAGAAATAGGGACCTCTGTTTCTTTATTGTCCTTTGCTACAGATCCACAAGGAAACGTGGCTTACTTCAAAAACGCAGGGTTCGTAGATTCGATTCCTGGTGCCAATTTGCAAGGAGAAAACTTCATTTTTCTTCGCGCACGTGACCGTGCCGGTGTGTATTCAGCCGTTGACACGACTTCTGGGTTTTATTGGAAAGCAGCCAACAGTGCTACACTTGTCATTAATGGGCAACCCGAATACATAGGCAGCACCTATAAAGCCTGGATGGATAGTGCTAATCTGGTATACGACTACCTTCAAATGGATGCGGTAAGTGGTGCCGGAATTCCGGCCTATTGGGATCCGACGTTTGAGATCATTATGTCGAGCTATGCTAAAATTGCGCTTTTCACAGATGCGACAGTATTCCCTACTAAATCTGGTGACGACTACCTCCTGAACATCCTTGCCTTAAGCACACAAAAGTTTCTACAACAAGGCGGAAAGTTGTTTACTGCTTCCCAATTTTCATCAAATATGGCAGGCGGTGCCTTTTTAGACATCTTTCCTGTTGAAAGTTTAGTTTTCAGCAGCGGTCAAGCTCGATTAACCAATGACAGTACATTGGCCCCTCTTCAACCTGGCTTTCCGTCGCTTCAACCTCAGAATATTGTACTTGGGATCACGCCTATTGTACCCTCTGCAGATGCCACAGCGCTTTACAACGGACAGATCACAAAAATAGCAGGATGGAACGGTGCGACCACGATGGGCGCGACTCGGACACAAAACGGCAGTATTAATCAGGTGTTTGTGGCTTTGCCATTGCACGTTTTTAATAGACCCACCAACCACGGAGGCCTACTCCTAGACCATGTATTCAATGCGGTATTCTAAAGCCCTATTTACCCTCACCTTCATCTTGTGCCAATTCCTAGTTGCAGCACAGGAAAAAGGCGTCTTGCGTGGGCAAGCCCTCGAGAAAGGCACCAAAGAGCCGTTGCCTAATGCTGCCGTAACTATTGTAGGTACTTTTTATCAGACCCTCACGGATTTTGATGGGAATTTTGAAATCAAGGACATCAAACCGGGCACCTACAGCGTCAAATTTCAGTTCATAGGCTACCAGCCTATTCTTTTCAACGACATTAGAATCACCAGCAAAAAGCCTGTGAATTTGACGGCAGAATTGCAGGAACAAAGTGAGATGCTCAATGCGGTAACGGTGGTCGGACGCAAGAACCAAGTTGATCTTGAAAAGGCGTCTTCTGCGATTACTCTTACCGGCAATGAAATCGGAAAACTGGTTGCGAAAGGCGTTGAGGATGTGCTCGCGCAACAAGCCGGAGTGCAGCGCACTACTGATGGACTACAAATCCGTGGCGCACGCGTGTACGAAACGGAATACCTCATCGATGGAATTTCAGCACAAGATCCACTGGCTGGAACTGGTGGTGGTGTTAGTGTAAGTTCTTCTTCAGTGGGCTCCCTTAATTTAATGACCGGAGGGGCAAGTGCAGAATACGGCGGAGGCTCTGCCGGGATTATTAATACGCGCATCAAAGAAGGCGGTGAAAAATTCAGTTGGGGTTTAAATTATCAAACGGACCAAATCGTAGATGCTACCTCTTTCAATACGGATGAATTGGAGGTCACCCTGAGCACACCCGTACCTTTCACAAAGAAAAAACTTCGCCTATTTACCACGGCGCGCGGTCAATGGACGGATCATTATTTTGGGTCCACTGCCACCCAATTAAAATCCAGTTTATTCCCGGATCAACCAGAGTTTTGGGCACCGCGTCAAAGCAATGATTATACCCACACCGTGAAGCTGAGTTATGCGGACAAAACCGTTGGAAAGTTTACGTTAACCAACAGCCACAGCCTTAAGGTGAATCAAAATTCTCGAACGCTTCAAATCGTTGGATTCGATGCCCTACTCACACCCGGATTTCAATACGATAGAAGCAACAACCTAGACAACGCCACGACTTATACCCACCACAGTAACCTTACCGTGCTCGGCTGGAATAAACGAATCAATGCAAAAACAGGCTTAACCATAAGTGCAGGTAGACTCTTCACCAACCTAAGAGCAGATGCTAACGGACGCCCATTCCGCGCTGAAACAGTCGATCAGATTTATGACGAAGCATACATCTTCACCGGTGACCTGACCGTTTTTAACCCTAATGATCCGTATGGGAATTACTATTTAATCCCAGGCAATGGACTTATTAATAATGGCGGCGTCACTCCTATCTGGCACGACCACTACGCTGCGGAAAATACGTTTAAAGGAAAAATGACCTTTCAACCCAATGCCATACACACCATTAGCGGTGGCCTAGAACACGCTTTGACAGAATACCAATGGGTAGATGTCTACCGCCCTTGGGTAGGCGCACCCATCGTTTTGAACGACAGTACCACAACTCCCTCTGTATCTATTGGATCCAGCAACGATATTTGGAAAGTAAGTCCACAGAAAGGTGGGCTCTTCGCTCAAGACCGCATTGAATACAAAGGCGTAAAAGCCACCTTAGGGATGCGTTTCAACTACTGGGCACCAGGAAAATTCGCGGACAACGCGGTGGCCGATTCGACCTCGCCCGTCCTCCCCGCCATTCGAGATGCATACAACCAGAATTCTTTTAATGCTGGAGGATTGAGCTGGAAAGTCCGTCTTCTTCCTCGATTGAATGTGAGCTTTCCCGTCACGGAAAACAATGTACTTTACTTTAACTATGGGCACAGCATGCGTATGCCGCATCCCCGCTTCATGTATGCCGGACTTGACCCGCAGTACCAGGACCGTAGTTTCTTGTCTTCGCTAGGTAACCCAAACCTCAACCCTGAGGTGAACATCTCATACGAAGTGGGATACAAGACGTTAGTCGGAAGCCGGATCGGTTGGACCATCAATGCGTTCAACAACAACCGCTTCGATTACATCGTTTCGCGTCGTGTAATTACGACAGATGCAACCGGTCGTCCGGTCACTAAAACCATGTACATCAATCAAGACTATGCTAAAATAATTGGTGTAGAAACGCAGTTGAATGCACGACTAAACAATTCATTTACGTCCTTCTTTAACGGATCATACCAACAAGCAAGAGGAAAATCAAACAGTGCCCGCGAGAGTGCCTTACAGATTGCACAAACAGGTGAGGTACCGCTGACTCAAGAGCAATTCTTAGCCTGGGATCGACCCTGGAAATTCAATGCCGGGGTCAGCTTCCAAAACGACAGCAGTAAATTCCGTGCTTCACTCAATGCACAATACACGTCCGGTTACAGATATACCCCCCAAATCCTCGAAGGATACAACGACCTGGGTCGTCCGCAATACCGTGTAGATAACGCAAACTATTTGAGAGAACGCGGCGCCTACTGGTTTGGGATTAATGGAAAAGCATCCTACGCTCTAGTGAAATTTGGAACGGGCGGCATTCTATTAAACGTTGAGGTTATGAATATTACCGGACGTAGAAATGCACAATTGGTCAACCCTATTACCGGTCGCGCATACGAATACGGAGACGATGTCCCGTTGACTTGGCGTGATCCTCGCCCAGAATTCAATGGGCCTCAAGAAACCGGAACAGATCCAAGAAACCCGGCACGCTACTCAGCACCGACTCAACTATTAGCTGGAATTCAAATCAAATGGTAAGACGTCAATTTTACATACCGCTGGTCATTGGATTACTATTGAGTTTTGCTTCAAATGCCCAATTATTGCCCTCTTACGGTGAGGAACGTGCAGGACTCAGTGCCTTCACCTTCTTAAAACTTCCTATTGACCCGGCGAGCACAGGCGTCGGAGGTGCAAGTTTAGCGATGACCGAACACAGCTTCGGAGCGCTCATTAATCCTGCACTCATAAGTGGCGGCAACCAACAAGGTGTTTTTTCTGCAAACCGTGCTTTAGGAGGCGGTATCAACCACGATTTTGTTGCGCTGACGAAAGCACGAAAAAACGGTCAGCACATCGCGCTAACCCTCAATAGTCTTAGTACGGGTTCCATCATCGAACGCACCGTTTGGCAACCGGAAGGAACCGGCGCAACGACTTCTGCCACATTGGCTTCTGTAGGGTTAGGCATTAGCCAGGCCTTCAGCGAATACTTCCATGCGGGGGTTCAGCTTAAATACGGGCTGGAGCAACTAGGTGTCTACCGTGCACATAACGTTTACCTAGATTTAGGATTCCTATATAAACTGGATATCGCTGACCTCCAGTTCGCAGCTGCACTAACCAACTTCGGACCCAATACACCGATAAGCAATATGCCAATAGGTCAAGAATCTGCGTTGGCGGCTTCACCGCAAATGTTCTCCATGGGCATACAATGGACGGCATGGGAAAATGACGACCACAGCCTTACCCCGAGCTTACAACTGAACCACCCTACGGACAACGCTGAATTCTACGCGGGTGGACTAAAGTACCAATGGCGTTCGCAATTGTGGGGTGCTGTTGGTTACCAAATTGGCAGTCAAAAAGCTTTGCCGTGGATGGGCTTCGGAATGAAAACGGTCCTAAAAGGTTGGCCAGTAGAATGGGGTGTTGGGGCACAGCCTACACCATACAACCAATACCAAGGAACCATAGGAATAAAAATTAAACCACTCACATGGTAAGAATCTTAGGCATACTCTCCGTCCTTTTCATCGGTGTCTTTCTAAGCAGTTGCGACAACTACTTTGGTGAGCGAACTAATCTAGATTTTATTGAAATCCCTACTTACGATGTCAGGGAGATCAGTTACGTACCCATCGCACCAAACATTCAAGACGCCATTGCACCCGTAGATGTTTATATCGGATATGATGAATTCATTTATGTTGTAGACAGCGCTCAAGACCTCATTCTACGCTACGATATTGCCCTTAATTTACAAGGAAGTATCTATGTTCCTGGCGTTCGAAAGGTAACACAGACCCGAAGCTTTGATCTTCTCGCCATAGGCACCTACGACACGACCATCACTGGGGTTGATTACAGCCTAACTGCGCTTTATGAGATTGAAATGGTCGGTAACGATAATGTCCTATCAATGCAAGGTGCCACGGCAGAAGCCGTTATTGTCCACCCCTTTTATTTTAAGAATAGTTTCTCCTCATCTGATGCCAAGGTGAAGTTTACGGATGTTGCAATCATTGGTTCCAACATTCAACTAGAAAACAACAGCTATTACTTAAGTCGTACGGGTACAAGCAGCAACAATGCAGGATTCGGTCCAGATAACGCGGTGCTTAAATTCACAAAAGATCACCAGTGGATTAGTGCTTTACCTATTACTGCAACAGGCGCTTTGTACAACGACTATTTTAAAAATCCACTTTCACTACAAGGATTTACACAGGCCCCGCAGCTTACTGCGACCAACAGTCCAGACTTTTGGGTACTGAATCAAGATGAGGATCAGGAAATCCAGGTGCAACACATCCAGTTTACTGAAGGGCCGTTCGGGGCGCTTTACCAACCCATCTTTTACAGCACTCTCGATCCGGCAGCAAAACGCTATTTACAGACACCAAAGCGATTTCTTGACCCTGTTGATTTATGTTTAGCAGGCGACGGTTCAAGGTTTTTGTTTGTCGCCGACGCTGGTGTAGACAGTGTGTACCAGTTTACCTCTTCCGGTTTGGAAGGCGTGCCACCACCACCAGCTTCGGCAGCTGAGTTTAATGCTCTTGCCTCATTAGGCGGATTTGGGAAGGTCAGTGCCATTGGTTACTACGACAAGATTTTATATGTAGCTGATTCTAAAAATGGTACAGTGCAGAGGTTTAAACTAACTCTTGATTTTGACTAACTATTAGCATTCAAATAATACTCAGAATATTCGTATATTCCAATCTTAATTTTACACATCAATAATCATTGAACAAACTATGAAAAAGTATTTATCCATAGTTCTTGTATGCCTTTCCTATTTTGGATTTGCGCAAACAAACTATGTCGTCACATTCAAAGTGAACGCAGCAAACATCACCGTAGGTTCTAACGGAATTTACTTAGGTGGTGGTGTCATCGGCGGAGCGAACGCCGTCCAATTAACCGATGCAGATGGAAACGGTGTTTATGAAGGTACTGACACCTTGAGTGGTGCCGGTGGCGGTAATTTCATCTTCCTGAATTCTCCTACTTGGAATGGCGATTGGGGAGCAAAAGAAAATCTTGCAGGCTTGGCATGTGCAGATGCTAACAATTATAACGACCGTATACTCCCGAGTTTTACTCAAGATACGACGTTAATGTTCTGCTACGGTACCTGTTCTACAGATACACTCTGTACAACAACGTATACCGCAACCTCATGTGGTGACTTGTTCTTCTCAGAATATGCAGAAGGCTCTTCAAACAATAAATACTTTGAAATTTATAATCCGACCGCTAGTGCGATTTCTTTAAGTGGGTACACCGTTTACTTGAGTGGTAATGGCGGGTCTTACACAAATACGTTCACATCTAGTGCTTCAATTGCATCTGGGGACGTATATATGATTTCTACGAATCAATTAGATAGTGCTACGCAGGCGATGGCTGATACAGCAATGGGTTACCCGTCTGTTGCGCACTTCAATGGCGATGATGCGTTAATTCTCGTTAATGGAACAGATACTATTGATGTGATTGGTGTTCCAGGTGTTGATCCAGGTTCGTCTTGGACAGTAGGTACCGGTTCTACTGCTAACCATACGCTGGTTCGCAAGGCAACTGTGGACATGGGTTCTACGGACTGGACTACAGGTGCAGGAGAATGGGATGTCTACGCCAGCAACACATGGACTTACGCGGGCTCAAATTCAAGCAATTGTATTGTGACGCCTAAAAATGTGACGTTCCAGGTAGACATGAGTAACGTGACTTCGTCATTCACGAATGTATACGTTAGTGGTACCATTAACAGTTGGAGTGGTAACGGTAATCAATTGACAGATCCAGACGGCGATGGTGTTTATGAAGGTACACTTTCATTATTACCAGGTTCGTATGAGTACAAGTTCACTTATGACAACTGGACCGGGCAAGAATCATTAGATGCAACGCTCGACAGTGCTTGTACCATTACAACAGGTGCATTTACGAACAGGTATGCAACCTTTGGCAATGCAGACACTACTTTACCTGTAGTATGTTGGCAAGAGTGTGCAGCGTGCGGAGTAGTAACGAATTACGTTGTAACCTTCATGGTCAACACCTCTAATATCACTGTTGGAACAAACGGTCTTTATGTTGGTGGTGGTGTTGTTGGCGGCTCCAATGCTGTGCAATTAGCCGATCCTGACGGTGACGGTGTTTACGTAGGCACCGATACCTTAAACGGCACGAACGGAGGAAACTTTGCCTTCTTTAACAACCCTGCGTCTGCATCAGATTGGGGAACCAAAGAAAATCTGGCGGGTTTAACTTGTGCTGATGTAAGTAACTGGAATGATCGTATGCTACCAACGTTCACTCAAGATACAACATTGATGTTCTGTTATGGTACATGTTCAACAGATACCTCTTGTACAGTTACCTCTACGAATCCAGATGTGACTTTCCGTGTGGATATGAGCAATGTTTCTGCTTCATTTACTAACGTGTATGTGAGTGGAACGCTGAACAACTGGAGTGGTAACGCCAACCAGTTAACAGATCCTGATGGTGATGGTGTTTACGAAGCAGATATTAGTCTTAATTCAGGTAATTATGAGTTTAAGTTTACCTACGATAACTGGGCCGGCCAAGAATCACTAGATGCAACGCTCGATAGTGCTTGTACGATAACCACGGGTGCATTCACCAATCGTTATATTTCTATCGGTGCATCTGATACGACTCTTCCTGTTTTCTGTTGGGAAGAGTGTACTTCTTGTGCTTCTACGGTAACGGGTTGTAGTGAACTATTCTTTAGCGAATACTCTGAAGGGTCGTCAAACAACAAATACATAGAGATTTACAACCCAACTGCAAATGCTGTATCGTTAAGTACTTACACAGTATACCAAAGCGGTAATGGTGGCTCATATACGAACACATTCACCACGAATGCGACCATTCAATCTGGTGATGTTTACTTAATCGCAGCAAACCAAGCTGATGCAACGATTTTAGCCGCTGCTGATACGGCGATGGCTTATCCATCGATTGCTCACTTTAACGGTGACGATGCGATGATTCTTGTAAGCGGAACGGATACTATTGATGTTATTGGTGTTCCTGGTGTCGATCCAGGTTCTTCATGGACAGTGGGAACCGGTTCTACTGCAAATCATACATTGGTTCGTAAAGCAACAGTTGACATGGGATCTACGGATTGGACAACTGGTGCTACAGAATGGGATGTGTACTCGCAAAATACTTGGACCTATAAAGGGGCGCATACCAGCAATTGTATCGCTACTCAAACAGACTTTGTCGTAACCTTCATGGTAAATACCGCAAATATCACTGTAGGTACGAACGGACTTTACTTAGGTGGTGGCGTTATTGGTGGCGCGAATGCCGTTCAATTAGCTGATCCTGACGGTGACGGTATTTATGTAGGTACAGACACTTTGAATGGTGCTAACGGAGGAAACTTTATCTTCCTTAACAATCCGGCCAATGCGTCGGACTGGAATGCAAAAGAAAATCTTACAGGTCTCTCTTGTGCTGATCCTAACAACTACAATGATCGTATACTTCCAACATTCACTCAGGATACAACATTGATGTTCTGTTTCGGTACGTGTTCGGCAGATACATCATGTTCTGTTACTGCTACGTACCCTGATGTAACCTTTAGTGTGGATATGAATAATGTTTCAGCTTCATTCACTAATGTATATGTAAGTGGAACATTGAATAGCTGGAGTGGTAACGCTAATCAGCTGACCGATCCAGATGGAGATGGTGTCTACGACGCGGATATTAGTCTTGCCCCGGGTAATTATGAATTCAAATTCACTTACGATAACTGGGTAGGTCAAGAAAACCTTGATCCTAATACACTGGATTCGAATTGTACTTTAACTACAGGTGCCTTCACCAACCGTTATATTACAGTTGGCGTAGCAGATACAACGCTACCCGTATATTGTTGGGAGGAATGTGTTGCTTGTGCGATCAATGTACCAACGTACACTATTGATCAGATAGACAATACAGATGCGGATGGTGTTCCAGACTCACTAAATGTTTATTGTAAAGTAATTGGTGTTGTTCACGGTGTAGACATGCAAGGTTCTTCTAGTGCAGTGTCATTCACTGTGCATGACGGTACGGAAGGTTTAGGAACGTATTCCTCTGTTGCTACAGTTGCTTCGTACACCGTAACCGAAGGAGATGAAGTTCGCATTGTTGGGGATATAGGCCACTTCAATGGACTTCTCCAGATGTATGTTGATAGTGTTACCGTTATCAGTACTGGTAATGCAACGCAAACACCGACCGTGGTTACTTCTTTAGGTGAGAGCACGGAAAGTGAATTAGTCAAGTTCGAAAACATGACTATGGTAGATCCTACACAATGGGGATCTGGTTCTTCAGGCTACAACATCGACATCACTAACGGTAACGACACTATCGTTATGCGTATTGATGCAGATGTTGATCTTTATGGTGCTCCTGCTCCAACGGGTATGTTTGATGTTGTAGGTATTGGTGGTCAATATGACTTCAGTGCTCCACACTTCGACGGGTACCAATTATTGCCGCGTTACCAAGCCGATATCATGACCTCTACAGGTGTTGCTGCTGTGAAATTATCTATTTCCGAAATTATGGCAGGTTCGAATTCTACAGCGTACAATGCAGATTGGTTCGAGATTCACAACTATGGTGATTCTGCGGTTGACCTAAACGGTTATTCGTGGGATGATGAAAGTGAGATTGCAGGTACTTCTACCTTCCCTGCAGTAACTGTCCAGCCTGGTGAAGCGATTGTCGTACTTGACGATGTCGCTGCCAATAAAGACGCTTTCTTGGCGGAATGGAAATTATACGCAGGCTCTGTAACTATTGTTGCTAATGATGAATTGACTGGATCTTTCCCAAGCTTGAGTCAAAATGGTGATGCCGTCTTCTTGTACGATGCAAATGGTGCAGAGATGGCAAGCGGTGTGTATTCAGCTGCTACAGCTGGTTTCGCTGTTGAGTTCGACACTACAGGTGCCTTCTTAGGTGATGCTGTGGATGGAACAAACGGCGCTTACACTTCCCTTGAAGGTGATGTAGGTTCGCCAGGTAACTTGACACCAAACACAGGTGTTGATGAGGCTTCGGTGATCAGTAACATTTACCCGAACCCGACAACTGGGTCGTTCACTGTGAACCTTGCTAGCGACATTAGCTACGAAGCAACGATCACTAACATGACTGGTGCTGCAGTATTCCACAAAGTGGGTACTGGCTCTGTATTGGAGATTGATTTGGATGCGGCAAGAGGAACCTACGTATTACGCGTACGTACGGCTCAAGGCACCGCAGTACAAATGATCGTGCTACAATAAACACGGTTAACTGATAAAAGAAACCCCCCGCGGCCGATGGCCGCGGGGGGTTTTTATTTGGGATAAGGTTCCGCGCGCCTGCGGCGCGCGGAATATATCATCAGTGTGAGATAATAATCTGCTCGCGAAATTCGCCCGATTGTAAGATGTAAGACCCTGCTGGTATGGATGCCACAGGAATACGATTTTCTCCGCTATTAAGCTTGCCTTCCAGTAGGCGCTCGCCAGTTAAACTTGTGATGCTAAACGACGCAGGGGTCGGAGCAGTGATGTTGAGAAAGGTATCGGCTGGAATTGGACCTAATAGAAGATTCAAGTGCTCAGAAGATGTCTCTACAGCCATGAATGGGTTCCAAGCAACGTTCGTTGAATCGCCGTAGATGTAATGAACCAATTCCGGATGGTCTATAAATGGATTACGATTGCCCTGCATAGTATGAATAACACTATTACGATTCATTTCAAAGCTGTCCACAGGATCCGCCCAGTGCCAATCAATCAAGGTTGAAAGCACAGCATGCGTGGTACCTCCAGAATTTAATGCTTCACGGACGACTAAATCGGGCTCGGTTCCAGCACCTTCATAGCGTAAATCCATGTAAAGTATAATACGTGCAAGATCACCCTTGACCTTATCGCGCGGTTCAAATAGCCCCGCCGAACCATTGATACGGTTTCCGGTAGCAGATCCGTTGTAGTTAACACCCGATCCCGTTGTACCTAAGTCATCGTATTCATGGTTTGAACGAAGTGAATTCAATCCACCGTCGGCTGGCTTGAGGTTGTGAACATCCGTTCCAACACCAACGCTCGTGTTAAATCCACCCAAACTCTGCGGCCAAACGTGTTCGCGGTTCCAACCTTGCCCATTGTTGTATTCTTGTGGACCGTCAACACTCACGCCCGCGTATATCAGACATACGTTCGAGGTATTGGTGGTATCCTTGTCGCTTACCTTTAAAACATCCCACGTATCAGTGCTTGAAGAAGAATAACTTAAGCGGGTATGGACTTTAATGATATCATACAATGCTTCGCGCAGGTCCTCCCCGCTTTCATTATATGCATCTTGATAATACGGCAATGGTTGCGCTTGGAGTGATGCTGCAGCAATGAACAGTACAGCAACAGTTAAGATTTTTTTCATGAGAATATATTAGTCTTCGCAAAGATGCACAAAAACTAATCATTAGGTGGGCCAATGGCAATGCACCCTACCAGCGCTCGAGAGGAAAATTAGGGTCCAATTCTTTCAATTCACGACCCACGCGCGACCAATCCTTTTTGAATGTCGCCAAAACCGCTGCATCTTCGGGCGCATCTTGCACTCGGCCACCGCTGTTGAGCTTCATGTACAAAGGCAGCAAGGCACGTTGCAAGGCATGTGGAATGAGGGGTTGAAGTTTGAGGCCCAATTGGTGTAAGGCCCCACTCTTAATCGCCACACTTTCGTTGCGGTGTTCGAAATCGAACGCGTCGTAAAAACTTGAATCCACGCCAACATATTCCGCAATCTCCTTCATCACCGCTTCCTTGCGCGACATGAAATCTTCAAAGGCCCAGCACCTCACGTGCCCCTCAGGCATCGCATCCATCCACGCTTTCAAATGCTTGGCATAGTCCACGTGATCCATGATTTGCGGACGCTGAATGTACTCCGACAACGTCATATCAATGCGTTTGGTGCGGTAGCGCTCCATCTTATAATGGCTGTACATCTGCTTCGACGGTTCGCGGAACAAGAAGATCATCTTTGGTTTATGGGGCCAATTCGAAAAGTGCTCACGCGCCACCTTTTCGTACAAATAATGCGCCGTCGCCTCAAACCTCACTGTGGCATCCTCCCCGCCCTTGAAAAAAGCTTCATAGTGGTCCAAATCATGCTCGTGCACATTGGCCGACGCATTGAACCTATTCACCTTATCGGCGAAAAAGAACGTCTCCTTCTTAGGACTGCCGTAGACCTCCGGATGGGCGGCCAACCAAAAGTACAAGCTGCTGGTCCCACACTTTGGGGCGCCGCCAATGATGACATTAGGAAGAGAAGCTTCGTTCATGCCCGCAAGATAGTAAGATTCGATGCTAGACCGTAGTCAAAAGCAGTTCTTTGATCCACCATGCGAGTGCCGCCCCGGCTAGAGGTGCACAGACTGGAATCCATGCGTAAGACCACCCAGAATCTATTTTGTGTTTGATGGGAAGTAATTGGTGCATGATGCGCGGACCTAAATCGCGCGCAGGGTTGATTGCATATCCGGTTGTACCGCCTAAGCCTAAACCAATAACCCATACTAGAAGACCAACAGGCAGAGCACCTACGCTGCCTAGTCCTATAGGAATACTGGGGTCTGCTTCCAGAGAAGCCGGTGAGATATAGAAAACAACAAATACGAGGACAAAAGCGCCCATGGCCTCCGATAGAAAATTATTCCACGTTTTATCAAAGCTCGGCGCGGTACAAAATGAACCGCGGATGGCGGCGCCGTTTTCAGTGATGTCGTAATGCGGTTTGTAGAAGAAGTAGTTGAGGGTGGTTCCGGCGGCGGCGCCTAATAATTGGGCCAAGACATACGTCCCCAATTGACTGGTAGTAAGGTCCGTATTTAACCATAAGGCCAAAGAAACCGCGGGGTTCAAATGCGCGCCGCTGTAAGGACCCGCCACAACCACGCCGATGTAGACCGCAAGGCCCCACGCTGTGGTAATCATGATCCAAGAACCAGGATCTCCAGCTGCTTTAGTTTGCTTTAAAACCACGTTAGCAACAACGCCATTACCCACAAAAAGTAAGAGGAAAGTGCCCATGAATTCTGCCCAAAATGCCGACATACGTTTCGCTGTATTTAGCTTACGAAGATGCAAAAACCTTATGAGAATGAGAATTGTGGTATTTTGAGGTTTTACTAATAACTCCAATCCGCTTTATGAAGCCATATATTCTTGCTGTAGACGCCGGGACGACCTCCTCTCGGGCCATTGTTTTTGATGGTGACACTAAAAAAATTGGCTTAGGGCAATTTGAGTTTACGCAATATTTCCCGCAACCCTCACTAGTTGAACATGATGCGAATGAGCTCTGGACGACCCAGATCAAAGCAATCAAAGAAGCGTTAAAACAAGCCAAAATAAAACCAAACGAGATCAGCGCCATAGGCATTACAAACCAGCGGGAAACCACAGTAATTTGGGATGCCGTCGCGGGCGAGCCCATCCACCACGCGATCGTTTGGCAAGACCGCCGAACCTCAGATTACTGTGAAACGATCAAAGCGACACACGGCGAAATTATAACGGAGAAAACAGGACTCATAACGGATGCGTATTTCAGTGCCAGTAAAATCCGCTGGCTTCTAGAAAATGTACCGGGAGCGCGAGCGAAAGCGTTAAGCGGTACGCTGCGATTCGGCACGATCGACACATGGATCATTTGGAAGTTAACCGGCGGGCGTTCACACATCACGGATGCCTCTAATGCGAGTCGAACGTTGCTCTATAACATTCACTCTGGCGGTTGGGATGAAGATTTATGTAGTCTTTTTGATGTACCCATGAGTCTCTTGCCAAGAGTTGTTGACAGTAGCGGATTACTAGCAGTAACCGATGAAGCCATAATGGGCGCGGAGTTGCCTATCTCCGGTATTGCAGGTGACCAACAGAGTGCTCTTTTTGGCCAATTATGTTTCGAGCCAGGGGAAGCTAAAAACACCTACGGTACGGGATGTTTTGCAGTAACCAATACAGGGGAAACCATAGTCAAGAGCACGAATCAAATGCTCAGCACCGTTGCCTGGCAATTGGACGGAAAATTAACCTATGCGTTGGAAGGATCAGTGTATATCGCCGGCGCATTAGTGCAATGGCTCAGGGATGGGTTAAAAATAATCGAACAAAGCAGCGATATTGAAGAGCTCGCCCTTCGTGAAGGCCATAGTGGTGGGGTCACCATTGTTCCGGCGTTAAGCGGATTAGGTGCTCCGCATTGGGACGCCTATGCCAGAGGGACCATCATGGGGATCACTAGGGGAACCAACGACAGCCATATTGCCTATGCAGCCTTAGAGGCCATCGCTTTAAGTACTGCAGATGTTTTAGAGGCAATGGCGAAAGACCTAGGTACAGAATTAAAAGCCATTAAAGTGGACGGCGGTGCGAGTACGAATGCTACCATGATGCAGCTTCAAGCGAACATTATTGGTTGCCCAGTGATTCGACCGGCAGAAACTGAAAGTACAGCATTAGGCGCCGCCTTACTTGCAGGGCTTGGAATAGGTCACTGGAAAAATCTGGACGATCTAAAACTCCTATTGGATGTTGATCGCAGCTTCGAACCCGCACCACTGAACCAAAAGCTACTCCGGGATCAATGGCGCCGTGCCATAACCGCTTGTAAGGGTTGGATTCAAAACAGCAGCCATTAATGCGGTACTATTCTTTGAATCGCTTCGTTTTAAAAGGGTGAAAATTGGACCAAAGTAACTGTATCGATGGGGCCCAGCACATAACCTAGTAGTTCTGTAAATCACTACATTTGAGCCAAGCCTTAGGCACTATGAACAACGCTAAAAAACAAATCTCTTCCAGCGCGTTAATAAACCTCGTTGGTATCCTTTTGGGTGCGGCGCTCAATCTTTGGCTTCTTCCAAAACTCTTTAGCACTGAGGAATTAGGAATGTACCGGTGGATGGAACGCAGTGCTGTGCTCCTGTCAAATATTTTGCTTTTTGGAGTACACCGTTCGTTTACAAAGTTTCATTCTGATCCTTCGAAAGACAAAAAAGAATTTGAAAGTACGGTGGTTGGTCGCAGCACGCTACTCATGCTTGCCGTGGGTGTTTTAGTATTTGTGTTCGGTCCCCTACTCGCACCCTATTTCAGCTTTAAACCAGAAGATGCTTATTTGCTGCGCTACCTCAGCTTTTTCATAGTTAGCGGTATGGCTTTTTTAATGGCCGTTTCTGCTGCAGCCACTACAAAAAAAATTGCCATTCCCGTATTCATTAAAAACATGGGGTTACGCATCGCCATGATTGCACTTGCCTTAGTTTTATTCTTAAACAGTGGAATTTTTGGTTTCAGCCATTGGCTCATTGCTTATGCATGGGCTTCTTTAGCATTGGGGGCCATTGCGCTATTGTATGCATGGAACCGCGTTAAGCCTAAGTTTTATCTAAGACATCTGTGGGCACCCATGGGTGGTGACGTTCAAAAATTTGCCTGGATCAGTGTCTTTAGTGTGCTCATTGAGATTGGCATTAATACCCTTGATGTCCAGATGCTCTCTATGCTTACGGACATGAACAGCGTAGGTATTTATGGGATGGCCTTTTTTATGGGCTCCGTAATCGACGGTATTCGCCGTCCCATCAACCAAATGCTGGCGCCTCAGATTTCGACAAGTTGGAATAAAAACAACATGGTTGTATTGAAGAAAATCTACGAAAAAACTTCCAGCGCACAGATGGTGGTTAATGCTGCCTATGTCATTCTCGTTGTGGTCAATGTCGAATGGATTTTTTCACTCATCCCCGATGGGGAACGTTTTTACCCCGCCATTCCTGTGGTGGTTTGGACCTTAGCTCGAAAGTACATCAATGCCGCATTCGGTTCTAATGGTGAAATCATCGCCAATAGTCCGTTCTACCAATTAAACATGCAAATTGGGTCCGTTATGCTTGTCATCAATGTACTGCTTAACCTCCTCTTCATACCGCGTTACGGCATTTTAGGTGTTGCCTACAGTGGGTTTATTGCCGTACTTTTTGTCAATGGAATGCGGGCAATTATGATTTACCGTAAATGTGGGCTTCAGCCCTTTACCCGCGAAAGTCTTGCCATTTTAACAGGTACTATTGCCGTGGGGGCACTTTGTTACAAGGTTCCTTTTGACGGTCTTCTGAAGTTTTTAGTTTCCGGCTTGATCGTCGTTGCTGCCTTACTGGTCAATAGAAAATTCATTAAAAACCTCCTGTTGCGCTAAGCCTGCGTACCTTTATTCCCCTTGAAAGTCGCATACATTCAAAATAGAGTCCAATTAGGAGGTCGTTTCCAGGTCACTTTCGAAATGACGAAAGTCTTGAATGCTATGGGAATCATACCCGATTTTTATTGCTATCGACACCGGCTTACTTTGGAAGATATTGAAGCACATTACGGCGCTTCGATCCAGCTTAATTTTAAGGTGATAAAAGAGCCGAAGCTTCCTTTTGAATGGAACATTACGCGCTTCAACAGCGATGTGAATAAACATGTCCAGGGCTACGATTTGATCATCAACAGCAACAATACCAGCCTCGGTCTAGATCCTTCCCTAAATAGCATCAGCTACGTGCACTACCCGCGAAAAGCACGCCTAATGACAGGCATTTCATTGAGTAAACTTTTAGACATTGGAAGAGACCCCCTGCAGTTGAATGCTTTACGCTACCGTTGGCATCGTAAAGTAGGGGCTAGAGACCTTCAAATTGCAAACAGCGCATTTACTGCAGCGCGCTTTGAAGAGCAGTACGATATGAAAATTGACGGCATACTTTATCCCCCGGTAGCCATTGATTTTAAGCAAAGTGAAAAAATAAGTCGTCGCATCGTGAGCTTAGGGCGTTTCTCACCAAACAAACGTCAATTGGAACAGATCATAATGATGGCGGATCTTCGCGAATACGAACTCTATTTGATTGGCTTCAAAAACGACGTGGATTACTATAATCGATGTGCACAGGCCATTACTGACTTAAAGCTAACGAACGTTCATCTCATAGCAGATGCTTCAGAAGAAGAGCGCAACAGCCTCTTAACCTCTGCAGCCTTTTTTATTCATTCATTGCGTGAAGAGCCCTTTGGCATTACCACCGTTCAAGGTATTGGCGCAGGGTGTATACCGATCGTCCACAATAGTGGTGGTCAGAAAGAGGTGGTTCCGTTTGAGGAATTGCGGTACGAAAATGAAGAGGCCATACCGGAGCTTGTGCGCGCGCTAGAGCAATCGGACCGGATAGAAGAACTTCGTGATACGCTGCAGAAGCACATTACTGCCTTCGACAGTGCTTCATTTAGAGACCAATTCAAAAGCTTACTCGAACAAAAACTACCCAAAGCATGAGAAAAGACAAGCTCTTAAAGGAATGGTTTGAATTCAACACGAAGTATTGGAAAGCGTTAAAGCTGCGTGCTAAACTGCACGGGCACTTGAAGGACAGCGAGGTACTTCCAGACGACGTCTTAGCCAATGCAACTCCGGTTTTTGTGCTTTCTACAGGGAGGGTAGGAACCATGCTGCTCACCCGTCTTTTTGAATTGGAAAAAGGCTTGCATATCGAACATGAAGCATTGCCTGAAATGCTTTATACAGGGAAATTGGCCTATGCAAACCCCAGTAATATTGAGTTTACGAAAGGTGCATTTATGGCCGGGCGCTATGAAGCCATTCGGGATTGCCATCTGCAAAATCTACGTTATGTTGAAACCAACAATAGATTGACCTTTTTTGCACCGGCCATGGCCGCGTTGTTTCCCAATGCTAAGTTTATTCACTTGCTGCGCCATCCAGATAGCTTTGTCTCTTCCGGTATCCAGAGAAATTGGTACACGGGGAAAACCATTACAGATGAAGGACGTATTGCACCTGCGAAAGATTTAGGAATAGAACGCCAACAGGATAAAATTGCGTGGTTGTGGAATGCAACAAATGCCTTTATTGATGATTTTAAGGAAGGTGCGGGAAAGGACAGAACCTTGACGGTCCGCTCAGAAGATCTTTTTTCGAATGCGGAAGAAGCGGAGCGTATTTTGAATTGGCTCGACTTTAAGGCAGATAAATCGAGTATTCAAAAAGTACTGAATACTCCTGTGAATAAGAGTCGCAAGAAAAAGACACCACAGGAATACAACGCGGATTTGACGCCTTTAGTGAAGAAGTACTACGGGAATTAGTCCACTAATAACTCTGGATAGAACACCTCGTAGTCTTTGCGATAAATACGTTGTAATCTGCGGCGTTGATCGTCGGTTAATTCTACTTTTTTAGTTGAGCGGTTGACGTTCAGGCGCACCTCTTTTTCGTAGGGCGTACCCAGTTGCTCTGCAACTTTGGCGAAGTCCTCATCGAAGTTTTCGAATCGGCCTATAAAGTCCATGTTAGGGATATCAATAATGGACGTTTGCGCGCGCAAATGCTCGTCACATTTCGTGACATCTTGACCCTCCACCCAGCTGAGAAACCTATCAAAATCCTGCATCGCAGTATGCTCCTGTGGAGTGAATCTGAAGTAGTTCTGAACTGTCACTTTATCCTTCCAACAACTGATGAATTTTTCTTCAGGATTGCGTACGAAGGCGAACTTATAGAAGTTCCTGACCGCCCATCTGGAATACGGCATGGCCGAACCGTATATCAATGACCCAGGCTTACTGTCGGAAGTAAGGTAGTTGTTGATGGTGCGCGAAGCGACCTTATAGTTTCGGAACCAAATGGCCTTGTAGCGGTAGCTGTACGACATGAAAAAGCGCTCCTTTTTAAAAAGCTTCAAGACGTACTTATTCCAATAAAAGTGTCTGAATTTATACGGTATTTCGCTAAGGTTCAATTTCATGGTTACGCAAATGTGGTGCTAAAATACATGAACCTACCGGAAGCTGCTACGGGCAGCCTTAAATTGAACTACTTTTACCCTCCATCTAAGAAAAAACTCCATGTCTGCTATCGAAATTCTTTTTGAATCCAATCAAATCATTGTGATCACTAAACCTGCGGGTACCATCTCTGAACACAATAAATTCGAGGCCGATAATGCAGAGGCATTGGTGCGTGCCCATTTAATTGAAAAAGTAAAAACGCCATTCGTAGGTATTACGCACCGCTTAGACCGAGTGACAAGCGGGATCTTGCTTATGGCGAAACGTCCGGGTACACTTAAAACCATTAATCAGTGGTTTGAAAATAGACAAATCAAAAAGACTTATCTCGCTATAACGAGCACGGCTCCGAAAATTGCTTCGGGACTATTGGAGCAGCACTTATGGACCGATGTTGAGCAAAAAAAGGCACTGGTCGTAAGTGGTAAAAAGAAAGGTGCTAAATCTGCTCAGTTAAGCTACCGCACATTGGCGGTCACTGACTTTGGTTGTTTGCTTGAAATCCAGCCAAAAACAGGGCGATTCCATCAAATCAGAGCGCAATTGGCCCATATAGGCTGTCCTATAATCGGGGATGAGAAATACGGAAATGCGCAGCCTTATTTAAAGCAACAAATCGCCCTGCATGCCTACCAGCTGGAGCTTCCTGAAGCAATCAATGAAAGTCCTGTGCAATTTACTGCCGGTCTTCCTGATACGGGCTTGTGGTCTCGCTTCGCAGATCAATTCAAATAACGCGCTTTAATCCTGATGTCATTGTTCGCGAAATCGCCTT
>ERZ887851.333-NODE-333-length-48215-cov-20.280316_pt1 | contig 48215 bp, 39 predicted proteins | sample MGYA00521100_ERZ887851 | MGnify/ENA primary metagenome ERZ887851 (study PRJEB32303, sample SAMEA104408602) | aquatic metagenome | biome: Brackish water; feature: Pelagic; material: water | place: Baltic Sea | collected 2014-06-06T16:11:00 | depth 11,444 m ... | reverse complement strand
GCGGCGCCGAAATGACATAGGAGCAGGCCAACACCAGCTCGTTGCCGCCGCCCAGAGCAGGGCCATTGACCGCTGCGATGACGGGTTTGCCGAGTTGCTCAAGCGCGGCGAAGGCGGCTTGTGCGGTGTTAGGCGGCGTTCGTGCCGATTCCAAGTCGCCGGCTTCACCGACTTCTAATAGCTCTTTGACGTCTGCACCCGCGACAAACGCGCCGCGTGCACCGGTGATCACCACGGCATCAATATCGTCTTGATGCTCTAACTGTTGAACAACGGTATGCAGTTCATCCAATGTTCGCTCGTTGAGGGCGTTCACAGGGGGGTGCGTGATCACCAACAGCGCGACCTTGTGGTGGTCATCGAGGCGGTGCGTTTCGACACGGATATAACGCCAGGTTTGGATGATCTGGCGTGCCTCTGCGAGTCGGCCAAAGTCGCGCCACTGTGCAACGGCGCCTTGAATCTCTTCTACCGATTCTGGGTTGCGCAGTGTGGAAAGGTCGCCCAAAGGCTGATCGAGCAAAATGGCGCGCAGCGTACGGCGCATGTACTTACCCGAGCGGGTTTCAGGGAACGCCGAGACCACCAGAAAATCAGACGGCACGGCGGTGGCGCCTTTTTCGGTGCGGACCAAATTCTGCAGTCGGGTCAGATCTTCATCAGATAATTTTCTGCCGGCTGCGGCCATGAGAAACGCAATCGGTGTTTCCCCTTTTTCGTCATGAGGGGCCCCTACGACGACGACATTACCGACTGGAGAATCTTGCCGGAGCGTCTTGTCGCGCAGGATCGCGCCTTCGATCTCCTCGGTACCAATGCGGTGACCAGATACGTTGATGACATCATCTGAGCGGCCATGGAGGGTGAAGGCACCCTCATCGCCACAGCGAGCAAAGTCGCCCTGGGTATAGGTGAGTTCACCTTCCCAGCGCTGAAAATAGGCCTCACTGAATCGCGTCAGATCACCACGCCATTCGCTGCTGCCTAAATTGTCGCCATCACCCCAGAGGGTTCTCGCGAGATACGGGTAGGGCTGGGTAATAACCAGCTCACCTTTTTCACCGGCTTCTGCCTCTCGCCATTGGCTGACAACTCCCGAATCCGTAGTGGCCTCGGCAACCCGAACTTGCGCCTGTATCCATGGTAGCGGCCATGTTTTGGCGTCTGCCTGAAGGGGTTTGAAGTCGCCCCAAGGACAGGAGAACACGATGCCGCCGTGTTCCGTCGCCCAGTAAGAATTGATGTAGTGCGAGCAAATATTATCCATCGCAAACTGCTGAACCGTGGGTGATACCGGCTCTGCACAGAAGGTCCCCACTTTGAGCGACGACATGTCGTAACGCGACATCTCTTGCGTGCTGGCGGGGTCGGTCATGACTGCCTTTAGGAACGTGGATCCCGCCTTAAAAATCGTCACGTTATTGCGCTCAATAATGGAGGCAAAGCGACCCGCATGCGGAAACAGCGGTGAGCCTTCGGCGATCATGGTCGACATACCAAAGGCAAGCGGCGCGGCAATGAGATAAGACTGCCCGGTAATCCAGCCGGGGTCGCCAATCACATAGAGACAGTCGTCTTGATTAGCATTAAAGACGGTTCGGAGTGTATGGGTAATACCCGAGAGCCAGCCGCCATGGGTGTGGACTACGCCCTTTGGTTTGCCGGTTGAGCCAGAGGTGTAAATGATAAAGAGCGGCCAGTTGGCCTCGACTGGCACTGCCGCCGCGTGGGGTCCGACAGCCTGCCAAAGGGCGGTATCGTCCAGCGCGTAAAGGGCAGCGCGATCGGCAACGCCGGCGTCGGCGAGCAAGTTGGTTTCGACTTGCGCGACGAGGTCTGGAGACCAGCTGTCCCGGGCATGCTCGACAATATCGTTGCCGGTGTATCGTATGACGATGACGTGGGTCACTGCGTGGCCCACATTGGCCAGTTCGCTGGCTACTGTGGTGCGTAATTCGGCGATAACCTCCGGTGCAGTGCCGCGCTCGCGTTCGAGTGCCAGACCCAATTCGCGCATCACGTCGGCCCGCTCCAGCGTGATTTCGCCGGCAATGGCTTCTGAGACCTGCGCTTCTAAACGCTCTGCAACGTCAGCAGACAGGCGCGTGCGCAAGGTGGCGGATAACGCCTCAAGTGCCGCAGGGCGCGGAATGTAGTTGTCGAGTGCGGGGTCGGTGTAGGTGCTCTTATAAGGCACGACCTCGGCATTGCGGTAGCCGCCATCGGCGGTAATCACTACTTTTGCCCCGGCGTCATGAATGCGGTCAGAGAGGGTCTTGGCAGAAAAGCCACCAAAAACCGGCGTATAGATCACCCCGAGTCGTTGGCAGGCGAGAATATAAAAGATTTGCTCCAACACATTGGGTAGGTTGAGGGCCACCCGATCGCCACAGCTCAGGTCTGCTTGCTTGAGCACCCGAGTGCGCAGCGCAACTTCGACCAGTAACTCCCGGTAAGTAACGCGCTGCTCATGAACCGGTCCGCCGCGGCCGTCGTTTTTTGAGGGGTCCCAGCGATCGCCCTCAAAAATGATCGCAATCTGATCACCGCGCCCGCTGAGCACATGCCGATCGATGAGGTTGAAGCAAGCATTCGTTTGGCCGTCAACAAACCAGCGGTAGTAGGGGGCGAGACTGTCGTCCAGTGGATGAGACCATGGCTGCCAGCTGGCTTCGGCGTGGGCGCTACTGGCGTCGCTACCGTGCCAACCAGTCCACTCGCCTGTCTCGGTCTGACTGATCCAGGCTTGTGTGTTGCCGTCGAACCAGTGCAATTCGCGCCCTGCGATACCGGCGTGATAGCCCGCAGGGTCACTCACTGCGTGTGCTCTGGTATTATCTTCGTCCTGCTGGGTCGGCAAAATCCCCCAGCGCTGGTCCTGGTTACTCACGATGCCTCCTCACTCTCACAAGATGGCGTGCTGCTCGCACCAACTGGTTCCGATCGCTCACAGCTCGCCCACACCCTTTTACTTTCGGCGTTCAACATGCCTTTGCGACAGAGTCATCCCCAGAGTGCTCGCCTTCGTGGAAACCAGACGATCCTTAGACACTGACATGGGGAGTTACGCCAACTATTACCGTCCGGATCACTTGGGTTGTTCAGCCCATCGCGCTGGTGAAAAGGGGTTTCCACTGTGAGGAAAAGTCGATGCCCAAAACCCTTGAGGCGTCTTGTGGTCGACTCGCTGTCCCTATGAATAGCACAGCGTTATGCTAGGCAATGACAAGTAATGACACGCAATGACGCGCGACATCGATCGTTGGGCCCTGTGGCGCTGTGTAGCGCGCCTCACAGCAGATCGATCGTCCCCTGACCGTGCGATCGGGCGTTTAAGGAATCCTCAATGACCCAGAGACCCAACCCGCTCAATGCTTATCTCGGCCACTTAGGTGCCGCGACGATCGAATGGATTGGGGTCCGTCCGCGCCGGCGCGAGCCCTTGGTGGCCGTCTCTGGCGCCGAGGCGGTCGCTGAGATGGGGTTGCGTGGGGATCACCGAATGGGCAAAACGCCGGGTTCGGGTCGGCAGGTCACGCTTATTTCTCGCGAATTTGTGACGCAAATTGAACAGCACCTCGGCAAAAGCGGCCTTGACCCCGCGCTGTTGCGACGCAATATCGTCGTGTCAGGTATTAACCTGAACGCCCTGCGGCGCCAACAATTTTGGTTAGGAGGGGCGCTCTTTGAGGCCACTCAGCTCTGTCATCCCTGTGCGCGCATGGAGGCTGAACTGGGGCCAGGCGGCGTCGTCGCGATGATGGGTTACGGCGGGCTCTGCGCCAAGGTGTTGCAGACGGGACAGATCGCCATTGGCGATAGCCTGCGGTTGGCTGCGTCATGACGAGCCTGCTGAGCGCCATGGCGGTGCCACCCGAGCAGGCCATCTGGGTCTTATTGTCGGTGTGTTTGGCCGCCTTGATGCGCGCTTTTACCGGTTTTGGATTCGCGATGCTGGCGGTGCCCGTCTTTTCACTCTTTTTATTGCCCGGCGATGCGGTTGTGCTGAGCGCCGCACTGGCACTCATCCTCGGCTTGATCGGCTACCGTTCGTGGTGGCGACAGTTCCCAGTGGCACCCGCCGTGCCGATGATCAGCGGGTCTGTGATTGGCACCGCGATTGGTGTGTGGTTTCTTGCCTCACTATCGGTAGCGCAATTTCAGCTTTGGATCGGTATTTCGGTGGTGGTGGCGTCGTTGGCGCTTGCGCGTGCTGAGCCGCGAGAACGCGTTGCGTCCGCCACTGTCTCTGTCGGCACGGGCGTCCTGTCTGGCTTGATGAACGGTGCCTTTGCGATACCTGGACCACCTGTGGTGATGTATGTCATGGCGACCATGGCAAACCCCGCGCATGCACGTGCCTTTTTGATGATGTTTTTTGTCTGCTCCAACATTGTGTCCCTCATCATGTTTGCCTGGGCAGATCTCGTCACACCGCAGCCGTTTCAATTGCTGTGGATCGCATTACCTGCCATGTGGTTGGGCAATCTGCTGGGTAATTGGGCATTTGAGCGGTTTGCGGGGGAGGCCTATCGCCCCGTGGTGGTCGGGCTGTGTATTTTGATCGGAATGAGTATCTCACTGAAGGCGCTTTTTTGGGGCTAGTTTCGTCGGAGTTAGTTTTGTCAGAACTCGTCTCGTTGGCGCTAATCTCGTCGGCGCTAACTGGTTGGCGTTAGCCTCGAACGAGTCCGGAGTGCGTTGTTTGATCAGAGCAACGTGTCGTCGTTAAGAGCAGCGTGCCGTTATCGAGAGTGACGTATCGTTGCAGCGAGTGGCGGCTCGTTATTTAAAGCGGCGCGTCTTTATTCAAAGCGGCGTGTCGTCATTTAGAGCGGCGCATCGTTGTTAAGAGCGGCGTGTGGTTGTTAAAAGTGGCGCGTCGTTGTTAAGAGTGGCGTGAGCCCACATGACGTCGTGCGACCATTGCCGAGTCATGGCCGGCGGCAAGCAGCAATGAGAACCCGCGCCTCGTTAAGCCAATGCCCGCAAGGTTATTGAGGCGACTCGGTGTATTACTGCTTCGTATTGTCGCGCACAATTTTGGCCTTCTGCCGCTCCCAATCGCGATTCTTCTCTGTCTCGCGTTTGTCGTGCAGTTTTTTTCCTTGTGCCAATTCGATGCGCGCTTTCACCAAGTGCCCCTTCCAGTAGAGCGCAGTGCAGACGCAGGTTTGGCCCTTCTGTGTCACGCCCGCGTTAATTTGCGCCAGCTCTTTTTTGTGCAGCAGCAATTTTCGCGTGCGAGTTGGATCCGTGACAAAGTGCGTCGATGCGGTGCTGAGCGGGTTAATGTTGGCGCCCAGCAGATAGGCTTGACCGTCTTTCATCAGGACATAAGAATCCGTGAGCTGGACTTTGCCCGCTCTCAACGCCTTTACTTCCCACCCTGTCAACGAGAGTCCTGCCTCAAAGGAATCGAGCAACTGATACTCGAAGCGTGCTCTTTTGTTCTGCGCGATGGTATTGTCAGACGGCTTTTTACGTTTGGATTTTGCCATGACCCCATTATACGGCCGAGTGCGCCTCGCTGTGCCGGTATTCTTACGACCTTGGTTGCCAGGATGGGTTGACTCGCGGTGGCACAGTGCTCGATCGTAACGTCCCCCAGCCATGGGCAGCGCGCACCACCTTGGTTTTAACGCTGACCCTCGTTGCGATCGCGCTTGGAAACCTGCAGCGCATGCCGTTCCTGCTCGGCGAGCATGGGGGCGCGGTTTTTTTCTTACTGTATTTATTGGCGTTGTGCGTGCTGAGCGTGCCTATTTTGATTGCCGAGGTCGTGGTGGGGAGTTACGGAAGAGCCTCCCCTCACCGCGCGATGGAGTGGGCCGCCAGCAACGCTAATGTGAATCCTTACTGGCGTTTTCTGGGGCTGGCTCAGGGGCTTCTGGGGCTGTTAGTCGCATCCGTTGCCATGCTATTTGCTGTGTGGTGTTTTGATCGTGCGACGGTGATTCACTCGGGCGCGATGGCGTCAGGTAGCCCGGCTGAGGTTGCGTCCAATTACCTGAGCGCGATGAATGATCGTGCGGGGCAGTTCACAAAAGCATTGATTGGCTTGGCGGCAGCGGGCGCATTGTCCGCAATGGGTATCCGATTGGGTATGGGTGTTTTAGGGTGGATTGTATTGCCTGGAGTTGCGATTACCTTGTTGGGCGTGCTCGATTACGTGGTCTTACAGACCGATTTGCAACCGGTGAGCGCTTTCCTATTCGCTTACGATGGCAAGCAGTGGGGAATTGAAGCGGTGAGGCAGGCATTCATATCGGCAGGCGTGACATTGGGCGCAGGGCTAGGTATTGCTATGGCGCTCGGTGCGCAAGCGCCTCAAGGGCTTCCCTGGGCGCGATCGGTAATTGCCGTGGCGATTCTCGATACCGCGTTTTTGATCGTCACCGCTATTATCGCTTCTGCGCTGTTATTCGAAGTCAATGTTGCCCCCAGCGAAGGGTTAGCCGCGGTTTTTATCGCGCTACCCTATGCTTTTGTGAACCTGCCAATGGGAGAAATTTATGGGACTTTGTTTTTCTCTGCGCTGGCAGCTATCGCTTGGAGTGCGGCCTCGATTTTGATGGAGCCCACTGTGCTATTACTGAAACAGGTAGCGGGTCGACCCGGTGGTGCGATTCTCGCCGCGACGCTGGCAGTATTAATAGCCTCAATGCTGTTGTTTTCCTCTGACGCCACACTGGTGCAGGTCAGTATGATGCTCGGCGAGTGGCTGTTGCCGCTGAGTTTGCTCTCGACGGCTTTGTTTGTCGGGTGGCAAATGCCCCGCCCGATTTTGCGAGGAGAGCTGTACCGCGAGCCGCTATGGCTGTTTCGATTGTGGTGGTGGATCGTGCGATGGATGGTGCCCCCAGCGTGCGTAGCGTGGCTCGTCAGCGGGTTGCTTTGATAAGCCGCGCATAGAGAGGGAGTTCGGTACACTACCGCGATGACTGTGATTGAGAGAAGCGCATTGCTGGCACATCCTGTCGAGCAGGTCTTTGACCTCGTGGCCGATATTGAGCGATATCCGGAATTTCTCAATGGATGCGTTGGCGCCGATATTGTAGAGCGAGGCGACGATCAGGTGACGGCAACCCTGCGGTTGTCGCGGGCAGGCATCAGTCACGGGTTTACCACGCACAATACGATGCAGCGGCCGCACCGCATTGATTTGGCATTAGTTGACGGCCCGTTCACCCACTTCGCCGGCCATTGGCGCTTTTTGGCATTGGGAGACGACGCCTGCAAAACCACCTTACAATTGCACTTTGAACTCGCCAGCGGCATTGCAAGCGTTGCTGCCGGCAAATTATTCGACAAGGTGGCCTTAGATCTTGTGGATGCGATCGTGACCCGAGCGGGCCAGCAACTGGAGCAGCACCAATGAGTAGTTTGATCCCGGTTGAAGTGGTCTATGCGTTGCCTGAAAAGCAGCGCATCGTGAAGCTCGAGGTGCCGGCAGGCACAACAGTTTTCGAGGCGGTGACGCTGAGTAAAATGGATCAATTGTTTGATGAGTTAACGATCAGCGCAGACTTAAAATTGGGAGTTTGGGGCAAAGCAGTCACGGCCGATCGTGCGCTTGAAGCGGGCGAGCGAGTCGAAATTTATCGTCCGTTGCTCGCGGATCCCAAAGAAGTGCGCAAAGCGAGAGCCGCGCGGGCTAAAGCCGCCCGTGATGAGGTTGCGGGGTAAGGCTTGGGTTAGGTCTCCACAGAGCGGTCTCGATGCCCAGTCGGTGATCCCTAATAGGTCATGGTTATAGCGCCGTATCGGCGGTATCGGTTAAGTCGGCCTCTGCCGTCTCGGTGACATCGGTGTCGGTCGCATCGGTTATGTCGGCTTCCGTGGCATCACTGACTGCCCACTCAGGCGCATCAGGCCCCTCGACACGCGCCAGTTCGTCACCGTCGAACCAGAGTGTGAGGCGCGTCTCTGCGATGGTTTCTGTGCCATTACGCAACAGGTATCGATAATCCCATCGATCCTCGTGAAAAGAGTCCTCAATGAGCGGGGTTCCCATGATGTAGCGGACCTGCCGCTTGTTGAGGCCTGGCCGCAATTTCTCAATCATCTCGGCGTTCACAACATTGCCCTGTTCGACGTTGATGCGGTAGACCCCTGGAAAGCCGAAGTTACTACCGCAACTTGCCAAAGCACAGAACAGGCAGCCTGCCACCGTCAACTTTAAATACCCGAACGTTCTTGCCACTTTATCTTCCAAGCTCTGACCAGTGCTGGCATGATACCGTTAAACACCACCCGCAGAGAACCATTCACACATGTCCACAGAGAATCGCGATTTAAAGAAGGCTGGCCTCAAGGTGACGGTGCCGCGACTCAAAATACTCTCGATGCTGGGGGATGCGGCTGGCCAGGGAGATCACTTCTCTGCCGAGGACCTCTATCAGCGTCTGCGCGATACCGGAGAAGATATCGGCTTGGCGACGGTTTATCGCGTGTTGACGCAATTTGAGACGGCGGGCTTGGTGATTCGGCACAATTTTGAGACGGGTTACTCTGTTTTTGAAATGGCGTCAGATCATCACCACGATCACATGGTCGATGTGGACACAAATGAGGTCGTCGAATTTATTGACGAAGAAATTGAGAGGCGCCAACACGCTATTGCCGAAGAGCATGGCTACGAGATCATTGACCATTCCCTCGTGCTCTATGTGCGCAAGCGCTCAGGCGCTTAACTACCCTCAAGCATCTCCCGCGCGTGCGCTAATGTGCTGTCGGTGAGTTTGGCCCCGCCCAGCATACGCCCGATCTCCTGCACGCGGTCGTCATCGTTAATGTAAGACAATGCAGATCTGACTTCGTCCTCGCCGTCTTTGGTGATCAATAAGTGGTGTTTTCCCTTGGCCGCGACTTGCGCTTGATGTGTGACAACCAATACCTGACTGCGCTCTCCTAGGGTAGACAACAGGTCGCCGACTACCTCTGCGACACCGCCACCAATACCCACATCCACCTCATCAAAAATCATGGTAGGTGAAATGGCGGTATCGGTAGCGACCACTTGCAGCGCCAGGCTAATGCGAGACAGTTCGCCACCAGAGGCCACTTTATTGAGGGGACCGGGGGATGCGCCGGGGTTGGTTGCGATCAGAAATTCAATGTCTTCAGCGCCGCGAGGATCCGGTTCTTCCGCTTTGAACGGTATCAGCGCCACATCAAACCGGCACTTCGACATCGCTAATTGATCCAAGGTATCCATGACACGTCGCCCCAGCTTCACAGCGGCCTTGCGGCGCAAACCCGATAGCTTTGTTGCATGACCGCGCCAGTCGAGTGCGGTGTCCTCCAACGCACTTTTGATATGCGCTAGCTGCTCTGTGCCGCCACTCATCGTCTCGAGTTCAGACTGCAGGGAGGTGTGCAGCGTCGCCAGAGCGTCTGGCTGCACGCGATGTTTGCGTGCAAGGTCATACAATGCGCTGAGGCGCTGCTCGGTGGCATCAAGGCCCTCGGGATCTAATTCGACGGTGGCCGCGAACCGTGCGGTTTCGGCGTGTGCCTCATCCAGCTGAATCAGCGCAGACTGCAGCAATTCTCGCAAATTTTCGGTCGCGCTGGAGGCCATGCGGTCATCGTTGGCACGCTGCACTAGTTGGGCCACTTGATCACGAAGAGATTCAGATCCTGTGGCAATCTGGTCCGCGTTTTCGATGATAAAAGCAGCGTTCGTGAGTTGCTTGTGCTGCACTTCTAATGTGTCGATTTCACCGGGCATTGGACTCAAGCTTGCCAATTCAGCGACCTGATAGGTCAGCAGCTCTTTGCGCGCATCAAATTCTTCCGTTCTGTCGGCGAGTCGCGTGTACTCCTCACGGAGCACTCGCCAGCGCTGAGCGGTTTCGTTCACCGATGCGATGAGTGTTTCGGCGCCCGCATAGGCATCCAGTAGTGTCCGTTGAATAGCGCGGCGCAGCAGTGATTGGTGGGCGTGCTGGGAGTGAATATCGACCAATAGTTGTCCTAAACTGGCGCAGTCAGCAAGGGTCGCTGGGGTGCCATTGATATAGGCTCGAGATCGTCCCTCCGCCGAAATCGTGCGCCGTAAGATGCAGTCATCAGATGAGGCCAGATCGCGTTCGGTTAGCCAGGCCCGCGCCGCTTCATTATGCGCAAGATCAAAACTCGCCGAAATGTCGGTTCGGCTGGCCCCCGGACGGACAGCGCGTGAGTCGGCACGATCGCCCACACACAGTCCTAGGGCGTCGAGCATGATCGATTTGCCCGCTCCCGTCTCACCGGTAATGCAGGTCATGCCGCTCGCTAAGTCGACGTCAAGCGCGTCGACAACAGCATAATCTCGAATAGAGAGGTTCGTTAGCATGGTGAGCTTTCGGTCAGATCGATAAAGAGTTATAGCGCAGAGTCCCTGCAGAGTGAAGACTTTGGCCGCCTTTAGATGTGCATTGGCGGTGCTCTGACATCAAGAAATATCCATGATCGCCCCAGACAAGACTTTTTCAAGAAACACGGCTGTGCTAAAACAGGGTTTTGCGGTTACCGGAGTCTGCCATTTTGGAAGCCTTATCCTCTCGCGCTTCGTCCTTACTGAAGACATTGGTTGAGATACACATCCGAGAGGGCCAGCCCGTTGCGTCGAAGAGTTTGCAGGGCGAGAGCGGGCTTTCCGTCAGTTCGGCAACGGTCCGTAACATCATGTCTGAGCTCGAGGAAAGGGGGTATTTGGCGTCCCCTCACACGTCCTCTGGGCGGGTCCCAACGGCCCAAGGGTACCGTTTTTTTGTCGATACACTCCTGCAGATCGGCCCGGTGGAGCAGGGCGCCGTCACGGCATTAAATGCCGGGCTAGACCCCAACCGGAGTGCGAATGAACTGGTGCAGACGGCGTCAAATTTGTTGGCGCGGATTACCTACCAGACCGGCATCGTCACAGTTCCCAAGCCAGCGGGACACCAATTGCGGCAAATCGAATTCCTACCCCTCTCTGGAAATCGCGTGTTAGCGATTTTAGTGATCAACGAGCGCGATGTGCAAAATCGCATCATTGAGTTGCAGCAGCCGATGTCAGAAGAACAGCTCCGCGCGGCGGCCGACTTCATTAATCAGCGTTACGCGGGTAATGACCTCTCTCGCGTCAAAACCGAAATTGTCCGCGAAATGGCCGAGGCGCGGTCTCGCATCGATGCCTATTTGTCGGCGGCACTCGAATTGGCCAATGCCGCGATCGAGACCCCGGAGCAGGCCGAGAATGTGGTGGTCGCGGGTGAGGCCAGCTTGCTGAATCAAGCGTCACCGGGCGATATGCAAAAGCTGCGCGAGCTCTTTGACGCGTTTGAACGCAAGCGTGATCTGCTCGAATTACTAGAACGCTGCTCCCGCGCTGACGGCATTCAGATTTTTATCGGTGAAGAGGCCGGTTTTGACGTGTTTGGCGACTTCAGTGTGATCACGGCGCCGTATGCGCAGGGCACACAGTCGCTCGGTGTACTGGGGGTGATTGGCCCGACGCGCATGGCGTACGAACGTGTCATCCCCATCGTTGACGTTACCGCCCGCATGCTGAGTGCCGCGCTATCTCGCTGATCGGCCGATAAGCCTCGCCTTCCTCGCTGATCGGTCGATAAGCCTCGCCTTCAAGTAGTTGCCCTTGAAAATGATCGAATGGCCCCCACATGTTGATGACGGGGGGCGGACCCCATTTATTCAGTGTGTTTCAGCGGAGCAATCTCATGGCAGAAGAGAACCCCAAGCAGTCCACCGAAGCTGAGGAGGGCGATATCCCAGAGGTGGTAGCGGAGTCGATGGCAGCGGCAGACGACGGCGCCGAAGAAGCGCCAGTTGACGCATCAGCGGAAGAGTTTGAAGCGACGCCTCGGGACCTCGAAGCCGAGTTGGCGGCGGCGCAAGACGCGGCGCTCAGAGCGCAGGCAGACGCAATGAATGTGCAGCGCAGATCTGAGCAAGAAATCGACAAGGCGCGGAAATTTGCTTTGGAGCGTTTTTGTGGCGACTTGCTCGGTGTCGTGGATAACCTCGAGCGGGCGATGGAGTCCTCGAGTGATGCAGGCACTGACGCGGTGCTGATGGAGGGGATCGAGCTGACTCATAAAGGATTTATGGATGTGTTAACGAAATACGGTGTCGTGCCGGTGGATCCAATGGGCGAGCCCTATGACCCCGAGACGGCGCAGGCCATGAGCCTGGTGGAGCAGCCCGACGCCGAACCCAATACGGTCGTGGCGGTGATGCAAAAAGGGTACACGCTAAATGGTCGACTATTGCGACCGGCCATGGTGATGGTATCGAAGGCGGTGAGTGGCCAGTAGTCAGCAGCAGATTGTGGTGGATGGATCTTGAAAAGATGAAATTCGCCACCACATCATTAAACAAGGAAGCAGACCGCTAATACACAGCCGGTCACAGGAGAGAGAGAAATGGGAAAGATTATTGGCATCGACTTAGGCACCACCAACAGCTGCGTGTCTGTATTGGAGGGTGGCAAGCCCCGAGTGATTGAGAATGCTGAGGGCGGACGCACAACGCCGTCTGTTGTGGCCTATACAGAAGATAATGAGATTCTGGTGGGACAGTCCGCAAAGCGACAAGCGGTCACGAATCCACAGAACACGCTATTTGCGGTAAAGCGTTTGATTGGTCGTCGATTTGACGATGATGTCGTGCAAAAAGACATCAAAATGGTCCCTTATCAAATTGTGAAAGCCGAAAGTGGCGACGCTTGGGTCCAGGTCAACGACGATAAAATGGCGCCCCCTCAGGTGTCAGCCGAAGTACTGCGCAAGATGAAGAAAACGGCGGAAGAGTATCTGGGCGAGACAGTGAGCGAAGCGGTTATTACCGTACCGGCTTACTTCAACGACTCTCAGCGACAAGCTACTAAGGATGCGGGTCGAATCGCTGGGTTAGAGGTTAAGCGCATTATCAACGAGCCAACGGCGGCGGCTTTAGCCTATGGCATGGATAAGTCAGAAGGAGATCGCACGGTAGCGGTTTACGACCTCGGGGGCGGTACGTTTGATATCTCAATCATTGAGATTGCTGAAGTCGATGGCGAGCATCAATTTGAGGTGCTGGCGACCAACGGCGATACTTTTCTTGGTGGTGAGGATTTTGATCTGCGATTGATTGAGTTTCTCGCTGAGGAGTTCAAAAAAGAGAATAGTGTCGATTTACATGGCGACCCACTGGCATTGCAGCGGCTAAAAGAAGCCGCAGAAAAAGCTAAGATCGAGCTGTCGAGCTCGCAGCAGACAGAGGTAAACCTGCCGTATATTACCGCTGATGCGACAGGACCGAAGCACTTGGTGGTAAAACTGAGTCGCTCCAAGTTGGAGTCCCTCGTTGAAGACTTGGTTAAGCGCTCCTTGGCACCGGTGAAAACCGCATTGCAGGACGCTGGCCTCTCGCCGAGTGAGGTGCAAGACATCATTTTGGTCGGTGGACAGACCCGCATGCCCATGGTGCAAGAAGCTGTCACTGAGTTTTTTGGGAAGGAAACCCGAAAGGATGTGAACCCTGACGAGGCGGTGGCGATGGGTGCCTCCATTCAGGGCGCGGTCCTCTCGGGCGATGTCAAAGACGTCTTATTGTTAGACGTGACCCCGTTGACACTGGGCATCGAAACGATGGGTAGCGTGGCAACCCCACTGATTGAGAAAAACACCACGATTCCCACTAAGAAGTCGCAGGTGTTTTCAACAGCTGAGGACAATCAAACCGCGGTCACCATTCACGTGGTGCAAGGTGAGCGCAAGCAAGCGGCGCAGAATAAGTCATTGGGCCGTTTTGACTTGGCCGATATTCCGCCCTCGCCTCGAGGTATGCCCCAGATTGAAGTGACCTTTGATCTCGACGCAAATGGCATATTGAATGTCTCAGCGAAAGATAAGGCGACCGGCAAGGAGCAGTCTATCCGGATCACCGCATCGGGTGGCTTGTCGGATGCTGAGATCGAGCAGATGGTGCAGGATGCCGAGGTCAATGCAGAGGCGGACAAGAAGTTCGAAGAGCTTGTCGCCGCCCGCAACACGACAGATGGTATGGTGCACGCGGCGCGCAAGACGCTTGAAGAAGCGGGTGAGCATGCGACCGATGAGGAGCGAGCAGCGATAGAAAGTGCGATCGCTGCGGCAGAAGAAGCGGTTAAAGGTGATGACGCCAGTGCCATGGAAGCGGCAACCACCACATTGACCGAAGCCACAGGCGGTGTTGCCCAGAAGATGTACGCCGCACAGCAGGCTGACGAGGCCGCTGCGGGTGACGATGTCAGTGATGATATGGCGGAGGACGATGACGTGGTCGACGCAGAGTTTGAGGAAGTGAAAGAAGATAAGCGGGCATAATATCGGTCCGTTAAGCAGGGCAAGGAAGCCCTGACAAGCCTTTTCTTTGAGGGCTGCCATCCAGACGCGGGTCATGGTGAATACCATGTAGCCCGCGTCCGTTTTTGAGGAGGGAGCGCTACGTTCGCAGTAGCGCGCACAGGAACTATGTCGAAACGCGATTATTACGAAGTGCTAGGGGTCGATCGTTCGACCGATGAGCAGGGTATCAAAAAGGCCTATCGTCGGATCGCAATGAAGTACCACCCGGATCGCAATCCGGACGACGCCGATGCGGATGCTAAGTTCAAGGAAGCCACCGAAGCCTACGAAGTGCTCTCAGACGCCGAGAAACGGGGCGCCTACGATAAATTTGGCCACGCGGGAGTTGATCCCTCCATGGGCGGCGGAGGCGGATTTCAGGGCGGTAGCTTCTCCGACATCTTCGGCGATGTGTTCGGCGATATTTTTGGCGGTAGTGGCGGGGGTCGTCGTCAAGGTCCTCAGCGGGGCTCAGACCTGCGCTACACCCTAGAAGTGGCATTGGAAGAAGCAGTGCGCGGTGCCACGGCAGAAATTAAAGTACCGTCACTGCAGCACTGTGACCCCTGTGATGGCAGTGGCGCTAAACCAGGCAGCCGACCTGTGACATGCGGCGGTTGCGGTGGCAGTGGGCAAGTGAGGATGCAGCAGGGGTTTTTTCAGGTCCAGCAAACCTGTCCAAAGTGTCGGGGACGGGGGCAAGCTATCTCTGATCCGTGCACTCAATGTCGAGGTCAAGGCCTCGTGGAAAAGACCAAAACGTTGTCAGTAAAGGTTCCACCGGGTGTGGATACTGGGGATCGCATTCGCCTTAGCGGCGAGGGTGAGGCGGGTCCTGCTGGCGGTCCACCAGGGGATTTGTTTGTACAGATCGCGGTGCGCCAGCACGCCTTGTTCGAGCGAGACGGCCGGCATTTATATTGTGAAGTACCCATTAGTTTTGCTGATGCTGCGCTGGGTGGAGAGCTCGAGGTGCCGACGCTGGATGGCCGCGTTAAACTAAAAATTCCGACTGAAACGCAAACGGGAAAACTTTTTCGACTCCGCGGAAAAGGGGTCAAGCCTGTGCGCGGCGGTCCGGTGGGCGATTTGATGTGCCGAGCGGTTGTGGAAACCCCGGTGAACTTATCGGCAGAACAGCGCAAACTGCTAGAGGAGTTTCGCGGGGCGCTGCTGAAGGGTGGTGAGGAGCAATCGCCCCGTCAAAGCAACTGGTTTGCTGGGGTTAAGCAATTTTTTGATGGTATGACGGGATGAGTATTCGTATCGGTATCACCGGCGCAGCAGGGCGTATGGGCCGCATGCTAGCCGAGGTGGTGTCCGAAGCCGAGCGGCCCTGTTCGTTGGTTGTGGCGATCGAGCGCGCAGAGTCCTCGTTGCTCGGAGCTGATGTGGGTGAGCTGCTGGGCGAGGGTGCGAGCGGTGTGATCATCACCGCAGACTTGGCGTCAGTGGTGAGCGATATTGACGTGTTAATTGACTTCACCGTACCCGAAGCCACGCTGCATCACGCGGCGCTGTGTGTAGAACAGGGGGTGCCGATGGTAATCGGCACGACGGGCTTCTCTGACACGCAAATGGCACAGTTGGTCGAGATAACCCGCGATCTGCCGGTTTGTCAGGCGTCTAACTTTAGTCCTGGGGTCAATCTGACCTTTGATTTGGTAAAGGCGGCGGCCCGGGCGCTCGGAGAGAGTGCCGACATCGAAATTGTAGAAGCCCATCATCGCCACAAAATCGACGCGCCCTCGGGCACCGCGTTGAGTCTGGGCGAGGTCATTGCTGACGCGTTGGGTCGCGATTTATCACAAGTAGCTGTCTATGGGCGCGAGGGCCGCACCGGTGAGCGCGCTCGAGAAACCATTGGCTTTAGCACTATCCGGGCGGGTGACATTGTGGGTGACCACACGGTTATTTTTGCGGGTGAGGGTGAGCGATTGGAAATCACACATAGGGCGAGTTCAAGAAGCGCATTTGCACACGGTGCGGTGCGCGCAGCGTGTTGGTTAACCGAGCAAAAGGCGGGTCGCTATAACATGCAAGATGTTTTGAGGCAGGAGAAGAATCCCTTATGAATGAGATGGCCAATATTGTTGATATTGACGAAGGGAATGCCCAGCAGTTACTGATCGATGAATCGTTTAATCGCCCTGTCGTCGTGGACTTTTGGGCGGAGTGGTGCGAGCCCTGCAAGCAATTAATGCCGATGCTGGAGAAATTGGCGACAGAGTACAAAGGCGCTTTTCTGCTGGCTAAGGTCAATGCAGATGAGCAACAGATGTTGGCGCAGCAGCTAGGTGTGAAATCATTGCCGACTGTGATGGTGATTAAAGAGGGTCAGCCTGTTGATGGATTCAGCGGCGCTCAACCAGAATCGGCAGTGCGAGAGGTACTGGATAAACATGTGCCCTCCCCGCTAGCAGGTGCCTTGCTAGAGGCGGAGCAACTGTTGGCTGATGGCGATATCCCCGGCGCGCTGGCGCTCTATCGTGCTGCTTGGGAGGAGTCGAATCACGCAGTTGATATGACGTTGGCTTATGCGGGAGCGCTGGTCACCGCGAACCGATTTGACGACGCTGAGCAGATGCTGAAAGAGATTCGATTAGTCGATCAAGATGCCCGTTATGAGCAGCTAATGGCTCAAATACAACTGGCGCGGGAGGCGGCTAAATCTCCCGAAGTTGAAGCGCTAGAGGCGGCGCTGAGCGCCCAGCCCGATGATCACGGGACGCGCGTTAAGCTTGCTATTCAGCTAAGTCAAACGGCGCAATACCGAGACGCGTTGGAGCACTTGCTGGTTGTCCTGCGGGCCGATAAAGACTTCGGTGATGGCGAGGTGCGTAAGGTTTACTTAGATACCTTGGCGACCATTGGCAAGGGGGACCCCCTGGCGGCCGAATATCAGCGCAAATTATTCTCATTGATGTATTGAATGATCCCTATTTCCGGCGTCAAATAGGTTGCAAAAGCGGCGTAAATTCCCTACATTCCTTAAATTCAGAAAACATACTCAAGATTCAAAAATCCAATTAAGCGGTCTTGCGAGGCCCCTTTACGTGATGCGAGGTGAACCATGGATACAGCCTACTCCCAAGAAGATTTAGCTTTTCGCGACGAGGTTCGCGGATTTTTTGCGGAGGCGTATACGCCTGAGCTACGGGCGCGAATGCGCTCCAGCCATAAAGAAGGGGCGGAAGAATGGCAGCGCAAGCTCAATGACAAGGGCTGGTTGGCGCCTAACTGGCCGGTCGAGTTCGGCGGGACAGGCTGGACGGCCACACAAAAGTACATCTATGAAACCGAGCGCTCTCTGGCGGGCATCCCCGGTGTGATTCCCTTTGGTCTCGTCATGGTGGCCAATGTCATCATGGCCTATGGCACCGATGAGCAAAAAGAGTATTTCTTGCCCCGCATTCTGAAGAGCGAGGATTGGTGGTGTCAGGGTTACTCCGAGCCGGGTTCTGGTTCAGACCTTGCGAGCCTGAAGACCAAAGCTGAGCGAGATGGCGATGATTTTATTATTAACGGCGCCAAGATCTGGACAACGTATGCCCAGTACGCGGATTGGATTTTCTGCCTCGTGCGCACCGATAACTCAGGGAAAAAGCAGGAAGGTATTACCTTTATCCTGATCGATATGAAGAGTGAGGGTATCAAGATCAATCCGATTATCTCGATCGATAACCATCACAGCCTTAACGAGGTGGAGTTCAACAACGTCCGCGTGCCTGCTAAGAATGTGGTGGGTGAGGTCGGCAAGGGCTGGACTGTTGCGAAGGCACTGTTGGCTCATGAGCGCACGGGCATTGCCGGCGTTGCGGATGTGAAGCGCGCAGTGCGTGTTATCAAGGAGGTCGCTGCCAAGGAAGAGAACGGCGGTCAACGCTTGGTAGATGACCCCGGTTTTCAGCAGCGATTGGCTGATATTGAAGTCGAACTGATGGCGCTGGAGTTTACGGAACTGCGCACGCTAGCGGCACAAGCAGCGGGTGGCTTTCCTGGACCAGAGTCCTCGTTACTGAAGATCAAAGGCACTGAGTTGCAACAGGCAACACAGGAGCTGTTAATGGAGATTGCTGCTTATTATCAGGGCGTGTTGCCCACCGACCTTGATGCGGACGCACTCGGGCATGAATTCACCACGGAAGCACGGATGAGCTACTTTTACGGTCGTGCCGCCACCATTTATGGCGGGTCCAACGAGGTTCAGAAGAACATCATTGCTAAATATGTGCTGGGTCTTGAGTAAGGGGGAGAGACGATCATGAATTTTGATTTTACTGAAGAGCAGCAAATGGTGCGTGATTCGATTGCGCGCTTCGTTCAGGACGACTACGACTGGGACACCCGCAAAGCGATTGTCGCATCAGAAAAAGGATTAAGCCCTGACAACTGGAAGTTGTTTGCCGAACTGGGATGGCTGTCGATTCCCTTTGCCGAGGAGCATGGCGGCTTTGGCGGCAATATCGTGGATTTATCGGTTGTGATGGAGGAGTTGGGTAAGGGACTCGTTGTCGAGCCTTATTTTCCAACGGTGGTGCTGTTTGGTGGATTGATTGCGCGCGCTGGAAGCGATGCGCAGCGAGCCGAGTGGCTGCCGCGTGTCATCGGTGGTGACGTCTTGGGCGGATTCGCCTATGTCGAGCGTCAAAGTCGCTTTGCCCTGCACGATTGTTTAACCACCGCGACCCGCTCGGGTGACGGCTTTGTGCTCAATGGCGAGAAGGTCGTGGTGTTCAATGGCGAGCAAGCAGACCATTTAGTGGTCTTGGCGCGGACCTCTGGAGAGCAGTCAGATCGGGCGGGTTTGTCCTTATTCATAATGGACGCAGGTGCTGCGGGCATCGACAAGATGAACTACCCCATGATGGATGGTCAGCGGGTGGCTAACGTCACGTTTAAGGATGTCGCGCTGCCGGCTGATGCATTGCTGGGAGAAGAGGGACAGGCGCTAGGGCTCGTCGAGGCGTTGGTCGATGAGGCGATTATTGCCCTGGCGGCCGAGGCTGTGGGGATTATGGGCGTACTCAATGCCAAAACACTGGAATACGCCAAGACGCGAGAGCAGTTTGGTGTGGCGATTGGCTCTTACCAGGCGCTGCAGCATCGCATGGTCGACACCATGATGGCTTATGAGCAATGCAAGTCGCTGTTGTTTAAAGCGCTGTGTGAATACAAGCAGGATCCCGCGATGGCGGCTGAGACGATTCATGCGCTGAAAGTGTTGATCGACCGAAACGGCAAGCATGTGTTTGGCGAGGCCATCCAGATTCACGGTGGTATGGGAATGACGGACGAGCTCGATATTGGCCATTACGCCAAGCGATTAATGATGATCAATACGACGTTTGGCGATGCCAACTTCCATCGCAACCGCTTCGTTGAGACGGCTTTCGCCGCCTAAATGGAACTCAACGGTAAGGTCGTTGTTGTCACGGGTGGTGCGAGTGGCATCGGTACCGGGTTGTGTCGTCGCTTTCGCGAGGAGGGTGTTCGAGCACTCATTATTGCCGACCTCAATGGCGAGGCGGTGTCAGCATTGGCGGCGGAGCTTGATGCGGTTGGCGTGACCCTCGACGTGAGAGACGAAGCCGCCATGGCGGCGATGGTGTCGGAGGTGGAGGCCCAGTTTGGGCAGATCGATCTCTTTTGCTCAAACGCGGGCATTCTGAATCTTGATGGCGATGATTTCTGGGCGACATCGAGTGCTAACGAGGTCTGGCAAGCCAATTGGGAAATTCACGTGATGGCGCATGTGTATGCGGCGCGCGCGTGTCTACCGGCGATGATTCGCCGCGGCGAAGGCTACTTCTTACACACCATATCGGCGGCGGGACTTTTGAGTCAGCCTTACACCGCGGCTTACGCGACCACAAAACATGCGGCCATTGGCTTTGCCGAGTCACTGGCCATTAGTCACGGCGACGACGGCATCAAAGTCAGTTGTTTATGTCCACAGGCAGTCGATACGGCAATGCTGGGTGGGACTGATGGCGGTTCTGCAGGGCTCGATGGTATCTTGAGCCCAGCGCAAGTCGCGCAAGCGGTGATCGATGGACTTCGCGAAGAATCCTTTCTCATACTGCCCCACGAGCAGGTCGAGCAGTATCATTTGAACAAAGCGCAAAATTACAACCGTTGGATTGGTGGTATGCGAAAATTGCGCCGGAGCATGAGCCCCCCTAAACTCCCTTGATGACTGACAAGGGAGGTCTTTTGGACCGACAGCAGCGCTTTTCACGCGTCATCTTAAATGGCTTTTACGCCTACTTTGCGGAGTTTGAGAACATTACCTTGGCGGCTCGCACGCGCTTTGAGCAAGCCGAGTGGGCGTCGATGCAGGAGATCTCCAGTCAGCGTATCGATGTTTACAAAGAGACGGTGATGGAAACCCTCGGTGTGGCGCGCCACATTGCGGGTGAGCAGATTGAGAACCTGCGATTTTGGGCTGATACGCGAGTGATTTATGCCAAATTAGTGCAGGGCATGACCAACTTTGAAATCGCGGAGACGTTTTACAACTCGATTTTTAACTCGCACTTTGGTCATCGTTCAATCCGCAACGATTACGCGTTTGTATTTTCTCCGCAGGGCGATGTGCCCTCGGTCGATATTGGACGAGTGGTGCGGCACTATCGCGTGGCAGAGGGACTGTCGTCAGCGTTTACTCAGTTATTGTCAGACTTCGCCTTCAATATTCCTTACGAGCATCTCTCAAGAGATGTCGACGGTATCTGTCGCGCGATCGAGAAACATTTACCGGGACGCTTTGATCTGAATTGCCCCAGTCTCGAGTTACAGGTATTGGAGCACCACTTTTTTCGTAACAAAGCGAGCTATATTGTTGGGCGGCTCTATGCAGACGGCGAGCAAATGCCCTTTGTGTTGCCGATTTTGCATAACGACTCGTCGACAGATCCCGCTGTCTTGGTCGACGCCTTTGTATTTGGGTCGGATCAAGTGAGCTTATTGTTCTCGTTCACCCGCAGTTATTTCATGGTGGACGCGTCGATTCCCTCTCAGTACGTGCTGTTTCTGCAGCAGTTGATGCCGAAAAAAGAGATTTCAGAGATTTACAGCGCGATCGGCCATTTTCGTCATGGCAAAACTTATTTTTACCGCACAGCAACGAGGCATATCAGCTCGACAGCCGACCAATTTATTGTGGCACCGGGTATTAAGGGGATGGTGATGACGGTGTTCACGCTGCCTTCCTATGAATATGTTTTCAAAATTATTAAGGACCGCTTCACGCCACCGAAGGAGGTAACGCATCAAATTGTTAAAGACAAATATCATTTGGTGAAGCGTTGGGATCGCGCGGGTCGCATGGCGGATACACAGGAGTTTAATAATCTGGTATTTGATGCGAGTCGGTTCTCTGACGAACTGATGGAGGAGCTACATGCCACCTGTCCCTCGCAAATCAAAATCAATGGTCGTGCACTGATCATTAAGCACTGCTATGTCGAACGTCGGATGAACCCGCTCAATTTGTACCTACAAGAAGCCACTGACGAAGAGGTGGTTGATGTCATGAATGACTACGGGAATGCGATCAAAGAACTGGCGGCGGCCAATATTTTCCCGGGGGATATGTTGCTGAAGAATTTTGGTGTGACCCGGCACGGGCGCGTAGTCTTTTACGATTACGACGAAATCGAACCATTGCTGGATTGCAATTTTAGACGCATCCCTGAGCCCCGAGACGAGGCCGACGAAATGTCTGGCCAGCCTTGGTACTCCGTGGGGCCTAAGGATATTTTTCCGGAGGAGTTCCGGCTGTTTTTTTCCGGTAACAAGCGTGCAAGAGCCGCCTTTGATGCACAGCACGCTGATTTGTATGACGCTGACTTTTGGATTCGCTTACAAAACAAGTTACGCGATGGGTTTGTCGAGGATTTCTATCCTTACCCGAGACGAGTGCGCTTTTCCACCTTACAGGATGCAAGTTAACAATGGCTTCTCTTTACCTGATACGTCACGGCCAAGCCTCTTTTGGCAGCGATCACTATGACCAACTCTCCCCTTTGGGGCAGCGTCAGGCGGATTTGTCAGGGCGGTTTTTTGCTGACATTGGTCTCGACTTCGGGCAAGCGGTGAGTGGCGATTTGTCACGACAACGCGAGACTGGAGAGCGCGTACTGAAAGCCCAGCCGCGACCGCCGGAGCAGCGTATCGATCCCCGCTTGAATGAGGTCGATAACGAGGGGCAAATCGCGGCACTGTTACCCATGTTGTGTGAGCGAGATGCCGGCTTTGCCGAACAGGTCAGGGTGGGGCGACACGACAGTAAGCAATATCAAAAAGTGATACAGGCGGTCTTCAGTGCCTGGGTTTCCCCCGACTGCCCTGAGTTACCCGGCACAGCGTCATGGTCCGATTACCTCGGTGGTGTTAAAGGCGCCCTTGAGGACGCAATGGACAGCGCAGCAAGCGGCAGTGATACGGCCATCTTTACCTCTGGGGGCACGATTGCGTCCGCAGTCAGTTGGGTTTTGGGTGTGCGACACGATCAGATTTATGGATTTTATGAGCCGGTGTTTAACTGCTCGATTACCCGGCTTATTTTTTCCCGTGGACGTATCTCGCTTTCTAACTTTAACGATACGGCACACCTGCAATTGCTGAGTCAGCAATTGGGGGAATCTTTGGTTACCTATCGATGAAAGGTGCAGTGAGCGCCTCATCCGTGCTGTGTGCATCCGTTGTAGCGATTGCGGTGCGCGGGTGACGGATATTTGGTTGGTGCGTCACGGCGAGGCCGCCGCCTCGTTTGATCAGGAGATCGATCCGGGATTGTCGCCATTGGGGCATGAGCAGGCGGAAGCGGCGTCTCAGCAGCTGAGCGCTATCGTGCCGCTGGATGCCCAGTTATGGAGTAGTCCGAAGCAGCGCGCGCTGCAGACAGGTGCGCCGTTTGCGGGTGTCCGAGATGTTGTGTTGCAACAGGACGCGCGTTTTATCGAATTACCCTCGCCGAAGGGTTTGGCGCAGCGCTCAGAGTGGTTGCAACAGGCATTGGCCTCTGACTGGTCCGCGTTACCAACGGCCGTTCACGAGTGGCGAGACAGTACTTTTGCGGCGTTGCAGGCGTTATCAACACCCACCGTGATATTCACACATTTTTTGGTGATCAATAGTATCGCTGCGGCGGTCTCACACGAGGATGCCGTGGTGCAATGCCTGCCGGCCAATGGCTCAATACATCATTTACAGATAGACGGACCCCTGTGGCACTGGGTATCGCGCGGGGCGATGCTTGAGAGTATCGTCAACTAGCCGCGTTTAATACGCATCAGCGATTCTTGGGCTGTCGAGGCGAGTAGGATGCCGTCTTGAGACCACAATGCGCCGCGGCTATAGCCTCGACCACCGCCTGACCAAGGCGTATCACAGTCATACAGCACCCACTCATCCATTTTGCCGTGATGATGAAACCAGATCGCGTGATCAAGACTCGCCGCCATAAAATGTTTCATGGGGTTTTGATGCGGTTGGGGGTAAAAGACGGTACTGAGCAGTGAGATGTCAGAAATCATGGCGAGCGCGGCCTGATGCATCCCTTTGTCTTCTGGGAGTGGCCCCACGACGCGCAGCCAAGACTGCCCCATGGGTGGTTGCGCCTCGGCGCGATACTCGGTGATCCGTTGTCGCTGGATTTGATACAAATCGATCAAATTAGGGTCGCCCGGTCGCGTCGTCGCACCCCTAAACCCTGACAGATCGTCTGCCTCCTGACGCGGGGGCGGCAGTTGCGGCATGTCGAAGCAGTGAGACACGCCCGCTTCTTCAACGTGGTAACTGATCGACGTATTGAAGATCGCCTGTTCGTGCTGACGCGCGACAACGCGGCGGGTCGAAAAGGAGCGACCATTACGAATCGGGTCGACGTCAAACTGGATGGGTTCGTGAGGGTCACCCGCGCGCAAAAAATAGGCGTGCAGGCTATGCGCTTCGAGCGACGCCGGAACCGTTTGGTTGGCAGCCATAAGGCACTGAGCGACGACTTGCCCGCCAAAAATGCGTTGCTGGGGGAGCAGACTATCGCCCACAAAGGCATATTCATCGGTTTGCCGTGGGGTGATGTGCTCTAGTACGTCGGTAAAACGGTTCACAACAGGATCCTCAAGGGGCGGCGGTTGGTGCCAGCCCATGGAAAAAAAGCGCGTAGTAATCAATGGCGCTTCGGTCAATGGCATCGATCGCTTGCCATTCGTTGAGGTCCATAGCGGCGTTGAGCGCGCCCGTGAGTAACTGAATGACGATGCCGGGTGGCAGTGCTCGAAATTGGGAAGCTGCCGTGGCGGCGGTGATGAACGCTTCCATTGCGGTATGAACTGCGCTCAGTCGATCGAGTAACCGCCTGCGCACATCGGGGGGCAAAGCGGTAATCGAATTAAAGTGGATTAGCGGTCCCTGATCAGAGTTTTGAAGGCTAAAAATAAGCCGCATCGCGACATCGAGACGAGCGGCAGGCGACGCATCGATGTCCTCAACATGGGTGATAACCCGTTCTAATTGATCTAGCGTGTAGTCATAACACTGAGTGAGCAGGGCTTCTTTATTGGCAAAATGATAATAAAACGCACCCTTGGAGACATTGAGTTGCTCGACAATTTCATCCAATGATGTGCCGCTGAATCCTTTTTGGTTAAAGCAACGGGTGCCAGCCTTGAGAAAGGCTTCCTGCTTTAAGCGGTTTTGCGTATCGCGATCAAAGGCGGGCTCTTGTTCCGAAAAAATCGACAGGTCGGCCTGCTGGCCTGGCTGATAATCACTGTTCGGGTGCAGCAACCCATGGGTAAGCAGGTCGCGAACCACGTCAATCACTGTCTCAGCTTCGTCACGAGGCATTTCATAGAGCCAATAAAACGACCAATCCATGGCACCAATCATGGCTCGAATCGTCACGATCGGATCACACGGCCTGATGTCACCCAACGCCATGCCGCGCTTTACTAAATCGATGAGCCGGCCCAAGAGTTGGCGATAGGCGGTCTCTAATGCATTGCGATATTCGGCCTTTAGTGACGCAAATTCGAGTGGCGCAGCATAGAAATCGCCCTCACCATCGAGGGATCGGAGCGTTGTCGCAATTTGGCTGTCTAAAAATTCGAGTAGGCAGGCCAGCGGGGCCGTGTTGTTTTGCTCTGCCCGATCGAGCTGTTCATGGGCCTGTTGCATGTTGGCCTGATAGCACTGATAAATCAGGTCTTCTTTGTTGGACACGTAGTAATACAGGCTGGTTTTGGTCAGTCCCAGGCGACTGGCGATATCGGTCAGGGTGGTTGATCGGGCGCCTTTGGTGTTGAGCAGTTTGGCCGCACAGGATAAAACGGCTGCCCGCTTTGTCTCTCTTTGTAGCCCGCGACTGAAGGGGGAGTGATTGGTAAGTGCCGTGTTTTCCAAGAAAATCCTTTTGAGACTGAATGCCAAAACGGCCCAGTGCATTCTCAATATTCGATAATTTGAACTTTAAGTATTTTTGTCGACGCTGTCTACGCGACTTTGCCACAATGGACTACTCGGGGCGCCTCAATTGGGCCTGTTGCAACGCCTGTGCCACACTATATGTCTCAGCAAAGGGTAGAAGGAAAGTGACTGTGTCCGATACGATTTCGTTTGTGCAAGAGCAGGGTATTGCGACGCTCTCTTTTGATAATCCTGCGCGGCGCAATGCGCTCGGTGTAACCGAATTGACGGCGATTGACGCCGCACTTGACGCGCTGCAGCCGGCCACGCGCGTGCTCATCATTACGTCATCTGACGATCGTATTTTTTGTGCGGGCGCAGATTTATCGCAAATCCTTGAGGGTGTAATCAGTGGTGACCGCTTTCAGTCCGTGACAAATCGAATCGCCGCACTGCCGATTCCCACGATTGCAGTGCTCACGGGTAATGTTTTCGGCGGTGGGGCTGAACTAGCCCTGAGTTGTGATTTTCGGATTGGTCGCGCTGGCATGATCTTGCGTATTCCCGCGGCGGCGATTGGGCTGTGTTACCCGGTAGAGGGTATAGAGCGCCTCACACGACGACTGGGCCCTAATTTGTGTAAACGGTTACTGGTGGCGGCGGAGACATTTTCTTCGGAGCAACTGCTCGCGCATCAGTTATTGGATTCGGTTCACAGCGCGGATGAAGTGCGCGGAGCGGGTCGGACTTACGCCGAGACATTGTTGAAACTGGCGCCGCTATCCGTCAGCACGATGCTCGATATGATCCGGCAGATCGAAGTGGGCACCTACACGCGGGCTGATGCAGAGAGACGTGCCAAGCACTGTGCTGACTCGGAAGATTTGCAAGAGGGTATTCGCGCTCAGCGAGAAAAGCGGACACCGCTGTTCCACGGTCGTTGATTTGGCTTGTTGCGCCCAGAATATGCTAGTGTTCTCAAAGGTATTAAAACGTCGTTTCCCATGTCGATAGCCCAAGAAAAACTCGCCCAGATTCGCACGCAAGTGCAGTCTCATTTGGATCGCCGGCAAACCGTCGCGCTGTCAGAAACGCGTCGGGCTGCACTCGAGTCCACGATTCGAGGCCACCTGAAAGCGCATAACGCGGTGATCGTGGCGCATTATTACACCGCCCCTGAAATTCAAGCGCTCGCTGAAGCCACCGGCGGCTGTGTGTCAGACTCTCTTGAGATGGCACGTTTTGGCCGCGATCATCCGGCAGAAACGTTGATCGTGGCGGGTGTCCGATTTATGGGAGAAACGGCCAAAATTCTGACACCTGCCAAACGGGTGCTCATGCCAACCCTCGAAGCGACCTGCTCCTTAGATGAAGGCTGCCCGATCGACGCGTTTTCGCGTTTTTGTGATGCGCACCCGGAGCGGGAAGTGGTGGTGTATGCCAACACTTCGGCGGCGGTAAAGGCCCGGGCCGATTGGGTGGTCACTTCGAGTATTGCCTTGGATGTGGCAGAGCATCTAGCTGCTCAAGATAAGCCTATTATTTGGGCGCCGGATAAACACCTAGGCGATTACGTCAAGCGAGAGTCAGGGGCTGACGTACTGCTCTGGGATGGCGCTTGTATCGTGCACGAGGAGTTCAAGGCGCGAGGGATTCTTGACCTCAAACAGGTGCACCCTGAGGCGGCAGTATTGGTGCACCCAGAGTCACCGGCGAATGTCATTGCGTTAGCCGATCATGTCGGATCCACCACACAAATTATTCGCGCTGCTCAGTCGCTACCCCATAGCACTTTTATTGTGGCCACAGACCAAGGCATCTTTTATAAATTACAGCAGGCGGCTCCCGAGAAACGTTTCATTATCGCGCCAACAGCGGGGCAGGGCGCCACCTGCCGCAGCTGCGCTAACTGCCCCTGGATGGCAATGAACGATCTGGAGTCGATGGCGTCAGTATTTGATCGAGACGACAATGAGATTCAGGTGCCCGCTGATGTGGCCGCCGCGGCGATGCGCCCTCTCGAGCGAATGCTCGCTTTTGCGGAGACGCTCAAGCCATAAGTCTCCGTTTGTTAAGCCGCACTGATTAGCCCCGATCCAACTCCGCACGCATAGACTGAATATCCCGCAGGCGCTCGTTGATCAATGATGAGGTCGTGAAGTCGCGATCCGTTAGTGCCTGTGCGTAGGCTAATTGCTTTTCGGCGGCATCCAGTGCGTTGACCATAATGAAATATTCGGCTCTGGAACGATGCAAACCAATAATATTGCCGGCTAAGCCTTGTACTTCAGCCAGCAGATACCACAGCCCCGGGTCATTACTGACGCGTCGGGATTGCTCGATGAGTGTGGCCTCAGCAAGGTGAGGTGACCCAGCTTGGTGCAGTGCGTCGGCGTAAGCCATTGTCAGGGGATGGTTGCCGGGCGATAACTCAAGGCGTTTCTCGAGGGTAGCGACAGCGCGTTGCGGATTGCCTCGCGCCAAGTCAATTTCTGCGTCGGCTATCACATACTCGATACGGTCCGTATTGTCTGACCAGATACTGTCGAGTGATAGGGCTGCTTCATTGGGTCGGCCCGCTGCCGTCAACGCCAGCACCAGGCCATAGGTGGTCGCTTCGGTTGAGCGTGTTTGACCCTGAAGCGCTGCGCGGAAGCTCGCCACCGCCTCTTCCGGTGTTTGTGCTGAATGCACCTCAACCCGCGCGCGCATCAGCTGATAATCGAGGCTGACAGGGCGGATGCGCTTGGGATATTGCATGGCACGTGATCGAGTGTCCGCAATCCGTTTTTCTGACAGCGGGTGAGTGCGCATAAATTCGGGTACCCGACCGGTTGAGCTGTAACGGGTAGCGGCGAGCATCCGTTCAAACATTTGCGGGGCGGCATAAGGATCCATACCGGCTTCATACAGTGTTCTGAGACCGACTCGATCAGCCTCGGCTTCGTTCGAGCGGCTATAACGCAGCTGTTCGTCTTGAGCGAGCCCCTGAGCGGTTGTCATAGCGGCAAGCCCGGCGTCGGTGCCAACGGTTGCAGCCAATAAGATGCCCGCTAATAACCCCGCAAGTTGCATCGGCCCTTGTTCTGCGGCCAGCTCCATTCGGCGCGAAAAGTGGCGTTGGCTGAGGTGCGCAATCTCATGAGCCATAACGGTCGCAAACTCATCTTCCGTCTCTGCGTAGAGAAAAAGCCCGTTGTGAACACCAATCACCCCACCGGGCACGGCGAACGCATTGATCGATGGATTATCGACAATAACCAGTTCGATACGCCGATCTTGTAGGTCACTGTGCTGTGCTAATTCAAAGGTCAGATTTTCGAGGTAGCTGTGTAATAGGGGGTCGTTAACGAGTGGGGCCTGCCCTCGAAAGCTGCGTAGCCACATGCGTCCGATCTCATACTCATAGTCGGCGGAGAACAAGCTGGTGCTCGACTCCCCCAGATTGGGGATTTTCAGATTTTCCGTGCTCGCGTTCACACGCACCAGCAGGCTGAGGGCAATAACGCTCAGCAATAAGGTCAGTTGGGCGATGATGGGGCGTGGGCGGCACATGTCACTACTCTAGCTTACTTGCGGGTGTCTCGGGAGGTGGCCTTCAGTGTGAAAATGCGGGCTTCTCAAACTGCATATGCGAATAAACGATATACTTCTCGCCCCAACAAAATTGGCCATGCGCTATGTCTGACCCCTGTTCACCGGTTGATTCGGTCGACGCCCGCGGTGAACGCTGCCCGATGCCTTTGTTACTGGCGAAGCGAGCGCTGCGTGATATTCCTGTAGGTGGTGCACTTGAAGTGCTAAGTACTGATGTAGGCTCTGAGCGAGACTTTGAAAGTTTCGCGCGCTTGGCAGGACACCAGGTGAGCTGCGAGCGACTGCCAGATGACGTGCTGCGATTGATCATTATCAAAGCGTAACCCGAGGAGTTTGATTGAAGTGAAAGAAGTACTCACGAGGTGGTATCACCGTTATTTTAGCGAGGAAGAGGCCGTCATTCTCTTGGTGCTGTTAGCATCAGCTTTTTCTGTGCTGTTGATTTTTGGCGACATTTTGGCGCCCGTATTTGTGGCGGTGGTGCTCGCGTATTTGATGCAAGGTGTGGCGAATTTTTTGCGCCAATGGGGTTTGCCCGCGGAAGTCAGCGTCGGCGTTTCGACACTTCTTTTCCTCAGTGGTTTCTTTGCCTTTTTGCTCGGTTTGGCGCCATTGGTATGGCGACAACTTGTGGCGCTGGTGCGCGAAGCACCGGCAATGATTGAGGTGGGAAGAAGGGCGTTGGTGACCCTGCCCGAGGAATATCCCGTGTTATTCACTCAGCAACAGGTTAATGAGCTGACGGCAGTGATTCAGACAGAAATGGCGTCGATTGGTCAGGTATTGGTTACCAAGGGACTGAGCTCAATTCCCAGCGTATTGGCGACAATTGTCTACGTTATCTTGATCCCCCTGATGGTGTTTTTCTTTCTCAAAGATCGAGAGCAGTTAGTTAACTGGTTTGCTGGCTTTTTGCCCGCAAAGCGACCCTTATTGGACAGTATATGGCGTGAGCTGAATCAGCAGTTTGCAAACTATGCTCGAGGAAAGGGCATCGAGGTTGTGATCGTCGGTGCCGCCACTTATGTGGTTTTCGCGATCTTTTCGCTAAATTATGCGGCCCTGCTGGGATTGTTAGTGGGGCTTTCGGTAATCGTGCCCTATATCGGCGCAACACTGGTGACGATTCCGGTCCTCGTTGTGGCTTATTTTCAATTTGGTGTAACGCCCGATTTTTACTGGGTATTCGGCGCTTATGCGGTGATTCAGATGCTAGATGGGAACGTTTTAGTGCCGTTACTTTTTTCTGAGGCAGTCGATTTGCATCCGGTGGCGATTGTCATTGCGGTGCTTTTTTTTGGTGGTCTATGGGGTTTGTGGGGTGTCTTTTTTGCCATACCGTTAGCGACCCTAGTGAACGCAATTCTCTCTGCCTGGCCTGCCTGGGACGAGACGTCCAGTACCTGACGGTGCGGTTGTCTCAAACAACCTGAAGCCTTTGGCGTAGTTTACTCACTGACAGAAGAGTTTGAATCTCATGCGTGTTTTATTCGATATCGTGTTGCGCCATAGGGCGCCGTCTGTTGCTTTCCCAATGATGTGGAATGGTTTGCGGGTCGGCGTGATGCTGATCTTAATGGCGCCGTTATGGGGCTGTAATGACTCCACCCCGGTCGCCGATGTGCAGGAGTTAGGGGTGGCCATCAGCCCTAACGATGACCGTACCTATGCCTTGCTGGAGTTGGCTAATGGTTTGGAAGTGATGTTGGTGTCTGACCCGACTGTTGAGAAATCAGCGGCGGCGCTGAGTGTTGGGTTGGGCGCGGCGGCGGACCCCGATGAGTATCCGGGGATGGCGCATTATCTTGAGCACATGCTCTTCATGGGTTCAGCCCAATACCCGGACCCTGATGGCTTCATGGCATTCACCGCGGAGCACGGTGGTATGTCTAATGCTTACACTGGGCTCGATATTACTAATTATATGATGGCGGTAGAGAATGACGCCTTTCCGGAGGCCTTAGATCGTTTTTCCAGCTTCTTCACCGATCCGCTACTCGACCCCACTTACATTAATAAGGAAAAAAATGCGGTTAATGCAGAGTGGTCCATGCGTCGCGAGCAAGATTTTCGGATCGTCTATCGCCTTGCCCGAAAAATGCTGGGAGCGCATCCTGCCAACCGCTTTCAAATTGGTAACTTAGCGTCACTGGCTGACAAGTCAGAAGGGGGGCTTCACGCCGCAACGGTCGCTTTCTTTCAACGCTATTACAGCGCCAACCTGATGAAGGCGTCGCTCATCAGCGAACGCCCATTAGACGAAATGGTCGCGTTAGCGGAAGCGTATTTTGCCGATATTCCCAATAAGCAGGTTGCGCCACCAGACATTACCGCGCCGATCGATTTTCAGGAAGTGGGCGCTAAGCAGATTCGGTATCGTCCTCAGGACGACACGCGCGAACTGCGGCTCGATTTTATTATCGATAACAATACCCACCTTTACGATATCAAGCCGAGCGAATATCTCTCTTACGTTTTGGGTTCAGAAATGCCTGACACGCCTGCTGTCCGTTTGCGCGAATTAGGTTGGGCAAGCGCACTGATGGTGAGTGCAGATCCTGCGCGATATGGTAATTACGGGTTGTTTACTTTGTCAGTGCAGCTGACTCCAGAGGGGCTGTCTCATCGTGACGACATCACCACGATGTTGCTGGGGTATCTAGAGATACTTCGTTCCGAGGGAATTGATGATCGGTATGCCGAGGAGTTTGGCACCTCGTTGTCCAATCGGTTTCGTTTTCTTGAAAAAATGGATGACTTCTCGTATTCGCACCAGCTCACCCGGGCGATGCAAACCTATCCATCACACCTCGCTATCGAGGCGCCTTATCGTTTCGTCGGTTTTGATCAAGCTGCGGTCGACGAAGTGCTCGCGCAGTTAGTACCCGAGCGCTTACACGTTTGGGCCATTGATCAGGCTCAAGAGGTATCGGAAACCCTCACTTTCTACGAGGGTCAATATGCCGTCGAGCCGCTCAAGACGCCGGCGCCCATGACACTGCTAGCGCGCACTGCACCCTATGATTTGGCGCTACCTGCACAGAACAGCTTGCTGCCTGAGCAATTCGCTATTGTGTCGACCCAGAGCGCGCCGCAACGGATCATCGATGAGCCAGGCTTGAGTGTCTGGCTGCAAGGTAGCGAGGCCTTCGCGGATTTACCCAGAGGCTACACACAGCTATATCTTAATTCTCCCCTGCGCCAGCAGCGGGTCGATGCGGCAGTGATGATGGTGCTATGGGCAGATCTCTATAACCTGAATGAAACGGCGCTGATTACAGAGGCGGGTATTGCGGGTATGGGGCTTAACTTGCAGTTGGATGAGGGGCTGCGCATTTCGATTTCTGGCTTTACTGATAAACAACCGAAGTTGCTCGCTGCTGCGCTGGCGGCCTTGCGAGTGAGTCCTGACGAGCAAGCCTTGACGCAGGCGGTGGATCGCTTTTTGCGAGGGCTGCAAAATCGTAAGCGCGAGTTACCGGTCAGCCAATTAGGTCGGACATTGTCTGGCCTGACGCAAACAGGTTTTTATGACGAAGCGTCTTTGCGAGAGGTGGCGGCGACGATTACGCCGGCAAAATTCACCGCGTTTGTGGACGAATTGTTGCAGCGTGCAGTGGTCAGGGTTTATCTGTTTGGTAATTACAACACTGAGTTCGCGGAGAAGATGGCGCAGGATATCCGCGAGGGCTTGCCGCCCAGATTAGAGGGCGCTTCAGGCTACGTTCGCACGCGCGTTTATGCGCCGGCGCCAGGTGCGACGATTGCTTATAACACTGATGTGCCGGTGGAAGATCTGGGTATGATGCTGCTGTACGCCGCGCCTGAAGCGAGTATCGAAAGCGAGGCAGCCGGTCGCGTTTTGGCACGCCATCTGCGTAATCGCGTTTTCGATACACTGCGTACTGAGGAGCAGTTAGGTTACGCCGCCGGGGGGGTTGCCACTACATTGCAAGATCACCCGGTCATTGGTTTTTACATCCAGACACCGGTCAAAGAACCGGTGGCGATGTTGGCGCGGTTTGAGGCATTTGCTCAAGAATATGATGAGACACTGCAAGCGCTGACCGCTGAGCAGTTTGCTAATTTAAAGTCGGGTGTATTGACGGCATTAACGGAGCCACCTACGAATCTCGCCGATGAAGCGGGGCCTTTTTTATCAGATTGGAATCGGGAGCGGTATGCTTTTTCAAGTCGCCAGCAAATGATCGCGGCGGTCAGTGCAGTGACGATAGCCGATGTTCGCGCTTACTATCGGGAGACGGTCATGGCGCCCAAGCCGAGCCGGATTTTGATTCAGATGCGTGGAGAGCGCTGGAGCGAATCACCTTTTGCCGCGATCGAGGGGGCGACGGTGATAGATAGTATCGAGGCTTTCCACGAGAGTATGCCGTTACAGCCATTAGACTAAGCCGAGGGGGAACGAATGGGTATCAAGCTCGCTGATTGTTACAACACCCACCAGTTTCGCAAGCTCGCGAAGGCGCGTCTGCCGGGCCCCATCTTTCATTACATTGATGGTGCCGCCGACGATGAAGTGACTTATCGGCGCAATACGGCTGCCTATGAAAGCTGTGACTTGGTGCCCAACGTACTGACCGGCGTCGATACCGTTGATCTTTCAACTACCGTGATGGGCATACCGATTGATATGCCACTGTTTCTCTCTCCCACCGCACTACAACGATTGTTTCATCATGAAGGCGAGCGGGCGGTCGGTCAGGCGGCGGAGGCCTTTAACACGTTATTCGGTATCTCTTCACTGGCGACGGTGGGTATCGAGGAGATTGGCGAGACCATTGGCGCGCCAAAAGTGTTTCAGCTGTATTACCACAAGGACAAGGCGCTGACGTGGGAGATGATTGATCGCTGCAAGGAAGCCAAGTTTGACGCCCTCGCTCTCACCGTTGACACGATTGTTGGGGGGAATCGCGAGCGCGATTTATGGACCGGTTTTACCTCGCCACCTCGGCTGACGCCAGCGAGCTTGTTAAGCTTTGCGACGCATCCGAGTTGGACCCTGAACTATTTGCTCAGAGAACCCTTTGCCCTATCGAATTTGCAAAACCATATCGCCGAGGGCTCGAATGTCAGCATCTCAGTGTCTGATTATTTTTCAACGATGCTAGATCAGTCCATGGACTGGGACGCCGCCGCAGCGGTGCGCGAGCGTTGGGGAAAAGCGTTCTGTCTAAAGGGCATTATGTCGGTGGAAGATGCGCGTAATGCGGTTGCTATTGGAGCGGATGCCATTATGGTATCTAATCACGGGGGTCGGCAGCTTGATGGTAGCAGAGCGCCCTTTGATCAGCTGGCCGAAATCATCGACGCAGTGGGCAGCGATATTGATGTGATCTGCGATGGCGGTATTCAACGGGGCACGCACGTACTCAAGGCATTATCCCTTGGTGCCAAGGCTTGCTCGGGCGGGCGATGGTACCTCTATGCCCTGGCGGGTGCGGGTCGAAAAGGCGTGGAGCGAGCACTCACTAACATGCAGAGTGAGCTTTTACGTGATATGAAGCTGATGGGTGCGCGATCCCTTGCCGATCTCGATAGGCAGAATCTACGCTTTCGATAGTCGCTGATCGGCTCAGCTGTGCTGCGAGGCGATGACTGCGCTACTGCAGGCGTTGCCGATCTCCAGCTCCCTGCGCCGACCGACACACTGACCTGGCCAGCGTATTGCAACTGTCCAGTAGCCTGTTGGCGTCTGGCCAGGCTTCCGATTGGCGCTGCGCTAAATAATTAGTTCTTAAATAGAACTTTATTACGTTCTGGGCAAATTACTGATAGTCTCTTACGCGAAATGGGGCCGCTCTGGCGACCATATTGGCGCTTAATTGATTCTTTATTGGAACTATAATGGGTCGACGCCAGTCTTCGGGTAGCAATTTTGGTCGGATGGGAGTCATCATGTCGCAGTTGGACGCATTTGAGGTCGAAGAATGGACTGAGTCACTAGACGCCGTCCTGCGACATAACGGGCCGCAAGCGACCGGGGAGCTAATCAAGCAGCTGTCTGAACACGCCGAGTCGGCACGCGTGCCCTTGCCGAGTGCGATCACCACCCCCTTTCGCAACACAATCTCCCCCGAGAATGAGCGTCCCCTGCCGGGCGATCTGTTTATGGAACGTCGTATCCGCTCTTTGGTCCGATGGAATGCGCTCGCTATGGTCATGCGAGCCAATGATAACGAGGACGGATTGGGCGGGCATATCTCCAGTTTTTCCTCGAGTGCGACCCTATATGACGTGGGGGTTAACCATTTTTTCCGAGGCACGGCGAATGGGCACCCGGGCGATCTGGTGTATTACCAAGGTCACAGCGCGCCGGGTATGTATGCGCGCTCGTATTTAGAGGGTGTCCTCAGTGAGGCACAGCTGGAGAATTTTCGCCGTGAAGTGGGGGGGCGTGGCTTGTCGTCTTATCCACACCCATGGCTAATGCCTGATTACTGGCAGTTTCCCACCGTGTCGATGGGTTTAGGCCCGTTACAGGCAATCTATCAAGCCCACGTGATGAAGTATCAAAGCAAGCGAGGTCTGGTCGATCACCGCGATCGAAAAATCTGGTGCTTCATGGGTGATGGAGAGTGTGACGAACCGGAATCATTGGGTGCGATTTCTCTGGCCGGGCGTGAGCGTCTGGGCAATTTACATTTTGTGGTGAACTGTAATTTGCAGCGCTTAGATGGTCCCGTTCGCGGCAACGGTAAAATCATCCAAGAGCTCGAAGGCGTTTTCCGGGGAGCGGGTTGGCAGGTGATTAAAGTCGTGTGGGGTCGCAAGTGGGACCCGTTATTAGAGCGCGATCAAAGTGGGCTGTTGCAAAAGATCATGGATGAGGTGTGTGACGGCGAGCTGCAGAACTGCAAATTTAATGGCGGCGCTTACACGCGTGAGCACTTCTTCGGTAAGTATCCGGAGACGCTTGAGTTGGTCAAAGACCTCAGCGACAACGACATCATGTATCTCAATCGTGGTGGTCATGATCCCTACAAGGTATATGCCGCTTATGCGGCGGCCTGTGAGGAGGTGGAGCGACCCACGGTGATCCTTGCCATGACCGTTAAGGGGTATGGCACGAGCGAAGCCGGTGAGGCCAGCAATGAGACGCATTCACTGAAAAAGCTGGATATGAAAAGTTTGCAGGCGTTTCGGGATCGATTTGGCGTGCCAATCAGCGACAAAGCCCTTAAAGATGTGCCCTTTTATCGGCCTCCAGAAGACAGCCCCGAAATGCGTTATATGCGCGAGCGTCGTGCGCAGCTCGGTGGCAGTATTCCCGCGCGACGGCGGTCCTCTTACTCGCTTCCCGTGCCCGCTCGCAACGCGTTTGCAGGGCAACTAAAAACCTCGGGGAAGCGCCAAATCAGTACCACGATGGCGTTCGTCCGCATCTTGTCCACGCTGCTGAAAGACAAGGCTTTGGGCGAGCGTGTCGTGCCGATTGTGCCAGACGAGGCGCGCACCTTTGGCATGGAGGGGCTGTTTCGGCAAATGGGGATTTACTCCTCGGTGGGTCAGCGTTACACGCCTCACGATTCCGGCGGCATTCTCTATTACAAGGAAGCAGAAACAGGGCAAATTCTAGAAGAAGGCATTAACGAAGCTGGCGCCTTTTCGGCATGGCTTGCCGCCGCGACCTCCTACAGTGTTTCGGATTACCCGATGGTGCCGTTTTATATTTTCTACTCCATGTTTGGATTTCAACGCATCGGTGACTTGGCTTGGGCGGCTGGGGACAGTCAGGCCAGAGGGTTTCTCATTGGCGCGACCGCTGGGCGCACCACGCTCAATGGCGAAGGGCTGCAGCACCAAGATGGCCATAGCCATTTATTGGCAGCATCAATACCCAATTGCATTAGTTACGACCCAGCCTACGCTTACGAATTGGCAGTGATCATTCAGGATGGCATGCGGCGTATGTTTGAAGAGGGTGAAAATTGTTTTTATTACATTACGACGATGAACGAGAACTATGTCCACCCTGATATGCCCGATGAGGTTGAAGCCGATATTGTGCGTGGGCTGTATTGCTTGCGAAAAAGTGCGTCTGTCGGAGCCCCTCTGGTGCAATTGCTTGGTGCTGGCGCCATTCTGCGCGAGGTGGAGGCGGCTGCAGAGATGCTCGAGAAAAATCACGGTGTCGCGGCGGATATCTGGAGTATGACCAGTGTTAACGAGTTGGCGCGTGAGGGGGATGAGGCGGCACGATGGAATCGTCTGCACCCGACTGAGCCCCCGCGAGTGCCGTATTTAACACAGCAGCTGTGCGACAGTGCCGGTCCCTTTATTGCCGCAACCGATTATCAAAGGGCCCATACCAATCAACTGCGCGAGTTCATACCCGGTTCGTTTACGGTACTGGGGACCGACGGCTTCGGTCGCAGTGATACCCGGCAGCAGTTGCGCCAGCACTTTGAGGTGAGCCGAGAGTACATCGTAGCAGCGGCCTTGAAAGCGCTTGCTGATCAGGGCGACCTAAGCCTTGAGGCTGTTGAGGCAGCGATGCTTGCCATGGGCATTAACCCTGACAAACCCAATCCTGCTCGAATGTGATGCGTCAATAGGAGCCCCGATCATGACAGAACAACTCATCAAGGTGCCCGATATTGGTGGTGCGGAGGGGGCAGAGGTGGTCGAAGTGTTGGTTGCCGTTGGCGATCACATTGCCCTAGAGCAAAGCCTCATCGTGGTGGAATCTGACAAGGCGTCGATGGAGATCCCCGCCAACCTGGCCGGTACCGTGACAACACTGCGCGTCGCGGTCGGCGATGCAATCTCCGAGGGGGATGTGATTCTGGGTATCGACGTTGTAGGCTCGGCTATTGGGGATATCGAGGCGGAAAAGGCGCAGGTGTCGTCAGGCGTTGACGAAGCAGCTGCGAGCGCATTGGACCCGGTTACAGAGGTTGCTCCAGAACAACCTGCAGAGACTGAACGGCAGCTTGATGCGCCATCGGGGGGTGCCTCGCGGCCCGCATCTTCAGGGAACGAGCAAGGGGCGCAAGCAGCGATTCAGGCGGCGCCCTTATCCGTCCTGATACCCGATCTCGGTAGTGATCAGGGTGCTGAACTGGTGGAATGTTTAGTGGTCGTGGGCTCGGCGGTCGAAGAGGGCGACTCGTTGGTGTTGTTGGAATCTGATAAAGCCTCTATGGAGGTGCCAGCGCCGGCAACGGGTGTGATAACTGAGTGGCTAGCCACCGTTGGCAGTACGGTGAAACAGGGTGATTTGATTGCACTGATGAGTGTCGCGGAAGCGCCAGCATCGCCGACGACTGATGTGCTGATTGCTGATCCAGACAGTGAGTCACCTCGGTCGACACTCGCCACTGGTATGAGTGCGGCAGAATCGTCTCAGTCGGTTGCTGTGGAGCGCGACGAACCCAGTCGTGACTCAGATCAGGGTGCAGTCTATGCCGGTCCAGCTGTGCGAAAGTTGGCCCGAGAATTCGGTGTCGCGCTGACCCAAGTGATAGGTTCTGGGGCAAGGGGGCGAATACAAAAAGAAGATCTGCAGCAGTACGTGGCGCAAACATTGAACCAGTCTGCTTCAGTCTCTGGCGCCGGGTTGCCGACGATCCCAGAGCCCGATTATGCGCGCTTTGGTCGCGTAGAGCGGGTGAGTCGAAGCCGAGTAGAACGACTCACAGCCGATAATATGGTGCGTGCTTGGCTTAATATTCCTCACGTGACGCAATTCGGTGATGCCGACGTGTCCGACTTGGAGGATTTTCGGCAAGAACTCAAGAGCGAGGCGGCGGATAAAGCGCTCCGATTAACGCCATTGCCTTTTATTGTAAAGGCCTGTGCGGTGGCGCTGCGTCATCACCCTAAGTTGCAGTCGTCGCTTGTAGACGGTGGTGACAGTTTGATCTTCAAGCATTACTGCCATATCGGTATGGCGGTGGAGACACCCGGAGGATTAGTGGTGCCCGTCATTCGGGACGTGGATAAAAAAACCATTTGGCAGCTCGCCGCAGAGATAGCGACACTGGCTCAGCGAGCGAGAGACAAACAACTCAAGCCAGATGATATGCAAGGTGGCGTCTTTACCGTGAGCAGTCTCGGCGCCATCGGAGGCCGGGGGTTCACTCCGATCATCAACGCGCCTGAGGTGGCGATCCTCGGCGTCGGTTGCGCGAGTGTGCAGCCTGTTTGGGATGGAGAAGCCTTTCAGCCACGAACCCAGTTACCCCTCGCGCTCTCCTATGATCACCGGGTGGTGAATGGTGGTGACGGCGGGCGTTTCTTGGCTGAGGTCAGCAACCTGCTTACCGATGTCAGGCGGTTAATACTGTGACTGCCCTCGTTGATGAACATGACAAGCCTTGAGATCGGTTGTGATATGAGTCGTGTGCCTCACGAGGGATGTTGTGACCCTGCCGCCTGCACGAACCCTCGGCTTCGCGTGGTGAGTATCGTGCTGGCCGCCGGTGAGGGTCGCCGGCTTGGGGGGCGGCCAAAAGGGCTCATCAGGGTCAACGGTGAGACGCTTTTAGCGCGCAATGTCCGCGTGCTGCAGGAGGCGGGCGTCGATGAGGTGATAGTGGTAACCGGTCACTACAGCGAGCAGCTAGAGACGGTCTTGGCTGGCTTGTCGGTGACACAAACCTGTCAGCCCGACGTGGCACATTCGCAGCGAGACTCACTGTGTTTGGGACTCGCTGAACTGCCGGCTGATTGCGATGCAGTGCTGGTGATGCCCGTGGATATGCCGAGCTTGACCCGTGATGATGTTGTCGCGTTGATTGCGGCGTATAAGCATGCGGCTCCGGAGGTCGCGTTTATGGGACCCGCGGTCGCAGGACGTCCAGGCAATCCGGTTGTGTTTAATCGTCACGTGGCGCACAGGATTATTCAGGGGGAGGGCGATTTTGGCAGCGGTGCCTGGCGAGCACAGGCTCAAGCGTGGCGGTTAGAGTGGGAGACCGATAACCCCCATTATGTGGTGGATATCGATACCCCGGAGGATCTGGCTTGTTGGCAGAGTGGATCACAGGACCCCTGACAACTCAGTGGTTTGTACTAGGGCCTCTGCTATCACGCACCTTGAATAAAGACCTCTGCGAATGAAGCGCTATTAAGTGAAGAACCCCTCGAATCCAGAGCGCCTCGAATCAAGCGCTCTTTAGTTAAGAACCCCTCGAATTGAGGGCTCTATGGGCGAGATTCCTTTCATTCAGCACCTCTTAGTCAAGGCCCTCTTAGTCAAGGCCCTCTTAGTCAAGGCCCTCTTAGTCAAGGCCCTCTAGGTCAAGACCCCCTGAGTTAGGGCCCCTTGAATGGATAATTCCTCACCTGAAGAGCGCCTCATGTTCAGCCCCCTTGATACTGGGATCCCGTAATATTGAGAACGCCTCGAGATTAGGCTTCCCGTCTTGGGGAAGCCTTTTCGGCACTCGTCAGAAGGCTTGCATCATCGCGCGCACGGCGAGTGCAATCAGGCACAGGCTACCCGACGCGAATAAGGCAAAGCGCACTGGAATCGTATTCACGTTGCCCTGCCAAAGGCTGTGCAGTATCCGCAGGACAACATAAGCCCAAGCGAGATTAAGGCTCAATGCCGAGCCGTCTCCGAGCAATGCCAGAATGATGACCACCGGGTAAAACACGGTGGGTTGCTCCATTAAGTGCGTGTAATTGTGCGATAGCCAATTGGCCTTAGCGGGCATTTGTGCCTCCGAGTCAGCACCGCGAAACCCTGCTGGCATGGCGATACCCGCAGACTTAAAAGCAGGCAGGCGGCGCGACAATAACCAGAGAAAAACGAGCATGGTCCAACCCGCGAGCAGGGCAGCGGGGGCCAAAATGGCGGTTTCAATGTTCATAGGTCTCTCCTAGAGCGCGATGGGGTCGGTGTCCGCACAGTGTGCGGTCTCGATAAAGCCGTGTCGAGCGAACGCGGCCGCAAACGCGGTGGAACGCCCGATAACGTTGACGAGTGTGCTACGGAAACCGCTCTGCATGCTAGACTTTCGGCTGTTTTATCTGGAGCGCTCGTTATGGTTATTAAGCCTAAAGTTCGTGGCTTTCTCTGCACGACAACGCATCCCGTGGGATGTGCCGAAAATGTGCGGCGTCAGGCCGATCACGTTCGCAGTCAAGGCGACATACCAGCCGGCCCCAAGCGCGTGCTGGTGTTGGGGGCATCGACCGGTTACGGATTAGCCTCTCGGATTACGGCTGCCTTTGGATCGGGCGCGGCGACAATTGGCGTGTTCTTTGAAAAACCCGGCACTGAGCGTAAACCGGGAACGGCGGGTTGGTATAACTCAGCCGGTTTCCACCAGCTGGCTGACGAGGCGGGACTCTATGCGAGAAGCCTGAACGGCGATGCGTTCTCTGACGAGATGAAAGCAAAGGTGATTGACCTGATTAAAGCAGATCTCGGTCAGATAGACCTAGTGGTTTACAGTCTTGCCGCACCGCGGCGAACGCACCCCAAGAGCGGCGAGGTCTTTAACTCAACGCTGAAACCGATTGGCCAAGCCACCACACAAAAGGGCGTTAACACCGATAAAGAGACCATTCAGGAATATCACCTTGAGCCGGCAACGCAAGACGAAATCGACCATACCGTTGCCGTCATGGGAGGAGAGGATTGGGAGATGTGGATCTCTGCACTGGCAGAGGCTGACGTCTTGGCAGACGGCGCAAAGACAACGGCGTATACCTACATCGGCGAGAAAATTACTTGGGATATTTACTGGCACGGGACTATTGGTGCCGCTAAGCAAGACCTAGACCATCGGGTTATTGGGTTGCGCGAACAGCTTGCGCCGCTGGGCGGTGACGCGAGGGTATCGGTGTTGAAGGCGGTGGTAACACAAGCCTCGGCGGCGATTCCGGCCATGCCCATCTACTTGGCTATTCTCTTTAAAGTAATGAAAGCGCGCGGTGTGCACGAGGGCTGTATCGAGCAAGTGAATCGTTTGTTTCGGGAACAACTCTATGGCGAGGCGGTGCTTGACGAGGCGGGACGCCTGCGTGTCGACCAACGCGAACTTGATCCCACGGTGCAAGCCGAGGTGGCTGGCATCTGGGAACAGATTGATACTGATAATCTCAAAACGCTGGCTGACTTTGATGGGTACCGGCAGGAATTTTTGCAGTTGTTTGGCTTTGGCATCGAGGGGGTCGACTATGACGCTGAGGTAGACCCCGAAGTCTTGATCCCGCAGTTGGTGGATTGAGATGCAACCCCATGGCGAGGTAAGAACCCTCTCTCCAAGACTGCGCCGCATCGTTGCGCCGAATCCCGGACCGATGACGGGTCCAGGGACAAACAGCTACGTGGTGGGAGATGACGATCTGGTGATCGTGGATCCCGGACCAGCTGTCCCTTCACACATCGACGCACTACTAGCTTGCGTGGGGGATAAACTGCGCTACATCGCTTGCACACACACGCACCCAGATCACTCCCCTGGCGCAGCAGTTTTGGCAGAGGCAACGGGCGCGACATTGGTCGGGCGCGTAACGGCAGATGACTGCCATCAAGACCTCACTTTTCAGCCATCCCGGCAGATCGAGGATGATGAGCGAATTACGGGAGAGGGCTGGACATTAAGAGCCATCAGTACCCCCGGCCATGTTGATAACCATGTTTGTTATCTCTTGGAAGAGGAGGGCGTTGTTTTTGCTGGCGATCACATCATGAACGGCTCGACTGTGGTGATTGTCCCTCCGGGCGGCAACATGGCCGATTACATCGCATCATTGCGCCGGTTGCTCGACTACCCGGTCAAGATCGTGGCTCCCGGCCATGGAGAATTAATCCATGACTGCCGCGCAGAGGTGGAAAAGCTGGTGCGGCATCGACTGATGCGAGAGGCAAAAGTGGCTGGGGCGTTAGCGGCCGCGCCTCAGGATCTGGATGCATTGGTGGTTAAAGTCTATGACGATGTGGATCCTATGATGCATGAGTGGGCAAAGCTCTCCTTGCTCGCCCATCTGATCAAGCTAGAGGGTGAGTCTAGGGTTGTGCGAGCAGTGAGCGAACCATTTGAATGCTGGCACACCCCATTAAATGACTAGCACAGCGGTTTTCATGCCAGACGAAATCGGTACATTTCTGGCTAGCTTGGCGGCGTTTGACTGGGCCACAATAGGAACCTTGAGTACGAGGCTGTCGGTCGAAGCCCCCACACGGTAGTGCGACGATGTGACATGCAGGGGATGGCCTGTTGCGGCAGATACGGCGGCAGTCTCTGCCGGGCCATCAAGCCCAACGCGATAGCTGGCTCCTTTCACGACAAATAGCGTGCGTGAAATAGGGTGATGCAAAATGTCATTGGTAGTGGACGGATGCCCCGCTTTTGGCCACGGAATGAAAATGAGGTAGCGCGGCGAGCGCACGTGATAGTGAGGAAAGAAAGACGATGAACGGCTTAATGATGAATGTGCCACTGACTATTTCGGCGATCGTGCGCCATGCTGAGCGCGTGCATGGTCACAGCGAAATTGTCTCGGTGACCCGAGATAATCCGCGACACCGGTACGACTATCGATCGTGTTTTGCGCGTGCCCGTCAATTGGCAAACGTCATGCAGGATTGGGGGCTCCAACAGGGTGATCGTGTGGCTACGCTGGCCTGGAATGATTATCGCCATTTAGAGACTTACTATGGCGCGGCTTGCTCTGGTTTTGTCTGCCACACCGTCAATCCACGGCTGTTTCCAGAGCAGATTGTCTACATCATCAACCATGCAGAGGACCGTTACGTTTTTCTTGATCCTGATTTTTGGCCGCTGATTGAAACAATCGCCGATCAGTGCCCCTCGGTGGAGGGGTGGGTGGTGATGACGACACCCGAGCATATGCCCGATTGCGACCGAGGGGATGTGCACTGTTATGAAACGCTGTTAGCCACTCAGAACGATACGTTTATCTGGCCAGACCTTGATGAACAAGCCGCCTGCTCGCTGTGCTACACCTCGGGCACCACGGGTAACCCTAAGGGCGTGCTCTACAGCCATCGGTCCACTGTGCTGCACACTTATGCCACTCTCATGCCCGATGCCATGAACATCTCTAGCGGCGACGTGATGCTGCCGATCGTACCGATGTTCCATGTGAATGCCTGGGGTAATCCCTATGCCTGTCCGGTGGCCGGTGCGAAGATGGTGATGCCGGGCAACAAAATGGGTGATGGACCGACGTTGGCCGCGCTCATTAATGAAGAGGGCGTGACGATCTCGGCGGGAGTCCCCACAGTGTGGCTCAACCTGCTGACCCACCTCCGCAGCTCGGGCGAGCGACTGGAGTCGTTGTCACGGGTTGTGGTTGGAGGCTCTGCCTGCCCGCTGTCGATTATGGAGGAACTGGATACCTATGGTGTTGACACGCGCCATGCTTGGGGGATGACTGAAATGAGTCCACTTGGCACCACGAATCATGCCGGTGGTCATCGCCAAAAGTATTCAGCCGAGGAGTTCGCGACTGTACGGACAAATGTGGGCACGCCCATCTGGGGGGTGGATATCAAGATTACCGATGACGATAACAACGAACTGCCTTGGGACGGCAAAGCATTTGGTGCGCTCAAAGTCAGGGGCCCGTGGATTTGTTCCAGCTATTTTAAAGACGACGAATCGGATGCGCATGCTGAGACAGGTTGGTTTGAAACCGGCGACGTTGCCACGGTCAGCGCCAAGGGCTTTGTGTCGATCACAGACCGTACCAAAGACGTCATTAAATCGGGCGGCGAATGGATTTCTTCGATCGAAGTGGAAAATGTCGCTACCGGGCACGCCAAGGTGGCGGAGGCGGCGGTCATTGGTCGCCTTCATGACAAGTGGGGTGAGCGGCCACTGCTCATCGTGGTCAAGGCACCGGGTGAGGATCCCTCTCCTGACGAGTTGAAAGCGTATCTCGAAGGAAAGATTGCCAAGTGGTGGATTCCGGATGATGTACAGTTTATTGAAGACATGCCGCACACCGCGACCGGCAAGATACAAAAAACCGCCTTACGTGACCTGTTTGCGGATTATCGGTTCCCTGCTTAATGACCGTACCGCATATTTTTTGTTGATAGGCTTAGGAGTGATTGGGTCATGTGTTGGAAGGTATCGCTGCGATAATGGTGGATGACGCGTCTCTTGTAGAGCAAAAGACCGGCGTCTCATCAGTAGTCGATATTGTAATACCCGTTTATGCAAACGAAGGACAGGTGAGGGCTTGCCTGAGCTCGGTGCTAGCGCATCACAACGAGATCCAGGGCGATATTATTGTCGTAAACGACTGCTCGCCTGAACCCGAAATCCACCAGTATTTAGCGGCACTGGCGGATCAAGCGTTGATCACACTGCTGACCAATGAACAGAATGAAGGCTTTATCGTTAGCTGCAATCGTGGCGCGGCGGTGCATCCTGACAATGATTTTGTGCTGCTTAATGCAGACACCGAAGTTCACGGTAATTGGCTAGATCGTATGGTGTCTCACGTAGCGCCCGGCGCTAAAGTGGCTACGGTCACGCCTTTTTCGAATAACGCCACGATTGCCAGTTACCCCAAAGACACAACAAAGCCTGCAAGCGATGAGGATGTGCCGACTGCGGCCATTGATCTGGCGATGGCAGCCGTGAATGCCGGTTCGTCTGTGGCGCTGCCCACGGCGATTGGGTTTTGTATGTTCGTGTCGCGCGAGGCCTGGCGTATTACGGGCGGTTTCGATAAGCGCTACGGCAGGGGGTATGGTGAGGAAAACGAGTTCTGTCTCGCGACGGCAGCCCTGGGGTGGCGTCATTTACTCGCCTGCGATGTGTTTGTGTATCACGCCGGAGGCGGTTCGTTTGGCGTTGAATCGACAAAGCGTAAAGCCGAAGCTCAGCAGATCATTGATCAACGTTATCCTGATTTTTCGAGACAGGTCCAAGACTGGATTCGCGAGGATCCGGCGCAGCCAGCTCGACTGCGTTGCACGATTGAGCGGCTAACCCGTTTTACTGGCCCGAGGGTGTTGCACATCACCCACCACCGTGGCGGTGGGGTTGAGGAGCACGCTCAATCTCTAGCGCATCACTGTGCACAAAACAGCGATGGTCTTAATCTGGCGCTGAGGCCCTATGGTGAAAAGGGTATTGCCGTAGAGTCATTGGCGAATGATACGCAATTTAGAGAGCTGCTGGATGCGACAAAGTCAGAGGCTTTGGTGCTAAAGCTGGCTCGGGCGCTGGGAATACAGCGTCTTCACTTTCACCATTACGCGGACCTACCACAGTGGGTATTAGCGCTGCCCGACCATCTCAATATTCCGTTTGATGTAACAGTGCACGACTTTGTGACTGCTTGCCCTCAGTTTCACTTTCAAGATGACCGTGGAAAGTACTGCGGTAGACCGGACGATGCCGGCTGCAATATCTGTATTGAGAATAGACAAAATCCATGGGGACTCACGATAGAGGCATGGCGAGGCTTGTTTTCCGAGCACCTATTAAAAGCAGAGCGTGTTATCTGTCCCTCCGCGTTTGTTGCGTCGGTGATTGAGGAGTATTACGAGGGCGTGGCGACGTGCATCTGGCCACACCCTGAAGTCATTGCCAGTACGCTGAGTGGACATCGATCCATGAGTCAGTCAAGAATCAAGATCGCGGTAGTGGGTTCGCTGCTATCGATCAAAGGGTATGACCTTTTGGCTACCGCGATACAGCGCTCAGAAGCGGACGAATTGCCCATTGATTTTGCCATCATTGGTGCGACCGAAAAGCCCCTTCCGAAAAGCACACGAGCACTGGTAACCGGCCCGTATCAGAATGCGCTATTACCGTATATTTTGCTCAGAGAGCGACCCGATTGCTTTTTGTTCTTATCACAAGTGCCTGAGACCTATAACTATACCTTGACCGCCTGTCTTGCGACTGGATTGCCGATTGTGGCGCTGTCGATGGGAGCGTTCGAAGAGCGCCTTGAAGGCCTTGCTCGGGCATCGTTATTGCCTGCCGACACCGATGCGACCACTTTAATCGACACATTGCTTGCGCAACCACGCGCGTATCGGCAGGCGAATGATGCCGTTAAGACCGAGCTCGTTGTTACCTCGCCGGCAGAGTATGTGGGCAGATACTTAGCACCGCTGTCCTTGCCCGAGCCAATAAACCGAGAGGCATTGATGGCGGTGTTGGTCGAGTTAGAGGATATTAATGATCGGCCGCTTGCGCCGCTGCCACCGATTGAAGTGTTGCTGAGTGGCGCTTTGGATGCGCGGAGTGAGGAGGCGCAAGCTGCATTGCGTGTTTTGGTAGCTGATCAAGTCGCCCTAGTAGCTCAACAGGAAACGCACCTTGCCGCAAGAGCTGGAGAAGTGACCCATTTGAATGACGCTATTAGCGAACTCAAGCAAGCTTCAGAGCATGAGGTAAGCCATTTTAAAAGGGTCATTAACGAACTCAAGCAAGCGGCAGAGCATGAGGCCACGCATTTAAAAATGGTGATTGGCGAACTGAAGGAGGTCATCGAAGATCTGCGGAACCCTGGATTGATGAATATCCTTCTCATTCTCGTCAGGTATCTAAGATCCCGATTTAGGCGAGCGCGATTTGTCATCGCCGTACCGCTGGATTTTTTAAAGCGTGCTTATTTAGCGATCCGGTATCACTATGCCATGGGCGGAGTGGCCGGCGTGGTCCATTTTATTAATCGACGGTGGGTCCGGTGGCGTGAGCGCAATAAGGCGTTGAATACACCCTACCAAGACCAATCAGACCCGCTAGAGCATGACATGCTACCCAGTCTGCCCGAGGGTCCAATCGACTTCTCCGCTTCGCTGTCACCCGAGCTGTCGATCGTCATTCCGAGTTATGGTCAACATCAGATGACGGCAGACTGCTTGCG